>Ga0182027_10014486_pt1 | contig 10914 bp, 9 predicted proteins | sample 712E1DmetaG_FD_121300 | JGI IMG/M metagenome (GOLD analysis project Ga0182027, IMG submission 121300) | Permafrost microbial communities from Stordalen Mire, Sweden - 712E1D metaG (Illumina Assembly) | ecosystem: Environmental > Terrestrial > Soil > Wetlands > Permafrost | place: Sweden...
AACTTCCTGGCGATCTCTTCCGTGTCCTCGACCTCCAGCTCGCTGTCGTCAACCATCACAACGTCCTCGTCCGCGATGGCTTCGACGGCTTCCGGCTTCTCTTCGCCTTCAAGTTCGGCGATTTCCTCGACCTCGACTTCGCCTTCTTCGCCCTGAGTCTCTACGTGACGCACTTCGATGATTGCATCGGCGATGCGGTTCGTGATCAGCTTGATGGCGCGAATCGCGTCGTCATTGCCGGGGATGACATAATCGACCTCGTCCGGATCGCAGTTCGTATCTACGATGGCGACGACCGGAATCTCGAGCTTTCTGGCCTCTGCAAGGGCGATTCGCTCTTTTTTCAGGTCAACGATGTAAATCACGCCGGGGAGTTTCGGCATATCTTTGATGCCATTGAGGAACCGCTCTAGTTTGCCCATCTCTTCTCGGCGGATGGCAGCTTCTTTCTTAGTCAAGCGCTCGAATATGCCGTCTGTTTCCATTTTCTTCAGTTCATTCAGGCGCGCGATTCGAGTCTGTATGGTCTTGAAGTTTGTAAGCATGCCGCCCAGCCAGCGCTGATTTACGTAGTACATGCCGCATCGCTTCGCGGCTTCCTCGACTGCTTCCTGTGCTTGCTTCTTGGTTCCAACGAAGAGGGCGACCTCACCTGTTGCGACCGTGTCCTGTACGAACTGTCTCGCGGTCTCGAAGAGTTTCAGGGTCTGATGGAGGTCGATGATGTAGATTCCGTTGCGTCCCCCATAGATATAGCGTTTCATCTTTGGGTTCCACTTGCGTGTTTGGTGGCCGAAGTGAACTCCAGCTTCGAGGAGTTCCTTCATAGTCATTGAAGCCAATTTCGTGCTCCTTCCGGTTTTGATCCTCCCCTCTCGTCATCCCTTTACTCGACCTCATTGCTGAGGCACCCGAGCAAAAGTCGGAGAAGGTGTGTGGTTTGTCTAACGCACTTTAAGAGGCGCGCAGACTATGTAGTATACCACAAGATTACCCCTAATCGCAAGATAAAATTCCCGAATTGTCATCCTGAACGAAGTGAAGGATCATCTTCCTACTTAGATGATTCTTCGCCTTCGGGCTCAGAATGACATTGAATAATCGTGGCTATACTAAATCTTCGCATTCTCATTATGCATAAGCCGTGACCCAAACCTCTTCCCAAGCGCCTGTTCAGCCGGTATACTTATTAGACTAGCCTTCGGAGGTATGAAAATGATCGATCTTATCAGCGATACAGTCACGAAACCAAGTCCCGAGATGAGACAAGCGATGGCGGATGCGCCAGTCGGCGACTCCCAAAAGGAAGAGGATCCGACCGTCAATCGTCTTCAGGACGCGGTCTGCGAGTTACTCGGCAAAGAGGCCGCCGTATATTTGCCCTCCGCTACCATGGCGAACATGATCGCGTATAAGATCAATTCTCGTCCCGGAGATGAGATGATTACCGACTACCGTTCCCACGCCGCCAACAACGAGGGTGGACACCCAGGAGCCATCGCCGGCCTGATGGTACGAACCGTCGAGGGCGTTCGGGGAATATTCACCGATCAGGACGTGCTTGGCGCGCTCCGTCCGGACGATATCCAATACTCTCGTACAAGCCTGATTTCCGTGGAAAACACGCACAACTACGGCGGCGGCGCGGTCTGGCCTATGGAAAAGTTGACCGCCATCAAGAAAATCGCCGAGAAGCATGGCCTGAAGGTTCATATGGATGGCGCTAGACTGATGAACGCTGTAGTCGCAAGCGGCATTCCCGCAAAGGAATGGGCGTCTCAAGTCGATACGCTCACCATCTGTTTCTCGAAAGGACTAGGCGCACCGGTCGGCGCGATACTCGCAGGCGAAAAGGATTTCATCAAAGAAGCCAGACGCTGCCAAAAGACCCTCGGTGGCGCGATGAGGCAGGCCGGAATAGTCGCCGCCGGAGCGCTCTACGGCCTTCAGCACAATGTAGACCGCCTGGCGGAAGATCACGCAAACGCCAAGCTTCTAGCCGAGCGCCTGACAGATGAACCGAGTCTCGACATAGACGCATCCCTCTTCGCCACAAACATAGTAGTCTTCGAGGTCGCCAGAACAGGAATGACAGCGGCGGAATTCGCAGCCGCACTTAAAGCCCGAGGCGTTCGCATGGGCGCAGGCGGCCCTTACCGCATACGCGCTGTCACCCACATGAATGTCACCCGCAAAGACATCATCAAAGCGGCGGAAGCAGTTCATCAACTGCTGACAGGCAAATAGCGAGGATTATCCAAGGGGTCTGTCCTTTTTTTCGCGTGCGCAGCAGCGAAAAATTGGGATTGACCCCGACCGCTATAGGTCAAATCTCATTGACTTGGGCAGTTACTCCACCTCTCCAATCTGTACATCCCAGATGACGGATAGTATATAAACATATCAACATTTGTTTATATACTATCCGTTCCATCTCGAATCTCAAGTTCACGCTCAGAGCTTACGCATAATGAGCACGAGAATATTGAATAGCCCTCATTATTCATTGTCATTCTGAGCCGAAGGCGAAGAATCTTCTTGCGAGGAAGCTGATCCTTCATGGAGTTTATCCTGAGCAGAGTCGAAGGGTTCAGGATGACAATTTTGAGGATTACTCATTGCCTGATTTTGATGCGTAAGCCCTGAGTTCGCGCTGTCAACGCGCGACAACGGTGCAGGTGTTATGATAGTATATATTCGAGTGTGGCTGACGCCGACTCGTCATGTGACAAGTTAGGATGGTTGATGAACGAAAAGAAACACAAATACAGGCTTTCCCTGACAAAACTCGCGCTCACTTGCCTCTACATCGGCGTTACAGGATATGGCGGCCCGGCGATAGTCGGGAATATGAAGCAAATCTTTGTCGACCGCAAACGCTGGATCACTGAGGATGAGTTTGTAACCGGACTCAGTCTGAGTCAGTTGCTCCCAAGCGCAATCGGCGTGAACACCATTGAGTACATCGGCTATCAGCTCAGAGGCTCTCTTGGCGCGATAATCGCCCCTATATGTTTCATCGCCCCCGCAACGGTGCTCATGACCATCCTGAGCGCGATCTATTTTAGTTATGGAACCACGCCCATCATAAAGTCGCTGTTTGCCGGGTTAAGTGCGGTAGTCATTGCTCTAATCATCAACGCCGGAATCTCGATGGGCAAGTCAGCGATTAAGAACGTTGCGGGCGCAGTTATCGCGGTGACCGGATTCGTCATCATCGAGGTCTTTAGCCTGCCAATTGTTCAGACGTGGGCATCCAACTGTGCGCCACCCTACAGATCGATTATTCTGTCGATTCTGCACCTGCCCATCCCTATGGTCGCGCTGGTTAGTGGGATTGCGGGATATCTGGTGCTCCGTCCGGGGATGAACGGATCTTCGAACGGTGATGATTTGCCACGTCCGACCGCCAAATCAGGCACGTTCTGGCTCGCTCTTAGCGCCGCGATTCTCTTGATCGCCGTTATCCTTGCTCTCACCGCGCGCACGGAAACCACACGCTTGCTTCTGGCCATCCTCAGAGTAGGCTCTCTGACCTTCGGTGGAGGGTTCATGTCTATCCCTCTATTCCAGCATGAGTCCGTTGTTGCGAATCACTGGCTGACTCACAAACAATTCCTCGATGGTCTCGCGCTTGGGCAAATCACCCCGGGGCCGGTGCTGATAACCGCAAACTTCATCGGCTATCACCAACTTGGGGTAATCGGCGCATTGCTGGGGTCGATCGCTATATTCACGCCGGGCGCGGTCGGCATGTTTGTACTGGCTCACCAGCATGACAAGGTTAAGCATCTGCTCTGGCTTCAATCCATGGTTAGAGGAATCGTGGCCGGCTTCATGGGAGTACTGCTTTCGGTGGTCATAGGGCTGGCAATGAAATCGTTGCTGGATTGGAAGAGAGTTTGCATAGCCATTGTCGCGCTATATGTGATCCTTATAGCAAAAAAAGATCCCCTCTGGGTGATCCTGGGGGGCGCGTTGCTTTCGATATTCATTTTCAAATGATCCGGTAATGAAACGCCCGATGGAGGAAGGAGACTAAGTTGACTAATGAAACGGCGCACAAGTGCAAATGTGGGAACGCCGGCGCGAGCATCAGTTCGCTTTGGTGTATTGGCTGGCTGTTTACTATCGGCTTTATTCATCTGACGTTCTGGAAGGCAGTATTGGCGTTGATAATCTGGCCGTATATGCTGGGCGCATCGCTGAGATAGTATTTGGGAGGGTTATGAATTTGGGATTTCGTTGGGGGATTCTGGGGCCGGGGAAAATTGCGCACTCTTTCGCCAGAGATTTGCGTTATGTGCCGGGGGCGACGCTGGTCGGGGTAGGCTCGCGCAGCATCGAGAGGGCTAATGCGTTTGGTGATGAGTTCGGCGCTTTGCGGCGTTATGGAAGCTATGAGGAACTGGTTGCCGATCAAGAGGTCGATGCAATTTATATCGCGACCCCGCATCCTATGCACGCGGAAAACTCCCTGCTCTGCCTGCGCGCCGGGAAGGCCGTTCTCTGCGAAAAACCGTTCACCATCAATGCGCGCGAGGCCCAGCAAGTCATCGATGAGGCTCGTTCCAGAAAACTTTTCCTCATGGAGGCGATGTGGACGCGGTTTCTGCCCGTCATGGTTCGCCTTCGGCAAATGATCAAAGAAGGCGTCATCGGTGAGGCGCGCATGGTGCAGGCCGATTTCGGGTTTCGCAAGGAGATTGATCTTAAGAGCCGGTTCTTCGATTTGAACCTTGGGGGCGGCGGACTGCTGGATGTCGGCATTTATCCCCTGACCTTGTCGGCGATGCTTTTCGGCCCGCCGACGGATATGGCAAGTCTGGCGAACCTTGGAATCAGCGGAGTGGACGAGGAGAACGCCTTCATCCTCCGGCACGTATCCGGTGCGCTTTCTATGCTGACAAGTGGGGTGCGACTGGCGACCCAACAGGATGCCATGATCCTTGGCACGGAGGGAAGAATCCGCATCCCCTCATCGTGGTGGAATTCTAAATCCATGGAACTGATTCGCGATGGAAAGACCGAAATCATCGAATGCCCATTTGAAGGCGAAGGGTACCATTTCGAGGCAATGGAAGTGGAGCGCTGTATGCGGGCGGGTTTGACGGAAAGCAAAATCATGTCGCTGGACGAGACCCTCAGCATCATGCAGACGATGGACGCACTACGCAAGCAGTGGGGCATGAAGTATCCGAACGAGTGATGACTTTTAAGGGGTGGTTTTAGGACAAGGGTGTCCCAAACATTGACATACCGACCGATGCAAGACTTTCGGGCGGGCGCAGAGCCCCGCCCCTACAGTTCAGCGACTGATTATCTCACGCCACCCGATATTTCTCGACCGCCTTGGCGTCGATTTCTATGCCAAGGCCTGGGCCGTCGGGCACGGACATCATGCCGTTTGCGTCCATGGTGATCGGGTTCTGGATGATGTCGCGCAGCATCGGGCTTGAGGAGACGTTGTACTCCAGGAAGAGGCATCTGGGCAGGCAGGCGTTCACATGGAGGCTTGCCGCCGTCAGGAGATCCGTCAGCCAGGCGTGAGGGCAGACGTCAACGCCCATTCGTTCCGCTTCCCAGATGATCTTTCGGATTTGTGACAAGCCGCCACATCGGCTGATATCGGGCTGGACGACATCCACGCCGCCGCGATGAATTAAATCATGAAATCCCCAAGCCGTGGACTCTTGTTCGCCCGCCGCCAGCCTAGTCTTCAAGCCGGCATTTCTTACCGTCCGATAACCTTCGTAGAGTTCAGGGTGCAAGAAGTCTTCCAGCCAGAAAATGTTGTATTCCTCAAGGCTTCGGATCAGTTCTATGGCATCGTAGGCGCTTCTGTTGACCTTCCAACCCGCGTCAACGAGCAAATCGACGTCCGGGCCGATTGCCTCGCGAGCGGCTTTAACCAGCGCGACGTCGCGCTTCGCGTCCTGCCCGAATACTCCCCAGCCGAACTTGATAGCCGTGAACCCGCGCTCCAGATAATATTCGCAGCTTCGTTTGATAGCATCGGGTGTTGGCCTGAACAGCGTGGATGCATACGCCCGAACCTCGGTTCGGTACGCGCCGCCCAATAGCTTGTGTATGGGGCGCCCGATGGCCTTACCCATGATATCGTGGCACGCGATGTCGAACCCGGAGAGAACCTGAATGGCGACCCCGCGCCGCCCGTAGTAAATGCTGCCGCGATATACCTTATCCCACAATCTTTCGATATCGAACGGATCTTCCCCGACTACCAGGGATTTCAGCCCGTCGAAAGCCTCCACGCCGCTCGAGGGCGCGGAGATAGCGGCGGCTCCGACGTGAGGAGCCGTCTCGACATCCGACCAGCCGATGATTCCTTCGTCAGTCGTAACTTTCATCAACAGGCAATGCTTGACCCCGGTCGCTTCTTCCTCAGCTTGAGGGGTGAGGTTCTCGTAAGGCGATTCTAGAATCACAGGTTCGACATCAACAATTTTCATCAAATATCTCCGCAGAGTTAGTTGTGGAGACGCTACGGTAGCGCCCTCACCCTAACCCTCTCCCGCAAGCGGGAGAGGGAATAGATATTGTAGCAACAGATAGATTGCCTAAGAGAACGTGATTGCCACCTTGATTGCTTCATTCTTCCTGTGGGTGGCGAAATCGAAAGCCGTTCGCCATTCGGCAAACGGGAAACGCTGCGTGATTATCCCGTCCAGCCCCAAATCTTTGTCCAGCAAACAGGCCAGCGCCTCATCGATATAATCCTGATCGTTGCACGAGCCTAGAATCTCCAACTCTTTTAGGTGGACGCGGGAAAGATCGACGGGAGTATATCCCGGGATATTCGAATACACAACTACCCGACCGCGTGGACGCAGGCTCTTAAAGCACAGATCAAAAGCTGATGAGGTCGCCGCCGCCATAATCGCAACGTCTACGCCACGGCTGCCTACTGCATCGGAAACCGCCTGCTGAATGTCTTCGAAGTGCGCCAAATTCAAGCGAGTGATCTCCGGGATATGATTCAGGCGAAAGTCGTTCTTCCCTACAAGGACCAGCTTCACCCCCGGCTCGCGCAAACAAAGTCGGGCCATGATTAGGCCGAAAGGGCCGTCGCCAACGATCAAAACGGTCTCTCCGGCGGAGACTCGCCCACGACGGACTCCCTCCAGGCAGACGGCTATCGGCTCCAGCAGCGCCGCCACGGGAAGAGTGATGCTGTCCGGCACAATTCGGATGCGGTCGGGAGGCATGCAGTAATACTCCGCGAAGGTACCGTCCCGGTCAATCCCCAGGTGTCCCATGTTATCACAAAGATGCCTGAACCCGGATAGACAAGATGGACACTCGCCGCAAGAAATAACCGGATGGGAAGCCACCCGATCTCCCACGGAAAACCCGGTCACACTCTCACCCACGGCCGCAATTACGCCCGCTCCCTCATGCCCCAGGGTTCGAGGCAAAGGGATGTTGAACGGGTTCTTCGCGATGTCCGCTATATCCGACGTACAAATCGTGGTAGCGACGGTCCGAATTAAGACCTCAGTAGGTTTGGGGGTTGGCACCGGCAAAGTGCATTGTTCCAGCCCGCCGAGTGCTAGAAGCTGTAGAGCCTGCATGGTATCAGGAATTGACATTTATCCGTCCTTGTTCTATTTTGAGATTTTTAGGTTCAGTAATTTCAAAGAGTCTTTGTTTATGATTCCCTCTATGACTTCGCTGGGAATAGGCGGCAAACCGCTGTTACCTAGCACGGCATTGACATTTCGGATGCCTTTGAGCGAATCCGAGGTAGTAGTCGCGGGATAGTCCGAGCCGAACAGCACCTTATCCTCGGCGTGATATTCAACAAGCAGGCGCATGGTATTATAAAACTGCCAGGGCCGATAGTAAAGCGCGGCCACGTCCGCGTACATATTAGGCGAATGCCTTATCGCCGCGATTGTCTCGCCTTCCCACGGATGCCCCATGTGCGCAAGCACGATCTTCAAGTCCGGAAAATCAACCGCTACTTGATCCATATGCACGGGACGGGCGTATTCCAAGGGAACCCCGCTGCTGAAAGTCGTCGCCATGTGAGTCAGTATGGGCAGCGAATGCCGTTCGCAGTATCGATATATCTCATAATACCGCTTGTCCAGCGGGTGAACTCCCTGGTAAATAGGCCCGAGTTTGACTCCCTGGGCATGAAGATTCTGGTGATCGTGTTCCAGTTCTTCCATGAACGATTTTCGCGTGGGATCGATGGATGTGAAGAAGATTAGGCGTTCAGGATGCTTTGCGACGTACTCCGCCACGGGGTCGTTCGGCACATTCCAGCCGGTTTTACACGCCCGCAAACCAAAGACGATAGCCGCATTCGCGACCTCAGTTTCCTTTAGGTGGTTTTCCGCGGATGTCTTCCAATGAGACAGGTCCATCTTACAGCGATCCAAGTCGAAGTAAACCTGCTTGTCCCAATCGGCTTCAATATTCATAAAATGAGTGTGAACGTCAACAATCATTCGGTGTCCTCTTCGGTGTTTACGGCAAAATCGAACCGGCCTTTACCAGGCCTCGCGCGAACATTGGTCGAAAGCCTTCCGCGTGGGCCACGCCGACCTGCGATCCTCGGTATCGGCTGTTTTCCAATATCCAGTTGTCCAACCCTTTGTTCAATCCGGCGCGAAATGCCTCATCCTGGCTCTTATGATAAAGGGATAACTCCTGTTTTCGCACTATCTGCTTCGTAATATCCACGTAATGCGTAGGCTCGAACTCGAATCCGCCGCTTGGCTCTGCCAGGAACACCGCCGGTGGGCCACTGAGCGGCGGCGCGGTCGTCTTCAGCATGGGGAAGCTGGATTGCATTGCCGCTTGTCGCACAAGCAGATTTGTTGTCATGTGATCTACATTATAATCCAGGCTGAAATGAGTGAATACGACATCCGCGCGGCATGTCCGTAGCGCCCCAATCAAGGCATCGCGAAGTTCGGGCGTATCATACAGATATTCATCCTTCTCGTTAAGGCATATGTACGACCCGCCTGCCGCCTCGACGAGCGCGCTCATCTCTTGATATCGAATCGCCGCGACCTCAGCCAGTGGCGTTTCCGGACGGTGAATCATGCCGAAACTGCCGTCCGTGATGCACACGAAATGCAGTTCGTGACCCAGTTCCTTCATCTTCAACATTGTGCCCAGGCACATGAGTTCATCGTCCTGATGAGCCATCACAGAGACAATATTCATCACAGAACTCCGTAGATGTTATACACTTCCCGCAGGGTCTTGCCTTCAAGCAAGCCTGCCCGCGTTACGTTCTCTTTCTGGACTTTCTCAGCCGCCCGATTGAGAGTCTCTTCTTCGACATCCTTCGGAACCACGACAATCCCGTCGAAATCCGCGAAAACCAGATCACCGGGATTTACGAGCACCTCTCCACAACGAACCGGGACGTCATACGCCATAACGCGCCCTCGCCCCAAGCTGTCCAAGGGTCGGATGCCCTGATAGAAGACAGGAAATTCAAGTGCCTTTATTCTTAAGCAATCACGAATCTGACTATCGCAAATGCATCCGGCTACGCCGCGAACCTTTGACGCGGTGCTCAGCAGTTCCCCCCAGGGGGCGTTGGTACCAGCATAGTCGGTCGAGTGAATAACGACATCATTAAGACCGAGAGAGTCGATTGCATCTATTTCCAGCCCATAAGGGTCTTCTTCCACCATGTAGTCGGTATCCATCCACCGGAAAGTACGCGCCCGGCCTACGATTATGCAATGATCGGGATCCAACGGACGTAATCGCTGATGCATCCCCTGATTGTGCTTGCCCAGACCATCCAAAATATCACAGACAATCGGAACGTAAAGGTTTTCTCGTATCCAAGCAAACCGTTCCTCATCGGATTTAAACATGAAAAACTCCCCCATAAATCATTCGCAAAATTCGTGATAGGCATTCATCTCAAGAATCACCGGGCGCGTGCGGCAGGAGGGATCGGTTTTAAATAGGAGATCAACGTAGTCCTTCGGATCCGCCGTATTTCCCGAGAACATACCGTAGTGCATGGGAATTGCCTCATCCGGGGCAATCTGTGCTGTCAGCTTGGCCGCTTGCGCCGCCGTCATATTGCCCCACAAGCCGTTTATCGGCACCATCAGAATGTTTGGCTTGAAATCCCTCACCTGCTCAGCCAACTGATCGTTATACTCAGAATCACCGGTGATATAGACTCTCGGCCCAGCTTCCGTAGAAGCCGAACTCACGAAGTCGAACACGTAGCCCACGCTGTCCTCTGTGTGCTCCGCCATCACTGGATGAATAGTCAATCTCGGAAAGACAATGGCGCATCCCGGCTTCGCAATAATTATTCGCGAAGGTGATACACCCAACTGGATCAGATGCTCAGCGGATGCCGGTGGAGCGATAATCGGCGCTTCAGGGTTCGCCTTCGCGATTCCTGGGACGGCCAGCGGGTCCGTATGATCTAGGTGGTCGTGGGTCAGAGCCAGATAGTCGAGCCGGAGTTCTTCGGGCGCGACAGGGATGCGCTCCAATCGAGGCCAGTTTCCATCCGTATCAGCGCTTTCTGAAAGATAAGGGTCAACGACGAGAGTGCCGGACCCATGGCTTTTCAGCGCGAAACCACCTTGTCCAATCCAGAGCACACCAAGTCGCCCCGGCAAGATCGCTGATTCAAATAAGTCTTTCATAATCTACCAATGTATCTGGCCGAAATAGCCAACACATCAATCGTATACTCTATCCAGTTAGCCATAATATTACCATGAACCAATCCTTTCCGCAAACCATCGCCACCCATATTGCCTGCCAGGGCTTACGCATTAAAATTTTTCGGGGTAAAATCAACCCTAAATGACTCCAAAACCTAAGTTGCCTCTTATCATTTGAGGCCTGCAAACATGGCAAAGAGCTAGTTTATACGTTGATATA
>Ga0182027_10014487_pt1 | contig 10913 bp, 14 predicted proteins | sample 712E1DmetaG_FD_121300 | JGI IMG/M metagenome (GOLD analysis project Ga0182027, IMG submission 121300) | Permafrost microbial communities from Stordalen Mire, Sweden - 712E1D metaG (Illumina Assembly) | ecosystem: Environmental > Terrestrial > Soil > Wetlands > Permafrost | place: Sweden...
GCAACAACTACTGAAATCATAATGCTATTATTACAGAAAGGCCAAGGAGTTTCAAATTTATTCTTTTGCGCCTTTTTTCAGCAATTTAACTCCAACGTAGACCAGCGGAGTTTCAATAACCGACATAAAACATTTAAGTAACCAGTAAGGCACAATCAAACCCAAAAGAAAGCTGAAATTAGCTGCAAATGGCAAATTTACTGCATAAAATGCCAAACTCATAAAAATAACCGTATCCAAAAACTGGGAAAGAAAATTAGAGGCATTGGTTCTAAACCAGAGGTTTCTTTTACCCAATCTTTGTCTGATTCTGTAAAAAATTAAGACATCGGAAAACTCACCAATCGCAAAAGCAATTAAACTAGCCAAGGAAATACGGATCGACACTCCAAAAATTTCTCCATATGCTTTATTCGAAGAAGCAAATAATCCAGATGCCGGCAAACTGGTTGCCAAAACCGCGTATAACAGCAAAAATACAATTATCAATAACCCCGAACGGACCACGCTTTGCGCTCTGGGTTTTCCAAAAACTTCTGTGATAATATCGTTAATTCCGTAAACTAACGGAACAACAAAAATTGCTACGCTAGCGCTTAAATGGAATGAACCTACTCTCAAAAGAGGAAAAGTTTTGCCGCCCATTAACTCCGAAACAGCAATGCAGGCGATATAAAATGAAATTAATAAATCCAGTTTTTGAATTTTGAACACGTGGAGAGTTTACAGGAAAAGTGAAACTTTTGTCAATAATTATTCTAACAAATGACTATTCCAATCACATAGTTCCCTATTGCCTACGGTAATTTGAATACTTGTGCTATACTGAGACTACAAATACTACTTTCGGTAATAATACGCCATTTCTCCAAAATGTACATTTTTACTACTTTCTAAAATAGCCCTCTAGCTCTTATGTTTCAACAACTTATCAAACATTTCCGCCTGCTCTATTGCATCATCTAGCGCATTGTGGGTGTGTACTTTTGTTGATTTAACCCTAGGATCCATTTTCTTCTTGGTAGTTTCTCCCCACTTGCTGTTAAATTTACCCATATAGTATGCCTTGATATCAATCCCACTGATTCCCAAAGGATCTCTCCCCAAAAACTTGATAAAATACCAGTGAGTAAACATCCAATCAAAGCTGGCATTATGCGCTACCAGAATTGGCCTCTTGCCGTCTGCCACCTTCAATACCCATTCTTCAAGTTGAGCCATGGCAGCTGCCGGCTCTACACCCTCCTTTAACAACTTTTCCATTGAAAGATTATTGATACTCATTGCCCTTTCAATAAAATTTTTATTGATCGGTTTAAATTCAATATAAAAAGTTTTTGTGGGATTTTCTACTACACATGCTCCTAAAGACAACATGCTGTATTCCCCCGGAATAGGACCGGAGGCTTCAATATCAACGGAGATGTATACTTCTTCCCAAATTTTCTTCATAGCTTGTAAGGCCGTTTATCATTCTTAATTACTCAAACTTATTAAGCTCTCTCTCTAAGGTAGTTTTAAAATCTTTAATAATCGTCCATTGGGATCGGGGCAGGAATTCTTTTAATTCTTTCTCAAAGTTAAAATTCTTCTCGTCCAAAGCTTTTATAACCTGCGATGTAAGTTCTCCTCTTTTAGGTATGGGGAGTCCTTTTCGTATGAGAAAATAGAGATCGTAAAAATCTCTGGGCTTTTTCCGCTGGAGAAGAGCTCTGATCTTTTCAAACACCAGTTGAGCCTCGGTTACCGCAACCACATTGTAGGTAGGAATAAAGTCATTAACTACTCCTACAACCTCGCCTTTTTTCTCTTCCTCCCGAAGGGATATTTCAATCTTAAGTTCAACCGGTTTCTCAAACGCTTCAAAGGAAATCCAGGCCAAAAATCCTCTGGAGGTCTGCTTTGCTTCTTTGAGATTAAAAGAGATGTTTTCTTTTTCTATTTGAGAAAGGGTATCTACCAAGAGCTCCTCTATGCCTTTGTTGTCAATAAAAGCTGAGTTAAAGTCTAAATCTTCAGAGAATCTGGGGCTTTGATACAGAAGCCTCAGAGCTGTGCCCCCTTTGAAAAAAATGTTTGAAGCCGCACTTTGTTGGTAAAAGTAGGATAAAAACAAGTGCTGAAAGTATTCTCTTCTGATATTAATCTCGGAGGTTTGAAATTTATTAGTTAAATTTTTGATTGAATCTTCTGAAATCATAGTACCTCCTTTATTAGTTCATCCAGTTTTGAATAATCATAGAGTTTGGCATATCCAAAGATTTTCTTTTTATTTAAAGAGCTCAGTTCCATCCGATCATTGACTAATTTTCCGCCAGTTATAGCTCTATCCCCCAAAGCAATCATATAGAGATAGTCTACCAGTGCTTTCTCGGGCTCTGCCATCAAAAACCGTCTTTCCCCTCTTTGCACCAGGCTGTACCCGGTATAAGCCTCTGGTTTTATGGTGTAGTAGGCAAAGGAAATATTATCGGTGTTGAACAGTTGAGTAGGTCTGGTGGTGGCTGAAGTAATATGGTAGGTCATCTCAGGAATAATGTTGTGATACGCCAACGCATACTCAAAAGAGATGTAGGAGGGTTTATAGATTGCATTGGCTATTTCTTCCTCGCTTGGAGGATCAGTTTTCAGGGTATAAAACCCCCTCCTAAGCCTAGAGAGCAATCCCTCTTTGATAAGCTGGTCAAGGTAATATTTAGTCTGGTAAGGAGATAGCTCAAACAGGCGGGCAAACTCCTGGTGGGTAAATATCCTAATTTTACGCTTTAGAAGTTCTTCTCTGGTAGCTAATGGTTTTAATAAGTTGTACATTTTTACTACTTTCTAAAATAAGACTACGCTTTTTTGCCTTATTTGTCAAGTCTTAAGGTTAAACTCCCCTATGCATTTATGTCTTTAAATGTAGTTGAGCAACTATAAATAATCCTATCTTTGATATACAAACCTCAGCAAATTCTATAGAGATCTTCCTTTCTAACCCAGTCGTTAAACCTAACTCTTGCAAAATTGTTGCTTTGTTCTAGCTATAACAAAGCAAATCATTAGAGGTAAATACCGTTTTTGGAGATCTTAATATGGCCTATCAGACGTATTGGTTGCTAAAACCTTATTCCGACATTTTTCCTGTTTTGGGATCAAAAAGGCCACCGGCAACAGTTAAATCAGCTTTAATTACCGGATACGGGTCATAACCTTCTAGAATAACGTGCTCGGGTCTGAAATCTTCTAATTTCTTGACCGACGGATCAATTTTAATCATTGGAAACTGACGCGGCTTTCGTTTTAATTGTTCTTTAAATTGTGGGATATGATTTTCGTAAATATGTACATCTCCAAAGGTGTGAATGAACTCCCCCGGTTTTAAACCGGAAACTTGCGCCAAAATCATGGTTAAAAGCGCATAACTGGCAATATTAAACGGCACGCCCAAGAATAAGTCTGCGCTTCGATGGTAAAGTTGGAGTGAAAGTTTACCGCCGCGGTTGCTGATTTGGTACATGTTGTGGCAAATCGGAAAACGTGAGGCATCTTCAAGTGTTGCCATAGTGTAAAGATACTCGGGATTCCAGGAATTAACAATTAAGTTTTTTGCATCCGGGTCATCTTTTAATTCCTGCAATACCCATTTTAATTGGTCTATTGTCCTGCCTTTTTTCTTGGTTGGCCAATGACGCCACATTTCCCCATAAATCCTTGGCAGATCACCGTGTTTTTTAGCAAACTTGGCGTCTGTTTTAATTTTTTCGATAAACTCTTCTTTCGTTAAAGGTTTTACTAATTTTTTTTTAGCCTTACCGCTATAGATTTTGTATGGATAATCATCCCAAATATGCACGTTGTTATCAACTAAATATTTAATGTTTGTCTGCCCTGACATAAACCAATAAAGCTCATGGATTACACCATTCCAGTAAACTTTTTTTGTGGTTAAAAGCGGAAATCCTTCGGATAAATCAAACCTGATCTGCTTACCAAATAAGCTTTTTAAGGCAATATTAGTGCCCCTGTCAACTTTTCTAATTCCCTTATCAAGAATTTCCCGGGCAAGATCTAGATATTGATATTCTGCATGTCGTGGTTTTGCCATATTGCTATTTTACACCTGTTTTTCTTTTTTGGTAGTAGTAACTCGTCCGCCCTGCCATTGTCCACGATACATATTTCCTCCGCCGTTGACTTCGGAAAATTGAATATGCGCAAAACGTGCTCCCATTTCGATTTCAACAATAACCGGTCCCTCATTTTTAAGACCAAATATCAAACCCCCGCAATATCCGGGCGGAACATTACCGGTTCGCAAAAACAATCCGCTTCTGTAAACCGTAGAACGTGGCGTAATGCTGGCAGTTAAGGTTTGCGGCATATTTACCGACTCAATTGTTTTAACTAAGAAAAAATCGCCCGGTTTTATCTTGACAGAAGTTGTTTTTTTGGGATCGTATTTCTTGACAAGCTCTATTTCGGCAGTGTGACGATGGATTTCACCCAAAAAAGCCTTGCCGGAAATTTTGTAAACCTCGCCCAAACGAATATCAAAACCGGCACCTTCGGGATTGGTTAATTCCCTTTCCGATAACCCCTCTACTAATTTTATTTTCTTAACTAACTGTAATAATTTTTTCGGTCCTAATATCATAAAACTTTTAGCAAATCAGTTTGCACGTCTTCTATTAATTTTTCCCCGTCAACTATAGTAAATTCTTTTGGAAATTGTTGCAAGAGCCATTTATAGCCTGCTTCAATTTTTTGCATCTTCTCGGCATTCTCATAAAGCTCTTTTTCCTTGCTGGAGTCGTTTCTTCTGGAAAGTCCTGTTGCAACCGAAACATCCAAATAAAAAGTGGTATCGGGAACGATAAATTGGTTATACATCGACAAAATACTTTGAGCAACTGTCTGAATCATAGCTTCATTTTTGTAATCAACTCCCTCTTTATCGGCCACTCCATAAGCGACCGATGACCAATAATAGCGGTCAGAAATTACTGTTTCTCCTGCCTTAAGATGCTCTATTACTTCCAACTGCTGAACTTGCCTGTCAGCCGAAAAAAGATACTGGAAAGAAACCATTGGGATTTCAACTTTTCCCTGCAATGCCTGACGAATAAATTGACCGATTTCTCCGTCAGTCGGATTTTTTGTAAGATAGACTTTTTTGCCCTGCCTGATTAAATTTTGTGCTAAGAATTGTGACTGGATTGTTTTACCGGAGCCATCAATCCCCTCCAAAACAATCAGCTTACCGGGGTATTCATTTCTTTTAAAATCGAGGTCAAAACTAACATGATATTTCATCTGATGGTAATATAGCACAAAGCTACAAGGTTTGGAAATTAGCAAAATTTGTGCTAGAATAGCAAGATTACAAAACTATGAGACCAGAAAAACACGGATACAGCCCAAGTAATACGCCTAAAATTGAAAAACAACCAGCGATAGGTCTTAAAGCTAAGCTAAAAGAAAAAGCTAGTCAAATAGTAGTTTGGTATGCTGAAAATATTGCTGCATCCACACCTATTAATTATCATAAAGATTATGTAAAAACATATATTGAAGCCGTTAAGGCAGGATATATGCCTGTTTTTATCGCATCCCATACGGCTCAAATCGACGAATTTTTTCTTTCTCTTGTTTCAAGAGAAAGCGTTGGCATGGCAAACGATTTCTTACCAGAAGATCAACAGATAAAAGGAGCCATTACTCCATTCGCAAAATCAATGAAAACACGTGCTCAAGGTAAAACAGCAGCATTCATGCTTGATTCCATAATGCCGTCGCTTTGGGAAAATGGCATAAAAGACGTTTATACGACTACAGACAATGACAACAGTAAGAGAGGTTTAGATAATAATCCCGAAGAGTTTATGTTAGATATGCTAAACTCCATGAGAGAGGGTTATATGGCTGTAGCAGCTTTACCCGAAGGAAGCGTTGAGGGTGGAAGAAAGGGAGAGAATGGACAATGTAAAGGATTACAGCCACTTAGAGAAGGCTTTTCAGCTGCCATGCTTATTCTTGCAAAAAGAATGAGAAAAAAAGGAGTAATGTTTATTCCAGTTGGAATTGAGGGATCAGAAAAGTTCAATGATCCTAATCGTCGATGGCCCACAGCTGAAGGCTTAATAGCCGGCTTTATACCAAATCCAAATATTTGCAAAATTAACGTAGGCTTACCTATCTTGATGAGCTATGATGATCCAGAAACAAAAGCTCTTATTAGGGAAAATCCTGAAGCATTAAATGAAATAAACGGAATGGCAATTGCTGAAATTCTTTCACCGGATCGTCGCGGAGTTTATGGAAAGCCAAGGCCCGTTTAACTTATTTTTCCTGGTCAATCTTAGACTCTCCGGGGCCTTTCTGATTTAAATATTTGGCAGATTTTTTCTTATAATAAGGTGTTTCAGATGGAGAAGAAAGTTGTTCAAAAGAGATAGAACAGATCCTCATGTCGGGATATAATGCAACGGGTAATTTACCCATATTTGCCAGCTCTAAAGTAATACAGCCTTTCCATCCCGCATCAATGGTTGCCGCTGTCGAGTGGACAATAATCCCTAGTCTTCCGATACTTGAACGGCCTTCCAAACTGCCTACTAAGTCATCCGGAATTTCAACATCTTCAATTGTTGTCCCTAAAGCAAAATCTCCCGGCTGCATTATAAACGGATCCCCTGCTTTGACAATTATTTCTTTGGTAAATTCTTTGGCAACATTTTTACGGGGGTCAATTACACCATGTACACCCGATTCAAAAATGCGAAAAGCGTTTCCCAAGCGAAGATCGATGGAACAAGAACCTAACTGAGTGGCAAAATCCGGAACCGGTGTAATTTTAATTTTTCCCGACTGTAAAGCTTTTTTTAAATCGCGGTCTGAAAGTACCATAAAGTTATTCCTTAGTGTATCACTTGAGGCTAAAATTTGCAAAGATAACTTATTCTTGGGGTTTTGGAAAAGGAACAACGCCGGCATGATTTATTGTGAAATGGCCTTCAGGATCGTTATCCGCAAACTTAACCGCAAAAATATTTTTACCGGCCGCCAAGTGACTTGCGGTTTCATTCATTTGCGATACGAAGTGTTCTTTAACTACTACAACAGATAACTCACCTACCCCAAACGAAGGAACCACTCGATCAATTAAATCCATTGCCTATCAATGTCTACCACAAAATACATTTGCTCCCCATCAAATGAATTAACTGACCAATCTCTTCCATAAACTAAAAGCACTGCTTCTTCTGCATGATGACCATCCAAAACAACTTTCTCATGTTCACCGGACAAAATCTCATTATGTAAATTTATTACATGTTCGGGCTTTACGTGCTTATGTTTTGCCTGTCCCTCAACTGCTTTTGCAATATGACCACATCCAATCTCATCAGGTCCTAAATTGTGTGTATCCGTATGAACTCCAATTACGGCATCGTCACCTCTTTCTGCCCTTAATGAAGCTCCTAGTCTTGCAACAAGCTCTGTATAAGATATTTCTATCCCCAACTCCGTAATTCCTCCTTGAATTGCCATTAAAAGACCTTCATCGCCGCCAAACATTCTAATATACCCCTTGCTTTGTTCTGGAGTAAATCTACCATCACCACAAACGGCTTTTGAATTATCCGCTTTAATTTTATTAGCTTCAATAAATTGTCTTGCTTTCTCTTGTGATGCAATAATATCTGGATTCATATACGCTTATGTCATATTCTTTTTCTCATTTTCTACAATTTACACATAAAGAAGAATTATACAAAAGGACAGTTATTTAGACAAGAGCAGTGTTTGTAAAATCTTTCAATTAGCCTGCTATTTTGGTATACTTATTCTGAATTTGGCGCGGTGGCGAAGCGGTAACGCAGCTGTTTGCAGAACAGATATACAAGGGTTCGATTCCCTTCCGCGCCTCATTTTAGTGGATCTTTTAAAATCATCCGGATTTTGAGATAATAGGGAATACTTTTGGGTAGCTAGTTCAGCGGTAGAACGCTTCTCTGATAAAGAAGAGGTGGATGGTCCGACTCCATCGCTACCCACCAGAATCCTTATTTAAAACCGTCTCTGGAAGTAGAAACAACATTAATTGGGACAATCATTCTTCCTCTTTGTCTTCCTCTTCTATCTTCATATTTTTGAACAACACGACCTCTGATACGACTATAAAATTCTCCGGGCTGGGTTCCAAATCTTAAATCCGATATATCATCAAATACTAAGAATCTAACTCTTCTTCCGGTTTCATCTATCGGTTGCTCTTTTAAAACCGCCACTGCCCCATCTTTTAAAGCTTTTCCTAAACCAATTCCACGCCAAAAGTCGTAAACGAAAATTGCCGCATTACCGGTATCCTGCATACCAAATCTTTTAACAGGAATCGGGCCATCAAGAGGAGGATCATCATGACAATAACCGGCTATTCCAACCAACTGCCCAGACCTAATACCAGAAACTCTCCCGATACTAAAATCGATAAAAGCTTTTGAATCAAAACGAGTGTTGTCAGCAGAAATTGTACCAATGTCTATTGAAAAAAGAAAATTTCCGTTTCGAACATTTCTTCTAAAATGCGTGTGCTGTTGAATACCCTCAATAATTCCATAAGGAAATGTGTAGGATGAATCTTCCATTTCATGCCCGTTTGCTCTAACTGATTCCCGCAACAAAGACTCCATGGAATAATTAAGAGTTACCAAACCGTCTTTTAATCCCGTTTGAATAACGGAAGACCCAGGTTTCCCTTTTGATAAAGACTCAGAAGATGAAAGCATAAGTTGTAATTATAGAATACTATGAGATATCTGTCAATTAAAGTTAGCGTACTGGTTTTTGCGCAACAGGAGGTGGCTTCCTAAACCAAATTGTCCACAAATAACCCTTTGCATAAACCTTAAATGCCTCCAGCGGTGTCATTTGCCACCTACGGAGAGAAGTAATTGCTTTTAATTTGGTCGAAAAAACAATCTTACCTTTTTCTCCCAATCTTAAACCCAAATCGACATCCGGACTCATGGTAAATTTCTCATTAATTCCGCCGATTTCCTCATACGTTTTTCTTCGGGCAACCATATTAAATCCGGTAAAATGCGGCTTACCGATTAAGAAATTAAAGCCAATAAAGCAATCATAAATTTTGCGGTAGATAAAATCGAAACTGCGGTTGCCGGTTTTAACATAAGCCGAACCGGTAGCACCGACTACTCTTTGATCTTCGAAAATCTTTTTGATTGTAGACAACCAGTCCGGAAAAACGACCGTATCAGCATCGGTGTTGGCAATAATTTCACCGGTCGCGCTATCCATTCCCCTTTTTACCGCAAAAGTATTCCCCTGCTTTGTTTCCGTAATGACGCGTGCCCCAAAACTTTTGGCAATTTCCGCGGTTTTATCGGTTGAATTATTGTCAACCACAATAATTTCATAATCATCTTTAGGAAAATCCTGGGTAGTAATGGCGGTTAAACATTTGGGGAGATCTTTTTCTTCGTTGTAGGCTGCGATAACCACCGAAATTAACTTCATACTAATTGTTTATACAAATTCTCAAATTTTTTCGCAACTTCATTTAGTGAAAATTGTTCGGCTTTTGCCCTGGCATTTACACCAATTGTTAATCTTAATTTTTCGTCTTTTAATAATTTCTCTAAATTTTGATTAAATTCTGTTTCGTCTTTTTCAACCAGTATTCCGTCCTTGCCATCTTCGATAAACTGCTCAAAAACCCTGTCTTTAACGACCAAAACCGGTAATCCCGAGCTCATTGCTTCCAAAACTACCATTCCCTCGGTTTCGGTTTGCGAGGCAAAAACAAATACATCCGATCCGTTATAAACTTGCGGAATTGCCTCATATTCTACGCAGCCAATCATAAGAATTTTACTTTTAATTTTTAAACTTTTGACTAGCTTTTCCAAATTTTCTTTTTCCGGCCCGTCTCCGGCAATTACGAAATAAACATTTGGGTTAGTTTCCGAAAACTTAGCAAACGATTTAATTAAAAAATCCAATGATTTCTCTTTGGCCAATCTTGCAACGCATAAAATAATCTGGTCATCTTTTTTAAATCCCAGCTGCTCCCTTAACCCATTGCTTTTGGCGGGTTTAAATTTGTTGGTATTCACTCCGTTTGGAATAACCGTAATTGGTTTTTTTACTCCAAAACTAATCAGCTCTTCTTTAACGTATTGGGCCGGCGCAATAATGTAATCACAAACATTGCAGTAAATCCTAACCATTCTCTCCATGGCTTTTGGCCGGATAATTTTTCCGTTTAAAATATAATGGGTGTATTTATTCCATCTGGTATTGTAGGTAAAAACGTAGGGTTTTCGCTTTATTTTGGCCAGTGTCAAACCAAGAGACGGAACAGCACCGCCGGAAAAACCATGAACAACATCGAAATCAAGTCTTAACACTTTTTGCAAAATCCGGTCCGGAAACATGTAAGAAACTCTTAATTCCGGATTATTCCAAAGCTTAACCGAACGAAGGCGGAAAATATTCTTGTCTTTATCTTTGTATTTAGGATACTGAGAGGTAATAACTAAAACTTTGTGGTTTCTTTCGGTTAGCGAGTTTTTTAACTCCTCTACCGTTGTGGCAACGCCGTTTACTTGCGGAAAATAAGCATCTGTAAATAATCCGATTTTCATATAAATTCTATTGCCTATTATAGCAGGAATTGTCTTTCCCACCAAAAAACCACCTCGTGGGTGGTTTTGGTCGTTGATAGGATTATCAACCAGAAAGTGGTAGGAACAACGAATAGATGAGTTTTACAAGCGCTATTCCGCTTGGTGTTACGAGTTCGTTAGTAGTCAATAACTTGCGTCATTTTACTAACTTTGCCGTTCATCCCCTATTCCTACTCTGTAAATTGGGACGCGCCCAATTTAATTTTAGAAAGGAGGTGA
>Ga0182027_10014489_pt1 | contig 10913 bp, 7 predicted proteins | sample 712E1DmetaG_FD_121300 | JGI IMG/M metagenome (GOLD analysis project Ga0182027, IMG submission 121300) | Permafrost microbial communities from Stordalen Mire, Sweden - 712E1D metaG (Illumina Assembly) | ecosystem: Environmental > Terrestrial > Soil > Wetlands > Permafrost | place: Sweden...
GATAAATTATTTTCCATTATTGCGCACGATTTAAGGAGTCCTTTCCATGGTCTATTAGGTATAACAGGAATAATGGCAGATGGAAACGATGGATTATCCTCATCAGAAATAGCAAAGTACAGTAAAGAATTGCATACCTCAGTAGAAAATCTTTATAACTTATTGGAAAATTTATTAGAATGGGGACAATTGCAAAATGGTACAATTAGTTTCACTCCAAAAGAACTCAGTTTATATAAAGTCTTTTCACAAAACATAGAGACAATTAAACCAAGAGCAATTCAAAAAGGAATTACCATTTTGAATGAAATCTCTGAGAATCAACAAGTATATGCAGATGAGAGAATGCTTAATTCGGTTCTGGGAAACCTCCTGACTAATGCAATTAAATTTTCAATGAGGGGTGGAAAGGTTGTTGGAAAAGCAATTGATGGCACAGATGGAAATGTTGAAATAACGATAACAGATACCGGTGTTGGAATTCCGGCTAATATTCTCGGGAAATTATTCAGATTAGATGAAAAGGTGAGTTCAAAAGGAACAGAAAACGAACCAAGTTCAGGATTGGGTTTATTGCTTTGTAAAGAATTTGTTGAAAGGAACGGTGGTAAAATATGGGCAGAAAGCAAAGTAGGGGAAGGGAGCATATTTGGGTTTAGTTTACCGGGAAGGAGTTGGGAGTAAGGAGAAGGGGAGACTTTTTCGAAATACAAATTTAATGTTTATGCAACCATTTTCTATAAAGGAGAAATAAGGAATGTTATTTTATGATGTTTCGGAATATATAGGCGGATATACTAACTTTGTACATGGAATTAAGTGAAATAATTATCGTTGCAATTGGTCTTTCTTTGGATGCTTTTGCCGTGGCTCTTGGCATCGGCTCTGTTGGAAGAATAAAAGGGCACAGGGGGGCATTCAGATTAGCTTTCCATTTCGGGTTGTTTCAGTTTTTAATGCCTGTCCTGGGCTGGTATACCGGAATCAAAATTGAACCGTTTGTAAATAAAATAGATTATTGGATTGCCTTTTTCCTTTTGTTTTATGTCGGCGCTAAAATGATTTGGGAGTCATATACGATGGACGAAATTTCAAGAAAGGATCCATCAAAAGGGAAGGAAATGATTTTGTTGTCAGTGGCTACAAGTATAGATGCCCTGGTTGTCGGATTCAGTCTCGCAATTTTAAGAATAAGCATTTGGTACCCGGGATTTATAATCGGTATAGTAACAGCGGTTTTTTCTATTCTGGGTATTTATTCCGGTAAGATAATAGGGAATAAAATAGGGAAGAAAATGGAATTTATAGGCGGACTTGTAATTATTGGAATAGGAACGAGAATTTTGCTTTTGCATTTGATGTGAAAAAAGTATTGGATTGTTGGATTGATGGAGTAATGGATTCCTCCCAATGAATCTGGATGGAAATGACACTCAAGGTTAAAGTAGTTAGTTCGGAATTACAAAGATTAACTATACATATCTTCTATAATATTTCCGTACCGCTCCTCAATAAATTTCCGTTTTACCTTTAGGCTTGGTGTTATTTCTCCTGTTTCAATTGAGAAGGGATGATCAAGTAATGTAAACTTCCTTACCCTTTCATAATTTGCTAGTTTTTTCTGAAACTGAGACATGTCCTTATCAATCAGATCGTGAATTTCTTTCTTGTTAACAAGGTCTTTGTTGTTTATATAATCAATTTCATTTGAATCAGCATATTCACGCAGGGCGCTAAAATCAGGGACTATAATGGCGCTTAGGAACATCCGCCTGTCACCAATGAGTACGAATTCATCAATATATTTGCTAGTAAGAAAAAGATTTTCAATATGTGCAGGAGCAATATATTTTCCCGCAGTAGTCTTGAATAAATGTTTTTTACGCTCGGTGATAAAAAGAAATCCATCTTTGTCGAAGTGGCCGATATCACCTGTATGAAGCCATCCGTTTTTTAGAGTTTCTTCTGTTTCCTTTTTGTTTTTGTAATACCCCATCATAACATTTGGTCCTTTGGCAAGTATCTCACTATCAGCTCCGAATTTAACCTGTATCCCCGGTAATAATTTGCCTACTGAACCGAATTTATAGTCGGCTAGTCTGTTTCCCGAAATAATGGGGGAGGCTTCTGTTAAACCATAACCTTCAAGAATTATTATTCCGATTGCTTCAAAGAATTCACCTATCTCTCTTTGAAGCGCTGCTCCTCCGGAAATGAAGAATCTTAGCCTGCCTCCCAGTTTATCCCTTAATTTGGAGAATACAAGTTTGTCTGCAACCTTTCTCTTAAGTGATAAAGCAACAGAAAGACTTTTCTCCTTTTTTGCTATCATATATTTATGGCCGGTTTCAATAGCCCAGTTGAATATTCTTTGTTTTTTCTCTGACTGTGCTTCAACTGTACGCAGAATTTTAGAATGTATCCTTTCAAATAAACGGGGGACTGTAGTGACAAAAGTTGGTTTAACTTCAATAATATTATTGGGAACGGCTTCAATCGATTCGGCAAAATAAATTGTGCCACCGCATGAAAATCCGGTATAGTATCCTGCCATTCGTTCGAAGATATGACAAAAGGGGAGAAAAGATAAGAGTACATCGTCCTTGGTAATCGGGTAGTCTTCAAGTGTAGCGTTAACATTTGAAAGAATATTCTTATGCGACAGCATCACTCCCTTGGGCTCACCAGTTGTTCCGGAAGTATAAATAATTGTGCAAAGGTCATTCTCCTTAACCTTGTTAGAACATTCTTTCAGATAATCAGCGTGATTAGTTCCAAACAAATCACCCATTTCCTGGATCTGTTTGAAAGTATAAATTTTCTGAACATCAGGGACTGCATCTTTCTCATTCATTATTATTATGAAACTAAGATTATGGCAATGGGATTTTATTTTAAGAACTTTATTTAACTGGAATTTATTTGAGATTATTATTCCTTTTGCTTCTGAATTATTCAGAATAAACTGAACTGACTCAGAAGTTAATGACGGATAAAGAGGTACATCAGCTGCGCCCAATCCAAGAATAGCCATATCTGAATAAACCCATTCAGGGCGGTTTTCAGCCATAATGGCAATTTTATCTCCGGATTTAATACCTAAAGCAGCCAGTCCAAGTGCAAATTTTTCGGTTTCAATCTTGAACTCTTTGTAAGTAATTCCTTCATAAATGCCGTTCACTTTCCTGAAGAGGAATTTTTTATCATTCTTATATTCTTCAGTAAGGAATTTGAATAGTTCAGGGATAGTCTTGTTATTTTTCAGCAGGGCCATAGCTACATAAATTTGAAAAATTAATAATTTGTATGCACATCATAATTCACATTAAGGGTGCGTAAATAAAACTCATCATTTAAAGACTAAATATATGAAAAAAATTAAAACAGTATATCTTCCGGATTACAAAAGTAAAGAAAAACACAAATTGCTCTATCGTATCCACCGAGCAGGATCTTGTATTGCATTAAATTTGTCATTCGAAGGAGTCTTCTCCGCCTCGCAGGCTGAGAAATCTTTTGTCAATTGTAAATTATCAATTGTAAAATATCAATTCTCCATCAATCCTTCCTTTTAACTTTCAACTTTTACCTTTTTACTTTCCTTCCTTTCATCAATCCAATCCGCAGTGACTGAAAAGGACTGTGCGTTGCTTATCAGGGGCAAAAGCTGTAATTTTCTTAACAATTTTTTGAAGAATAACCGGAGATTTCTGATGAAAGTGAAGCCATTCAAGAACGAAATAATAATTGATTTTTCTAAACCTGAAAACCTTGAGAAGCAGAAAAAAGCTCTTGCAGGCGTTAGAAAAAAAATTGGTAAAACATACGAAATTATAATAGGCGGAAAGAAGTATAAAACTGTAGATAAAATAAATTCTTATAATCCTTCTAATAAGAAGGAAGTGATAAGCAGTTTTTATAAGGGTACACCGGAACTTGTTGATAAAGCAGTTGAGACAGCAAATAAAAAGTTTAATGAGTGGAAACATATTCCTGCAGAAGTTCGGGCCGGATATTTAATTAAAGCAGCAAATATTGCAAGAAAAAGAAGGTTTGAGATAAATGCATGGATGGTTGTTGAAGCCGGAAAAAACTTCACCGAAGCCGATGCTGATACAGCTGAAGCAATAGATTTTCTTGATTTCTATGGCCGGGAGATGCTGCGTTATGCACAGAAGCAGCCAATTACTCCGGTTGCAGGTGAAAAAAATGAATTAGTATATATTCCTTTGGGAGTGGGAGTGGCAGTTCCGCCATGGAATTTCCCGTTCGCTATTCTTGTCGGAATGTCTTCAGCAGCAATTGTTACGGGTAATACTGTCGTTCTGAAACCTTCGAGCGATACTCCAATGATGGGAAGATTATTTTTTGAAATTATGGAAGAAGCGGGATTGCCGGCTGGTGTATTAAACTTCCTTCCCGGATCAGGCGCTGAGGTTGGCGATAAATTAGTTTCTCATCCAAAAGTCAGATTTATATCATTTACCGGTTCAATGGAAGTAGGAATACATATAAATGAACTTGCGTCAAAAGTACAGCCGGGTCAGATTTGGCTTAAACGAGTTGTTGCTGAAATGGGAGGGAAGGATAGTATTGTTGTCGACAGTGAAACTGATGTAGATACTGCTGTTAAAGGTGTCGTAGCATCTGCTTTCGGGTTTCAGGGACAGAAATGCTCGGCTTGTTCAAGAGCTATTGTGGATCAATCAGTTTATGAGGAATTTGTTAAAAAGATAAAAGTGGAAGTTGAAAAAATTAAAGTTGGCTCTGCAGAGGAGAATTATCCGGCAGGTCCGGTTATAAATCAGAATGCCGAAAAAGGAATTCTGAAATATATTGAAATCGGAAAGAAGGAAGGGAAATTGCTGACAGGTGGTGTTCAGGTTGACGATAATGGATATTTTATTGCTCCAACTGTTTTTGTTGATATAAAACCTGAGTCAAGGATTTCGCAGGAAGAAATATTCGGACCTGTCCTGGCTGTAATTAAATCACGTAATTTTGATGACGGTTTAAAGATTGCAAATAACACAAAATTCGGACTTACTGGCGCTGTGTATTCCACAAACAGGGCAAAGCTGGAAAAAGCAAAGAAGGAATTATTGATCGGAAATTTGTATTTTAACAGGAAATGTACAGGCGCATTAGTCGGAGGTCACCCGTTCGGAGGGTTCAATATGTCGGGCACTGACTCAAAAGCCGGCGGAAGAGATTACCTGCTCCTTTTTATGCAGGGGAAATTAATTAGTGAGAAAATCGGAATTGCTAAGAAATAAATTTTATCAACTTATAATGGGATCCCGGCTTTCGCGGGGATGACAGAAACCTAAAGGAAGTCACATGAAAATTCATGAGTATCAGGCAAAAGAAATTCTTAAAAAATACAATGTTCCGGTACAGGATGGTATCGCAATAAAATATATGTCCGAGTTTGATAATGCTATTCTTCAGCTTCAGCAAAGAGGAATTAACCAGTACGTGGTTAAATCCCAGATTCATGCCGGCGGCAGGGGGAAAGGGAAAATTTACAATCCCGGGGATAGGGAACAATTGATACTTGAGGGGGGCGTTAAATTTACTACTGATGCAGCTAAAGCAAAAGAATACGCTCAAAAAATGCTGGGTAATTTATTAATTACTCATCAGACCGGTCCGGAAGGTAAAATTGTAAAGACATTATTTATTGCTGAAGGTCTTGATTACAGGAAAGAGCTTTATCTTGGTATTTTGCTAGATCGTGCGGTTTCTAAAAATGTAATTATGGCCTCAACTGAAGGGGGTGTGGAAATTGAAAAGGTAGCTGCAGAGACTCCGGAAAAAATAATTAAGGAATGGATTGATCCTTCAACAGGTCTTATGCCGTTTCAGGCAAGGAAACTGGGTTTTGCATTAGGTTTGGAAGGGGAAGCATTTAAGAATTTTATCCGTTTCATTCCTCAGCTTTATAAGGCATATACAGAAACAGATGCTTCACTTCTTGAAATAAACCCGCTTATTATTACTAATGACGACAAAATTGTTGCTCTTGACGCCAAGATAAATCTTGATGACAACGCACTTTTCCGACATAAGGATTGTGAAGAAATGCGGGATTTAAATGAAGAAGATGCCCGGGAAATTGAAGCTTCAAAATATAATCTCAATTATATAAAACTTGATGGTAATGTAGGGTGCATGGTTAATGGTGCCGGACTTGCAATGGCTACAATGGATATCATTAAACTTGCCGGAGGTGAACCAGCAAATTTCCTGGATGTAGGGGGCACGGCAAATAAGACTACGGTTGCCAATGGATTCAAAATTATCCTTTCTGATCCAAATGTTAAAGCAATACTTATAAATATATTCGGCGGAATTGTCAGATGCGACCGTGTGGCGCAGGGTGTAATTGATGCGGCTTCCGAAATGAGGATAAATGTACCTGTTGTTGTGCGGCTGGAAGGAACCAATGCCAAAGAGGCGGGTGAACTTTTACAGGCTTCAGCCCTAAACTTTGTTGTGGCAGGGAGTCTTAAGGACGCAGCAGAAAAAGTTACATCAGTTCTTAAAAAGTGAGTATTTCGATCATTTTCGCGTATTTAGATAAGAAATAAAAAAAAGTTAATGAAAATCAACTTGATTTTAGGTTTATTTAACTATACTTTTTAGGGAACCTTTTATTCCATTAGGAGTTGTTAATGTCATTTTTTGACTCTTATTTAAATAACGATGACGACCTTCCCGCGGATAATCATAATATAGATGAAGAGATAAAAAGGATAAAAGAAATTGCGGATAATGGCAATCTCTATTCTTCGGTGGAGTCCATAGAAGAAACACTCCAATATTGTTTGGAAAATGAGCGTTACGATGATGGACTGTTTCTCTCAAATAAACTCGTTGAAATTTTCCCCTATAATTCTGAATACTGGCTTAAAAAAGGGATTTCTTTAAACGGATTATTCCGTTTTGAAGAAGCAATGGTATGTTATACCAAATCTTTATCACTAAATCCATGGGATTCAGAAGCTCTGATAGATAAAGCAGCTGCTGAAGAAAATCTCGGATTATATGATCAGGCAAGGGAATCATTAGATAATGTACTTATAAATGATCCCCGGAATGAAGAAGCCCTGTTCAGTATCGGTTTGCTCCTTCAGAGACAGGAAAAATTCGATTCTGCTGTGAAATATTTCAAAAGAGCTGTTGAAATTGATCCTGAATATTCTGAGGCTTATTATGAATTAGGGTACTGTTATGAAAATTTGGAACAGTTTGAAAATGCTTTAGATGTTTATGAAAAATATATTCTGCTGGAACCATACAGCGCTAACGGATATTACAACCGCGGTATTATCTACGTAAAACTCAACATGCTGGAGAAAGCTGTCGACAGTTATGAACTGGCGCTGGCAGTTAAAGATAATTTCGCAAGTGCATGGTTTAATAAAGGTAATGCTTTGGCAGACCTTGGAAAGTTCCCGCAGGCCATTGATTCTTTCAAAGAAGCATTAAAACTTGACAGTACAGATGAATCTTGCTGTTTTAATATCGGGAATATATACGAAGAACTTGGCGATCTGGCGAATGCAGTAAAATTTTATACCGATGCGATTAAAATAAACGATCTATATTATGAAGCCTTTCTTTCAAGAGGTTTCTGCTACGACACTCTGGGTAAATACCACCTGGCATTAAAAGATTTCAATAAAGCCATTTCTCTTTCTCAGGACTGTGCTGAAGCATGGTATGCAAAAGCCGATCTCGAATATTCACTTGGACAGCTTCAGGCAGCTGTTGAAAGCTATACTGCAGCGCTGAAGATTGAACCTGAAAATTTTCAGGTATGGTTTAATCTTGCTGAAACATTTTTTGAACTGGGCGACTACCTGGAGTCTATGAATGCATATAACCAATGCATAATTATTAATCCTGAAGATGCGCCATCACATTATGGAAAAGCTAAAGTTAATTTTATTCTCAGCAGACCGAAAGAAGCAATTGAGTGTCTAAAAAATGCCTTCTCACTCGATCCCGAATTCAAATCCGAATTCGAAAGAGAATATCCTGAAATAAAATCCTCTAAACTATTCAAAAAGCTGCTTGGGGAAATCTGATAATTAAGTAATATTTTACTTTGCACTTTTTAGCGGCTGATGTATATTTAATCTGTTCTATTTATAAATTATTAAAACGGTAAATGAAAAATTCTTTTCATCTTAATACAAAAATAATCGGTTTATTAGGCCATCCTATTAAACAATCATATTCTCCTTTTATTCATAATGTTACTATTGAATTAAAGTCTCTTGATTATATTTATCTTCCTTTTGATGTCCCTGCTGCAAATCTGAAGAATGCCCTTAAAGGAATGGTTGCTCTTGGAATTAAAGGTTTCAATATTACAATTCCTCACAAAGAAAATATGCTTCAGTATATGAATGATGTTTCAGAAGAAGCATCAATTATCGGGTCAATAAACACTATCGTGAATGATCTTGGCAAACTGACCGGGTATAATACTGACGTAAACGGGGTTTTTGAAACTTTGAACCCTTATAAAGATGATATCGCAGGTAAAATTGTGAGCGTAGTTGGTGCGGGTGGTTCAGCGCGTGCAGTTATTTATACGCTTATCCGTTATTTCAAACCGTCGGCTATTCATATTATTAACCGCACGGAACAAAGAGCAGACGCACTTAAAAAATATTTTAACGATAAGATGAAATATGACGGGATTAAGACAAGAGAATTGTTTCCTCCGGATCTTGTAGAGACATTCAGCAGTTCAAAACTTATTATTAATGCCACGCCCGTGGGAATGTTTCCTGATCAGGATGACATAATAACAGCGCTTGAGAATTCTTTCACCAAAGAACAAATTGTGTTTGATCTTGTCTATAATCCTCCAATGACAAAACTTCTAAAATTGGCTTCTTCACGCGGAGCTGAACCAATCAGCGGTTTGAAAATGCTTGTTCATCAGGCTGCAAAATCATTTGAATTATGGACCGGTGAGGAAATGCCCACCGACCAAATATATAAGTCGCTGCAGCTGTTTATAGGAGACTGAAACATTAGCTGATTCTGATTCATAAATTCTCTGAATTTTTACTATCGGTAATTATTTCCCATTCTTAACAAACTTCTTGTTATTCCATCAATCCAATTGCCCAACATTCCCACTATAACAATAAAAGATCGGATATTTTTTTTGATCAAAAGGGGTGATTATATATATTTGCATGCCACATTGGAAAGGTGCAGGAGTGGCTGAACTGGCACGCCTGGAAAGCGTGTGTACCTTCACGGGTACCGAGGGTTCGAATCCCTCCCTTTCCGCACTATTTATGAAAGCCTCAATTATTTATTCCTATAAGTAGTTGAGGTTTTTTTTATAAAATGCACTGAATCTGGGGAAGAACTTTAACAAAAAGAAAAAGTGCAAGTTTCCTTCTACCATCTGAACTGTATTTACATTTCTTAATCAATTATTTTATCCTTCCATCCCAATAAGCAGGCGGAGTAATTATTAATAATATATTTTTACTGCAGAAGTTAATATTAAATTATTTCGCTAGGAGGTATTTATGAAAACGTATATGATTATATTGGCCATGGCAATAGGTCTGATTTTGTTTACTGGTGAATCTTTCAGCAGTAATATGACAAAGCAGGACTCTGCAATTAAAGTAGGGGAAACAAATCTTTTAATTGCACTTAATTCAGATAACTATGGACTAAAGACAAGTGCTGCCCAGATTCTTGGTGATATAAAGAGTGATAAGTCAGTAATTCCGCTCATGAGGATACTTCATAGCTCAAACGATGAGAATATGCGTATCCTGGCTGCTTATTCCCTTTGTAAAATTCAAAATCCTATGGGATTATTTGCTGTTAAACAAGCAGTAAGATTTGATAACAGCGGACGTGTTAGGAAAATATGTAATAACCTGTATATGTCTTCAATAAGACCTGAATTATTTGCTTCAAAAGAATAAAGATTAGAGAGCTATATATATAATCCGCTGGAAGGCTGCTAAAATGTTGGTCGTTCTCCATCGACTCCAATAGCAGCCTCTTTATTTAAAATCCCACATCTCCATTTCCGATTATAAAAAATCTTTCATTTTTCCTATATTAACGTCCCAATGCAAATGAATATAGAAAATACCGGGAAAATTAAAGATCATATAATTGATACTATTAAATTGTCATACCCTGTGATTATAGGTCAGGCGGGCGTGATAATGATGGGCGTTGTTGATAATATTCTTGTTGGAGGTCTTGGAGCTACGGCTTTGGCGGCTGCTTCAGTAGCCAACAGTTTATTTATCCTTGTATTTATTTTAGGCATCGGAGTCTGCTCATCTGTTACTCCCTTAACAGCAATTTCTGTGGGCGCGGGGAAAAAAAATGAATGCCGGACAATTTTTACTCAAGGGCATTTTGTGAATCTTATTGTAAGCATTATTTTAATGATGGTCACTTACTTTGCCTCTGATTTTTTCTATTTGCTGCACCAGTCCCCTGAAGCTGTAAAATTAGCTGCGCCCTATACCAAAATTCTGGCTTTATCCATGATTCCGGTTCTTATTTTCCAGACTAATAAGCAGTTTATTGAAGGATTATCGATAATGAGACCGGGAATGATAATTACAATAGCCGCAAATATAATTAATGGTTTAGTCGGCTGGGTATTAATCTACGGTAAATTTGGAATGCCTCGTTTAGGATTGAATGGCGCTGGAATAGCAACCTTCAGTTCTCGTACCTTTATGGCGTTGACAATTACTCTATATATTTTTAGTTCCTCAAAATTCAGGGAATTAAACCTGAGTCTGAGGATAAAGGAAATAAATACTGTAATTATAAAAAAAATACTCTCGCTGGGAATCCCAAGTGCGGTTCAATATTTTTTTGAAGTCGGTGCA
>Ga0182027_10014490_pt1 | contig 10912 bp, 9 predicted proteins | sample 712E1DmetaG_FD_121300 | JGI IMG/M metagenome (GOLD analysis project Ga0182027, IMG submission 121300) | Permafrost microbial communities from Stordalen Mire, Sweden - 712E1D metaG (Illumina Assembly) | ecosystem: Environmental > Terrestrial > Soil > Wetlands > Permafrost | place: Sweden...
TCCACCATTTTTTCCAGGTGGGCATTGGTCAGGATTTTCGCCGGCAGATACGAGCCGACGCCGGTGATGGAACAGGTGCGGCCTTGAAAATTAAACCTGGCGCGCGGGTTTTTGAACTTGGGGCTCATGCGGAAGCGGGGATGGAAATTCCCGCGGCGGCCAGCTTTTCATTGGCACTCACAATTTCGCGGGCGATGATTTCGTTGACGCGATGCTGAACGGCATCCGTCGTTACACGCAGTGCGCTGGCAATGGCGCGTTCGCGCGCCGAACCGTGCGCCTTGAACACCATGCCGTTGAAACCGAGCAGCGGCGCGCCGCCATGGACCTCCGGGTCCATGCGCCGACGGATGGCTTGAAAGGCGTTTTTTGCGAGATAGGCTCCGATTTGTCGTTTGGGATTGCGCACCAATTCGCGTTTGAGCATCGAAAACACTGCCACAGCCAGGCTTTCACACGTCTTCAAAACAATGTTGCCGACAAAGCCATCGCACACGACCACGTCCACGTGGTCCTTGAACAAATCATGCCCTTCGATATTGCCAATGAAATTCAAATCCAGTTGCTTGCAAAGTTTGAAGGCTTCGAGCGTCAATTCGTTGCCTTTGGAATCTTCCGTGCCGATGCTAAGAATGCCCACGCGTGGTTTCTTGTATCCCAGCACTTCACGCGAATAAACACTGCCCATCACGGCAAATTGGGCAAGGTGCAGTGGTTTGCATTCGATGTTCGCGCCGGCGTCGAGGAGCACAAATTCATTTTCCTGCCGCGGAATGATCGTGGCGATGCAGCCGCGATCCACGCCGGCGATGCGGCCCAGTTTGAAAGTGGCCGCCGTAAAAATGCCGCCGGTGTTGCCGAGGGAAATGACCGCATCGGCCAGGCCGTCATGGACGAGTTCGGCGCCGCGGCCGATGGAACTGTCGCGTTTTTTGCGAAGCGCGGCGACGGGCTTGTCGTCCATCGTCACGACTTCGCTGGCATGAACGATTTGAACGCGCAGATCATGACAGCCGGTTGCGACCAGCGCGGACTCGATTTCCGCCTGATCACCAACCAGAAAGAGTGTGGAAATTGTTGTGTCGGCCTCCAGCGCCCGCCGGACACCCTCGACGACGACCGCACATCCGTGGTCACCGCCCATGACATCTACCGCTATTCGCATAGATGGAATAACGCGGAATGTCCGCGATCCGGCACAAAATCAAGTGCCCGCCGTGATGGTTAACACCTGACGGCCTTTGTAATAGCCGCACGCCGGGCATACGCGGTGGGGCACATAAGGCGCGGCGCATTGCGGGCACGTGCCGAGTTGCGGCAACTTCAGCACACTGTTGTAAGCGCGGCGCATGCGCTGCCGGCTGTGGGACGGTTTGCGTTTTGGAACACCCATAATTCAAAATTACAATTTTAACTTGTCCAACTCAGACCACGCGGATGGAATTAATTCATCCTTGCCGCCGGTTTTTTTGACCTTGCCGGTTTTTATTTTTTCCAATCCGCGACAGTCCGGCTTGCACAATGGATGCCGCGGAAGTTCAAGCAGCATATCTTCACGCACCTGCGGCGTCAAGTCCACGCAATCGTTGACGACCGGCACCCGTTCTTCGCCTTCGAGTGGCAAATGGCACGTCCACGGATTCAATTTCAACTCGCGCTTGAACGGTTTCAAACAGCGGACGCACCGGCACTCCAGCATCAGCCGCAGCGAGCCGCGAATCAGCAGGCTGCGATCCAGCATTTGAACTTCGAACTCATGGCGCAACGGGCGCGTTACGCGAATCATTTCGTCGCGCGTGTCCAGATCCAGCTCGTCCACCGGCAATTCGCCGCGCAAAACCACGTCGTTCTCCTCGAGCTGGCGCAGATTGACGATGAGTGGCATGGTTCAACTCCTTTTCGTCCCGGCAAACTTTTTCGTCAGGGCGTTCTGCACGTGCGCGGGCACAAACGCGCCCACGTCGCCGCCCAGCCGCGCGATTTCCTTCACGAGGCGCGAACTGAGAAACGTGTAAGTCTCCTTGGGCATCATGAAAATCGTTTCGACATTTTCGTTCAACTTGCGGTTCATCAACGCGAGTTGAAACTCAAATTCAAAATCCGACACCGCTCGCAGTCCGCGCACAATCGCCTGCGCTTTTCGGCTCGCGACATATTCAACGAGCAGGCCGTCGAAGGCGTCCGCCTCAACGTTCGGGAAATGTTTCACGGCCTTTTTCACGAGCGCGAATCGTTCGTCGAGCGTGAATAGCGGCTGTTTGCCGTCATTTTTTGCAACGGCCACGACGACGCGGTCGAATAATTTGACCGCGCGCTGAATCACGTCCAGGTGGCCGTTGGTCAATGGATCAAAACTGCCGGGATAAATCGCCGTGCGCATCAAAATCACTTTAGCATTTGCGGCGAATTTGACGAGAAAGAAAACGATGCCGCAAAGTCATTTTGCCGGCGGCGTTTGCCACGGCACTTCGTAAATCCGCACGGCATCGCGAATGCCCTTGACCGTGACCGGAAACATTTCAACGCAGGTTGAGGCCAGCGCCGGGTCATCGCGCAGCAAATGATTGTAGGTCGTGTCGCTGATGATGATGCGGCCGCTGCCGGAAACACTTTCCAGCCGGCTGGCGAGGTTCACTTCGCGCCCGAAAACGGTGTAATTCAAAATGTGCGCGTCCGAGCCCATCAATCCGACGGTCGCCAAGCCGGTATTGATGCCGGTGCCCAGCTGCAACGCGCGCAGTGGCGGCTTGGGCGGCAGCCCGGCGGAAAGGCGCGCGCGGTTTTCGGTTTCCCGCGCGTTGTCCTGCGCGGATCGTTTTTCGTTCAAATCATGGATGGCGCGCTGCGCGTCAATCGCGGCCCACACGCAACCCGAGGCGTGTCTTTCGTTTGGCGTGGGCGCACCCCAGAACGCCATGACGCAGTCGCCGATGTATTTGTCGAGCGTGCCGCCGTGTTTTTTTACCGCGTCGGCAACGGTGGCCAGATAGAGATTTACCGTTTCGAGCGTTTCCTGCGCGGATTCTTCAATGCACGTTTCCGCCACATCCGCCTCAAGCTGGTGGTCGCGGATGAAATCCACCACGCCCTGCTGCATTTCATCGGTCAACGTGGTAAACCCGCGCACATCCGCAAAAAATATGGTCACTTCACGCCGCGTGCCGCCGAGGGAAAGTTTTTCCGCGCCGAGCAGTTCATTCATCACATCCGGTGAGACGATTTTGGAGAAAACGGATCTGACGCGGCGCTGTTCCCGCTGCTCAAAAACCACGCGATACGTGACGAGGCTCAAGTGCTCGACCAGCATTGCGCCCGCGATGGGAAATACCAACGGGAGCCAGTAACGGAATTCCACGAAGGCATAAAATCCAGCAGCAACATATGCCAAAAGGAGCAGCAAAACCGCCGCCGAAGCCGCAAACGCCCGCATTTGCCAGGTGAAAAAGGCGGTCAACGCGCCGAGAAAAATAATCAACGCGAACTCCATTGGCATTGACGCGTGGTGGATGAATTGACCGGTAATGACGGAGTTGGCAACGTTCCAGTATTTGCTGACGAGCAGTGTGTCCTTTTCCAGCGGCGTCGCGCCACGGTCGGTCAAATCATTGCCTTGCGCCGCCGAACCGACAATTACGAGTTTGCCGCGAAAGTCATCGCGGAGTTCATTCGTCTGGCCGAGCAGACGCTGGCTGTCCTGTAAAAGTAAACTTTCAATCGGAGCACGGGCAAGATGCGGGTTATCCTTCGTCAACCGCCAATCAATATAAAAATAGCCATCGCGGTCCACAGGAATCACGCGCTCGACATTGTTCGCCCCGCGCAACGTGATGCGCTCGTGTGGCAAATCCACATCAGCGTGGTCTGAATCTAGCTTCAATTCCTGTGCGGCAAGGACAATGCCCATGTGCCAGATGCGTTCGTCGGTGAATGGTCTGGCTTTTGTGGGTTGTCCGGCCGAACTCTTCTTGCTTTTGATGTCCATTTCGCCATTTCCATCAAGCGGGATCTCGAGCGTCTGTCCGTCTACCAACGGAAGGATGATCCGGGTCTTTTCGACCAGGATGTCGCTCAAACTCAAACTATTTTTTTGCGCCGCGTTTTCTATGAGCGGATGCCAGCGGCGGACAAAGCGGAAGGCTTTCACCCGGCGCAAGACGCCATCAGAGTCCTTTTCAGTCGAAATGTCGCCGAGGGCAAAAGCGTTGGTCGAAAACAAATCAGGCGGCACGAGGCCAGGTTCGACAGCGAGGAGGACGTTTCCGGCGCGGCGCATCTGCAAGGCGAAGAAATCGTCGGATTCCATCAAACCACCACCAGCCATTTGCACGGGCGGATGGTCGCGACGCAATTCTCCGAACAGCACATCGAACGCAGTGGCTTTGGCACCTTGAGCGGATAATTCTTCAACCAACCGGCCGTAAACCTGCCGCGGCCAGTAGAGGCCGAAGTGGTAGCCGAGTTTGCCGCTTCGCACGGTGGTGATACTGGATTCCTCAATGGAAATAAAAGCGAGGTTGGTGGCGGCGGGCACGGGAAAATTCAAAGCCGCCCGCGCACGCAAGTCGTAGGTCATGCGCTCCAGCCGTTCAAAGAAATCCAGCCGCAGGAGCCGGACGCCGCAAACGAACACGAGAACGGAAACGGCCAGAATGCCCGGCGCGCGTTTGAAAGGTTTTAACTTCACCGCGCCCAATTAAACAAAAAACCAGAACAACTCAAGGCTGCTCTGGTTCTCAAATTGTTCAAGACCACCGAGACTACGGTTTCCCTTTCCCGCCACCATGATGATGCCCGGCGGTCGACGAAATGTGGCATTGGGTTCTGTCAAATGTGAAGTCAACGTCTTCCCAATACAGCGTGCGGAGTGCCGTGATGATCTGATCCAAGTCGGTATTCAAGTCAACTGGCAATGGACTGGTCTGGCCGGTCTTGGGATCAAACCGGGTGCCTTCACCCACAACCACGGTGATGGGTTTGCCATCCGCGCCGATGATGGAAAGCACCACGGAATTTTTAAGCACGCCCACGTAACCGCTTGCGTCAATAACGAACAGCGTGCCACGAACACCAGCTATGCCGTTGGGAATTTTAATCAGGTATTGGGACGCGCCGGAAAGTTTTTTAACGCTGCAATAAATGCGGCCCTGGCGCAAATCCAGTTCCGTATCGCTAACGGTGTCCACTCCCGTGTCTGAAACCGTCAACTTGTCAATGGCCAGCACGGTGTCGCTCGTCAGGCGAACCACGTTTTGTTCCGCTGAAGGTTTGTAGGAGACAAGGCCGCGCACTTCTGAATCCGCCGCCATAGAGATTCGATCCGGCAGTGGATCCGCCTGAGGCATTGGTATTTTTTTGCCCAAAACAATGTCCACCGTTGCCTCGTGCCCGGCCTGGATGACAGAGCCGGCCGCGAGAATTTTGCCCGCCACCAGCGGATGCCATAAGCCATCTCCCAACGAGTATCTGGCTTCGCCCACAATGCGAACCACCGTGGCCACACCCGGATGGATTGATTGCGCACCTGCACCAGCAGCCAGCGTCAAAACAAATCCCCACATCGCTGCAAAGACCAAAGTCTGAATGTGTTTCATAATTTTGTCTTCCAATTTTTTTCTACTTGTTACCAGTATAAAGATAAACTGTCAAATGTCAACTTGGAATTCTTGCCATTTTCGCTCAAAAACCGGCGGGCAAAATGTTCCGGCCGGAGGCATTTTCGACGAGTTTGCGCTCAACGTTGTCCAGATAGAAACGGGCTATGTCGTTGCCACTCCCGTAAAGCCGCAATGACCGTTCCAGCCATGGCCGGGCGGCGGCGTAATTTCCAGCCTGAACGTAATGCCACCCGATGTTCGCTTCGGTGTAATAGCCGTTGGGGTCGAGCGCGTCAGCACGGTTGAAATACGGCCCGGCTTCATCGTGCTTTTCCAGCCAGTCAAGACACATGCCGTAACGCAAATAGTTGTAGCCATCATGCGGATTGAGCTTCATGCCGAGCACATACCATTGCATCGCCGTTTTTGCCAGGGTTTCATAATTTTGTCCGCCGTCGAAACTCTGCGTGCGGAAGCATTCGCCGATATTGTAGGCTGTTTCAAAATTCATCGGTTCGAATTCAAACGCCGTATTTAACGCCGCGGCTTGCTGAGTGGAAAAATTCGGCGACTGTTCCGCCCGTGCCAGCCAGACCGCCTCATGCCCGCGACGCCAGCCCTGGCAGCTCAAATAGGCAACCCCCGCAACCAGCGCCAACGTGGCGATCATTTTGACGGGCAGGCGCGCGCCCAGCCAGTGACGCTCCGTGGCAAACCGCAGGTTGCTGCTCAACAACGCCAGCAGAGTCACCCCGAGAATGGCATTGGCCGGAATGTGCAGATTGAAATCCACCACCGAATGCACCGCCAGCGCGAACAATCCGGCGGACGCGCCGATGAAAAAGGCGAAGCGATTGCTCATCCCGCGGCCAAAATCATTTTCCGACGGGCGGACATATTTCCACGTTTTCCGCAATCCCGCACCGAATGTCACCACCCCGGCGAGCACGATGATTCCGCCCGCGGCACCCCAATCGGCCAGCAGGTTCAAATAATCATTGTGGGCGCGGTCGGGACTCGCCTGGATATTTTCCGGGCGATATTCCGGAAAACAGTAATCATAATGCGCCGGCCCGACGCCCCACCAAAAATGATCCCGCCACATCTGTTCGGCCGTCGTCCACATGCCGCTGCGAAGGTCAAGAACGTTCTCCGGCCTGTCCTGAAGGCTTGTTTCCACGCGCTGAATGTAACTGAGCGTCTTCGACAAATAATTGGTGACGAAAATCGTTCCCCCCACGGCCAAAACGACCAAAAACAAAAGCGCGGGCAACCGGTGGTTGCGATGAAAAATCAATGTGCCCAAAAGCACCAGCAACGCCACGGCGACCGCTACCCAGCCGCCGCGCGAAAACGTCACCGTCATCCCCGCCAGCATGGCCAGAGCGGAGTAACCGAGTAAAATCCGGACGACCGGCTTCATTCGCCCCACCAAAACGCAAGCCACCGCCAGCGGCAGAAGCATTTCCAGAAAGCCCGCGAAATTGTTCGGGGAAATGTAAGTGCCTGAGGCCCGGCCCAGATAAGGCGAGACATAATCCCAGACCCGGTTCGAATGCGTCAAAAATTGAGAGACGGCAAAGCACGAAATCCCCATCGCCAGAAAAATCAGCGTGAAACTGATGATCTGCACCGATTCCTGCCGGTACAAATTGTTGATGATGGCAAAAAACAGGAACGCATACATCAACACCTGAATCATTTCCAGCCGCGCGACGTATTCGATGTCTGCCGTGAGATAACGCCCGATAGCCAGGGCCGCAAACGCCAGCACCGCCCAACCCAGCGGCGGCCAGAGCAATCGTGGCTTCGGGCTGATCCACAACCGCAGCGCCCACACGAGCATCACGGCCACCGTCAATCCTTGAATGACGAGAAATTCCGGCGGGTCCACCGCGCCCATGGCCAGCGGACCAAAAACCAGAATGCCGAGCACCAAACCCAGAATGCCCCGCTCGCACCAGTGATCCAATGTTTCCCGATTCATCCGATTTTTAATATGCGCGAATGGCTCCTTCGTGACTCAGCGGCAGAAATAAATTAGTGCTGACGTATTCCAGTTCGAGGGCGGTATGCTGGGCGCCGCGAACATAACCGTTCGTGCCGGTGGAGGTGCTGGCCAGGGAGGATATGTAAACAAAACCACCGTCAGGCACCGCGACAATCTGGCTGCCGTCGGCGGACATGGCGACCCCGGCCCAATCCGCGTTTGGCGCGTCGGTGCGTTGCGACCAGGTCGTGCCGGAATCGCTGGAGGTGTAAATGTAGCCCGGGGACGTAACGTTATAGACGGCGGCCAGATGCGAGCCGTCCGACGATGAGGCAACGGAAGACCATTGCCCACTTATTGTGGTATTGGGCGTCCAGGTCGCGCCAGAATCAGCCGAGATGTAAATCGAGCCGCTCGAGCCGTTGCCCACCGCCGCCACCAGCCGGCTGCCGTCCGACGACGAAGCCACCGCCGACCAGTTCGGGCTGCCACTGCCGGTTTGCGCTGTCCAGTTCGTGCCGAAGTTGGTGGAAGTATAAATGTAGCCGCCGTTCCCCGCCGCCACCAGTTTACTGCCGTCCGACGACGAAGCCACCGCCGTCCAAAGCCGCGGGGTGTCGTTTGCACGCGCCGTCCAATTGGTGCCGTAGTTGACCGAGGTGTAAAGGTAACCGGCGTAAACCGCCGCCACGAGTCTGGATCCGTCGGCGGAAGAAGCGACGGAAACCCAGTTGGTGGTTGAACCATACGGTGTCCAATTCACACCAGAATTAGTTGACGTGTAAATTTGTCCGAGCTGGGTTGTGCCTTTGCCTCCAACCGTTGCCACGAGCCTGGTGCCATCGGCAGAGGAAGCGACGGAAGACCAAATTTGCGGGGTGGCATTAGTGGACCAGGTTGCGCCCGAATTGGTTGTCGCGAAAATGTCGCCGCCGTTGCAGGTCGCCACCAATTTGGTTCCGCTGGCCGAGGACGCGACGGCGGACCAGTAGGCGAACAGTCCGTTGGACTTCCAATTCTGGCCGGCGGCGTCGCCAAGATTTCCGGTAAAAATGGTTTGACCGTTGGTCTGCGCAATGACCCAGCCCGCCCCGCCCACGCCCGCCACGCGGAAGGTGTCGCCGACACTGAGCGCCGCTGACGGTGGTAACGCGATCGTCACCGGAATCACGTCATTGGTGCAGATGTAACCCACGTTGGGTTGGGCTTGAACATTTGTCCCCGACACGACCACCCAAAAGAACGCGCCTGGCACGTTGGTCAGCCCATGGCCGGCCCCGGTGAAGTTGGTGGCGGTCACATTGCCGGAAAAAATCACGTTATTGGTGAGAATCGCGACATTGGGGGAAAGCAGCGCGTTGGGAATGGTGCCGATGAGATTGGTAGCCGGCAGATTGTTCAGCCCCGAACCGTTGCCAGTGATGATGCCGACGAGGCTGGTGCCCGGCACATTGGAAAGGCCGCTGCCGTTGCCGGTGAAATTGGTGGCGGTCACATTGCCGGAAAAAATCACGTTATTGGTGAGAATCGCGACATTGGGGGAAAGCAGCGCGTTGGGAATGATCCCGGTCATGTTCGTCGCCGGCAACGGCGCGGTCAATGCCACCGCGTTTGAAGCGTTGATTGCCTGAATCGCATACGGAACGGAAGTCAATGTCTGGCGCGGCGAAAGCACGGCATAGGCATTGGTGTCGCCGTAGCCCCGCACGCCGATTTCCAGCGAGCGCGTGCTGCCGTTAAAAATGCTCGCGCCAAAATCCAGCGTCACGGTGAACAGGCCGTTCGTGACGCCCACCGGCGCGTTCGTCAGCGGTCCGGCGACCACGGAATTATTCGCGTTGTAAATTTGAAATCGGAAATCGTAAGACCCGGTGGCGGGCGCGTTGCTGCTGTTCAACTGCCCTTGATAGGTGAACGCCGTTGTCTGCGCCCGCGCGGACAGCGCCAGGAACAAAAACGCCGCCCCCGCGTAAAAATTGAACTTCATGTGCATGAGTTTAGCATAACCACGAATTTCAACAAGTTGCAATGACTCCGCTGGACAAAGCCGTTTGTCCGGTTAGCCTTGAGGGATTATGACCGATCCGCGTTACCAGAAACTGGCGAAGCTGCTCGTGAATTATTCCACCCAGGTCAAAAAGGGCGACCGCGCGCTGCTGGAACTGATTGACGTGCCCGACGCATTTTCCATCGAACTCATGCGCGCCGTCCGCGCCGCCGGCGGCACGCCGTTCGTCGAAGTCCGCCACACGCGCGTTACGCGCGAACTCCTGCTCAACATGACCGGCCGGCAGGCCGCGCTGGCACGCGATCTTGAGCTGCGCCGCATGAAGAAAATGCAGGTTTACATCGCCATTCGCGGCAGCGAGAACGCCAGCGAAAATTCCGACGTGCCGTCCGACCGCATGGCGCTCTACTCGCGCATCACGCGGCCCGTGCTCGATTATCGTGTGAAACGGACACGCTGGTGCGTGCTGCGCTGGCCGACACCGAGCATGGCCCAGGCGGCGGGCATGAGCACCGAGGCGTTTGAAGATTTGTATTTCGACGTTTGCACGATGAATTACGCGAAAATGGCGCGCGCGATGGTTCCGCTCGAACGCCGGATGAAACGCGCCAACCGCATCCACCTCAAGAGTCCCGGCACCGACCTCACCTTCAGCATCAAGGGCATCGGCGCAAAAATGTGCCGGGGCGACCGCAACATTCCCGACGGCGAGGTGTTTTCCTGTCCGGTAAAAAATTCCGTGAACGGCGTGATCCAATTCAACACGCCGACGCTTTACGCCGGCACAAAATTTGAAAACGTCCGGCTTGAATTCAAGGACGGCAAAGTGATCGCCGCGACGGCGAACAACACCAAACGGCTGAATGAAATTCTGGACACCGATGCCGGCGCGCGTTACGTGGGCGAGTTTTCCCTCGGGTTCAACCCCTGGATCTTGAATCCGCTGTGCGACATCCTGTTCGACGAGAAGATTGCCGGTTCGCTGCACTTCACTCCCGGCCAGGCCTATGAGGAATGCGACAATGGCAACCGCTCGGCGGTGCATTGGGACATGGTGTTGATTCAGCGTCCCGACTGGGGCGGCGGTGAAGTGTGGTTCGACGGTGAACTGATCCGCAAAAACGGACTGTTCGCGCCGAAGGACTTGAAGCCGCTGAATCCGGCGAATTTGAAATAATTTGCTACGCCGTGTCTTTGAGCAGCGTCAGAAATTGTTTCATCGCCGGCGAAAGCACCTTGTTCTTTTTGTAAATCGCGGCGATCGGACGGTAAAAGCTGCCGTCCTCAATCGGCACGGCGGCGAGCGTTTGCTTGGCGACA
>Ga0182027_10014491_pt1 | contig 10911 bp, 12 predicted proteins | sample 712E1DmetaG_FD_121300 | JGI IMG/M metagenome (GOLD analysis project Ga0182027, IMG submission 121300) | Permafrost microbial communities from Stordalen Mire, Sweden - 712E1D metaG (Illumina Assembly) | ecosystem: Environmental > Terrestrial > Soil > Wetlands > Permafrost | place: Sweden...
CCGGCCCCTGCCCAGGAGGTGACCCATGTTCTCGTTGCTTGCTGACCTTCAAAAAGAAAGAGGTTTCCCGCACCCTTCTAGAAAGAAACAACTCTTGAAATTTAAGAGAGAATCTACCTGCTCGGCGGTGATGATTGCACCGCTACGATTTCCCTCTCCCGTAGAGCACGCGTCCAGGTTTTGCGCCCGTATGTTGCCCCTGGTCGATGACGACCACGCCATTCACGACGACGTAGGGAATTTCCACTGGATATTGCAGAGGAGCTTGAAAAGTGGCCTTATCGCTCACTGTCTTGGGGTCGAAGATTGTAATATCCGCCGCCATGCCGGGCCGGAGCAGGCCGCGATCCATAAGGCCGGTGACTTGGGCAGGGAATGAGGTCATCTTGCGGACGGCGTCGGGAAGCGTCAGGACTTTCTTCTCCCGAACATAAACGCCCAGCACGCGTGGAAAGGTGCCATAGAACCTCGGGTGCGGCTTACCCATGAAGGTCATTGCCGGGCTAACGGCAATGCCGTCGGAGCCCACGCCTACCCACGGCTGTTTCATGGCCAGCTCCACATCGGACTCGCTCATGCTGAAGTAGATGGCCTCAGCAGAGCCGCCCTCGGAAATCAGCAAATCGCACAGAGCATCAAGCGGGTCCTTGCGCATTTCTTCCGCGACTTCATCCATGCGCTTTCCTTCATACCGCTTGTCCTCGGGCTTTTGCAGCGAAGCCACCAGCACGCCATGCCAGCCGCCCACGCTTTTCACCTCGTCGGCTTGCCAACCGGGCAGGCCGTTAGCGATGGCCTGGCGGATTTCCGTGCGCACTTTGGGGCTCTTCAGTCTCTCTACCACTTGCTCCGAAGTGCCCTCGAGATACTTGGGCGGGATGCACATTTCGAGCCCCGTCATCGAAGCGATGTAGGGGTATTGGTTCGCGGTGATGTCCACGCCGCGGTCGCGCGCCGCCTGAATCTCGCTAACTTGTTGCGCCATTTTCCCCCAGTTCGCTTGCCCGTCTATTTTGAGGTGCAGGACATGAACGGGCAGGTGTGCCTTTTCGCTGATCTCGATGGCTTCGTCGATGGCTTGTTTCCAATGGTTCCCCTCGCCTCGAATATGACTGGTGTAAATGCCGCCGTAGCGCGCGGCCACTTTGGCGAGCTCGATAAGTTCATCCGTGGTCGCGAAGGAGTTGGGGGGATAAATCAACCCTGAGGCAAGGCCGAGGGCGCCTTCGCGCATAGCCTGGTCAACCAAATCTTTCATCTTTGCCATCTCGTCGCCGGTTGGCGGCCTGTCCACATTACCCATCACGTCCATGCGCACTTGGCCGCTCCCCACATAGGAGGCGATGTTGACTGAGGTCCCTTGCCTTTGCACGCGAGCGAAGTACTCGCCCAGAGTTGTCCAGTCTCTCGTCAGACCATAGGGAGCCATCTCCTTGTCAAACTCCGGAACGGCGGGGCCCAGGATGGGGCCTGCTGAATCCGACTCGCCCAGGATTTCAGTGGTGACTCCCTGGCGGATCTTGCTCTCCGCTTTTCCGTCTACGAGAAGCGTGAAGTCGGAATGGCTGTGAAGGTCGATGAAGCCTGGGGCAACAGTCAGTCCTCGAGCGTCGATCACGCGTCCTGCCGTCGCGTTCGGGAGTCGGCCGATGGCGGCAACCCTTCCGTCCTTTATGGCCACTGAACCCTCAAACCATGGGCTTCCGCTGCCATCAAGGATGCGGCCATCGATGATGAGGAGGTCGTACCCAGGCTCCTCGGCCAGGTATCGGACGCCGAACAGCCCGGCTGCCACCATGAGAATACTGAGCGCAAGGTATTTTGCCGCCCGATTGAGCTTCAATTTTGCCATCCATGTGATTGTCATGTCTGATCTCCGTCTGCAGCACACCCCCAAACTTCTTCGTTGTGTCGGCAGTGCCTCCGTGTCCTCCGTGCCCCGAAAAGCCTCAACACAGAGTTCACTGAGATGCTCGGTGTGCTCCGTGTTAAAGCTTGAGAGGCACAGAGGACACGGAGGCTCTCGTTTTGGTTGCGGCCAGCGGCCGCTCTGGACAACTACCGGCTCGTTCTGCGAATTGCCCTTGTACATGCAAATCCCCGGATCAACCCATAGTGGCAGGCGAGAATACGGTCTATACTAGCTGGGGAGGGTCATCGTTCAGCCATGCCATATTGCCCAAACTGCTTGACGGAATATGTGGAAGGAATAACCACGTGTGACGACTGCGGCGCGCAACTCGCGCCAGGCTCGCCGCCTGAAGCGCCGCCTCAAACACCCAGTGCCGGCTCCGGAGACTCCAAGCTCGTGACCGTGCGTGTCTTCACCGGTCCCACCGCTTTGTTGGACGCAGAGGTGGCCAGAAACATATTGCAATCCCAGGGCATTCCTTCCCTGGTGCCCGGTGAAACCTCCGCGGAGCTATTGCCGGTGATGGATGTTTCACTGCTGGTGCGGGAAGAGGATGCGGAACGGGCTGCCCGGATTCTTCAAGAGTACCTGGACTCCGAGGCCGCAAATTCTGCCGGGTGAGTCCCTACTGCCGAGTCGATTGGCTGCCCGACGATTTCGCTCCCGCGGGAAGTTGTTGTTGAAGGCGGGCGATGGCCTTGTGGATGCTCTTGGCTTCCCGAGCCTCTTCGGCGGAGGGAAGCTCGTCCAAATACCTCCGGTACGCGTCCAGCGCTTTCCGCGGAAGTTCCAATTTCTCGTAGACCTTTCCCAGCTCCCGGTACGCGGGCGCGTAATGCGCGTCGGCCTTCAACGCCTCCTGAAATCGGCTCAGCGCGGCGTTGAACTTCCCCCTCCTCAAATAAAAATCGCCAATCTCTACCGATTTTGATGCCGAAGGTGGAACGTAGCGGTGCACCGGGTCGCCATATTCAGCAGCGGGTTGCGCTTGCTGCTTTTGTGCGCAAATGATGGGTCCACCCGTGTTGATCACGAGGATTGGCAACAGTGCTATGCCGGCTATCCACCGCATAAAAACGATTCTCGCGCTTAATGACATGAAGTGTCAATCCCCTAAGCCGGCGCTGGGTCTTTGACAAAGCCCGGCGCTGGCGGATAATAAGCTTAGGAGACGCTGATGAACCCCGCCCTCGCCGAAAAAGCCGAGACCTTGCCTGCGCAGCCTGGGGTATATATCTTCAAGGATGAAGCGGCCCGGCCCATCTATGTTGGCAAGGCGAAGTCACTTCGCCACCGCCTGCGCTCCTATTTTCAGGAGTCGCGTCCGGGGGATGAAAAGCGGGACCGCATGCTCGAGGTGGCAGAGGACCTCGAGACCATCCTCGTGGACAATGAGCGGGAGGCGATGGCGCTTGAGAACAACCTCATCAAACAGTTCAAACCCCGCTATAACATTTTGCTCCGCGATGACAAATCATATCCCTTTATCAAGCTCACTGTACAAGACCGCTTCCCGCGTGTGTATGTCACGCGGCGAGTGAAGAAAAATGGCGCAATCTACTACGGCCCGTATTTTCCGGCCAACCTCGCCTATCGCATTGTGGATTTCATTCATCGCCATATTCTTGTCCCATCGTGCAACGTCGACTTGACTCGGTACCATCCCCGGCCGTGCCTTCAGTATCACATCAAGCGCTGCCTGGGCCCGTGCGTGGAAGGTCTGACTACGAGCCAGCGTTACGCGGAAGCGGTGCGGGATGCGCGCCTGTTGCTCGAGGGGCGGGAGAGCGACTTGGTGCGGAGCCTGCACGACCGCATGACAGAGGCATCCCAAAAACTCTTCTTTGAAGATGCGGCGCGCTACCGTGACCAGATCATGACCATGGAGCAGCTTCGTGAGCGACAGAAGATGGCCGCTTGGTCAGGCCAGGAAGCCGACATTCTCGGCTTCCATCAGGAGGGTCCACTGCTGGCCGTAAACCTCTTTCACTTGCGTGGGGGGCGCGTTTTGGACCGGCGCGAGTTTTTCTGGGAAGACCTTGAGCCCTTCCATGCCGGCGAGTTGTTCTCCTCGCTGCTCAAGCAGATTTATCTTGACCAGCAATATCTACCCGGCGAGATCCATGTGCCCGTGGACTTTGAAGACCGCGAACTGCTGCAAGAGTCGCTTGCCGAGATGCGAGGACATCCGGTGAAGATCCTGGCCCCACAGGCGGGGCGAAAACGCGCCCTGCTGGAACTGGTTGCCCGGAACGCACGCCACTCCTTCGAAAGGCGATTTCGAATTCAGAAGCCCAAGACCCGCCAGGTGCTTGAGAGCCTGGCCGAGGCGCTCGAACTGCCCCAGCCACCCAACCGTATCGAGGCTTTCGACGTTTCCCACACTCAAGGCGCGGATATCGTGGCCTCGCTGGTGGTTTGGGAAGGCGGAGGCATGAAGAAGTCCGATTACCGCAAGTTCATCGTCAAGACTGTTCACCAAAACGATGACTTCGCCAGCATGAGGGAAGTTGTGGGACGCCGATACAAGAGGCTGCTGGAGGAAAAGAAAACGTTGCCCGACTTGGTCCTGATCGACGGAGGAATCGGCCAGCTCCACGCGGCCGCAGAAGCTTTGGAGCGCCTGGGCGTCATCAACCAGCCTTTGGCGAGTATTGCAAAGCGGGAGGAAATCCTCTACCTCTTGGGCCGCGAAGATGATCCCATAGTTCTCGACCATCACTCTCCGGCCCTTCACTTGATCCAGCAAATCCGTGACGAGGCGCACCGCTTCGCCGTCACATTCCACAGGACTCGGCGTGGAAATCGAGAGTTGGCGAGCGAGTTGTTGAACATACCGGGGATCGGAGAAAAGACGGCAAGCAAGCTTCTCTCGCAATTCGGAAGCCTGAGCGCCTTGCAACGCCTTTCCGCAGAGGAACTCGGCCAAGTGGCAAATTCCTCTCAAGCCAAACGGATTTTCGAGCACTTTGCTGCGGCGAAGCGGTCTTCTTAACATAACCCGTCTGGACCGTCTATTTATAAACTTAACTAATTGCGGAATTTTTCTCTTGCTCGAGTTAAGTCTCTGTAGTATATTGTGCATTGGAAGGTGGAGGTAGGTCATGGCGACATGTGGCGTAACTGCAAAGGTTGGTTTTTTTGTTGCTGGCGTCGGTATTGGCGCAATCCTCGCCCTGCTTCTTGCGCCCAAGACTGGGGAGCAGACCCGGAAGCTCATTGCCAAGAAGGCTGATGAAGGTAAGGATTACGTGGCGTCAAGAGGCCGGGAATTCAGGGAGCAAGCTGAAGATTTGGTGGAAAAGGGCAAGGAACTAGTGAGCAAGCAAAAGGAGCGGCTAGCCGAAGTACTCGAGACCGGCAAAGAAGCCGCGAGAAGCACGCTTTCGAGAGCGTGAGGCGGAGGTGGCTTATGAGCGAAGAGGGCAGCGGTGCAACGAATCTTGGGTTCTTTCTCGCTGGTTTGGGCATGGGAGCGGTTGTAGCCCTGCTGCTTGCGCCCCGGTCTGGGAAGGAAACTCGGGACTACATTGCGGGGAAAGCTGAAGAGGGCCGGGAGTACGTAAAGGCCAGGACGGACGACTTGCGTCACCAAGCAGAAGGCGCTGTCGATAAAGGCAAGGATCTTGTGACCAAGCAAAAGGAACTGCTCTCAGCAGCGCTGGAAGCGGGCAAGCAAGCCTACCAGGAAGAGAAAGCCAAGGCCAAGTAAGAGGCTGGGTCGCAAAAGGACTGGTGAGCGAACCATGGAGCAAAACACAGGGCTGACCATCGCGCTAATCCTCGTAGCCCTGGCGGTCCTGATGCAAGCCGGGACGACGATCGGGATCTGGCTGGCAATGCGGAAAATTCCCGTCCAGATCGAGGCTGTCCGCACTGAAGTCAAGCAACGGTTTGATCCGTTGGCACAGGCGGTCACGGAAATTGTGAGGGACGCCCGCGAGCCTTTGCGGACCATTACCTCGGACCTGGCCGATATCAGCAGGATACTTCACGCCCGGACCGCCGATGTGGATGCGCTGGTAGCCGAACTCGTGGATAAATCACGCGCGCAAGTCATTCGCGTGGACCAGATGGTTTCCGACCTCGTTAAGAAGGTTGAGACCACCTCGGATGCCGTGCAGCGCGGAGTGTTGGGGCCCGTGCAAGAGGTTTCGGCCGTCATCAAAGGGATGCGGGCTGGCTTGGAGTTTCTGGTCTCGCGCCGGCGGACGACCAGCGTCAGCGAGGCAGCCCAGGACGAGCAACTTTTCATTTGACCCAACGGGCTCGCCATGGCGTGCTCGTCGCGGCAAGTGCAGCTTGCTCCCCGAGACGAAGGCGTGTCGGCGGCGAGTGTTACCCCGTAAGCTTTCTACTGTGTCGCCTACTGCATGGCCGCGCGACGTTGCCCGTCACCCCGGCTTCTCATCATAGTTTCTTAACCCGTGACGTGGGCAATCCAGCCGCCGCCCACCACCTCGTCGCCATCGTAGAAAACTGCCGCCTGCCCGGGAGTGATGGCGCGTTGAGGCTGGTGGAAGGTGACGAAGGCTTCGCTGGCCCCATGCGATTCAACTTGGGCAGCCGCGCCCGGGTGATTATGGCGAATCTTGACGTGGGCTTCGACCCCTTCGCCATCCCGGACAGGGCGAATCCAATTGACGTCCCGGACCACAAACTTCCGGTGGAATAACTCCTGCTCAGGCCCCACAATGACGCGGTTCATCTCAGGCTCGATCTTGATGACATAGAGTGGCGAGCCCACGGCAACTCCCAGGCCTTTCCTTTGGCCCACGGTGAAGTTGTGAATCCCTTGGTGCTCCGCAATCACCTGCCCTTCAGTTGAGACGACCTCACCCGGCTGCGCGTCCGGCTTCTTACCCTGCTCCTCCAAATAGGCTTCGATAAAGTCGCGATAACTGCCCGAGGGGACGAAGCAGATCTCCTGGCTTTCTGGCTTCTCGGCCACGGGGAGTTGCTTAGCCCGGGCGATGGAGCGGACCTGCTCCTTACTCAGTTCTCCCAGCGGGAAAATGGCGTGCGCGAGTTGCTCTTGCGTGAGGCCAAAGAGGAAGTAGGCCTGGTCCTTGCTTCGGTCCACCCCGCGAAGAAGTTGAGAGCGCCCAGTCCTTTCATCGCGCCGGACGCGAGCGTAATGGCCCGTGGCGATGCGCTCCGCGCCGATCTGGCGAGCCAGGGTGGTAAAGCGCTCGAATTTGATTTCGGTGTTGCAGAGGCTGCATGGAATGGGTGTTTCCCCTGCCCGGTAGCGCGCTACAAATGGCCGCACCACGGTCGCCTCGAACTCCTCTTCGAGGTTAATCACGTAGTAGGGGATACCCAGGAAACTCGCCACGGCACGGGCATCATAAACATCATCAAGTGAACAGCAGCGTCCGCTGGCGTGGCCTGGCAGGTTGATGCTGTCCCCCGGAGCCTGCAAGCGCGGCAGACGGCGCTGGTTCCACAACTGCATGGTCAGCCCAATCACCGAGGCGTGGCGAGCGGACCCTGCGCTGGGCTTGGAATCCGGATTGGTTTCGACGAGCAAGGCGGCCGCAGTGGAACTGTCCACGCCTCCGCTCATCGCTACAGCAATAATCATGGGGCAAGTTGTTGCCGGTCTTTGCCCTCTCCTTTGGGGAGAGGGCGTCCCGCTACCGGCGCTTTCACCAGCCGGGGCGGGACGGGTGAGAGGTCGTTTCGCGCTGAAACAGGTCCAGATGAGCGAAGGTGACGAGGTAACCCCTCACCTGTCTCGCTCCGCTCGCCACCCTCTCCCCAAGGGAGAGGGCTGTATTTCCATCTTCGTGCCCCGTGTCCAGCCCAGGTTAAAGATCGAGTCCCCAGAGTCCGCAGCCACTAGCCCCCATTCCCGAGTCCCTAATCCCGAGCCCCGACCCCCTAGACCCGAGTCCCGGGCTTGTAACGTGGCGACACGGCACGGAGACGTTCGACCACGGCAGGCAAGGTAGCGAGCGTGGCGTCGATATCCTCGACGGTGTTGTAGCGGCCCAGGCTCAAGCGGATGCTTGATCTCGCCTGCTCCGGGGTTCGGCCGAGGGCAGAGAGGACGTGCGAAACCTCGACCGAACCGGACGAACAGGCTGCTCCTGTCGAGCAAGCGACACCCCTCAGGTCCATAGCGATCACGAACCCTTCGCCCTCGACGTAATCGAAGCAGAGATTGCTGGTGGTAGGGAGTCGCCGCTGCGGGTCTCCGTTCACGCTGACTTGAGGGACACGCTCCAGGATTCCGCACTCCAAGCGATCGCGCAGGCCCGCCACCCGCTGCGCATCCTCCTCCAGGTGAGCCCAGGCGTGTTCCGCCGCCATCCCCAGCCCAACAATCCCCGGCACGTTTTCGGTGCCCGGACGGCGGTCGCGTTCGTGATGGCCTCCGTAAAGCAGCGGTTTCAGGATGGTGCCTTTGCGGATATACATGGCGCCCACTCCCTTCGGCCCGTTCAACTTGTGGGCGGAGAGAGAAAGCAGGTCAACGCCGAGCTTCTCGACGTCCACGGGAATTTTGCCCACCGACTGAACCGCATCGGTGTGGAAATAGATGTCGTGCTCACGGGCGATGCTCCCGATTTCCTCGAGCGGTTGGATGGTGCCGATTTCGTTGTTGGCATGCATGATGGAAATCAATACGGTTTCAGGACGAATAGCGCGCTTCACGTCCTCCGGATCAACCACCCCGCTTGCCCCCACGCCCACATAGGTCACACTAACGCCGCGTTTTTCAAGGGCTTGCGCCGTGTTAAGAACGGCGTGGTGTTCGATGCCAGTGGTGATGATGTGCGGGGCCGCCACGCGGGCTGCCTGGACAATGCCAAAGATCGATGCGTTATCCGATTCTGTGCCCCCGCTCGTGAAGATCACCTCGCTGGGACGGGCGTTGAGCAGCTTGGCAACCTGCTGGCGAGCCTTCTCGACCGCGTTCTTGGCCCGCTGGCCGTACCAATGGATCGAAGAGGCGTTGCCGAAGTCCTCGAGTAGGTAAGGCTTCATCGCCTCAAACACTTCCGGCGCCAGCGGCGTCGTCGCGTTGTTGTCTAAATATACCCTTCTCAATGTTGCTGCTTTACCCCGACCCGATGTCATTCTGAGGCCCCGTTCTTTGGGGGCCGAAGAATCCCTGCAGTTTGTTTGCAGGAACAAACCTCTGTCCGGCAACCCATGGTGCGCTGGATGGATTAACCCTGACAATTTCAGGTTAACTGACCGCCCCAGTGAAGTCAAACGCCCTAAGGGCCTGGTCCTGGTGTCATTTGGGCTGGGATCGCATTAGAAATGCAGTCATTCCCGCGAAAGCGGGAATCCAGCCCGTCGACAGCGCGTTTCCGGAGGTTTGGGGAGTGGATTCCCGCTTTCGCGGGAATGACTGCGACCTGCAGGGCTCGATTGACAATGCTGCGCCCTCGATGCCGCATCGGCCTTTTGGGTGGGCCAGGGGTCGCCGACATGAAGGGCAATGTCGGCGCCACCCGCGGAGCCTGGGACCGTAGAGTTTATCAAGAGAATTGCCGCCTTTCGCCACTTGACCGCTCATCGGGGATCAATCAGGCCTAGCGTGGTGTACAAGGAGCTAGAAAAAGAGCCGACGAATGAGGAGCTTGATAATGACATTGAGAGGTCCGGACAGGGCATCCTTCTTCCATTTTTCCCAGATGGTGAAATCCGCGAGTCAGTGAGAGCGCTACTCCGCTTCTCTGCGAAGATGAAGAGGCATGAGAAACTTGCTGATGGCGTCGTGTTTGTTCAAACGGATAGCGAACGCTATTTTGTAAACCCGATGTATGACATCGAGTGGAATTTCGACAAGTTCCATTCGTTCATGGTCAAAGTTTTGCGGGCCTGCACGGAAAAACTCCAGATATGAAGAAGCGCGAAGTTGCTCTTGAACTGCGCGGCTTGAATATTCAGGAACCGGAGAAAAGCCGCAGAGTTGCAAACCAACTCTGCGCTCTCGCTGCTCTGCTCTCCCTGCTCTCCCTTGCCTTCCCACCGCAATAGTTGTATACGGGAGGGGTGAAGCGCCGGTGAAGCGCGCTCACATTACAGAAAGCGCGACGTGTGCGCCACCCGCGGCGGACCAGGACCCATGTTCTTACGCGAAGTGGATAAGAAGGCGTTTTTTCAGGCGATCGAACGTGTCAGTCAATATTGGCCGGCGCTCGAGACTACCCTGCATCGCGCCTTTTATTGTGATTTGCCTATACCCAACAAGAATGGGATCACAATGGCTGGCTTGGGAAAGCAATGCGCCGAGACAATTGAGGAAATCCATCTTGTCTGCATCAACGGGTATGGCCTCGCTGGAACCAAGCTCCTGAGGGGATTGTACGAGCGCACTGTGACCGCTGCCTTTTTCGCCAAGAATCCCGAGGCTGCACGCAGATTCTTAGACTCGTTTGACCTCGATTTCGGCAGATTGATGCACAGACACCAGGAATTTGCGAAGGCAAACGGACAGGACCCGAACAAAATCCTGCCAACCGAGCTACTTGCGCAAGCTGAGGATGACTACAAGCGCGCCAAGGAGGAGGAAGAGCGTTGCGACCGATGCGGGGCCCCCAAGGGACGGCTAGATGTCTTTTCCATGGTGCAGGCTAGTGGACCCGCGTTGGTTCCCTACTACGGCCTCTGTTTTCTTGAACCCACGCTTCATGTCCATTGCACTTGGTACAGCATTCTAGAGGGTGTCAAGGTGGGGGCAGGACAGAATCACATCGATTTTGACCCCCATCCAGAGGGCGAACGCGCGTTAAAGATCTTACAGCTTTCGCACTTCCTGATATTGCATGCGGTGGAAACGCAGAACGCATACTTTCGTCTCTCGCTCGAAGAAGAAATCGCGCAACGCTGGGCTGATTACAAGGCCCTGTGGGAAAGCGAGTAGATTCTCTCTTAAATTTCAAGAGTTTTTTCTTTCTAGAAGGGTGCGGGAAACCTCTTTCTTTTTGAAGGTCAGCAAGCAACGAGAACATGGGTCACCTCCTGGGCAGGGGCCG
>Ga0182027_10014492_pt1 | contig 10911 bp, 9 predicted proteins | sample 712E1DmetaG_FD_121300 | JGI IMG/M metagenome (GOLD analysis project Ga0182027, IMG submission 121300) | Permafrost microbial communities from Stordalen Mire, Sweden - 712E1D metaG (Illumina Assembly) | ecosystem: Environmental > Terrestrial > Soil > Wetlands > Permafrost | place: Sweden...
CGGAAATATTGCCAGCTTGTGATATACCTTAGCAAATTCTGGAAAATTGCCAAGGGTTGGGCGAAGAAATCCCAACTATTGAAACGTTCTGTCAAGCCGTACAAAACGCCGAGGGCGACCAGCGGAATTATGGCGAAAATTATAATTTTTGCGGTGCGCGGATTGAAAATCTTGGCCAGCAGAGCGCGCATTTGATTTAAATACAGCACAAAAAATATCCAGCCGAATGAGCTGTAAACGAAAAAGAACATAATTTCCCAGGCGCCGGAAACACAAACATTTAGCGGCGCGTTTTCCGGACAATAATCCAATAAATGCCGGATATCGGCGATAAGATAGGCGGCATTGGGCAAGAAAATCAGCCAGAAAAAAAATATTATGGCGGCAAAAATTTTATGCTTATTTTTTTTAAATTTTGTCTCGCGCCAGTACTGGGAAAAAGCTAAAAAAATAAAAAATGGCAAAAGCGCCAATAAAATATTCCAGACCATCATCACGAACGGATAGTTGTTCACGTAGAACGGGCTGAAAGTTTCTACTATATTTTTGAGGTTAAAAAAATGAGTAAAACTCATAGGAAAAAATTTTCAATTTTGAATTTTGAATTTTCAAATAATTTTTCAATGATTAAATTTTTAAAATTATAAAATTTAATCATTATTTGAAAATTGAAAATTTTAAATTGTTTTAAGTTGCCAGTGAAAATATACTACTCGAAAACGATGTCATCCCCTTCCGCCAAATCTTTCTCTGGATTTTTATCAACGGCGGCGGCCGGCGGCTGAGTATTTTCTTGCTTTATTATTGGCGAAGACGAATTTTCCACAAATCCACCGCTCTCAGAACCACCCCCTCCTTCGGCTTCGCTCAGGACGGGCGACCCCTCCTTAAAAAGGAGGGGGGATTTTTTCGGCGCCGACTTGAATCCTGATAATCCCGCTTCTTTTAATTTTGAGAGTGATATATAGCCTTCTTCTTTTTCTGTGTTGGCAATCGCGCCTTTAGCTAAAAGCTGTGAGGGCGAAAGCTGGGATAAAATAATTTTTTCTTTTTTTATTGGCGATACCGGTTTCATATTATGAGCGGGCATTGGCACTCCGTCACGCTTTTTTTTCTTCAATTCTGACAAACAATTTTTGCAATAAGTCGGGCGAGACGGATCAGGCTTGAAAGGAACTTGCGTATCCGCGCCGCAATTGGCGCATTTCGCGTCATACAAAACCGGCGCCGGTTTGGCCGCTTCGCGTTTTTCCGGACGAGCTTCGCGCGTCGACGTGGTGGTTTCAAAACGTGGCACAAAATTGGTGGCGGGTTTTGGTCTGGGAACAAAATTGGCTGGCGCGGCGGCGGTCGGCACTGACGACTGAACCGGTTTCGGTTTGTCATAATCCGCGGCTGAAGTAATTATTTTTCCTGGAGCAACCGGAGCGGCCGGTTTAGCCGGCTCTTCCGAAAAATGGATACGCATTATTTCTTCCTCAACTTCCGCTTGGGGCTTGGCATATTTAGCGCGCGTCCACTCTATTGCTTTTTGCAAATTATTGGTGCGCTCTTCATCGGTTAAGGGCGGCAAACCGCGCGCGGAAAACGGCGCCGAAGCCACGCCGTCAATCATTAATTTTACATAGAATTCATACTTGGGCAGATTCAAAATATCTTCTTCTTCAAAAACCGGCGTAAATTCTTTGACCAGCTCTTCGGCATCAACCGCGCCGACGCGAAAAGCGACTAGCGTGCCGACGTTGCCGAACACGGCCGCTTTTACTTCATCGGTTAGCTGCTCCATATATTGATGAGCCAAAATGACATTCAGGCGATATTTTCTCGCTTCTGATAAAATCGTGGCGAAAGATTCAGTGGAAAAATTCTGAAACTCGTCGATGTAAAGATAAAAATCTTTTCTTTCTTTTTCCGGAACATCAACCCGGCTCATCGCCGCGAGCTGGATTTTAGTAATCATCATCGCGCCCAAGAGCGCGGAATTATCTTCGCCGATATGCCCCTTAGATAAATTCAAAATCAAAATTTTTCCCTTATCCATCGCGTCTCTAACATCAATCGAAGAGCGAGTCTGGCCGACAATATTACGGATCAAAGAGCTGGACAAAAATTGTCCGACCTTGTTTTGGATTGGTGAGACCGCCTCGGAAGCGAATTTATCGGCATAGCCGGCGAATTCTTTCAGCCAAAAAGATTTGACCACCGGATCTTTCACTTCGGCCATGACTTTTTTGCGGTAATTTTTATCCGAAAGCATTTGAATGACCGAAAGCAACGTGGAATTCGGGTAATCCAAAACCGCCAAGATGGCGTTGCGCAAAATATATTCCAAGCGCGGCCCCCAGGAATCCGCCCAGAGTTTTTTAAAAACGCCAACCAAGCCGGAAGCGACCAAGTGCCGGACTTTGATGTCCACCGCTTCCACGATATTGAACGCGATGGGAAATTCCGTGTCGGTCGGATTAAAATAAATAACGTCCTTGATGCGCTCAGAGGGAATATATTGCATCACTTTTTCCGCCAAATCGCCGTGCGGATCAACCACGGCCACGCCGCGGCCGGCGCGGATATCCGCCACAATCATATTTTCCAAAATCGTGGATTTGCCCATGCCGGTTTTACCAATCAAATACATGTGGCGGCGGCGGTCGTCAGTTTTGATACCGAATTTCAATCTCTGATTACGGAAGGTTGTCTCGGCGAATAAGGTTATATCACTGTTATACATAATTTTATAATACGGAATTTTTTATATGCCGCTTTTACTACACAAATCTATAAAAAATTAATTGTTAAATTGCTACATTGTTACATTGTTACGCAACGTTTTTAAAACATATTACAATTTATTTCGTTGCGCAACAATGTAACAATTTAACAATGAAACAATTCTTATTTTTATGCAAAAGGCAGATTTTCCGGCGGCGCTCCTTTATCCTCTGAAGCCTTGGCAAGGGAGGGCTTGTTTTCATCGGACGCCGTTTCAGCCGCAGGAGTTTCTATTTTAGCAGGTGTGGGTTTAGTAAAGTCTGGTTCAAAATTATCAGCCGGTATTCCGGCGACTAATTCGTCACCGGAATCTTCGGAAAAATCAGATTCAGTTGCATCTGCGGTTTTATCAGGCAGAATCGGCCGGACAGAATTATTTTCCGCTTCAGCATCCGATTGCAGTTCTCCTAAAAATAACGGCTCCGCTTTTTCCTCGCTAACCATTTCATCCGATTGCGGCAAAGTCATCGGCGGTTCGGATTTGCGGCCCGGCGCTTTTTGGATCATCGGCGCTTTCACTACGCCTTCGTTCGGGAAATGCCAAATTGTCGCCAGCTCTTCCACATTCAGCAAACCGCGCTTGCGTCCGGCAGTGGCGCTGCGCCTGATATAATTATGCAAAATTTTATTTTTTTTGGTATTAAGGTGGCTGGTCCGGAAAAGATAGGAAGCGGAAGTGGCGGTTTTGTCCATATCAGGCTTCAAATTATTGGAGTCAATGGCCGCAAACTGTTTCATAAAACCGACAAAGCCGGAAAAAACTTTGGCTTTATTGAAAACTTCTTTTTCCGCCAGATAGACAAATCTGATTTTGAATTCAAAGGCCACTTTGCCGGATTTTTTTTCAATGCCTTCCACTCTTTTTTTCTGCTTCGGCTTCAGGCTCATCATCTTCAAGGTCTCATCTTTTTTCTCAACTTTCTTGCCTTCCGATTCCACCGGTCCCATCAGCACGTTGTGGAATCCGGTGATCGCGCCCATTGCCGCGTCGGCGCCATAGTGCATAAGATTTTTTTTGAATTTCGGTTTTTCTCCCAAAATTTTGGCAACCTCCATGTCTAATTTATCCACCCAATCAAAACCAATTGGCACCAAAATCATTTGATACCACAAATTTTCATTCGGCCGCAAGCTGGAACACAAATCCATCAGCGCTGCCATCGGATCTTTAAAATGCGTTTCCGGCTCGCCCATCATATGCTCAAATTCCTCGTAAGTTTTTATCGGATAAGCATTCGGCTGCGATAAAATAAATTCAGCTCCCATAATATCATATTTGTCGTTGGGAAACCTGACATTTTTAAAAGCATCGGCATAATCATCAACTTCGGTTATTTCCGCGTCCGGATACTGGGCGTAAACGGCCGACTCCACCAAATCGCGAAAGATGATGGGCGAGCGGATTAAAAATTGCGTGTAGCCGCCGGTGCTGATGATCTCAAAAGAAAACGACAGCTGAAATTTTCCCTCCCAGTATTTTTCAATTAAATTAGAGCTGTTTTGCGCGCCGGAAAGATAGGCGAAAAGATTTTCCACGGCTTTGGGCGATTGCTCGTTGCCGCGCGGCACATCAATGGCTAAGATCGTGAACTTGGCGTTCTTGGCCGCCCATTGGCCTTGGCGATAATAAATCCAAAGTTCAAAAGATCCCCAAAGAAAAACGATGGCGATAGGAATCCAGCCGAAATAAAAAAGCAGCTGGGTCATGACAATATCAGCCGGCTGGGTAAAAAAATTGGCAAAAGGAGTAAGATCTATGGTTATGTTCATGAATTGCTTTATGTTTATATCAATATTTTAACATTTTTTTTGACTTTGTTCAAGGAAAAAATTTTATTAGTTAATTGGTTGATTAGTTAATTAGTTGTGGAGTAAATGAGCTTTGTCAAGGCTGATTTATTTTATAATTTTTTAAAAAACTTCGTAAATTTAACGTGGCTGGATATTGTTATGGTTATTTTGCACTCCAACTAATTAACCAATTAACTAATCAACTAATTACTACTGCAAAATCCAACATTGCACTTTAAACCGGCGGCCGGATCACAATCATATTTTCTTCCCGAAGCGGCATTGCAGCAGGGCTGATTGCTTTCGCCGCAGCGCTCGCAAGTTTGGCCGGCAAAAATCTGGCCGGGCAGGCATTTATCGCCGGTGGTGCAAGACGGATTGCCGTCAAAACCGCAATCAGCGCAAATATTATTTAGGCATTCGGCGCGCTCGCCGGCTTTTAATAAGCAAGTGTTTTTTCCCGCACAGCAAGGCTCGCCGTTATTTCCACATTCGGCGCATTTTTTATCAGAGCAAATTAATCCTGTTTGGCAACCGTCGCCGCTTTGGCAGCAAACCTCGTCTTTGCCGCCGCAAGTTGCGCAGATCCCGTGATTGCAAACCGCATCGCCGTTGCATTTATTGCCGGCGCAGCAGAATTCCTCGTTATTGCCGCATTCGCAATTTTCCGCGCAATAATTTTTACTTGAATCGTTCGCATCAACGCAGCATTGCTGACCGTAATTACAGGTCGGCGAGGTATCGCAGCATTTCAGCCGGTCAAAACCGCAATCAGTCCCCATCATCACTTCCGGAGCTTTTGGCGCATTTTCCCGATTGCTTGTTCCGCAAGCAGTCAGGACAAAAGTTGCCAGCACTAATATTATCAAAAAATAATATTTTTTAAGCATTAAAAATATTTAAGAATTATGAATTTAAAAAATCTTAATTCTTAATTCTTATTTCTTAATTCTTAGCAAATTTGCTATACTATAACTATACAACTAATTTGGGTATTTTTAAAGCCCAAAAAGGTTTTTACACCCCATGGTAAAAGCCGAAATTACGCTATTTTTGGCAATAATAGCTTTGTTTATTTTTGCCGCGATCAGACCGGCGTCAGCCGATGACGCATTTTCTTATCGCAACGTGAAATTGAACGCGGAGGCCGCCAGTTCAACGCTTTTTTTGACGCCGGTAAAAGAGCGGGTTGGCGACGAGCTGACGCTGGATTTGGTGGTCGATCCCGCGGGCGAAGAAATAAATACCGTGAGCACGGAAATATCTTTTCCGGCTGATAAATTATTTTTGGAAAACTTGGACAAGGGCAAATCTTTTTGCTCTTTTTTTGTGGAAGAAGATATAAATAATTATACCGGCAAAATAAAAATCAGCTGCTTGGCGCCTTTTCCCGGCACAGACAAAATGAGCAATGTGGTCAGCCTTGTTTTTAAAAAAATAAAATCCGGCGCGGCCGATTTGAGCTTGGCGACCAGCTCAATGGTTCTGGCCAACGACGGCTATGGGACAAATGTGTTAAAAAATTTGAGTGGACAGGTTGTTGATTAGTTAATTGGTTAATTAGGTGCTTAGTTGTAAAGCAGACAATTTCTCAATGAAAAAAAGCCCATCTCCATAGACGGGCTTTTGTATAAACTTGATTCGGCAATTTTATTTATGCCGATATTTTTTTACTAACTCATTTCGGTTTATGGGGAACGCCATTCCTTTGGCTACCCATTCATGTCCGGAAATATCGAGCTCTGCCGCGGTCTGAAACTCACTGTTAAGCTTCATGAACGCTCCCGACTGATTTAGCCGGCGGTAATAGCTCTTGACCGGAATTGCGGTAATCTTTGTCCAGTGTGTCGCTTCATAAATAATCTCGGCGAGCATCCAGACGAGAAAAACAAATAAACCGAGACCGAAATAAATCGACAGGTCTTCGCGCGTGATTATAGTAAGGACAGATAACAAAATAATTGCTGCCCCGAATTTGATCACCAGATCTTTTCGATCTTCAACCGCATTATTTACTTTCTGAAGAAACATTTTACCTCCCGGTTAATAATTTTAGAAAATTGTCTTGGTGGCATCTGTCATTTTTTTAAGATGCTCGACTATGTTTTTCATAACGTCAAAATGCGTTTGACGCCAATGTTCGGCTTCCCACTTCGCTTTTTTTAACTCAGCTTCTACACTACCGAATTTATGCAGCATTTCGTGTACTAACTCCATGTCCGGATATACCACATAATTATCATCCGGAATCCTGCCCTTCTCTTCGTCCGATGTAACCGGGTGACCATTTCCGTCATAAGCAAGGCGGCCACCGGATATCTTAGCCGTAACAACAATAGTGTCACCATCAGCTTCAGACCGGCTAATTACCGTACCCCACCACAATCCGGTTGGGTGATTCACGCCATCAACCCTTATAATACACGACGCTCCCGGTTCCAATAATGGTTTCTCATCTGAATATGCTAAACCGCTCATGTGAACTCCTTTGAAAAGGTAAAATTAAAATATTAAGAACTATCAATATAAAGCAACCAACAATAATAACATAAATATAAAATAAAGTCAATGACTATCTATAAAAATACCTATTATAAGCAAAAAAGTAATTAATTAATCTTCCTTACCTCGCGCATTGGAAATTTATTTATAACCGCAACTAAATTTTAAATAAATTTTGGATATAAAAATGACCGTACCCACATTATGCGGGTACGGTCTTAATTTTTTGAGCCCACCACATCCTAATGCCGCAAAATTTCGGGGTATTCGATAATAACATTAGTATAGGGAATTTCTATCCCCTCGAAAGTAAGAGTTGATTCGGCCGAAAAAATCGCGACGAACGCTATTTCGTTATCTTGGGCACAGGTCAAGGCTCCATTAACCAATTCTCGATTTCTTTTAGTGTCGACACTGATTTGGGCTCTGGAAAGCCTTAGATCGCCGACTGAAATTTTTTTGCCAATATGCTCAATTGCGCAAGCGCGAGCCGCTTCCAAAATCGCCATCTGATGAAACGGTATGTTTGTTGTTTTTTTCATGACACTCCTCTTTCCATGATTTGTTGGTGGTTTGAATATTTATTTTAAATTACATTTTCTTCGTATCAAAAGTTCTATCGAGATAATAGCATAATAAATATTTATTGTCAAACATACAAATAAAAATTACTTAAGTAAGCCAAAACAAGGCCAGACTAAGTACCTAATTAACTAAGCGACTAATCACCTATAATTCTCCAAAACATAAAAATCACCTTAATGAAAGATGATTTTTATTTTATACAAAAAATTTCCGCAATACTCTAATTATCTAATTTTCAAATTTTCCAATTTCTATTTCAATATTTTTTCCACATCCTTAATCTCTTTCAATATCCGCTTGTTGGTCTCGTCAATATGCTGATGCAGAATATCCACGGCGCGGGCTTTGCCGCGAGTAAATTCGGTTTTGGTCATTTTGCTAATGTCATCCATTTCTTCCGAGACGGCAATCTTCAATTCCTCAATATTTTTTTCCAGCACATCCTCAATTTCTAAGGTTTCTTTTTTTAATTTTTTGCGGACGAATTCAAAAATCCAGACTAAAAGTGCGATTATCAAAATAATGATAAATATTAAAGAAACAATGACGGTGAAGTAATTTAAGACGAAGGAGCCGATGCGGGCGAAGATCGGCGCGGTCACCAAGAAGCCGATCTTGGCCGACTGTTTGCTTTTCAAACCGTTAGGATTGACCGCTTCCACCCAGGCCGTGTATTGGCCGTTGGCGTAGCTTTTCGGCGCGACTTCAAACCAATTGCCGTCCACGTCGCTTTTCACCGTACTCATTTCCGGCTGGACGCCATTTTCTCCTTGGATATAAATATTGATTAAATTACTGGGATTGGCCGTGCCACTGATGAAAAATTTGCCGGAAGCGGAAATTTCCGCGGAATAGTTTTTGATTGCTGGCGTGGCCACAGCGTTGAATTCAAAAGTCAGATTGGCCAGCGCGATGTTGCCGGCTTTATCTAGCGCTTTTATGGCAACCGTGTGCGAACCGACGCTTAAATCGCTTAATTTATAAGTGGTTTTATCGGCAGTTAAAATTATCGGTTGGGCGGACAAGCTGTCAATTAAAATTTCATAATGATCCAGACCGGAAAGTTCATCAGTGGTTTGAAAAGAAAGAGTTGGCCAATCATTCGGGTCAGCTTGGCTGATGGTCGGCGTAAAATCAGCCGGCGCGGTGGAGTCAATGTTGACGCGGAAATTTCCCGTCGTGCCCCAACGATTTTTATCATCCTTGATTTTTACGTGCACATACCAGCTGCCGTCATGATCGGCGGTGTATTGTTTGCTGTTGAATAATCCGGCGGAAACATTTAAGGGATCGCTGGCCGGAGTTTGATCAAAAGCAATACTGACGCCGGTGGCCGCATCCGGCAATTTCCAAGTGAAATTCGCGGTCTTAGCCTGATACCATTTTGTTTGATCCGGATGCGTGTCGGAAGTGATAGCCGGCAAATTGAAAGCGGCGGTTTCCACCGGCGCCGGAGTCGGCGTTGGCGGTGCGGCCGACTTAGTTGCCGGAGCCGGAGTGGCTGGTGCCGGAGTTGCTGGCGCCGGAGCTGTGACGGCTGCGGTGATTTTGATGCTGGCCGGACCCATGCTGGATAAAATATTGGTGCCCATGCCATCGGCCGCCAGCACATCGCCGGAAGAAAAATTAATTGCTGCCGTGCCTATTTTTATTGCTTGAAAAGTAATAACAGCTATCGTGCCGCCATTGCCGGTATAGCCCGGGCGCGGCACTCCCCCGCCGAAATCAATCGTGCCGGCGCCGGAAGAAAAAGTCGGCTCTTCGGTCCATAATTTAAAAACCGAGCCCTTGGCAATGCTTAAAATTTTAACGAGAGATTTGTCGTAAGTAAGAGAGCCTTGTCCGGCATTAATGCTTTGGCCGCCGGTGCTGATTTTTATGGCGATGGTAAACTTGCTGTTCAAAACTTGCGTGGCGGTTGACGGTGAAAGATAAAGCGAGGCGCCGGCGGCGAAAGCCGGAGCTGCTAAAAAAACGCCCGCAAAAAATAAGGCTAACGATAAAAATGAGAAAAAATATTTCTTCATAGTCCCCTTGTTTAAAAAATATATAATCCGAACAAAAATAATCCGAACCCACGAAATACCCGAATACTACGAACGACTACGAAACGAATAAAATTAATCAAAAATGTTTGGATTGTGTTTTTATTATAGCTCTATTTTGTCTTAACAACAAATATAAATACTTTTTAAGTAATGTGAAAAAAAATAGTAAGGGATGTTTCTTGTGGTTTGGATTATATTTTGTTCGTTGTATTCGGATATTTCGTTGGTTCGGATTATGTGTTATTTCTTCTTCTCCCCTTCTTTCTCAACATCACAACTATCAACACCACCACAATAATAACCAATAGGGCGCAAGCTCCGAGATAAATTATCGGCTGCCAATCAATTGTCGGTTGTGGATTTTTATAGTCCTTCAGCGCGTCGTTGTTGTATTGGACTATTCGCTCGTTGCCCGCGCGGTCAACGGCTTTCACTTCAATCACGCTATTCAATAATTGATCTTTTAAAACATGTGGGGAGGTGGCGATATTCCAAGACGGCGGCAGAGGCTCTTTGATATTAAAAATCCGGCGGAAAAATTTTTCCCAATTACTTTCCATCCTTGGCTGCAAATCAACGGCACGCGCTTCCAAAACTTCATAATGATCAACGCCGGTCTGCTTATCAACCGTAGAAAAAACCACAAAAGATTTGCCGCCGGCAATGCGCGGGCTATTGCTAATCTCAATCAAGAAAGGCTCGGGCGGAGTTTTGTCATCGGCGATGGTTTGCGCCCAAGCATTAGTGGCGGAAGCGATACTTTCGTCGATTCGCAAAATCGCTCCCTGGGTATTAATAGAGTCCGCGGTGCCTGCACCGTCGTTAAGGTAAGCCTGTGTTTCCTGGCTGAAATCAATTTTGGCTTGATGAATCGAGATTGGTTTTTTGGCGGTAAAAATCAGCGATCCCAAAACATTACTCTCGCCCGTGTCGCCGGGAATGACGCCACAATAGCCGCCGGGAATGCCGCCGGCAAAAATAATTTTTCCGGCTTTGTTAATATCGGGCATCGCGGCCTGATCAGGTTTGCCGTTCGGAGCCCACAAAGACAAGAACGAATCTCCGGAATTGAAATCTTTCAATTCCAAGGTATCGGAAGGAAAAGTAAGTCCGACCTGAACGGCGTTGATGCATTCATCGCTTCCGACGCCAATCTTCACCTTAACTTCAATCGTGCCATTCGGCCCGATCACCGCTTGCGGCGGATCGAGATAGA
>Ga0182027_10014493_pt1 | contig 10911 bp, 5 predicted proteins | sample 712E1DmetaG_FD_121300 | JGI IMG/M metagenome (GOLD analysis project Ga0182027, IMG submission 121300) | Permafrost microbial communities from Stordalen Mire, Sweden - 712E1D metaG (Illumina Assembly) | ecosystem: Environmental > Terrestrial > Soil > Wetlands > Permafrost | place: Sweden...
ATGTGGAGTGGTTGACAAGTCATTTTTGCGCCGCCGCCAAAGTTCTTCACCGTTGGCTGCGGAGGAGGGAACGACGGTCCTCCTCGCCACCGGTGAATAACTTTGGAGGGACTATAAGCGCGAACAATTGGATTATACCGCGCCTCTCCGGGGGGGGAAGCCAAAACAACTCCATTCATCACAAACTATCCAACATAATTATACCGCGCCTCTCCGGGGGGGGAAGCCAAAACCGGTGATGTCCCGGAGAATGTCCCGGGCGTCGGGGTCAAACCATAGTTTTGTCCTTTGGAAAGCGCAAGTGATTGCAAGCCAATTGTTTATCATCGTTGGCGTCGCGCTCAAATGATACTTTGAAGGGTCCGGTCCCAGCATATCAACAATCAACATTGACCCACAAACCCCCGGAGGAGCCGGATCAAAACGATATTTCTGACCCGATGTTTCTGACTGAATCTATACCACAATGCCCCCAGGGGGCGGGATCAAAACAGAATCCTGTCCAGTTCATCCTGTCAATTATACGGTGCCAGCGGGAACCCAAAACTTTTCATTCTGCACTTTGCATTTTGCACTCAATTGTGCGTTGCCCCTCTGGGCGGGAAGCCAAAACTCACTGTGCTCTCCGTGCTCTTCCTGTTTATTATACCGGGAGAGGGCGAGGGCCGGTCCTCGGATTCATTTATTGTGCGCTTGGCTGCGGGACACCAGCACGGCCTCTTCATACAATCCGTCCCGCAAGTTCCTCTGCTTTCTGCTTTCTGCTTTGTATTTTTCCGCTCCTCTCCTGGGGGAATCGTAAACAGTAAGTTACTGCAATACAACGCCTTATAGATTATACCGCGCCTCTCCGGGAGGGAGAAGCCATCACCGGGGTATTCCGGGCTATTTCGAGCTATTTTGGGCTATTTCTGACACCTCTCCCCTCCTGCGGAATCCAAAATGTTTACTTTAGCCTTCAGCTCACTACAGCTTCTCCGGGGTTTGCAGCAGCGCCGCCACCCGCGCCAGCAACCTTCCCGCCGCCCCGCCATCCAGCACGCGATGATCAAAACTCAGCGTCAAATTCGCCTCCGTCACCGGCACGAACTGCTGTTTCTTCTCGTCCCAGAACGGAACCTTCTTCCCCGCGCCCAGGCCGAGCACCAGCGTTTGTTCCGGCAGCGGAATCGGCGTCGCCCATGTCAGCCCGAACGTGCCGAAATTGGTCACCGTGGCAATCGAACCTCCGGTCGCATCGGCGGGCAGCTTCCGCTGCCGGGCCAGTTCCACCAGTTCATTGTAACGCCCCACCAGTTCGCCCAATGGCCGCGCGTCCGCGTGGCGCAGCACCGGCACCAGCACGCCCTCCTCCGCTTCCACCGCAAATCCGACGTCAATGGCCGGCGGATGCACAATTTTATTCCCGATCAACCTTCCCGCCGGCGCGCTGTTCTCCGCCAGCGCCAGCGCCAGCGCCCGCAAACTATACAACGCCGGGCCCGCTTTCACCGCGCTGCTTTTGCGATGCGCCATCATCGCCTCCAAAATGCACGGCAACGCCACCGTCGCCAGCGGCCGCGTCCAGCTTCGCCGCATGGCGTCCGCCACCGCCACCCGCATGCTGGAGGCGGTGGTGAGTTTGTTCTGCTCCAGTTGCGCCAGAAATTTCTCGAAATCCTGGATCGTCACCCGCCCGGCCGCTCCGCTCCCCGCCACTCCCGCCAGGTCCGCCGCGTGCAAACCCAGTTCCGCCATCCGCGCTTTCATTCTCGGCGACATATAGCTCGCCCCCGCCGCGTGCGCCGGCACCGGCAATCCGCGCACGCTCGGTTGCACACTCCCTTTCCTCTCCTCTTCAAGGGATTCCCCCCCGTTGCCGGGGGGGTGGCCGACGGGGCCGGCCTGGCCCGACCCGTGTTGATCCAGCCCGAGCCGCTGGGCATCTTCGGCCGTCACCTCCAAATAGCCCAGGATCGCGCCGACCGGATAACTTTCATTCAACTTGGCCAGCAGCCGGTCCACTTTTCCCGGACACGGCGAGGACACGTTCATCGTCGCCTTGTTGGTCTCCACCTCGATCACATCCTGGTCCGCGGCGACTTGATCCCCCACCTTGATAAGAAAGGAGACGATGCTGGCCTCTGCGATGGCTTCGCCCAACTGCGGCATGATGATGGGAATTTGCGGCATGTTCAGGAAAGTTTGGTTGTCACATTCGCAATAAATTGCGCGCGGCGGCGGCGATGCTCCGCACGGTCGGCCGATGCGCCGTCCACAAATTCAGATGATAGGGAATGGGCGTGTCCTTGGAGTTGAGCCGTTGCGGAGGGGCGTCCAGCAGCCCGAATCCTTCCGTCGCCACCCGGGCAATCACCTCCGCCGTCACCCCGCCCCACGGCCAGGCTTCGCCCACGCACAACAGCCGCCCCGTGCGCGCGACCGACGCCACCACCGTATCGGTGTCCAATGGCTTGATGGAGCGCAGGTCCACCACTTCCACCTCCGCCCCTTCCCCCGCCAGTTCCTCGGCCGCCCCCAACGAATCCTGCACCATGGCGCTGTAAGCCACAATCGTCAGATCGCGCCCCGCCCGCGCGATGCGCGCTTTGCCCACAGGCATCGCTTCGCTCGGAAGGCTCTCCGCCTTGCAATGGTAATAAAGATGTTTGTGCTCGCAAAAAATCACCGGATCATCAATCGCCACCGCCTCCAGCAACATGCTGTAGGCGTCCTCCGCCGTCCCCGGCGTCATCACGATCAACCCCGGATAATGCGCGTAGATCGCCTCCATGCTCTGGCTGTGAAAAGGGCCGCCGCCCGACGTGCCCCCGGAAGGCAGCCGGATCACAATCGGACAGGGCACCTGCGTCCGCCAGTAGAGCGTCGCTGCCTGGTTGATGATTTGATTCAAGCCCGGCGTGGAGAAGTCCGCAAATTGCATCTCCACGATCGGGCGCATCCCCTCAATCGCCGCCCCGATGGCCGCCCCGACCATCGCGTCCTCGCTGATCGGCGCGTCCAGCACGCGGCCCGGAAATTCCACCGCCAGATTCTTCGTCGCCTTGAACGCGCCGCCAAACGCCCCCACGTCCTGCCCATAAATAAACACGCGCGGATCATCGGCCAGGGCCTTGGCCTGCGCTGCGCGAATGGCTTCCAGGTAGGTAATGCTCACAATCAATCCAGCTCGGGATACGTTTCCAGCCGCTCACTCAAATGCCGCGTTGCCAGCGCGCACCAACTCTCCCGGTACGGGTCCGGCGCCGGTTCCCTCTGCACCGTCGCCACCGTCTCCTCCACCAGTTGCGCCGCCTCCTGGCGGATGCCTTTGATCTTTTCCCCGTCCGCCCAGCCCCGCCGCAGCAAGAATTCCTCCGCCACCTCCATGCAATCCCGCCCCAGCGGCGAAGCCTTCAGCCGCGCCTCGATGTAATGCGCGTCATCATGTTCCCCGTGGCCGCACAGCCGCAGCAATTCTGCCACCACCATTTGCGGGCCGCGCCCGCGCCGCGCTTCGGCCACCGCGTGACCCACCGTTTTGAGGCACGCCTCCAAATCCGTCCCATCCACCTCGTGCCCTGCGACGCCGTAACCCACCGCCTTGTCCACCAAACTGGCGCAGGCAAACTGGCGCCGGTTCGGCGTCGAATACGCAAATTGATTATTCGCCACCACCAGCACCAGCGGCAACTTTTCCACCGCCGCCTGGTTGAGCGCCTCATGAAACGCCCCCGTCGAAGTCCCGCCATCCCCGATGCACGCCGCCCCCACGTCCCCGGTAATCTTCTTGAACCGGCGTCCCATCAACACGCCGTTGACCACAGAAATCATCGCCCCCAAATGACTGATCATGGGCAACACACCCCGGCGTGGATTCCCCCGATGCACATTCCCATCCCGTCCCCGCATCGGCCCCAGAGCCGATCCCAGATAAGTGCGGACGGCGTCCAAAATCGGTTCCCCGAAAGCCAGCCGCCCCGCGCCGTCGCGGATCAGCGGCGCAAAGACATCCCCCTTGCGGAGCGAAATGCCCAGCGACACGCTCAACGCCTCCTGGCCCCGGCCCAGGAAGACGCCGCCGTGGATTTTGCCCCCGCGATACAGGCTGGCCATTTTGTCATCCAACAACCGGGCGAGCACCATGCAGTGAAATCCCCGCAAAGAACGCTCGCGGAAAGACGGGGCAGCCTCCACCGCATCCTGGCTTTCCAAAGTCTGCAACATGCCGATTATATACGCTGGCCTTGCCCTTTGGCGCAATCTTCTTTCCGCCCCGCCTCATCCCGGCGACGCAACTCTCCCCTCTGAAAAACGGTTGGGTCGCGGTTCCCGATTCCTTTGCAAAAACCGCTACCCTCCGTCCACCAGTTCGCGCTCGATTTGCTCCAATGATTTTCGCCTGGTTTCCGGCAGTTTGAACTGGATGAAAAGGAATCCCAAAACGCAGACCGCGCCATAGAGCCAAAAGGTGCCGGCGGGACCCAGTTTTTTATTCAGCGCCGGAAAGGTGTATGTCAACAGGAAACACGCGATCCACAAGAAGGAGACGGCCACCGACATCGCCGCGCCCCGGATGCGGTTGGGGAAAATCTCCGAAATCACCACCCACGTCACCGGGGCCAGGGACATGGCGTAACACCCAATCGCCGCCAAAACCAGCAGCAGCATCGGCAGCCCTTTGACCCCGGCCTGGTAACAACAGCCCATCACGATATAGATCGCCGCCAGCCCGCCCGCGCCGAACCGCATCAGAGGCCGCCGCCCCATCCGGTCCACCGCGCCCAACGCCACAAAGGTGAACACCAGGTTGACCGACCCCGTCCAGACGATTTTCTGGAGCACGCCGGAGAGGTCGTAGCCGGCCGCGCGGAAGATTTCTTCGGCATAGTTGAAGATCACGTTGATGCCGCACCACTGCTGGAACACCGCCAGCACCACCCCCAGCAGCAGGACCTTGAACATCCTCCGATCCAGCAACTCGCCGAAGTTGACTTTGGCGCCCTCGCCGGTCAGCGTCGTTTCGATCTCCTGGAAAGCCGCCTCGGAGTATTTCTCTCCGCCGATTCGCCTCAGGATTTTTCGCGCCCGGTCCGGATCCCCATTCTTGGCCAGCCAGCGGGGACTTTCCGGAACGCCCAACACAGCCGCCAAAAAAAGGACCGACGGAATGGCCGTCAGCCCGAACATCCAGCGCCAGCCAGCCTGCCCATACCAGGAAGAGCGGATGAATTCATCCGTCGCGCCCGCCGGCAGTTGGCGCACCAGATACCAGTTGATGAACTGCGCCAGCAGCACGCCGATGACGATGGTCAGTTGGTTGATCGAAACCAGCCGTCCGCGCATTCGCGCCGGCGCCACCTCGGCGATGTACATGGGCGAAAGGTTGGAGGCCAGTCCGATGGCCACGCCGCCGCAGATGCGCCAGGCGACGAAAACGGTGAAATTATCCGCCAGCCCGTTGCCAATCGAAGTCACAGCGAACCAAAACGCCGAAGCCAGGAGTAGGCGCTTGCGCCCAAATTTATCGCTCAACGCGCCGGCCAGGAGCGCGCCCACCAGACAACCCAGCAGCGCGCAACTGTTGGCCCAGCCGCTTTGCGCCGGGTCGGTGAGATGGAAATAACGCTCAAAAAACGGCTTCGCCCCGCCGATCACGACCCAGTCCCAGCCGAAGAGCAGCCCGCCCAGCGCGGCCGCCCCGGAAATGAGCCAGACGTAGCGGAAATCAAAATCGCCCAGCGCCGCCGCGGATTCGTTTTTGGTTTCAGTGGTCATGAGGAGGAGGGTACGGGCGGTTTGGTTGGAGGGGTTATTTTCTTCTTGACTATATGGGCGGCTTCTTCCAGCAACTCCGCCGCCAGGGCGTGGTTCGGGTCCCGCTCCAGCACAACCTCCAGCAGTCTTCCGGCCCGCGCCCGGCCGCCCAGGCCCCAATGCGCCTGCGCTTGCAGAAACAACGCGGTCGTTTCCTGCCGGAACTGGAGATCGTCCTCAAACAGCAGCATCGTCGGCAGCGAGGTGGCGAAGTAGGCGATCTCCGCCGGCCTCCGGGCGAGTCTGCGGGCGTAGGCCAGCAATTCACGGAAAAGTTTCCGGGCTTTCGCCTTTTGTCCCAGCCGCTCCCACGAGCGCGCGGAATAATAAGTCATCTCCGAGAACGCGCGCGCGCTCCTTTGCTGAAAATCGCCCCGGAACGCCGCCGCCGCCCGCCAATGCGCGCGGGCCTTCTGTTTCTGGCCCAGCAAATCCAGCGCCACCCCAAGCCAGTAGTGAATGTCGCTCTGGTTGGCCAGCAGATGCGTTGCCTCGCCGAGATTCTCCGGCGAGGTCAGCGCCTGCTCGAAATGAAAGCGGGCTTTGGCGGCGTCGCCCGCGCTCAGTGCGCCCCGGCCCAGCGCCAGATGCGCGCGAACATGCTGGCCCAAGGCCTGGCCTTCGCCGCCCTCCCACGGCTGAAACTTCCGGCTGCGGAGAAGGTCCAGCGCCCTGGCCGGCTGCCCGGTCTGGTTGTAGAGCGCGCAAAGTTCGACCGACAGGTCGTCCCGCCGGCGCACCAGATCCAGGCGCGGTTCCAATTGCCGCAGCCGTTTCCCCGGCGGCTCGCCCAAGCGCTTCCAGAGCTGGTCGCGCTCGTAAAGCAACCGGGCGTCGTTGGGATTGACCGCAAACGCCTGGTCATACGCCGCGCGTGCCTTTCGCGGCTTCTTCAGAATGTTGAAGCGGCCGATGCCCAGATTGCGCCAGACCACCGAGTAATTCGGATCCAATTTCGCGCTGCGTTCCCAAAGGCGGATGGCCTCGGCGTGACGGCGGCGGTCGTAGAGCAGATTGCCCAGATAGCAAGGCGCTTTTGCGTCACGTGGATTGGCGCGCATCGCGCCTTGGAGAATGGCAATCTCCTCCAGACGCGCTGGAAAACAATATTCCGGCGGCAGCGCGGCGGCTCGTTTGAGATGTTGCTGCGCTGATTTTTTATCGCCCTGTTTTTCCCAAAGCCAGCCCAGCGTGTATTCGATCAAGGGCATGGCGCCCAGGCTTTGCGTTGGCAAATCGGCATCGTTGGCCGGAGCGGTTTTAAGCGCGGCAATGGCCGGGAGCTCAAACCCGGCGCGCGCCAGATCGTGAGCGATGTCCAGCCGCGTTTGCAAATCGCAGTTGAGGTCTTCCTGATTTAACAACCGCGCCCACCAGTCAAGCGGGTCGAGCGCCAGGGTTTCGCGCAGAAGTGATTCGGCTTGATCCTCGCGACCCAGCATCCGCAACACCATCACTTTGAGATTCCGGGCGCGCAAATTGTCGGGGTCCAACCGCAGCGAGCGGTTCAAAGGTTCCAAAGCCGCGGCCCAGTTCTTGCGCGCGCAATCCATCTCCGCGAGCGCATGGGAGCCAGCCGCCACCCACGCCTGATTCCAGACGGCTTTGGAAAGGGCGTCGTACGCTTCGTCCTCACGCCCCAGATAGCGCAGACACAAACCCAGGTTGTAAAGAGGCTCGCCGTCGCGCGGATTGGGATTGCGTTGGGTCTGGCGCGCGATGGCGTTGCGGAAATGCTGTTCCGCTACGACAAACTCACCGCGGCGCAGATGCCACAAACCCATGGCGTTGTTGCAGCGCCAATCCAACGGATCCCGGCGCAAGGCTTCCCGCCAATACAACACCGGCGAACGCGTGGCGTGGCGATACTGCTCCAGATGCAGCCCGGTGAGGAACAGTTCGTCCGTGCTTTGGAGATTCCCTGGCGGCGGCGGTTCGGCGGCGGGCGGCGGCACCTGGCCCTTCGCGCGCGGCTTCGGGTGATAGGAGATGATTTCGCACCCTTCGCGGTCCGCCACGCGCAAAACCAAGGCTGTTTCCGTGACGCCGCGCGGCAGCTTTATTTCCTTCACCAGCGGAGCGCCGGGGGAAAGATCCACCGTCCACTTTGCCACCACTCTGTTCTTCCCGGTGAGAACAATGCTTGCGTCGGGATATTTCGAGGTGACAGCGATACCGACGCGCGCGCCGCCGGCTTGAGTTTTCAGGCTGACAGAGGCGCGCAGGTTCGCGTGCTGTGCCGGGCCGATTCTTTGGATGGGATACCAATACTGGCTCCAAGTCTTCGTTTCGCCGGGTTGGAGAAAGCTGAAGTCGGGCTGGTTGTCCGTGAACACCCCGGCCATCAACTCAATGTAAGGGCCGAACTCGCCTCGTTCGTCGGCATCCGTCAGGTTCCGGTCCCAGGCGTAGCCGAACGGGTGGTTCCCCCAGGTCCATTGCTTTTTGCCCGGAGCGAGGTGGTGGTTGGCGAGGTGGATCAAACCCGCCTGCGCGACATGATCGTAGCCCCCGAAAAAATCCTCCCGGCTCCCCAGGCACATGTAGGAGCAGGGCGTGGGGATGTTGGCGTACCAGGACAGGTCGTTGGGCGCGTAATCCGGCAGGGCGGAGGACGGACTCTCTCCCCGCGCGTGCGGCGGAATAAACTGGCTGGGCCGTTCCTGGGCGGGTACGCCGCCGCGCGCGCGCGCTCCGTAATTCACCCCGTAATAAAAACCCCGGCAAAGCGGATACTCGCTCATCGCCCGCCTGGCGTGATCGGCCACGCAAGTGACATCCGGCGGGAAAAAACTCTGGTAACCCTCATGCACGCGCGTGGCCGCGTTGGCCCACCACAAAAAGGTTTGCGGCAACGGCGTCCGATTATACGCCCGCACCTTCAACTCCACCCACGCCCGGCCCGGATGCAAGCAGACGCCGTGCATCCCTTTCATCCGCGCCATCGGATCGTGGTCGCCACACCAGACCGTCTTCGAGCCGTCGGCATGTTCCTGGATCTGGAAATCCACCGGCAAAAACGTGGCCGGCCGATGATGCTGCGGCCAGTTGAACTCAATCCCTCCCGAAATCCAAGGCCCCGCCAGCCCCACCAGCGCCGGCTTGATGACCCGCTGATGGTAAATCACGTCATAGCCGTTGGTCTTGTCCTGGATGCGATGAATGCGCCCGCCGATTTCCGGAAGAACCATCACCCGCACGAACTCGTTCTCCAGCCAGACCGCCTTCCACTTGCGCTCCGTCTTGGTTTCCTCGATGCGGTCGGTGAACGGGAGCGGATAGACCTTGCCGCTGCTGCCCTGATAAACCCGTTTCTCCAGGAACATGGGGTTGGGATCCGGCGATGCGGGCAGATATGTCGGAATGGCGACCTCTTCCCTCCAGACACGAACATCCATGCTCGAGCTCATAATTTCATTACGACAGCGGAAACGCCTCCGGATTTTCCAGAGGGATTTCCGATGTTTAACGCTTCCGGGAATCGAAGCAACCCCAATTCAGCTCCACTGAGCGCGCTTCCAACCATCTTCCCGAAAAAAAACCCTGTGCCTTCCCGCCCGGCCAGCCTATCTTGTCCGTTCGGTGAGGCATTCACCGGAAAATTCCTGAGTTATGACACCAAAATCATTTGCCGAACTGGGCCTTTCGGAAGAACTGCTCAAGGCCATCCACAAACTCGGCTTCGAACAAGCCGCCCCCATCCAGGCCGAGGCCATTCCGCCCCTCCTGCAAGGCAAGGACGTCGTCGGCCAGTCCCAGACCGGCTCCGGCAAAACCGCCGCCTTCGCCGCCCCCGCCATCGAAAAGGTTGACCTGGCCCAGCCCGTCACCCAGGTTCTCATTCTCTGCCCCACGCGCGAACTGGCCATCCAGGTTTCCGAGGAAGTCCACAAGCTGGCCCTCTTCAAGCGCGGCCTCCACGCCCTGCCCATTTACGGCGGCCAATCCTACGACCGCCAGCTCTTCGGTCTCCGCCAGGGCGCCCACATCGTCATCGGCACTCCCGGCCGCGTCATGGATCACATGCGCCGCGGCACCCTCAAGCTCGCCGCCATCAAAATGGTCATCCTCGACGAAGTGGACGTCATGCTCAACATGGGCTTCCGCGACGACATCGAAATCATCCTCCAATCCACCCCCAAAGAGCGCCAGACCGTTTTTTTCTCCGCCACCATCCCCCGCCCCATCCAGCAGTTGATCGAAAAATACGCCCGCAATCCCCTCCAAGTCCGCATCGAGCAAAAGGCCCTCACCGTCCCGACCGTCGAGCAGGTTTACTACGAAGTGGACCGCCGCTACAAAATTGATCTGCTCACCCGGCTGATTGACATTCACGACCTCAAGCTGGGCATCATCTTCTGCAACACCAAACGCATGGTGGACGACCTGGTGGACCACCTCAACGCCCAGGGCTATTCCGCCGACCGCCTGCACGGCGACATGACCCAGATGATGCGCGACCGCGTCATGCAAAAATTCCGCAAATCCGGCCTCGACTTCCTCGTCGCCACCGACGTCGCCGCCCGCGGCATTGACGTGGACGACGTCGAAGTCGTCTTCAACTACGACCTGCCTTACGACGGGGAGGATTACGTCCACCGCATCGGGCGCACCGGCCGCAAAGGGCGCAGCGGGCGCGCCATTTCCTTCGCCTCCGGGCGCGAGGTCTTTCAGATTCGCAACATCGAGCGTTACACCAACGTGCGCATCCAGCGCGGCCAGCCGCCCACCGTCCATGAAGTGGAGGAGGCGCGGTCCATTGTTTTTCTTGACAAACTCCGCGCCACCCTCCAGAGCGGCGAATACAAACGCCACGATCATCTCATCGAACGCCTGCTCGAAGAAGGCTTTGCCTCCACCGACATCGCCTCCGCCCTCATCCATCATCTCCAGGCCGGCGACGCCGCCCCCGCCAAAACCGCGCCGCGCCAGGAGGAACACTCGCGCCCCGCCCGCCCCGAGCGCCCGCCCTATCGCGAGTCCCGGCCGGACCGCGGCGAAGAACGCCCCCCCCCCCCCCCCCCCTTCTCCGGACCTCCCCCCGAACGCCCCCCCGCCCCCCCGCCCCCCCCCCCCCCCCCCCCCCCTTGCCAAACGCCCGGTTCCCCCCCCCCC
>Ga0182027_10014494_pt1 | contig 10911 bp, 7 predicted proteins | sample 712E1DmetaG_FD_121300 | JGI IMG/M metagenome (GOLD analysis project Ga0182027, IMG submission 121300) | Permafrost microbial communities from Stordalen Mire, Sweden - 712E1D metaG (Illumina Assembly) | ecosystem: Environmental > Terrestrial > Soil > Wetlands > Permafrost | place: Sweden...
CGGCGTCAGCTTGCACAACAAGTATTTTGCCAAGGGATGTATTTTGCTGGAGGTGAACCGTCCCTGCGACTTGTACAACAGTAGTATCTTTCACTGTTATATTGATAGTCGCCTGAAAGACTGTCCCCATTTTCGCAATGAGCACTTGAGATCCAATAGGAGATTCAACTGTTCCTTTTCCTGTGCTATCTGTTAAAGTTGAAAATGTACCTGTTTGATTGGGAGGATTCACCAATGAGAGTGTTGCACCGCCTTGCGGTTGCCCTTGTGGATTTGTTACGATTGCAGAAACCTGAAATGTTGCAACTCGAGGTCCCACAGGAGCGGCCGCAGGATTATTGTCTTTACTGCATCCGGCAACCATCAATATACCGATGATTATAACAAGTATGGGAAAAGATAGTAAAAGTTTTTTCATACAGATAGCTCCTTAAGTTAGTGTGTGATTGTATCTACAATAATTATTTCATGAAAACAAGATAATTTATTCGAAAAATAGAACTCCATATACAAAGAGATCAATGCAGTAGTCTTAAAATACATTATTATTGAAAACAAGTTAAATAAATCAAATTAAAATGTCCATACTATATTCTCATTTTTGTATAGGATTATTCTGATGAGAGAGAATGTCTAAATTAGTTCAGCAATTGCTTTCGCCATATCGAGCGTGCTTGCATTTCCGCCCATATCGTACGTATGCACTTTTCCTTCTTTAATAACAGCGGTCACAGCCTGCTCAACTCGAATTGCGCTTTCTTTCTCACCCAACCAATCCAGCATCATCTTTACAGCAAGAATGGTGGCAATGGGGTTCACTTTGTATTGTCCTGCATATTTTGGCGCGGATCCGTGTGTTGGTTCAAACACTGCTAATTTTGTTCCAATATTGCCGGAACACCCAAACCCAAGTCCGCCCACCATCTGGGCGCAGAGATCGGAAATGATATCGCCGTACAAATTCGGAGCGACGAGCACATCGTAATGAAAAGGATTCTTCAGCAGCCACATCGTCATCGCGTCGATGTTGGCATCGTCCGTTTGAATATCGGGATACTGTTGGGCGGTTTCCTTTGCAACTTCGAGAAACAAACCATCACTCGCACGCACAACGTTTGCTTTGTGAACAATGGTAACTTTCTTCCGCTTGAATGTGCGCGCAAATTCGAATGCCGCTTTCACAATTCGCTCGCTTCCTATTTTCGTGTTGATCTTGCATGAGATTGCGTATTGATTAACAGGAAGTTGGGCAAATGGTGCAAATGGTTTTGAAATCCTCCTGAGGACATCAACTAATTCTTGCGGAGGCGGAGCGAACTCAACACCTGCGTAGAGATCTTCTGTGTTTTCGCGGAAAATTACGAGATCAATGCCTTCTTTGAAGTTGAGCGGATTGCCGGGATACGCTTTGCAGGGGCGCAGACAAGTATAGAGATCAAACATTTGCCGCATGCGAACGATGGGCGAGCGGTACGTCAATCCTTTGGCCTGGAGTTGGGGAATTAGTTCGGCTTGCGCTGTTTTCGCTGGTTTAGAAGTGATCGCGCCGAACACAGCAGTGTCGACATTTTTGAGCAGATCAATGGTGCGTTGAGGAAATGCATCTCCTTCCTTGCACCAAAATTCCCAACCAATGTCGCCATGAATATATTCTGCATCAAGCCGGATTTTATCGAGGACGATCTTCGCGGCATCGAGTACATCAACACCGATACCGTCCCCGGGGAGCCACGCAATTTTGTATCTTGCCATACGATCTCCGATAAAATATTGAGAAGTTCTCGAAAGATCTTTATTTGTAACTGCTCAACTGATTTTTCATTCGTTGAATTCCTAACGGAGTTCTGAATTTCTGTTTTTATTTATTGTTACAAACGTACGACTCCTACGGAGTTTTTTTAGATTGTTCTTTATGAAGTCAATCCCATAGGGATTGCACGTTTATAATTCTGAAAAAACAAGATTATTCAGAACTCCAAAGGAGTTCTACTGCCAAAAAAATATTCGCTAAGTAGTCACTTTTGTTTTGTGAATAGAAGGTACTAAATTTTAGATATAATTCATTCTTTTATTATTCAAGTAATCATTATGATCTTCTCTTTATAAATAACATTTTGGACAACTCAAAAAATCCAGCAAAAAGGATAACTATTTATTGCATTTTCCGTAAATTACTCCATCACCATTTACATTCCGGAGGAAAAGATGAAACGAAGTATTGCTGTATCAATTTTTATGCTTAGTTTTTATTGCACTGTTGTTGCACAATCTACCTTTACACCATACTATGACCGAAATGATTTTCTTCTTGCATCACCCGGTGCATTAAAGTTTGGTTTGTACGGATATGATAATCCGGCTTTGCTCTCCTATGTTCGTCAACCGGATATTCTTTTTACGTGGAATGATGCGAATGCTCCAATAAATCGCTGGGGAATGTTTGTCGGATTACCCAGCGCAGGATTTGGCATGGTACATGAAAAAATTGGAGGAGTCAGCACCGCCGATTATCATCTCTCGCTTGCGATGGGCGATAAGACCGTCAGTACCGGAATATCGTACGGATGGACGATTGCCAATAATCCATCGTTGGACAAATCAAGTCTCCTCACACTGGGCACATTGGTTCGTCCCATGTCATTTGTTTCTGCGGGAGTTACATATACAGGCGCACTCAACACGAAAGGATATGAATTCGTGGGAGATCTTGCAGGACGTCCGTTTGCATCCGAACTGGTGACAGTATTCGCAGATTATGTTCGTTCGCGGACGCCGCTGCTGGAAGAAAATATGTGGAGCGTAGGGGTTGCCGTGGAAGCAATGCCCGGCGTTCGAATCACCGGCCGCTATTTCAATACCGATGCATTCACTCTTGGATTCCAATTCAGTCTTGGGCATATAGGATTGGAAATGCAGGCGCACTACGACGCCAATCAGAAATATGCATATAACTCATACGGTATTCGCTTAGGAGCGTATGATCGAAACATATTCGATACCTATCTTGAAAAACAAAGCAAGTATGTTGAAATGAATTTAAAAGGAAATATTGATTACCAGCGCTTCCAGTGGTTCGACAAAACACAAACACTTACCAGTTTACTTGAAGCTATCGATGCCGCAAAGAACGATCCATCGGTGGCGGGAATTGCCATCAACACTTCTGGTATGGAAGTGAATCGGGAAAAACTGTGGGAGCTGCGCGAGAAGTTGAAGGACTTTAAAACAACTGGAAAGAAAGTGTTTATTTTTATAGATCGTGGTAATATCGATCTGTATCATTTTGCCTCGGTAGCAGATAAGATTGTTATGGATCCATTTGGCGTGTTGACGCTTGAAGGATACTTATTTGGCAAGACCTACCTTAAAGGTACATTAGAAAAAATTGGGATCGGATTTGATGAATGGCGATTCTTCAAATATAAATCGGCAGCCGAAAGTTTTTCACGAGAGAAGATGTCTGATGCAGACCGCGAGCAATTACAGAAGCTTATTGATGATTGGTACAAAATTGCTCAAGAAGATATTTGCGAGGGGCGCCATCTGAATAAAGAAAACTTCGATACGCTGATAAATAACGGAGTTATTTTTCTTGCCCAGCAAGCAAAAGAAAAAGGATTGATAGATTCGATCGGGCGGTGGGATGTAATAAAAGGCCTTGTGAAGCATGAATCGGGAAGTTATGCATCGTTCATTTCTTCCGGATCCTTAGGTCAGTTCAATTTGCCATATGATAATCATTGGAGCGAACCGCCGCAAATAGCACTCATCTATGCGCTCGGTGCCTGCGATATGGATGAAGGCATAGCGGCTCGCAGACTCGTGAAAGATGTTGAAGCGGCAGTAGATGATTCGCGCGTAAAAGCAATAGTTCTTCGTGTCGATTCGCCGGGTGGCGATGCAATGGCATCAGACTATATTGCAGAAGCAATGAAGAAAGCGAAAGGTAAGAAACCAATCATTGTATCACAGGGTTTTGTTGCAGCTTCAGGCGGGTATTGGCTTTCTATGTATGCCGATACGATTGTTGCTGCACCGGGCACTATCACTGGTTCTATTGGTGTTATCGGCGGATGGATATATAATAAAGGATTAAAAGAATCCCTTGGTTTATCCACAGATTATGTAAAGGTTGGAGCTCACGCTGATTTTGGATTTGGATTCAGGCTTCCATTTATCGGCTTGGGAATCCCTGATCGGAACTTAACGGCAGAGGAACGAAACGTTGCAGAGACTTCCATAAAGTCGATGTATACAGTCTTCGTAGAAAAAGTTTCGCTCGGACGAAAAATGAAATTCGATGAAGTAGAACCAATTGCACAAGGAAGAGTCTGGAGCGGATTGGATGGAAAGAAAATCGGCCTCGTGGATGTGCTTGGAGGATTGGAGACCGCCATCAACATTGCGAAGGAACGTGCGGGTATTCAAAAGGATCAGAGTGTCACCATCATTGAAATGCCGAAGAAAGGATTTGTTGATTTCAGTATGTTCATGCCGAAATTCTTTGGCATCGAAACGAAAATAGCAGCCGATCCAACTATAGAACTGCTGAAGTTTCGATTAAAACATAATGGCGAACCGTTGCCTATGCTGCCGATGGAAGATGGGGATATGACGAAGTAATAATGTGTATCTGCGATCGATGATTGTGGATTTGAGATGTGCTGTGTGATTCTTATAATAAAAAATCCCGCTTAAGGCGGGATTTTTTTACATTTACGAATTCAATTTGCGTTCGAGTGTTACTGCCAAACACATTCTTGATCTTCTTATAGAAGAAGGTTCCCCTTCTCACGGATGGTGCCAGAGAAACGGAAACCCTCTTAATAGTTAAAGCCTGGCTGATTACTTCACTTTGAGCGCCGTGCGCAGTGAAGCAAGCTGGCCAGTCGAACCGAGTTTCGTCGATTTGTGTACGATGAACTTTGCATATTCCTGTACAAAAATCTCGCCCGGCTTACGGAAGTCAAATCCTGCCGGATCATCGCGGAAAAATTCACGATGCACGCGTGTCCACACGAGCCGTCCGTCAGTATCAATATTTACTTTTGTGACGCCGAGTGATGAAGCGCGCTTGAATTCATTTTCGTTCACACCACATGCCGATGGGTCAAGTTTACCGCCAGCCGCATTGATGCGGAGGACTTCGTCTTTCGGAACAGAACTGGAGCCGTGCATGACGAGAGGAAAGCCAGGGAGAAGTTTCTGGGTTGCTTCAATGCGATCGAAGTGAAGCGACTGTTGGCCTTTAAACTTGTATGCGCCATGGCTGGTACCGATTGCAACTGCAAGGCTATCGCAGCCAGATTTCTGTACGAATTCTTTTGCTTCGACTGGATCCGTGAGTTGTGCATTTTTTTCATCCACTTTTATATCTTCTTCTACGCCGCCTAATTTTCCAAGCTCAGCTTCAACAGAAAGTCCTTTTGCATGTGCGCGGTCTACGACACGCTTTGTTATCGCAATATTTTGCTCGAATGTTTCATGAGACGCATCGATCATTACCGATGAATAGAACCCGGAGTCGATACAGTCGTAGCAGGTCTTCTCGTCGCCGTGATCAAGGTGGACAGCATAGATGGCTTCGGGATACATCTGTTCTGCGGCACGGATGATTGCTTCGATCATTTTCACGCCGGCATACTTGCGGGCACCCTTGGAGATTTGGATGATGAACGGTGCCTGAGCTTCAATGTGTCCCTGGAACAATCCAAGCGATTGTTCCATATTGTTGATGTTGTAAGCGCCAACGGCATATTTGCCGTAGGCATGTTTAAAAAGTTGTGCTGTGGTAATGATCATTTTGAAGTTTCCTTTGATATCGTGATGTTTTAGTTGCTATACCTTACTAAAGATAACAGAGAATTCCTTATGAACCAAGAGTCTTTCATAATATTTCAACAGCTGAATCTTTGTATGGTTTCTTGGAGTGTCTTTTCTTCATCCTCTCGGTCGGTACCGTCGGAAGAACTTCTCTTCCGCTTCAACACTGCCAATAAGAATCATTTCACCTTCTTGGGGAAGTGTTACTTCGGGATAGGGATTGATGATGAGCGATCCGTTCGTGCTTATTCCAATGACATTACAGCCGCATTCTTCACGAATGGAGGCATATTTGACTGTCTTGCCGATCAATGCTTTAGGAGTTCTTACACGGAAGACATCGACTCCCTCGGCAATCATGAGAATGCTGCCGCGCTTCGAGAGATTGAAGATAGTATTTGCGCCAAGAGATGCATGGGAGACAACAAAGTCGCAGCCGGCAGAATGCAGCGTCCGAATATTTCGATCCAATGTTGCACGGCTGATGATTTGGATGTCTTTCCGTAAATGACGGAGATACGTTGTGATGTAGATGTTGATCGGGTCGCTGTGCGTTGTAACCGCAACGGCCGGGGCTTGGAAAAATCCCGACCGTTCCAAGACATGTATGTCTATTGCATCGCCATGGATATATTTCTTGTCATCTAAAATCAGTACTCTAGATTTTTCGATAATTCTGAAATCGATATCACGATCCTTCAATGCCTGAGCGAGCGCACATCCCACGCTGCCGCCTCCTATAATCAAAATTGGAGCGCTGCTGATATTGTAAATGCAAAAGAGCTCATTGTAACGATCGATATGATTCTGCAATCCCGCGATGACAAGAATGCTTTTCGTGGTAATCACGGTAGTGCTGGTAGGAAGAGAAAACTTTCCATCCTCCCAGAGACCAACGATGGATGCGTCAACGAGATGCGTTGCGAGAGTTTGCGCAACCGTTTTTCCGACCAACGGCGTTCCAGCTGCGGCTGCTTCGGCAATCACCATGTCGTCGATTTGGCCAATAATGTGTGCCATTGCATCGCCGGCAATAATTCTGCGAGCGAGCGATTGCCCCATCATTTCATCAAGCGCCAACACATGGGTGCAGCCAGCACGTTCCAAAATGCGTACTGCCGGTCCACCGCTCGCTGACGCAATGATAGGAATATTTTCCGAAATGTGTCGGACGGTATATACAAGGGAAGTATTGGCTATATCGGAGCCGGTGGCGACGAGAAATGCAGCTTGCTCAACTCGGATTTCTTTAAATGTATTAGGATCGTCAAATTTTCCTGCAACGGTTTTAATTCCCTGCTCCCGAAGTTGTATTGCTTCTTCAAGATCGGAAACCAAAACGGCGTATGGCTGATTGTAACGCTGCAATCTCTCAATGAGGGCACTTGTCAATGGATTATATTCCGTCAACACAACGTGATCGTGCGTTCCTTTGGGTAACTCTCGTGGAATTCTCGCTGATGATTGAAAGAGTTGAATGATTGTAAAGGGTAACAATACGAGCAGAAACACTATTCCCGTGCATACCACAATGATGGTAAAGAATCTTCCTTCATCACTGACAAATGTGATGTCACCCAATCCTAATGTTGTCATGGTCGAGAGCGTCCAATACAATCCCGTGACAATACTATGGTCTTGTCCTTCGGAGTGCATGAAATAATGAAACAAAAAGGAATACATGACCAGGATGATAATAAAAGAAATAAACAATCGAAGCAGCAGCATGGCATTACGTCGGCTGGTGATATGTTGCAGCAGATGCAATGGCTGACGTGAAAAGAATCCCTGGCGCTTCATCTGGGTATCCTAAAGTCTTTCAAATCAAAACGATATAAAGGATTCGTTCGGATGTTTCACGATGTATACTCTGATCACGCCTAATCTACAAGTTATCCGAGAGAGATTCAATGTGTGACAATATAAAAAAGTCCATCCCTTGGAAAAGGGATGGACGTGCAAGATTCAGCGAAGCCAGTAGATCATACGGTTATGCTTGTGCGGTTGGTTTCTTACGGAAACGCATAGCAAGCCCCAGGATAATGATGAGGATGAAGATAATAATTACGACATACACTATTGGCGAGGATGGAGTGACAGCGGAGTGCCAAGAATCTACAGCCTCTTCAATCTTATTTTTTTGGTTCAACGTTAATTTTCCTGATTCCACTAAAACCGGCAGCCATGTCGGCTTCAAATTGTTTTTCCAAACAGCATCGTTGAAAGTATTAAATCGCTTTGCACGAATATCTTCAGGTTCTTGATTTGTGTTTTTAACCAGAGTATCGATATATTCAGTAAAATACGATGTGAATTCATCGCCATTAGTGAATGGCTTGAGAAGCATTCCGTTCTGGCTCAATAATGTATTGAGTGACGTCCAATTGCTACGATCAACTTCCTTTGACCATACTGTCAGTAATGAATCTATCTGCGCCACTTCGTCCTTTTTCTTTTTGCCGGACAAATAAATATCTGACAATTTTGGGCTCATGCCTTTCCACTTGCTCATGAATTGATTGTTCTGACGGGCAATTTCGACATAATCATTCGGAGTGAGATTCGTTGATTGAAGAAACTTCAGGTTATCCTCAATTGATTTATTAATACCAGTAAATACATTACGTCGTTCAAGTTTTCTATACATAGACTGTTTTTCTATATCTGTCATATCTGAAATGTTCTTGTCGTATTGCAGAAAGAGACTATCCACAAGAGAAAAGATCAATTGATCTCTCTCCTTCAAATTTTGCCGGAGTTTGCTGATGACCGTCTGTAATGAATCAACATGAGATTTATTGGCAGCAGCAGTGATGGACAGCCTTTTCATATCGTTCATGAGTCTTTCATTTTCATGGCTGAGACTATCAACTTTATTCGAAAGTCCATGGACCTGCGTCTCCAACTCAGTGATGCGAACGTATTGTGTTTCGATGATGCCGAGATCGTTCCGGCGTATCATTAATTTACCTCTGAGCTTTTCAAATGTTTTACTATAATCATCCGGATAAAGGGCACGATCAAGAAGGTCTTTCTTTTCTGCATATTTCACTTCGATTTCGTCCGCCATCGCGTTGATCTCAACACAATCCTGCACGGTTTTTGCGGAATCGGCGAAGAGATGTAATTCTTTCACTGATTCTTCAAATTTGTTGACGACCAATCGGTCAGACAATTGCCTCGCGTTTAAGAAACAGAGGCTGATAAGGGAAAGAACAAAGATATGGAGTATCGTTTTCATTTCTTTTCTCCTTCTTGAATTCCATCGTTGGATAAGAGAATAGCCGGTTCGTTCTCTTTCTGTTCATTAACCAATTGAACGAATGATCCTTTCTGGTTAAACGCAGGAGCTTCGAGGCCTTTTTCGGACATTGAAATTTTCTTTTCGAGCTTCAGCGCCCCTTCTCCTTGAACAAAGACATACACACTTTTGAAATTTTTTGCAGTAATGAAGTAGTACCCATTCTGGTCGCGTATGACATGCAGCGTGTGTTTGGTGACATGTATGGAATCCTGCAATTCTTCAAAAAGGAGCGGCTTACTGTTGAAGGCAACTTTGTACCGTGTTACTTGAATAGTTCCACTGCTGTCCGGTGCCGCCACTATTTCAATCGGCCATGAAAAATCTGCCGGCCGGAGCGTGAGTGGTGTGCATCCTGCGATGATGAATGTTAGTATGCAAAAAAGAAAACAGAACGTGGTCTTCATATGGTCTCCTGAAAGTTTGTTCGACGTATTGTAGGCAAAGAAAAGTATCTACGCTAATGTAAACAACTATTATAATGGATTCAAGGGTTTCCTCGCTGTTACCTCATTCGAATGAATTCATTTTGTTTTTAACCGAACAAAATTTACTTCCTGCTCTTTATCTTCACGCTTCGCTTTGCATGGAAGCAAAATCTTGTTTATAATTACGGTGAATTTGACTCGAGAAGGGAATTTTAAATGAAGAAAAAGGTGCGTTATGGTATCATTGGCTTTGGTGCGTTTGCGGAGCGCACTATTGGACCTGCAATTCGAGAATCATCTAATTCGGAGCTGGTGGCAATTCAAAAGCGTTCGTTTCCCGCTGCGAGGGAAAAAGCGCGAACATTCAACATCCCTCATGCATTTGATTCAGTAGAAGCATTAGTAAAACATCCGGATGTGGATGCAGTATTCATCGTTTCTGCAAATTCACAACACGCTCCGGAGACACTTGCGGCCGCTCGGGCGGGTAAGCATGTTTTGGTAGAAAAACCGATGGCGATGAATGTGGCAGAAGCGGAATTGATGATGAGGGTATGCGAGGAAAACAATGTAAAGTTCATGGTAGCACATATGGTGCGTTTCTCGCCGCTAGTCATTCGTATGAAGGAGTTGATTCAATCGGGGCTCATCGGTAAGCTCACGTTCATCAAATCGGAGTTTATTTACGATGGACGACTTTCACATCGGTCTTGGCTAGTTGACAGGAACATCGCAGGCGGCGGACCGGTCTTTGATATCGGAGTGCACTGTCTTGATACCACTCGATTTTTGCTTGACGATAATGTAATATCAGTAAAGAGCGAGCTTGATCCGACACCATCCGCAGTAATAACTGAGTCAACAGCACAGCTTGCACTAAAGTTCTCAAAGGGAACAATGGCAGGTATATTCTGTTCTTATACTGCACCTATACGACGCACATATATCGAGGTCATCGGTGAAAAAGGTATTCTCTCAGCAGAAAATTTTTCGTGGAGCGGCAATACGCTTTCACTGAAAGTTATACTCGGCGAAAATGATAAGATTATCGAATTACGTGACGAAACAATCATTGTTCCAAATTTATATGAAAAGGAAGTAACTCTTTTTTCGGAATGCATTCTCAACAACACTGCATCACCTATTCCCGGTGAAGAAGGATTGAAGAATCAGCGTGTGTTGGATGCGGCGATGAAAGTATGAAAAAAGAGCAGACAATTATGGTTTTGAGCTGCAGAAAGTCAGAAAACTCTGAGTGTCATAGAGAAAGAAACGTGGAATGGAATAAAGTAGAATCCATTGATCATATCGGATTGAAAAAGAAAAACTGGTAAGATTTCTTGATCCAGTTGCAGAAAC
>Ga0182027_10014495_pt1 | contig 10910 bp, 7 predicted proteins | sample 712E1DmetaG_FD_121300 | JGI IMG/M metagenome (GOLD analysis project Ga0182027, IMG submission 121300) | Permafrost microbial communities from Stordalen Mire, Sweden - 712E1D metaG (Illumina Assembly) | ecosystem: Environmental > Terrestrial > Soil > Wetlands > Permafrost | place: Sweden...
GCAAGCAATTCGGCCAATTTCCTGGCTCCTTCCGGGCTGGCGACAGCTACGACCTCATCCCCTTCCTGAAACACACTGTCCCCACGCGGCAGAGTCATCTTACCCCCGCGGATAATGGCTGCGATCACGCACTGCTCCTGGAAGTCAATTTGTTTAAGTGACATACCGATGCCTTTCGCCCCGGGTGGAATTTTTTCCTCCACGACCGAGTAACTACCGCGGCGCAATTTGAGCAAGGTCATCATATCGCCTAACGACATTTCTTCCGCAACGAGCTGCGCCAGGATCTCCGCCTGGTTCAGGAAGACATCCACTCCCATTTCCGAATTGAATAACCAGCTATTCTTGGGATTATTGACGCGTGCGATCACGCGAGGGACATTGAACTCGAAGCGCGCCAGGGAAGTGATGACCAGGTTCGTCTCGTCCGAACCCGTAACCGCCGCCAACACATTCGCGTGGGCGACCTGCGCTTTTTCAAGAACAGTCGGTGAACTACCGTCTCCCTCAAAGATCGATTCAAGAGGAAGTTCCAGCTTAAGTTTTTCCAGGACCGATGGGCGCTCTTCAATTACTGCGACACGTTGCCCGGCTTCGAGCAGAAGCTTGGTAAGGTAAGAACCGGTGTTACCACCGCCAACTACGATGACATACATGGCTACGATCTCCTTTCCAGGCCCATCATTTGTTCAAGGCGCTCCATGGCCGTTGGCAGCACAGCCAGGTAGATCCGATCGCCTTCATGGAACTCGGAGCCAAGTACCGGGATAAACGCCTGGCCATCCCGGGTAATGGATACCACTACAATTTCGCCAACAACCGATAAATGCTGTACGGTACGTCCGGCCAACTGCAGCGGAGCCTCGATCACCACCATCGAAACCTCACCTCGACCAAAGGTATAAGCCACATCCAGGTCAGTATGTGTAACAACTTCAAAGATGCGCTCTGCGCCCCAGTTCGTGGTCGAAATGGTAAACAAGCCCAGCCGCTGATATATCTCAGCGCGTAGGGGATCATAAAGGCGAGCCACCACTCGCGGCACATGAAAGATGTTGCGGGCGATACGTGCCGCTATAATATTGGCATTGTCGGAGGAACTGGCTGCCACGAAGGCTTCTGCGGTTTCGACGTTCGCCTCCAATAGAACGCTGCGGTCAAAGCCAATGCCATGCACGACCTTTCCTTTAAAGTCGGGGCCGAGCCTGGAAACCGCATTGGAATCATGATCTATCACGGTCACATCGTGGCCCTGGTCCGTCAGGAGCAGGCTGACCTGCCCCCCAACCCGGCCGCAACCCATCACAATAACTTTCATTTCCGGCAACTCCCTTCCTCGTCATGTGCGCGGCTGGTCAACGCGCATCCGATCCAAACGACGGCTAATGGCTTTTCGAATCCATTCCAACGAGTATAGCACGGGTCCAAAGAGGCCCAGGCCGAGCCAGTATTGGGCAGGTAACTCCGAATGGTTAAATGCGTTTCCAAGAACTGGAACGTAGATCAAAGCCACGATCACAGCAATCTCGATCGCAACTCCCAACAATAAATATCCGTTACTTAACCAACCCAGATAAGTGCTGCGAATTTTGGAGGAACGACAGGCAAATGCGTTCCCGACCTGTGACATCACAACGCCAGCGTGAAAAACGGTAATCGCGACGCTATGAACGGTATCGGGTGCAATCTTCAATCTTAAACCCTCTAAAATCGGTATCATTTTCAGAAAAGGAACCTGCAAAATGGCAGCGTTCCCCGACAACAAATAAACCGCAAAAAAACCCGTATAACAAAGGGCGGCTTCAATGGATCCCAACCAAAAAGCGCGTCCCAACAAGCCGCGATCCAACAAAGGTTGATTCCGCGGGCGTGGTGGGTGCTTCATTACATCCGGTTCAGGCTTTTCCATACCCAATGCCAGGGCGGGAAATAGATCGGTACCCAAGTCAATTGCGAGTATCTGCCGAACGGTCAGGGCCAGGGGTATCGCAGGGAAGGAACCGGTTACCATAAACGGAAGGATCTCAGGTATGTTGCTCGAAAAAATATAGGTGATGAATTTACGAATATTATCAAATACCGCCCGGCCTTCTTCAATCGCAGAAACAATCGCACCAAAATTATCGGTGGTCAAAATAATATCGGCAGCCTCTTTGGCTACATCGGTGCCAATGATCCCCATCGAAATACCGACATCCGCTTTACGCAATGCAGGTGCATCATTGACGCCATCGCCGGTCACAGCTACCACATCTCCGCGCGCCTGGAAGGCAGAAACCAAACGCAGCTTATGCTCGGGAGCCATGCGGGCAAACAGAACTTCTTTGGCAAGGAGAACTTGCAATTCCATATCGTTCATTTTGTCCAATTCGGCCCCGGTCAGGATGACCGGATTGGATGTTGATATTAATCCGACGCGTCGAGCAATCGACTCGGCAGTCAGGCCATAATCGCCGGTAATCATTGCTATCCGTATGCCAGCCTGACGGCACACCCGAATGGCCCTTTCAACCTCGGGACGCGGCGGATCCATCATCGCCATTAAACCAAGAAAGGTCAGGTTGTTTTCGACATTTTCCACGGTGTATGGCGTCGAATGCAAAGGCAGCTCGCGACGGGCTAAAGCCAATACGCGCAAGGCACCGCGTGCATATCCATCGTTGGCCGCCAGGATCTCGGTCCTCATTGCTTCGTCAAGCGGGAAGGAACTTCCATTGATAAGGATTTGCGTGCAAAGTTGGAGGATCTCGCGCGGCCCGCCTTTGATGAAGGCGACCTCCTTGCCAGCCAAACGGTGGATCGTGGTCATTCGTTTACGGCGTGCATCAAAGGGAATCTCATGGACGCGTGGATAAGCGAGTTCCAACGATCCCTCGCCGATACGTGCCTTCATAGCCGCGACTTTCATAGCTGCCTCGGTTTGATCTCCCAGGCTGGTCCATTGGGGATGTTCCAGCGAAGGAGGGTTCAGACGGGCATTGTTGCATGAAAATGCAGCGAGCAGTAACTCCCTCCAATCATCTTCAAAAGGCTGGCCCTCAGGTGATGGCGTGAAATCGCCGTTAGGTTCATAGCCCACTCCTGTGACCTTGATGTGCTGGCGAGCGACCCAGATCTCACGGACGGTCATCTGGTTTTGAGTTAAAGTTCCGCTTTTATCGGTACAGATCACAGACACCGACCCCAGGGTTTCTACAATGGAGAGCTTTTTCGCCAGAACGTTATGTTGTGCAAGCCGCTGAACTGCCATCGCCAGGGATAGAGTCAATGTAGCCTGCAAACCTTCGGGGATGGCGGCCACTACAATACCGAGTGTAAGCAATATGAGTTCAGACACTCTCATTTGCAGTTCAAAAAAACCCACAACGGCTACGACTGCTCCAATACCCAAAGCAACCCAGGTAGTGGATTTGGTAAGCCGGGCCAATTCAAGATGGAAGGGAGACGGTGCTTCTTTGACGGTCTGGGTCAGGTGAGCCACACGGCCAAACTGGGTCAGCATCCCGGTTGCATATACCACTGCGCGGCCCGTACCAGACGCAACCGTTGTCCCTGCAAAGATCAGGTTGGGACGTTCGAGGTCGCTTGTTCCGGTTTGCAGGGACGGGTCGGCGGTTTTACGAGCCGGCACCGCCTCACCCGTCAGAGTGGCATTGTTCACCCGCAAACCATATTCCTCCACAACGCGGGCATCGGCTGAAACATTATCTCCTTCGGAGAGGATCAGGATGTCGCCTGGAACCAGTTCACTGGCGTGAAGATGAATGTCTTTCCCATCCCGAATGACACGGGCATAGGCTGGAAGAACCTGGCGGAGCTTTTCAATCGCCTGCTCGGCATGATATCCACGCCAGAATGAGAACCCGGCATTCGCAATGACCAGGAAAAAAATGACAACACCCAAAACAGGATCCCCTCTTAAAATCACCAGGATCCCAGCTGCCAGTAAAAGGAGAGCCATAGGATGGGCAAATTGACCCGCTAACTTTTCCCATGATGAGACTTTTATTTGTTCCGAGAGCAGGTTGAAGCCGTATAAAGAGCGCCGCGCCTCCGCCTCCATAGCAGAAAGGCCCTCGGGAGAGGTCTCGAGGGCCAGGTAAACATCAGGAACGCGCAAGCTGTAAATCGGAGTGGAACTCATAGTTCATAAAAGCGGGGGCCAAGCCTCATGAAACTTGTCCCCATCGAGAATTATTTTTCTTCTTTGTCGCCAGGAGCGGTTTGCTTCGGCGCTCCACCAAGCCTGGGCTCAGGCTTAACAATATATTGATCAAGGAAGGAAGGCGCATCAGGATGGTCTTTATGCAAGGCATGGTCATAGTCACCTGAAGGAGGCGGAGGATCGTAACGGACAGGCCGTATCACACCGAACAAGGCCCAGAATTTTGAAATGCTTTCCAACAAGGAGTAGCGATATTGCTGCATCTTGACTGACTGCCACTCGACGATGGAACCCATCGCGCCTTGGATGCGGGCTTTATCACGCACGATACGACGAATTTGCTCGGGCGAACGGTGTCCAAGAGGCGAAATCAGAAGCAGATGCGCGGACGTAAACAAGATAGTGAAAGAGATGAGCCGTATCCAGCCGCCTTCTTCCCATTTACCCACGATCTGGCCTACAAATACGGATGCTGATAATCCTGCAGCAAATCCCGCGGCCCTCGAGCCCCAAGTCCGCGCCCGCCCGGTGTAATTCTGAAGGAAATGCTGTCGGACGGCCAATCCCATCACCATGATCGGCATGAACACGCCTACCCCATAGAACGGGGCGGCAACAGTCGTTTGCCCTTTTACTAACAACATGATAATCACGGCAACGATAAAGGTGATCGTGACCGAGCGAGTGAAGGTGCCCCGCTTATCGCGATAGATAATTATTTCAGGGATTTCACCAATGGCGACATCCCGCCATTCGGTAGCTTGCGCATCCTGCAGCGCGGTCATCGACGCAGCTGCCAACATGACGACCGCTAAAATCTGATAAGACCAGAACAAGATCTCGCCACCAGGGAACTGGTTGAAGCCAATAAAAGACAGATTGCCAACCAGCGAGCGTCCCAGTGTTCCATCAAACACATCGAAACGTATAGCGAAAGCTGTCAGGAAAAAGGTCGTTAACCCTCCATAAAAAAGGAAGGATGTTTGTACTAAACGGCCAATCCCGGATTTGCCGCTATAGAAATCCCAAAGTTTTTTATATTTCGGGAGGTGCTCCTTCCCCCACTTGATAATTCCGGCATCTTCATTAATGACGAACTGGATACCGTTGGACATGGCTTCCAGACCACTTAATGCCACCATACCTTTCGCGGATGCTGTCAGCAGATGTAATAAAGCTTCGCCCATGGTTGCATGTAAAGGTATAGTGGCTGCCGCAGGTGCAACACCCTTGAAGTTGGCGATGAAAAGGCCGATCGCCATCATAATCGTCAGCCCCCCAAATATGCTAAGCAGCGTAAAAGTCACCGTTGATGATTCACCGCGCCCGCGGATAGTAACATACCATGTGAAAAATGCCAGCACTGCGCCGATCAGAAAGTGCGGCAACCAGTCTCCGTAAAATTGGGGAAACAGGGAAAGCAACTGGTCGCTACCCGAGAGAGCCGAGACGACGATAGTGAGGATGTAGTCTTCGATCAGAGTAACAGCGACAACCAGACTGAGGGTTGGCTTGAGATAGCGCATGGAGGCCGTATACGATCCGCCGCCCTCATTAAATATTCCCAGTGAATACATATAAAGCGCACCAAAGGCAAAGTTGGCAAATGCAATGACACCCGCTGCAATATAACCATACTTCTGCAATCCGTATGGATGCAGGGCGCTCATCAATTCACCTGTGCCATAATAGAAAGAAGTGAAATAATCCACACCGAACAGGGCAACAGCCGCCGCCAGGCCGATTTGCCCGGCGCCATGGATATGCGCGTGCTCAGGATCCATTTCGTGCGGCGCAAGTCTATACGCCACAAATATAATCACAATAAGCAAACCGATTGAAAAAAGCATAGTTTTACCTTATTAACACAAGTCTGGAACAAGAGCTCGACAGGAATAATCCGTATTCAAGAAAACTTGCAAGCCCGCACTCCATCGATTAATTTCCTTGTTAATTTGGATGGAGATTTGATCGTCTATTGCCATTTACCTGATGAGCTTTCTGTTCGCTTAGACACTTTGCTACAATAGCTGCCTAATCGAATTTCCATGAATTAGATTAACCTGATGTAGTTTCAATCATCATTAAAGGCGTCTTCCAACATCTGGAGTTCAGCCAGCAAGTGTTTGCGAGTAGAGGCGCTGAAGCGGGTATCCTGAGCAACTTTAGCCTGTTCCTCGCGGGCGGCACGCACGACAAACGCCGGGACAAACATGATCCGACCGGCGGGGATGACCACAAAGTCATGGGTCTCCAGTTTGAGATCCTGGTCGTCAAAATAAGGAAGCCGCAGGCTCAACCCGCGGTTCAAACTTTGCGCCCTGGCGCGCGACTTCACCGTCCGGATGATATCCGCAGTCATGTAACGGGCCAAGGCTCGGCCCTGGTTGACCAACTGGCCCAACATGCCGTAATGCTTACTATGATATTCCTCGTCTGCGATCACATAGGGGGCCAATGAACGCGCTGCAAAGAGCACATTCAAAAAGCGTTGCATCGATGTGATATCCGCCTCAGCTTCACTGACCGAATTGACGAGCAGTTTGTCATGGTCGTCAAATGCAACCCACTGCGGCAAGTAGAACCGCCGCGCCGCCGGAACAAAGGGGACAAGCAAAGCGCCGCGGCCTTCTTCAACTTTTCCTTCCTCTGCGATGGCGTCCGTCGAGGCAGTGATCGCAGATTCGGGTTCCATGGCATCGGCCACCGGGATGGACGGAATATCCTCGCCCTCCGCCGCAATATAATCGACATGTCTCCCGGACGGCAGCATGTTATAGACCATATGGGTCGCAGCCGTGAACCGGATCAGTCCTGAGCTGACCGCTATGGCCTCGTCACCGGATTGATCAAGCTCCGCCAGGCGCTGACGCAACAACAGATGAACATCCCTGCCTTCTAGGCGATCGCGCAAACTGCCGATATGTTGTAATCGAACAGATTGGGAAACTGGCAACGGATCGGATCCCGCTTCGGGTTTCGTTATCACCCGATCGGGCAACGTAAAACGCAAGTTGCGTTCCCGTTCAATAAAAGCTTCGGCAATCTGGCGGGCCTGCGTTTCAAGAAAGCGCTGGATAATGACCGGCTGGACATTGAAAAGCGTTTGCTGCTGCTTATACTCCTCGCGCAACCGATCAACGGGAGTACCATGTGAATTACCCATGCTGTTTATTTGCGAGTATTCGGCCATATTCCCTTCCCAACAGACAAGTTTGAAATCATACCATAAATGACATGCTAAAACCCTGTACGCTGGATAAGCCGTAAGGCAGTTATTATGGATCCCACCCGGCGTCTGATACGCTTCAAATCTTTATGATCGAATTAGACAGGGAAAATTGCAGAGTCGGCATAGACACCGCGGTATTCTGATGGCAGTAACCCGGCGATGTGCTGCATCACTACATCGGCGTTGTGCTGGCGTGCGGCCCGGCGTGCTTCTCCGCGGCCTTCAATGGGGGGCAAAGTAAACGTCCTGCCTATACGAAGCTCGAGAGTGTGACGACGGTGAAATGACAATCCATCCTTCATGAAATCGCCTGTCGTTCCGACAATGCCGACCGGCAGGATCGGTACACGCGCTTCGTCGAGAACATATGCGACACCCGGCTTGGCAGGGCGCATGGCAGTGGCATGCGAACGTCCGCCCTCGGGTGCGATCATGAGAGGAAACCCTGAGCGCAGCATGGCCAACATAATCTCAATCAATTCGCGATCATATTCACCGCGGTGGACGGGGATCACGCCGTATATCTCGAGCAGTTGACCCTGAAACGGTTTGTCAAATACATTTGCGGCACCAACGGCCTCAAGGGTCGTGGGCCAGAAGGCCAGCGCAAAAGGCGGATCGAAGATGGAAATATGATTGATCGCCACTACATAAGACTGACCGATCGGAATATTTTCCCGCCCTGTCACTTTTATATTGCCCAAAACATGGAATACAAGCCGGGCTAACGTTTTCAGGATGAAGCGCCGCAGGCGCAGGCCAAATGATACGTGATATTCCCTTTTATTCACACAAACTCCTGACCTGTTCGAACACCTCGTCGGCACTCAACTTGTCGGAGTCGATGACGACCGCGTCCTGCGCAGCACGCAGCGGGGCGACATCGCGGGTAGAGTCGATCCGGTCGCGTTCACGCACCGTGTCCAGAATGGTGTCATACCCCAGGTCGGTACCAAGAGCTTTGTTTTCTTTATGACGACGAAGAGCGCGTTCCGGTGCGGAGGCATCCAGATAAATTTTCAGATCAGCCTCGGGCAGGACAACCGTGCCAATATCGCGTCCCACCATCACAACTTTACCACGCAGGCCTATGCGGCGCTGTTGTTCGGTCATGGCCCTACGCACCTCGCGATAAGCTGCCACTATCGAGACATTCCTGTCCACCTCGGGACGACGCACGGCCCAAGTAATATCTTTGCCCTCCACGATCACATCACAAACGCGTCCATCGGGCTTCGAGGCCGGTAACACATCGATCTGCATACTCTCCGCCAAAGCACTGACCGCGGCTTCATCATTAACATCCAAGCCGCGCTGCAAAGCCAGCCAGGTCACAGCGCGGTACATCACACCGGTATCGAAGAACAGATAGCCAAGCTCATCGGCAAGTCTTCGGCCAAGCGTAGACTTGCCTGAAGCCGCAGGCCCATCAATGGCAATGATAGAAGGAACAGATCTCATAACTCAATCCACCACGAAGAACGCAGAGCCATGGAAAATTTATTACCCTGCTTGCTCTCCATTATCTGCATGGCCGGATCTTCAAGGTTTGGGAGCAGCCGAATCCATAAACAAGTCGCTGCGTATCCAGACGATGATATTCTCCGTGTTAACCGGTACCTGGTGGAAGCTTATCCAGGTGATCAGGTCGGAGAAGTGGGCCTGACCCCACTGTGGAGCCTGTCTCCAGACAAAGCTTTGCCCGCGGTAACCCGCTGCGAGTGATGGATCAACCTGATCGGTCGTGATGACGATGGGTGGTGAAGTTGAAATATCCAGAGCGCTTACCACGGTCACCGTGCGATCATGCAAAAGCCATACCATTGCGGGCGAATTAATCCCTGCAATCGTCACAGGTTGAGAATTGATATTGTTATTGCTCCAATCCGACATTTGATCCATGGTCTTCAGCAGCAGACCGGATTCCGGAATACCCCGATCGGGAGACCACATCTCTACTGCATCAGGGATCACGCGCAAGCCTGCCGCACCGAGTAGCGCGCCGAACGAATAGACGCCAAAAGCAGCCGTCAGTCCCAGCACTGCACCCAGCCGGGCCACTCGAATCGACCATCCAACCGCCACGAGCAGGATGCTCACGACCAATAGAAAGAAGGAGCCAACCATCAACCATGTGCGCAATGTCACCTGGTCCGCAGAACCGCCTGCCTGGATCAATCCCAGAAAATTAAACCAACTGAAAACAATGATCACAACGCTCAAAGCGGCAACGCCCAAAACTTCGCGGCGTTCTTCGGGCAATACATTCAAGCTGTGGGCCAGCTCCAACGCGGCCAGCGACCATAAAGGTATCAGCATCCAAGCCAAGTCGCCAACTTGACGGGCAGGATAAAAGAGTGCCAGCAGCAAAGCGACCAGCAACCATAAACTTAGGGACATGATGCGGCGGCTTCTCTGAATCCAACCGCGCACCGCGATACCGACCGCCAGGATCAACCCCAGTGGCTGATAAGCAACCAGGGAGAATAATAGCAAACCTGCAGAGACCCCGGACGGTTGAACCCACCCCTGGAAATAATCAGGTATGGCCGATAGCCAGGCGCTCAAGCCATTTGGAGACACGAAAAAAAGGGTGCCACCGAGAACGATAGTCCCCAGGGCAAACCACAGCCCGGTAAGCCATTCACTACGCTCGCGCCGAACAGGGACCGTTTCGGATTCGGTTTTTTGGCCACCTTCCAATACCTGAAGGATAGCCCATGTAACAGCTAATGCAATGAATCCGGACCAAAGCCAGGTTCCAGAAAGTAAAGCCAGCCCGGTAAAGACTCCCGCCCAGCCGGATCGCCTCCGCTCCCAAAATCCCCAAGCAAAGAACAAAAAGGTCACGGCCAGTATCGGACTGCCAGCCTGACGGGAGATGGCAACCAAACCCGGATCAAGAGCAAGCAGGAAGGCCAGGATCATGCCCGGCCGGGATTTCAGGCGTTCGCGAAAGAGGTAAGGAACAAAGACCAGCGCGCTCCCTATCAGCGCGGGAACCAGCCGCGCCAGGAAATTTGTCCCGTCGCCATATAGGAAGAAGAAAAACGAAGTCGGGAGGATGTACGCAGGTTGAGAGCCAAGCGCAGGATGCAAGCCTTGCGCAACATGCAGGGCCTGCAATGCCCACCTGGCCTCGACGTCAGTAAGAGGCGGCCCGCCGAGATTGACCAGGCGGATGACAAGCGCCAGTAGGAAGGCAAAAAAGTATAGTGCGGTTTGATGACGGAATATTCTCATTGGCTGTATTTTACTAGAAGAATGCAAGCTCCAACGATTTTCCCTAAAAAAAAGGAAAACCATGTACATCAATGAACCAGGGGCTTTACACCATTACCTGCAGGCAAAACAAGGTCCAAAGGATGCATCGCGAAGATTTTCGCACTCCCCCTACGCTGGACTTTGGCCATTTGAATCTTAACAAAAAGCAGGGTATGCTCAGGCAATCTCTCGGACAAGAGGTGGCCTATGCCGACCCTGCAGGGCGAATATATCATAATCCTTGGATCC
>Ga0182027_10014496_pt1 | contig 10910 bp, 5 predicted proteins | sample 712E1DmetaG_FD_121300 | JGI IMG/M metagenome (GOLD analysis project Ga0182027, IMG submission 121300) | Permafrost microbial communities from Stordalen Mire, Sweden - 712E1D metaG (Illumina Assembly) | ecosystem: Environmental > Terrestrial > Soil > Wetlands > Permafrost | place: Sweden...
AACCAAATGCCCTGAAACCATGCTTCACCAGGTAGGTTATAAATGCCTTGATGGCAACAATGGCCACGAGAAAACCCACCAGGTTGCCCAGCGCCAGCAGTTGAATGTTATGCGTGGTAAGCACTTCCGGATTTTCTTTCCAGGTATCCCACAGACTTTTGGCAAAAGCGCCGGCAAGTGTCGGAACAGCCAGAAAAAAAGAGAATTCTGCCGCGGTTTTCCGGGTCAGCTTCTGTTGCATCCCTCCGATGATGGTGGCAGCGCTGCGGCTGAACCCGGGAAAAATGATCGACAGCAACTGGAAAATCCCGATCCACAGGGAGTTTTTATACGAAATGTCCTCTTCCCGTTCAATGGTGGGTTTGTTGAACCAGTTGTCGACAAACAGCAGCAAAATACCGCCCAGGAATAATACAACAGCAATAAATAATGGGGTTTCCAGCACCCTGTCGATGTGCTTTTTCAGCAAAATACCTACAAAAGCGGCAGGAAGAAAGGCGATAAACAGTTTCAGGTAAAAACTCAGTTTTTTAAAATCAATGAATTTCCGCCAATAGAGAATGATCACCGAAATGATGGTGCCAAATTGGATGTTTTCAATAAAAAGCTTGGTGAAGGTGCTTTTTTCGATGCCAAGAATGGCCGAGGTCAGCGCCATGTGTCCTGTGGAGGAGATGGGCAGGAATTCGGTAATTCCTTCAACAATGGCAATAATGATGGCCTGGAGGGCGGTCATTAATCCTTTGGTCTTTTCATGATGGCGAAAATTTCGATCACATACCCTGCAAGGATAAGGATTGGCGCCAGGGTAATTCTGCGGAAACTGAAGATTTCAGGGTTGAACTTGCTGGGATCAGTTGACCCTCCGCCAACCATCAGTAAAAATCCTATAACGATGAACGCAAGCCCGATCAGCATCAGCCGGTAATTCTCTTTGCCGAAAGCAAATTCGCCCACATTCGTTGATTTAACCGTTTGTTCTTCGCTCCTGGACGGTTTAGCCGAAGCCGGGGTTTTTGTTTGTGTCGGTTTTTTATCCATGGTTCAAATGAAATTGGGACGCAAAATTACAGAAAATTTCAGAATATCAGGTATATAATAAATCGGTGCGGATGCGAAGATATTTGCGCACTGCCAGCCACGTTGCTAACCAGGAGATCATGGCACCCAGGATAAAGATGAAGGCTATAAGCGCGATAAGCATCATTGGATCCTGGAGCTCGAGCAGTTCGGGAAGTTCCTGGATCGCAAAATAGGTCAGCAACATCAGCAGCACAAGAGCAATGAAAGCGCTGATAAACCCATGAAAGATGCTGCGGATGAGCAATGGCCGCCGGATGAACCCTTCGGTGGCGCCCACCAGTTGCATGCTGCGGATGATAAACCGCCTTGAATAAACTGCCAGCCTGATGGTGTTGTTGATGAGTACGATCGCGATGAACAGCAGGATGCCACTGAAACCCAGCAGGATGAGGCTTATTTTCTGAATGTTGCTGTTGATCGCATCCACCAGCGATTTCTGATAGAAAACCTCCTTGACTTCAGGGTTGGCCAGCAGCCGTTTTTCGATGATGCGAAGCGTGTCGGCGTTGGCATAGGGCGCCTTGATCCGCAGATTGATGCTGGGTAACAACGGGTTATATCCCAGGAAACCGACAAAATCCTCACCAAGATCGGTTTTCAGCTTTTCGGCTGCCTTGTTGCTGGGAATGTATTCACTCGATTTCACGTAATATTTTCCGTCGAGGGTTTTCTTCAGCTCGAGAATCCCGGCCTCCTTCACCCCTTCACGGATCATGATGGAAAAGCCGATATTTTCCCGCACATAGTCCGACAGCATCCTGGCATGCAGGATGATCATGCCGAACAGCCCCATCAGGAACAATACCAGGGTAATGCTGATTATGGTCGTAACCTGTGATGTGGCAATCCTGCGCCGGTAATATCGTTCTTCGTGCTGGCTCATAAACCATTGAAACAGGCGCTAAATTAGACAAATTTTCCTACTTCTTTTGCTTTTTTGTCTGCTTCTCCTGCTTCTTCTTTTCCTTTGCCTCTTGTTTTTCGTCTTTGATCATCGCCTTTTGGGCTTTGGAGTTAAAACCCATGGTCGACTTCAACCCGCTGAAGGCACATCTCCAGAAGTAGTTCGGGAATCCCAGCTCTTTTTTCCTTGGCGCATTGATGGTCCCGGTTTTCATCTTTCCGGATTTGGTGGGATTATCATTGTTTATGACCAGGTCATTTGCGGCCCAGCCGATTACACCTGTTTTAACTTTGCTCCAGGTTGTTTGCTTTGCATCGAGTATGTCGATCTTAAGATCATTGTAATAAAAAAGCAATTTTCCGGTAGCAACATCATCGTCGGCATTTACAAGCGGAATGATTACCTTTTTAACTTTACCGCTCACCACCTTGGCAGGAAGCAGGTTCGTTACCATGGGGTTGACATTAACCAGGTCGAACGGGCCCATCTGGGCAGAGAAGGTAAATGAATTTCGCATATCGGCGAAATTCAGACGGACGGTGGCATCAATTTTCCCGGTACCCATCAGATACAAAGTACCCCTTAATTCAGATATCAGTCCTGCCTTAAGTAACACCGAATCGTTGGTAAGCCCGGTGAATGTTACGTTAGCCTTATCAAAGAACAGTGTGCCAGGCACCTCCCCTGTTTGTTCTGCATAATTGATTTTTCCGTTTTTCAGTAAAACGGTATCGATCCGGAGATAGGTTTTGAGTTTCCGGATACCCTCCTGGGGCATGGGAGGTTTAAAACCGGGCCGAGGCGGAATGCGTTTGTCGCGATAGTCGTCAAGGGCAATAGAGTCAATTTGAAGTAAACCTGCCATCAACTTTCCTTCGAACAGCAATTTGTGGAGGTCCATGCGCTTAAAGTTGATCCTGCTGATGCGAACATCCGCCCAGTCGGTCTGATAACCCAGTTTCCTGGTGTAATCATGCTTGTTGTAAAGCGGTTCCAGGTGAAAATTTTTAACATAAACCTCCCGCGAAGCCGTCGATAGCCCGATCTCTCCAAACGACAACTTGTTCATCCCGTTTTTCATAGGCAGGCTGTATTCACCCAGCGTGATGCTGATATCATCGGCATTGAACAGCCTCCGCTTACCCTGGTGTGCAGAGTCGACGAGAATGTGCCTGACAGTGATGTTGCAGGTGGGAAACGAATTCCGGGTGATCGAATCCTTGCTGCAATCGACAAATTCAAGTTTTGCATTTTCAATGACGAACTCCCCTATTTCTATAGATGTCAGCCCTTTGGGTAAAGGGATTGCCGTCATTTTCTCTTTCTTCTTCTCGCTGGTATCCTTCGGAGGCATTTTCATGCGAAACACGGTAACCTCAGGACCAATAAAGTGAATTCCTTTCACATCGATTCTCCGGTTTCTAACTGCTTCCATCACCTTGAATCCCCGGATGCGAAACTGGTTGATGGAAAACTTTATTAACAGAGGTGACAACGTATCTGTATTTGAATGAGCACGATAATATGCGGTGTCGGGCAGCAGCGAAAACCGGTTTACCGTTATATTTCCGGCGATAAGATTCAAAGAAAGACTCCCGATTTCAGCCTGGTAAAGACCTTTGGTATTTCGGTTGACTGTTTCAATAAGGTAAGTGCGGATGATCTTCGAATAATAAAAATATCCAACCGCAAAAGTGATTCCAACTAACAGGACTATGACTGCAAGAAACCATAAGAAGATTTTGAGAATCGTTTTACCTTTCATTTTGTTGTTTTTTTGTTTGTTTTTTAATCTCTTTCTGCGTTTTCGAGTTAACGCCAATACTCGACTTGATCCCGCTCAATATACTTTTCCATGTGAAGTTAAAAAATCCTTTGGTTTGATCACGTTCAAAATAAATTATACCATGTTTCATTTTGCCATCTTCGGCCGGGTTACTGTCGGACAAAAGCAGGTTGACCACTTCTGTAAGCAACGAATATTCCACGCGGGGCCAGGTTCCGGGATGTTCCGGATTAAGCTGGATGGCAAGGTTGTTATACCTGAAGTCCATCGTTCCAGTGGCTTTGGTGTTATTGGCGTTTAACTGAACGATTTCGGTCGTGGTGGCGGTTCCCCGTTTGACGGAGGCAGGTACCAGTTTTGAAAGCATCGGGTTTATGGCAGTCAGGTCAAGTGTACCGATGGTGGCATGTACTGTAAATGTATCCCTTGGATGCCCGGGCTGAAAGTGAAACCATGTCTCGACCGGGGCTATTCCCATTATCCTGAAGTTACCATGAAGGTCGAGGTTGCCCGGGGACCCTGACATGGTGGTGGACCCTGACGGGGTGCAGAACCCCGTCAGGGTGGCGTTCATCCGGTCGAAAAAAATCCTGCCGGGCTCATCATTCACCTGTTCTTCATAGGAAGCATACCCGTTTGAAAGGGAAATGGTATCGATACACACCGGGAATCTGATTCCGGCAACCATCCGGGCGGGCATCAGGGGACGCTGCCAGGTAGGAAATAGCAGACGTTTATCAAGATAATCTTCAAAGGTCACTCCTTTAAGGCTGACTTTTGCTGCGTGCAGCTTTTGTTCGCTGACAAGTATCCGGAAATCAATTTGTGAAACGTCTATCTGGGGAACTTTTACAGAAATCTGGTTGGTTTGATAGCCCAGCCTGCTGGAAAAATCTTTCCGGCTGTAGTTCGGGGTTACAGACACTGTATCCAAAAATGCATTGGCCGATCCGGTTGAAAAGCCAAACCGTTTAAAGGCAAAGGTATACATGCTGTCGTGTGAAGGCCATGAAAATCCTGGCGCCGAAAGTGTGATGTCGTCCGCATTGAACAGCGGTGTATCCCCAGGGTTCGACCGGGTGGCAGAATCAACCCGGAACCGGGTTACCTCAAACATCACATCCGAAAGCGAATATGAACGGACTTTATCCGGCCGGTGAATGGCCAGGCCGATATTGGCTCCTGAAATGGAAATTTTATTCACTGCCACGGTTTTCATGAACGGAGGAAACTTAATGACTCCCCCGTCCCCCGTCACTCGTCCCTCGTCCTTTGTCTCAAGGTAAACCGACGGATTCTCCACATACACTCCATTGAGCAGCCACTCGTTGTCGAAGATCGCCCGGTCAAAATAAAATCCGTTGAAGCGGATTTCGGGAATGGTGATGGTCGCAAGGCTTCTGATCCCTGGTGTTTCGTTCCATAATTTCAGCGGTGTAACCTTGACCCCCTGCAGGATGATGTCGGCAGGATAAGAATGAACTTCAAGGCTTCGTGCTTCCAAAGCATAGGTGCTGTCGGCAATCACGGCCCGCAATGGAATCACCTTTAGCTGAAGGGAATCAAATTTGATCAGGCCATCATGTAATCCTGTTTCGGGGATGTGAACATTGGCATTCATCACAGCAAAATCAATGTCTTTCAACGAGAAATAGGTCGCTTTTCGATCTTCGGCGCCATCGTATGAAAAAGCGCCTTTCCGAACCAGGCATCGCCCGATTTCAAAGGTGTGCACAAATTTGTCGGTTATAAGGAGCCGGGACTCTTCCGGTGGCCCCTCTGGTTGCAGATTGTTGCTGGTTTTAATAAAAAGCGCCGGGTTGTCAAACACCATCTGGTTGGCTTTGAGTATTTTTTCAAGGAAAAGCTTCTTGTGATTCAGCCCGGTAAGCTGAAGTTTGCGCAACGAGAATTCAAAGGTTATCGATTTTCGTCTAATCGACGGAGCATTGTATTGCAATGGGCCGGCAGTTTTAAACACCCGGATGTTGTCGGCTTCGATCAGCGAATCGCTCGTATTGATATGGACCCTGTCGGCCTGCAGATACTTCAGGCTGTCGGGTGAAACTACAGAAACAGCGTGCAGGTCGAGGTCGAAATCATGACTGTAGAAATAACCCTGCTCGTTCATCCCATGCACCGAATCGATGAGAAACTGCTGCATCGACAGGTCAAAACTGCTGGAGGCAATGGGGACCTCCATCCCGTTCTGATCGGCAGAAAATCTGGCAAACCCACTAGTGATGTTGATTTCGTTTCCCCTTACCTCCCAGAGATATTTTTTTAGCAAATCGTACACCACATCCTCATTCTCCAATTCGAAAAAATCCTCCGGGGTTTTAAACCGCGGATCAGGGTTTTTCGGCGGCCGGAGACGGGTATAGCTGATCTCCGGTTCTTTGATGATCAACCGGTCGAAATCAAGGATCCGCCGGTTGAATACTTTTTTAAGATCGATCCCGGTAAAGGTGAGCCCCGGCAACCCGACAAACATGGTGTTGCGACGGTTGTCCGGCTGAAGCAAATTCTTTTTCCGGTCGGGAAAAATGCTGGCATCCCTTACGTCGATCAGCGATTTCCGGGTGGAAAAAATGATGGCGGATGCATTGACGCAGTGGATCCCATCGCGCAAAAACAGCGAAATCCGTTCAAGGTCCAGCTCGATGGCACGGGAATAGAAAATCCGCGACTGATCCAAATGAGAAAGGGAATCAAGCCTGAATTTACTCAGTACAAGATTGACAGTCCCAATCCGCAGTTCAGGCCTTGCATCGGCCACATTGCCATAAAATTCGATGGAACCATTTTTAAGGGTAAGGGAGTCGATGGCTACAAAACGGAGCACTTTGGCCACAACCGTGTACAATCCGGCAAGCGTAATTTTTTTCTTTGTGTTGGGTGTGATGATTGTTCCCGGTGGATGCTGGTTCCGGTAAACCCTTACGAAGAAATCGCTCAGGTTCACCGCTGAAATTTCAACCTCGCGGCTGGTCATGGCACGGTACAGGTTGATCCCGCTGATTGAAAATTCCGGAAGGTCAATCCTGAAGAAATCGCCGCTGCGTACCTGCCGGATCTTTTTTGACCTGAAATTTGGGATCAGGGAGACTTTTTTCCCGTAAAGGATTGACTTTGTCAGCGAGAACCCTATTTCCTCCGCCCTGATCGAATAGAGACTGTCGGCAAGCTGGGTTTCAAAATTGTGCACGATCAGGTCCACTTCCCGGGAGTAGAACACCCGCTCACGGTTATAATAGCTGAATGGATTTACGGAAACATCCTTCAGCACCGAACTGAATTCATATGCCCCGGTCGATTGCCGGCCTTTTTTATCCAATGAAGAAAGAAGAAGTACCCCACGATTGACCTTGACAGAATCGATATGAAAATCGTTGAAAAAACCCGAAACGGCCGGGTAAAGGTCTTCATAGATCACCCGCCATTTGTTTCGTTTGGCAGTCACCGTATCCGGAAAACCGACAATGCTGACCCTGGGGTGCTGAAGGATCAGCTGACGAAAGTTGATTCGTTCGCCTGCGTAGATCTGCCGGAAATGGACCCTGTCGATGGTGAGGGCTGAAAAGGATATATGGTATAACGACCTGGCAACCTTCCCCTCTGCTTTTAACCGCTGGTACCGCGCGGTGTCGGGGATCAGTTCAAAACTGTCGAGAACCACCTTGCCTGTAAGGATGTTCACATGCAGCGTTTTGAAATTGGCATGGTACAACCCATTGCTGGAAATGAGGATTTTTTCCTGGAGATACTTTCTCAGGAACCTTTCCCCAAGATAATTGAAACTAAAGAAAAGCGCAACGAAGGAAATCAACAACAGCAAGATCAGGCTAAACAGGACAATCCTCCAGGTGCGCCTGCGACGCTTTTTCGGGGTTGGGAGGCTTTGAGGTTCCTGGTCGTCCATTCAAGGGCTTTGTTGATTTATCAAAGGTATACATTTTCATGGTTCAGGCGAAATGCCTAATTTTGCACCCTCCCCCTTGGAGGTTGTTTCAAAAATATTTAACCACAAAGGCCTCAAAGGATTTCACAAAGGGACACAAAGGAAATCTTCCTGATTTTTTATCCCTTTGTGTGCTTTGCGGGAAACTTCGCGCACTTTGTGGTTCATTTTATTTTTTTATAACATCCCCGGGAGAGGGTACTACTAAAAAAAGCAATCAATGGATTACAACTTCCCCGAAATCGAAAAAAATTGGCAGAAATACTGGGTGGATCACAAGACCTTTAAAACCAAAACAGATCCTTCCAGGCCAAAATACTACGTGCTCGACATGTTCCCCTACCCCTCCGGTGCGGGATTGCATGTGGGACATCCGCTGGGGTATATTGCCTCCGACATTTACTCCCGCTACAAGCGATTGAAGGGTTTCAACGTGCTTCATCCGATGGGATATGATGCCTATGGTCTGCCAGCCGAACAATACGCCATCCAAACCGGAACCCATCCTGCTGTGACCACCGAAAAGAACGTGGCCCGCTACCGTGAACAGATGGATAAGATTGGGTTCTCTTATGACTGGGACCGTGAAGTAAAAACCTGCGATCCCGATTATTACAAATGGACCCAGTGGACCTTCATTCAGCTTTTTCATCACTGGTACAACAATAAAACCCAAAAGGCCGAACCGATTACGGCACTGGTGAAGGTTTTCGAATCGGATGGAAATGCTGGTGTCGATGCCTCAAGGACCCAGAACTGGTTCAAAGAACTGGTGAAAAAAGATGCTTCGTTCGGGGTAAATTGGGATGGCGTTTTTTTGGCAGATCAATGGAAATCCTTTACCGGAAAACAGCAGCAGGAGATCCTTATGAATTACCGCCTTGCCTACCTTTCGGATGCGATGGTGAACTGGTGTCCTGAGTTGGGAACGGTGCTTGCCAACGATGAAATCGCCAACGGTTTTTCGGTGCGCGGCGGCCACCCGGTCGAACGCAAACTCATGCGCCAGTGGTTCCTGCGCATCACGGCTTACGCACAGCGATTGCTCGACGGGCTTAACTCCGTTGATTTTTCTGATTCGCTCATCGAGATGCAGCGCAACTGGATCGGCCGCTCGGAAGGTGCCGAGGTTCATTTTCCCATCCTGGACCAGGATTTCAGCCTGAACATTTTTACGACCCGTCCCGATACCATCTTTGGCTCAACTTTTATGGTGCTTGCGCCCGAACACGAACTTGTTCCCGGGATCACGCCCCCCGGATGCAAAGCGGCAGTTGAACAGTACCTGCACATGGCGAAAAACCGCTCGGAGCGGGAGCGCATGGCAGAGGTGAAAAATATAACCGGCGTTTTCACCGGGGCTTATTGCCTAAACCCGTTCAACGGCGCGCCCATTCCCATCTGGGTGGCCGATTATGTGCTGGCCGGCTACGGAACCGGCGCCATCATGGCCGTTCCGGCCCACGACAGCCGCGACTACGATTTCGCAAAACATTTCGGACTTCCCATCGTGGAGGTGGTTGCCGGCGGCGACATTTCGAAGGAGTCGTACGATGCCAAAGACGGCATTTTGATCAACTCCGATTTTATCAATGGCATGCAGGTGAAAGAGGCCATCAGCGCCGTTATTGGCAGGATCAATGAAATGGGAATTGGAAAGGGCACCGTAAATTTCCGCCTTCGCGATGCCATTTTCAGCAGGCAGCGATACTGGGGCGAACCGTTCCCGGTCTATTTCAAGGATGGCATTGCGCATACCCTGGAAGAATGCGAACTTCCGCTCCGGTTGCCCGAAGTGGATGCCTACCTGCCTACCGAATCTGGTGAACCACCCCTTGCCCGTGCTAAAAACTGGACAACAAAAGAGGGTTACCCGCTCGAAACCAACACCATGCCCGGTTTTGCCGGCTCCAGCGGCTATTACCTCCGCTACATGGACCCGCGCAACGACAAGGAATATTTTTCGAAAGAGGCCGTGAATTACTGGCAGGATGTTGATCTGTACATCGGCGGTGATGAACATGCCACCGGTCACCTGATCTATTCCCGTTTCTGGAACAAGTTCCTGTTCGACACCGGCATGTCGGTGAAGGAGGAGCCCTATAAAAAACTGATCAACCAGGGAAAGATCCAGGGAAGGTCAAGTCTGGCCTACCGCATCAAGGGAACCAATACCTTTGTTTCAGCTGGTTTGAAAGATCAGTATGATACAACCGAAATGCATGTCGATGTGAGCATTGTTGACAATGACATCCTCGACACCGTTGCGTTTTGCCGGTGGCGTCCCGACCTCGCCGGATCGGAGTTTATCCTTGAAGACGGTAAATACCATTGTGGCTACGCGGTGGAAAAAATGTCGAAATCGCTCTACAATGTAGTCAATCCCGACTACCTGATCGAAAAATACGGTGCCGATACTTTCCGCTTATATGAGATGTTCCTGGGGCCGCTGGAACAGTCAAAACCTTGGGATACCAACGGCATCGAAGGGGTGTTCCGATTCATCCGCAAGTTCTGGCGGTTGTACCATGACGACCAGAATAATTTCCGTGTTACCGGTGAGCCATCCGAACAGGCAGAACTGCGTGTTTTGCACAAGACCATCAAAAAGATACAGGAGGACATCGAACGGCTCTCATTCAATACCGCCGTAAGCTCCTTCATGATCTGCGTGAACGAACTCACCGACCTGAAATGCAATAAGCGCGGCATCCTCAGCGACCTGGTTGTGCTCATCGCCCCTTATGCCCCGCACATTGCCGAAGAATTGTGGAGCCTCCTCGGTCACAATTTCAGTGTTTCCATCGCCGTCTTCCCCGAATTCAACCCGGAATACCTGGTTGAAAACACCTTCGAATACCCGGTTTCATTCAACGGAAAAACCCGTTTCAAAATGGAACTACCCCTCAACCTGACGGTTCCGGAAATTGAAAAAGCCGCGCTGGAGGCTAAAGAATCTGAAAAATGGTTGTTGGGAAAACCACCCCGCAAGGTCATCATCGTGCCGGGAAAGATCATCAACATCGTGATCTGATTCGATATTTCGCCCTTTCAGGCATACGCGTCAACTTAAGACCTCTTTCTTTTTGTTAATCAGCGACTTACTTTTATTTACTCTTTTCAAAACGTAGGTATCCCGGTCATGAATGAACCATTCCATCTCTTCTCCTTTTTCT
>Ga0182027_10014498_pt1 | contig 10909 bp, 10 predicted proteins | sample 712E1DmetaG_FD_121300 | JGI IMG/M metagenome (GOLD analysis project Ga0182027, IMG submission 121300) | Permafrost microbial communities from Stordalen Mire, Sweden - 712E1D metaG (Illumina Assembly) | ecosystem: Environmental > Terrestrial > Soil > Wetlands > Permafrost | place: Sweden...
AAGCCCTTGTGTACTTCAAGGGTTCCGCCAAGAACAGCGGATGGTAAGGGAATGGAAACACTTGGGGTTCACCCATTGGGTAAGTCGAGCCCACTAGGTTTGAATCTATATCCCTGAACTACTCAGGGACTTTGTCCCGCGTAAGCCCTTGTGTTCTTCAAGGGTTCCGCCAAGAACAGCGGATGGTAAGGGAATGGATTGGGGAGAAAATGATGAAAAGAAAAAGAAGCGGTATAATTTTTTACAGATGAAACTACCCAACGCTGATCGTGCCGTCGTTGAGATCGAGAAATTGCGTGATTACTGTCTGAGTTCCAGTCATCCACGCGGCAGACATAAAGCCCGCGTTTTTGTCATTGCTTTGGGAATCACGGCTGACAATGCAGAAGAGTTGAAACGGGCGATTCTGTCTGCAATCACCACTGAAGAAGCAAGGCCAACAGAGCGCGATGAATACGGTCAACGCTTTATTGTGGATTTTTCGATGAGACGGCAAGGCAAAGAGGCGGTTGTGCGCAGTTCGTGGATTGTCCGTAGCGGAGAAAATTATCCACGCCTTACAAGTTGTTATGTTTTGTAGGAGTATGAAATGAAAAATAAAATCAAATTACTCGATGTGGTTGCGCTTACACAGGAACTGCCTGAAAAGGCTCTGCAACTTGGCCAGGTTGGCACCGTAGTAGAGGTTCTTGCGCCTGATGTGTATGAAGTGGAGTTTGCCAATAGCGAGGGGCGCACCTATGCAGAACTTGCAGTCAACGCCGAGAAATTGTTAGTTTTGCATTATGAGCCAGCGATGGCATAATTCAGAATCTGTGTCCCGCTAAAAAAGGGAATGGAAATCCAATTGTAGGGGGCGAAGCATGCTTCGCCCCCTACTTGGTTTAACAAGATCCGCGGACGGGTGTTAGGGCTTGATTCCAACAGGGGGGCAACCTTGATTTTTATCCGAATCCGTCATAAGATACAAACATCACCAGATTTCATCATTAAAGCCTGAACATCAATGAAGATTGCAGGGAGATACCTATGGATGAAGCCGGGTTCGTGTCTGCATTGGCCGGTCTGCTTTGTGACCCGATGTGTTCCGCCGAGATCGAACAGATTGTGCCTGCCCTTTGGCGCGAGTCGGTAAGGAAGGCTGTTCAGAGTCCTAATGTCCAGCGGGCGGCGCGTTTGGCGGCCAGTCTGCGCGGGGATGAAGTACGCTTGTCGAAGCGCGATACGCGCTTGCGCTCCATTTTTTACTCCATTGTTTCCGAAAAAAATCAACGGGCTCCACAACCGATGTATTGGTCTCCTGCCGAACTCAAGTTGGACGATGCAACCATTTTCCCTACACTGGAAGCAAAATCCGGTGATGCTATCGGTAAGCTCTTTAAAAATTTTCTTGATAAGGCGGCGGCTCTGCGTAAGGTTTACGAAGACGCAGACGAAAAATCCGGCTCCGTCTTTATCGAGAATCTGATGCTGTTGATGCAGGGCTACCTATGGAGCGTGCCTTGCGCCTACGCGTCCCTGCCGGATGTGAGCCTGTATGACCACAGCCGCATGACAGCCGCACTTGCTTCACTCGAGTCACAGGATATGCTTTTAGTGGGCGGCGATATTTCCGGCGTGCAGGACTTTATCTATACGATCAGCGCAGACGGCGCGGCGAGCGCCCTGCGCGGGCGATCCTTTTATCTGCAATTATTAAATGAAATCTTTCCTCGTTTGATCCTTGATAAGCTGGACCTGCCACTCACTAATTTGATTTATTCAGGCGGTGGGAATTTCTATCTGCTGGTGCACGCTTCGGATCAACAAAAACTGGATGCTCTGCGTGAACGGATCAGTCGAATCCTTTGGGCGCATCAGCGCGGCGAACTGTATCTTGCATTGGCATCCCTGCCCCTAAAAGAAGCTGATTTCTTTGAAGGCGAAATCTCCAAACGTTGGAATGATTTAGGTGGGTTACTGCAACGCGCCAAACAGCGGCGCTTTTCAGAATTAGGAAACGACCTCATCGAAATGTTTAAGCCCGAAGGACGCGGCGGGAGCGATCAAACGCAGTGCCGCGTGTGCGGGCTGGAACATTCGGGAACTCATGAGCGGCCTGATGACAAACCGCGCATTTGCCCTCCATGCGAAGAATTTGAAGAGTTGGGAAAGAAATTAAGAAAGGCTGATTATCTTTTTGTCCACAAGACAGGAGAAGTGAAAATCCCGCCTTTGGTCCATTCTGTGCGAGGCACATGGCAGGAAGTTCTCAAAGACTTTGGCTTCGAGGCGGATGTATTCGAGCATTTGCCCACTGTTACCGGAGCAACGCTATTTGCATTGAAGGATGATGCGGTTAAGGAACTTCAACCACGCAAAGACCTTGCCGTAGGCCGCCGTTATTTTGTCAACGTGACGCCCTCGATAACACAAAGAGAAATCGAACAATTGGAAGAGAAAAGAAAGCCGCAGGATCAGCAAAAAGAGAAACTCGATACGAGAAACGTCAAGCCCTTCGACGTCTTGCAGGAACAGGCTCACGGCGTAAAGCGGCTTGGCGTTCTGCGCATGGATGTGGATAACCTCGGCAAGCTATTTGCAGGTGGAATTGAGAAACCTTGCCTGGCGCGCGTGGCATCCTTGAGCTTTGCGGTCAGTCTATACTTTGAAGGCTGGGTGGAACATCTCGCCGAACAGCGCAACAAAGCTGATGGGAAAGATAGGTTGTATTCCATCTACTCCGGCGGCGATGACCTGTTCTTTGTCGGTTCGTGGGATGCGGTGATCGAGCTGGCGCGCGAGATTCGGCGTGACCTTTCACGCTATGCGGCATATCATCCCGGAATCCATGCCAGTGCGGGGATGGTATTGATCGGCGGCAAGTATCCGCTGTACCAGGCGGCGCGCGATGCGGGCGAAGCGGAGGCACAGGCGAAAGCCTATCGAAACGAAAAGGGGGAAACCAAGAATGCGATCACCTTCCTGAGCCAGACGGTTCCATGGGATTTGTTCGGCACGGATGAATGCAAGTATGAGAGCATAGAAAATGTCCATGCGTTGATGCACCAGCTGGTGACCATGCTGGCAGAAGAAAAAGATAAACCGCCCAAGCCGCGTGCGTTGCTTGGCATTCTCATTGACATGCAGGAGAAATTCGCCAAAGCCGCATATGACCGCCTTCTGCAAGGCCGGGCTAAGAACAAGAACGGCCAGCCACAGATTTTGTTTGGGCCGTGGCAGTGGCTGGGATTTTACGCCCTAAAGCGAATGCACCGTCGGGAATTAAACCGAAACCCAAATTTCGCCGAGAAGGTTTATGAGCTTAATGAACAACTAAAAGCAAACCAATTTAGCAATATTGAATGGATTGGCTTATCGGCGCGATGGGCAGAGTTGTTGGTCAGAGAAAAAACATAATTCAGGTTTCTTCGCATGTCTAAATTTAAATTTGACGTTTTCCTCAGCTATAACACTAAAGACGGACCTGTTGTAAAAGAAATAGCGCTAAGGTTGCGTGATGAGTTTGGTTTAGGAATTTGGTTTGATAGTTGGAATATGATTCCAGGAGAGCCTTTGCAGGAGCAAATTGAAGTAGGATTGAAGAATTGCGAAGCCACTGTAATTTTTATTGGAAAAGCTGGGTTCGGTAAATGGCAAAATGAAGAGATGCGAATGGCTGTTGCAAAGCGCGTAAGCGATCCCTCCACTCGAGTTTTTGCTGTTTGGTTGCCAACTGCTCCAAAGCGTAAATCTAACCTGCCAGAAGTATTGAAGCGCTATCCGTGGGTCGATTTTCGAAAAGGAATTGATGATAGCGATATATGGCGCAAATTAATTGCTGGAATAAAAAAAGTCCCTCCAGCGGAAATTTCAATACAAACTCCAAATGATAGAACATCAGACGACTCAGATAAGGATGATGTTCAAAAGCTTTGGGAATCCATACCGCCAAAGCAATGGCTGAATTATTTTGGCGAGGTGCAGGCTGCTGTTAGAGAACCCAAAGACATAGAGTTTCCGCAAATACTTGAAACGGAAACTGGAAAAACCCTTGATGCTGAATTACAGAATTTTCTGAGATCGGACAAAAGACTATTAATAATTCACGGCCAGTCAGGTATTGGGAAAAGCGTTTTTCTGCGCGAGAAATGCAGAGAGTTTTCTTCGGATGCAATTAGTGCTTTCAAGGATTTGCATCCAGAAACATATCGTGAAGACAATTTGCTTTTTCCGCCGATTCCGATTCCAATTTATTACAGTTTGCTCAGCCGACGGATCGAATCGTCGCAAGAACTGGCAAGCAGTCTTGCTGAATACATTTCACACCCGCTTGGCAGGAAAACAGCAGAGCAGGCAGTAGATCAACTATTCAATTCAAAGTTGATTAGGTGGATTGTCTTCTTTGACAACTTTGATCGACTTCCTGATAGCGATGAGAAGAGAGAAAAAATTATCGAGGCGCTTGTATCCTTTTTAGATAAATTTTCAAATTTCCAAGTTGTTTTAGCTACCCGTCTAGGCTATGAAAGAATACCGGTGAACGATTGGAGAAAAATAGATATAACAATATCTTGTCTCAATTCAGAAAAGATATTCAATGGAGTTATGAATGTTACTGAGATGCCGCAAGCAGCCGATGATATTAAGCAATTGCTTCTAACCGAAAATGATCTGATGACGATTTGTTCGATTCCGAGACACTTGAATGGTTTCCTTAGGTTGGTCAAAGACATTGGCAGTAAGCCACTAGAAAATAATGATATACCTGATGAAAACCCATACCAACCTTTTGAGAACGAGCATTCAAAAGTTCGAAGAGGTGCCTTTATCAATGCTGTATATGAAGAGATTCGGCTGGACAAAGGTACCCGACCAGTTATTAACGAAAACACCGATACTGATTGGTATAAAAAGATTGGATTACTTGCATTGAAACTCGATGGCCGTACAAGTGACTTTTTGATAGAGAATGCACTGGATGTTATGAGTGACCAAAATGATCAAAGAGCGCTAAACTGGACTCTTGATATAGGTATCCTTCAGCAAGTATCAGCATCAGGAAGGTTGAAGTTTTATACCAAATTAACCCAATTGTATTTTGCAGCAAATTTACTCGCAGAGTATCGTGAGGATGAAATCCCAGAGATCGTGATCCATTATATAAAAAATGCAACCAATGATTTTAATGTGGAACTTTTTGATATATACAAAGATATAACTGCAAGAGATCCAAGTCAATATCTAAGGAGGCTAGAATGAGCATTGTTAACCAAACCGATATTCACACCATCATCACAGACCCCGATGGCACAAAGACGCTTGTGGATAAAGCCGATACCATGGGGAAGGAACTAAAGGGACTCGGCTTGACCACCAGCCAGATACGGGCGTTATTTGGGGAAGTCCGCCAGATTGAATCTGTGTGGGCAATGGCTGGGGATGAGCATAAGAGAACGGCTCGTAACCGGCTGATCTTGCTTAAGCCCAAAATGGCTTATCGTTCTCGCAAGGAACGCGGTAAAGCCGTGCAGGAACTGGTTGCGGTACTTGACCCTGCCCTCGACGAGGTGATTAAAGAGAAAGATACCAAGCGTCAAGAACAAAACTTCCGCCGTTTTGTCGATTTCTTTGAAGCCATCCTTGCTTATCACAAAGCGTATGGTGGTTATTAGATTATAGGAGGCAAAAATGACTGACCCACAAATTACCCTCAAAGGACGTTTGTTTCTGATTTTTGATATCGTGACCGAGTCCGGCTTGCATATCGGCGGCTCAGACACGGGAATTGAAATCGGCGGCGTGGATAAAACGGTTATTCGCGATGCTCTTACCAATCGCCCGTATATTCCCGGTTCTTCTCTCAAAGGGAAAATCCGAAGCCTCCTTGAAAAATATGAGGGCAAGATTCAAAACCAACGCATCGGACAGGGCTTTATCCATTCCTGTCAGGAAGAAAAGGATTTCGTCGGATGTAATATTTGCCAAGTGTTTGGTGTACCCGGTGAACGGGATTTTGCCACACCCACCCGGCTTGTCGTTCGCGACACGCGATTAAGCGATAAGAGCGCAGGTGATTTGGAAGCGAGCGGCCGCACAACTCTGCCTTATACGGAAGTCAAGACTGAAGTCTCGATTGACCGCGTAACCTCTGCCGCCAACCCGCGCCAAATGGAACGTGTACCCGCCGGAGTTACGTTCGATCATGCTGAAATGATATACAGCATTTATGAAGGGGATCGCTGTAACGCGGCGCAGGATGTGGAGCGCGTCAAGACCATCGTCGAGGGCTTGCGATTGCTCGAGGATGATTATCTCGGCGGGCTGGGATCACGAGGTTCCGGCAAGATTACTTTACAAAATATTCGCGTGCAAGTCAAGGATGGCAAGGATTATCTTAGCAAGCCGGTCGCATCCAAAGAATTCAAGGATTTGCAAGCATTGGCTGACGGACTTGCAGACCTGACAAAAACGATTCATACCGCGCTCGGCGTGTAAGGAGGGCAGTATGCCCCAATTGACTTCTTACGCCCTGCACTTTCGAGGCGGTTTGCACATCGGCACGCGCGGCGTGACGCTGGAAGAAGCGGGAGTTTCGATTCCATCAGATACGCTTTTTTCAGCATTATTGCAAAGCTGGATGCTGGTGGGCGGCGATATCGAAAAATTTGTTGCACCATTCTTCAAAACCCCAGCAGATGCGCCGTTCCGGCTGACCTCCGCATTCCCCTTTGCGGGCGAACTGCGCTTCTATCCAATGCCGCTGGATTTGACTCGGCTCTTTGAGGCAGTGAGTTTGGAGAAGCGCAGCAAGAGTTTGAAGAAGATCCGCTACTTTTCGGAGGGCTTGCTTCAACGGGCATTGAAGGGTGAGAAACTGGATTCATGGCTCTTCCCCGAAGATGAGAAGGATACGCATTCCAAAGGTCTGGCTCTGCAAGGCGGCGCGCTGTGGCTGCTGCCGGATGAGATCGGAAAATTGCCGGAAAGTTTCCGCAAGGCAGAATCTGTATTGCCTATGCTAAACGTGTGGAAAGAAGCCAGAACGCCGCGCGTCACCATCGAGCGCATTAGCAACGCTTCGAATATCTATCAGGCGGGGCGTGTGCAATTTGCCGAGGGATGCGGCTTATGGTTCGGCGTAGATTGGTGCAAACCAGATGAGACTTTTGCTGAAGGAGTCGCTTACAAGAGCGCCTTTCAGCAAGCCCTGGAAGTTTTGCAGGGGAACGGCCTGGGCGGCGAGCGTTCGAGCGGATACGGTGCGTTCAACTCCAAGCCCATGTCTACGACCTTTTTTTATGATGAACCAAAATCAGATGGCATGGCGTACTTGCTCAGCCGTTATATCCCGCGCGAAAATGAATTGCCCGAGGCGTTAACGAATCCCAAAGCCGCCTATGAACTGGTTTCGGTGAGCGGCTGGTTACAGACTTTCTCCGGCGCATCCCAGCGCCGCAAGCGGCAGATGATGGTGACGGCAGGAAGCCTCGTTTCCGCAAAGGATACTCCGGCGGGCTGTATCGTGGATTTGCAGCCAGAACCTGATCGCGAAGCGGGTAAGGTAGGCCACCCCGTCTATCGCAGCGGCCTGGCGCTCGCTTTGAAATGGCCCGCGTAAAGGAGATCAGCATGGACACCTACGAACTCTATGATCTCAAAGTCACCACGCTGACGCCGCTGCATATCGGGAGCGGACGTGAGTTGTTGAATGAGTATGATTACGCGGTTCATAAGGGGCAGACCTGGCGTTTGAACGATGCGGCCATCCTCGATGCGCAATTGGTGGAGGATGACCCGAAGATTGCTGATCGTTTGGCGCGCATCCCGCCCGCACAATTGTTGAGCGATAAGGATTTTGATCCTGCAAAACCATTCTTCCGTTACGTCATCAAAGGCATCCCGCGCTCCGAAGAGACCGGCGCGCAGGTGAGCGAGCAACTGAAGGATACGTTTGACCATCCGTTCCTGCCGGGTTCTTCGTTGAAGGGTTCATTGCGGACCGTGATCGCCTGGACCGCATGGAATGAATTGAAGCTCAAAGCCAGCCCCGCCAAATTAAAGCCGCGCCGTGAATGGGCTGGGCAGGGATATGAACAGGAAATCTTCGGCAAAGATCCCAATCACGATTTCCTGCGCGCTTTGCAGGTGAGCGATAGCAAGGCCATCGGTGCGGAAGAGTTGATCCTGTTGAATGCGCGTGTAGTCAATCGCGGCGGGACAATGGCCGCACCGGTCGAAATGGAAGCGATTCGCGCCAATGCCGTGTTCAATTGCACGCTCAAAGTGGATTTGAGTTTATTCTCTGAATGGGCGGAGAAATACGACCTTAAATTGCGCGGCAAGGATTGGTTGGTGAACCTGCCGAAGTTGGCGAACGTGCGTGCACAACAACGCCTGAAGAGCGATGCCGATTGGTTCAAGGCAGTAGAAAGTGCGAAGAAGGTGGCGGGCTTCCTACAGGAAATTGCAAACGCCAATCTCTCGCCCACACAATTCATTTTGCAACTCGGCTGGGGCACGGGCTGGGAAGATAAAACTTTGGGATCGCGGTTGCAGGAAGATTCTTCTTTCATGGAACGCATTATTGCCGATTACCGCCTGACGCGCGGCAAGCGTCATGCAGGCGATCCCTTCCCCAAGAGCCGACGCGCGGCGATCTCATTTGCCAAAGGCGCGGATGGAAAGATAGAAGAGATGCCAGCCTCGCCGATGGGCTGGGCGCTGGTGGAGATGACGAAGAGAACGTAAAGGATGTCATGGCGCGTGGCAATCCTAATTATCACTAAACAGGAGATTGCCACACTGAGAGAACGCAGTGCTTCGTCGCTACGCTCCTCGCAATGACAGATTTATAGTGAGGTTGAGATGGATGGTGTGCAACTGGTGATCGAAGCTTTGAAGTTCTTTGAGAACGTTCAACCTGGCATGGACGGGATGATTGCGACTGGCACCGTGCTCGCCGCTGGCACAAAAGCCAGCATCTATGTGATTCAAAAAGGTGCGAAGATGGTGTCCTATCTGATCACGCCGAAGAAGAAAGAAACTCCTGGAAGCCGAAAGCCAACTCTCAAGTCCGGGCAAGAAGGGAAGGTGACCAAGAAAGATGTGGCTATCGTGATTGACATCAATCACCGTACGCTGACACAGGTTGCAGAGTATCTTGATTCAAAGAAAATAGATGCCGATTTCATTGTCATTACCAATGACCCCGCTTACAGCGATAAAATCCAAATGCTCAATTATAAAAACCAGAAGGAATGGGAAGCCATCCTGAAAGATTTTGCTTCACACATGACCAAAATCCAACGCGCAGTAGGCTCTGCCAGAGTGCACATCTTCCAGAGCACGCCGCTGGCTTTATCATTCGGGCTGGGTTGTGTATGGGGCACGGTGCATCCCGGTACGATCTATCATTATGAAGGCGGTACGTACTATCCAGTTCTGCATGTAACGCGCGATTGGAAAACAGGCTAACTCCCATGGACTTGTTCTCCCTCATCCTCACGTTGCGTCCGCTCAAGCCAGCCGCGCCCGAACAGCCCCTGCCGCGCTGGTGGGGCACCGCCGCACATCATTTGTGTTTGCAAGCCATCCAGCAATCTGATGAGAACTTGAGCGCGGCACTGCACGAAGGCTCGGAACTGCGCCCGTTCACAACATCCACGCTGATGGGGCGCTTTCCAGGACACCAGCTCGACCTGCAAGCCGATTATCTCCTGCGCTTCACAGGACTCAACCGACAGGTATCCGAGGCGCTCTATGCGGCAACGCAAACAGGTGCAGCACTTGCGCCGGGGGCGGTGGTGCAGTTGGAATTTTTAGACTTTCAAGTACGGGCGGTGTGGTGCGAGAATGGTTCGCACCCGCTGGCAGGGCAGATGGATTATTCGGAACTGGCGGCGGCTTCACTTCTGGAAGCGGAGGCGGCTGACCGGTACGTGAACTTTCGCTTCGCCTCGCCGACCGGCTTTCATCGCAATGGACGACAGGTGCCGTATCCTTTGCCAGAACTGGTGATCGGAAGCCTGCTGGAGCGTTGGAACGCCTTTGCGCCGATTGCCTTCCCAGCCGAGGCGCGGCGCTACGCGGAGGAATGTTTGTATCTGAGCCAACTCCAGATCCGCAGCCGCGGTGTGAAGGTGGCGGCTGGGTATGAGATCGGGCTGGTGGGCTCGGTCAGTTTCGGCACGCTGAATTACGACCGCTATTGGATGAGCCTGATGCAGACGCTGGCGCGGTTTTCGTATTATTCAGGTGTGGGTGTGAAGACCGGCATGGGCATGGGGCAGTGCCGCAACGCCGAGCGGCGGCAGCGGAAAGCGCGGGTATCTTCAGGGAACGACGCAAACTCATAGTTCATTTTGAGCCTTAACAACTGAATAGCAATTAACAAACAAAGCCATTCCCGTAAGGTATATTCATTGCGTGATCGTGGCAGGATAAGGTTGCGTTTATCCTCCAAAATATAATGTCCCGCGTAAGCCCTTGCGCATTGCAAGGGCTCCGCTAAGAACAGCGGATGATAAGCGAATTGAAAGCCCTCGTCAAAACGATGGGGGCTTTTTCTTGTATGCTATAATCCCATCCCGAAAGGCGATGAATGCTTCAGAAGTTTGCCTGCCCTGCCTGCACTGCGTTCTTCGGTGTGGTTGTTTCAGGGTCAGTGTCTTCCCTCTACGAGGACTTCGCGGAGCTTCCCCAGGCTTGAAAGGTTTTTATGCTCCAAAAATTTGTCAGTGTCTTCGGGGGCGACCCCAATAAACGTACCGTTGAAAAATTAGCAGGGATTGTGGATGAGATCAATTTGCTTGAGCAAGAGTTTGAACAGCTCAGCGATGAGGCTCTGCGCGCCAAGACGGAAGAGTTTCGTTCAAAACTGACCCCCACCCTTCCTCCCCCATTTTCGGAGAAAATGGGGGAGGCGGAG
>Ga0182027_10014500_pt1 | contig 10909 bp, 6 predicted proteins | sample 712E1DmetaG_FD_121300 | JGI IMG/M metagenome (GOLD analysis project Ga0182027, IMG submission 121300) | Permafrost microbial communities from Stordalen Mire, Sweden - 712E1D metaG (Illumina Assembly) | ecosystem: Environmental > Terrestrial > Soil > Wetlands > Permafrost | place: Sweden...
ATACATAAACCATCATTCCTGCACGTAAATATTTCATCTGATTCTGCTTTGCAAGCAATGATGACCGCACATAGAACGGTAAAATCTTCTGTTTTATATTGGCTTTTAGAATTTCTGGAATATTTTCACCTTCCGCTGTTTCGAATATATCCTTATACACATTTCCAATATACCTATCTACGGTTTCTTCAGGTATTGAAAAGCTGTTAAACATTTCAAGCCTTTGAAAAACACCGCTTCGAAGTCCATTCCATTTTTCTATGGTTATCGTGTTTTGACCGTTAGCCGAAATAATAATAATCGGACACTGTTTCTCACTTGCATACGCGACAATTTCACCAGTGCCGCCTATTCCTTTCGCAGGTTTTCCATCCCATACAGCAATCAAGAGATCACATTCATCAATGACCTTTTGTCCGGCTTCTTGATAAGAATTTCCCCGATTTTTCGAAGTATTCTTTGTACTTTTGGAATACTTTTCAGGCTGCCTTTCTAATATTGTCCGATTAGAAGCCAATCTATAAAGTTCTTCAAATTCCTTCTTGGAAGAAGACGATGTAAAGTCATTTTTGTATTTATTTTTGATAAAAGGGAGAATAACTTCGATTTCAGAATCCGGAAATTTGAGTACCTCCCGAGCCACTAATCGATCCGCACCTTCCGCTAGAGCTGTCACAACTGTAAACGCGAAAGGCGTTATAGATTCAGGCATAGGAAAAGGCCGATCGAATAACTCATAGATTGAAGAATTTAATGCTTCCCTGACTTTGGAAGCAATTCTTTCAGGTTCCTTTAATATTCTATGGCCTGTGATACCAATTTTGATACGGTAAGGAATTATGGGAGGAAGCATTCTATTATGGTTTCTCAAAATTATAGCGTTTACTTATATTAAAATTGTATAATTACTTAACAAACACTGTAAAGATATTTAGATTGTGTCGCCAATATCCATCACTTTGCTTTCCTTCATCACAAATGTCATCCCACTCGACTTTCGTATTCTATTGCATAAAAGAGCAAAGGCTAAGGAGTTTTTGCACAACGGAAACCATAACATTGATGTATCCAATCGCCGACATACGAACGGTACGACGGATAACAGTCCGATCGAGGACCAATTTCATGACTACCACTACTAAATGTACCACCCCGCATCACGTGTTCACGATGTCCCCATTTTGAATTTTCTGGCCCCAATGGATTTATTTGTGCATCACTGCTATAATCACTGAAACAGTCTGAACAAAACTCCCAAGCATTTCCACTCATATCATATATCCCGAGTTCATTAGACTTCTTTGTTGCAACTGGTAATGGTTTTGGGGATCCATAACAAGCAACATCATCTATATTATTACTCCCCGAGTATATATATCCCTTGCTCTGACTTCCACCTTTTGCAGCATATTCCCACTCCGCTTCTGTTGGAAGACGACATCCAGCCCATTTGCAAAAATCAATCGCATCTTTCCAACTAATACTGACAATTGGATAGTTATCCTCCCAACCCCATTTGGGCTGTGAGGGCATTTTCTTGGCCGTAGCATTACAAAAAGTCCGGTATTGTGCTACTGTCACTTCTGTTTTACCTAAATAAAAATCTGAAAGAGTAACCGTATGCACAGGTTTTTGATCCGAACTATCACCTGCAAATGATTTGCCCATCTGGAATGTACCGCCTTTGACAAAAACAAATTCAATTCCTGCAGGAGCGACCATCAAAGAATGAGGGATTTCGATTATTGAAAAAGTTTCCTTTTGGGCGCTCGTCTGATTTACAGCTACTGCCAATCTGTCTTCCGATATAGCTTGTTTCTCTGTTAATTGTGATAATACATTGCTATGTTGGCTGACAGCGCCATCATTTGTTCCACTTATTTCTTCGAATAGTAATGCGTTCAGACGATTGAGTGCTTGGGCCAGTGCAAATGCAGTTCTAGGATCATAACGACCTAAGTTGATTAATCCTTTTGACATGATTGTGATACTGACGGATTCACCACTTGCTGAGAATATGTGATGATCTGGCAGTCGAAATGTCTTATGGCCATTTGTTGCAAGTTTGTTTTGAAAAAAAACATCCAACGTTACGAGAATGCCTTCTTTATCAGGCTCAAGTTGACAGGTACAGGTATAAGATGAATTTAGTAGCGTCCGCTTTGCGAGGATTGGAATATCTCTTATCAAAGCTTCGCGCTCAGGAACGGATGTGTCGCGTAACAGAGTAATTGACTGCAAATTTGCGAATTCGAAAGCTACAGTGAAGCCAGACTCATCGATGCCAACCAGCCTACCAAAACTTGGCTTAACGTGATCCATCGAATTGCCATCGCGAAATTGGATCATTATGTCTTCTCGACTGTGCACTACTACAGATTCAATCCGATTCCAAAATATTTTCATACTACCGTTTCCTCGTTCGATATTGAGATAGTCCCTCACTGCCCTTTCTAAATTATCCAAACCGATACCAAACTCAGTTAGCTTTGTTTCGGCACCAGTTAAATCCTTGATAAGTACGCCCACTATTGGATTATACGGCTCTGGAGAAGATCCTTCAGACGAGATTTGTAGCGTTTGACCTTTTTCTTTTGTGGAAACCTCGAGATTATTCGCAATATTTTTTTTCCCTGGATTGATTCCATTCAACTCAATATCCGCTTCCTTCTTCTGTGAAGATTGAGTCGAAGCCAACGCAGTCTGATTTCTTTTCTCACGGACTCTTACTATCGTCTGTTCAAGCGCATCCAATACCTCGTTACAGGCTTCAGCAAAAGCATTGTCTCCGCGATCAAAGTATGAGCTTAATGGAGTCGGTTTCCCAGGTGCCCATTGCAGAAAGTCTCCGGTTGGAAGATCCTTTAACCGCGTTGGTTGAACCAATAAGGGAAGCACTTCCATCTCATGCTTCTTGTGCCTTGTCAGAATGTGTGGGAGTTCCTCGTCCATAATGAACGGTGAAATGACAAACTGTTGTGTAACTAGCAGGAGAGCAATGTCAGCTTTGTCGATCTCCTTGAAGATTCTTTCGCGCCATCGTTCGCCTCCTCGCAGTCCTTTATCCCTCTCGCGGTCAAACCAGAACTCTACATTCTCGTTGCGAAACGTTCGTTGCCACTGCTTAAGCAGACATCTGGGATTCACCGTTTGCAGGACGGGATCAAGCCACTCTGTAAGCCAGATTTCGTTTTCATGACTGTAGCTTATGAATACTCTTATTTTATCCATAGCCTTTGTTCCTTTGTCGGTCTGCAAATAAATTCTTCGAGAATCTATTGAATAGGAATTATGATATTTTTTCTATGGCATAGCCTGCGTTAGAAAGGATACGAGGAATTCCTTTTACCATATCACGATCTATTTGTTTTATACCATCTGGCAGTTGTTCCCATTCAACAAGGTACTCATTCCGTTTTGGATCATCCTTGGTTGGCTTCCCTAGCTTAAATTCTTCATTTAATTTTGATTTCATCCATAATTCGTGCTCTAGTCGCGCGAGTTTCTCCAGATCATTTCCAGGAAATTCTAATGCCGGCTGATTGCTACGCGACGGAATCATAATATATCCTGCTGCTGCAAGCTTATGCGGGATGGTACGGACGTTGACTCGATTTGCTTCCTTAGCCCATTCAGGAAGTTCATCATACGGTTTAAGTAATGGATGCGTTTTCTTTTCTTCACTCTTCTCTTCATGATATTTCCAACCATCCCTTTTCTTACCTTCACAAAATATATCATGGGCAGCTTTTGCCAGTTTTTCTAATATGTCCGGAGTCAGCAATATTTGTTGAACGAGGGATTGAAATTCTAAACCGTTGACATGAAGATTCATCTGAGCTTCCGGGGGAAGACACGAACGTTCCAATCGATTTTTCCCCGACAACTGACTCATCGTTAAAATAGTTTCCATGGAACGCGCCCCGTGCTTATACTTACCGATGGTGAGAAATGCAAAGAGAACGCCGGAGTCGATATTCAGAATTTCTTTTCCATCCCTTTTTTCCAGGAAAGAAGGACAGGCTCGACTCAGAATCGATCTGAGTAAAATAGCACGGCGGATGACGTAATGCGGATCTGCTGCAATGTTGTCTCCGACTGGATTCGGCCCCAAAATATTGACAAATCCTTTCAATCGGCTGACGAAATCCGGACCTTTAATTTCCCGGAATTTATCGTCGCTTACGACTTGTCCAAACGTTTCTATCTTTTCGCTTGTGCCGCCGGCAAAAATAAATATCGCCGGGCCAATAGGATGTGTAATCTGACCTTGCTGAAAACTTCCATCCTGCATTGGCGCAAGAAAATGTCGCAACCAGCCGTATGGTTGGTTCTCCAAAGAAGTATCAAATTCATCCCAAAATACAAGCGGGATTTTTCCAGACAGTCCAACATCCCTGACCTGATGGAATGCATCATGAAGAGCATCCACATCCTTCAATTGAGATAAGTTAAATTCTATTTTCTGAATTAAGTCTGGAAATAATGATTTTGCTATCTCTGTTATACCGAACGATTTTCCCGATCCGGGAGCACCAAACACGGCGATGGAGAGCGGACGTTTCTGGTGACTCTGGCTGCAGTACTCGCCCACTAATGCACTAATATTGTGGAAGCTTTCGATTTCATGCCTATCAACAGTCAAAAGGTGTCCGAATTTCCCTAAGGGAACGTCACGCAATACAGACTCCGGTCCTTCTAATACAATATTAATCGCTATCTGTTCAAAGGCATTCAAATATTTATCTTGAAGAATAGTCCAGAACGTATTTTCCGAATTAGTTGATTTGTCCGCCGGAATGTGTTTAAGGAATTGAACGGGATCTTGTACATCCGTCACAGCAAAGGGTTTTGAATCATTCATCAATTCGCTTGCAATCATTTTCACAGGAAATGAAAGTTGAACACTCGACGACTTTGAGGTTCTATCGCCATACCCCTCCTGATGAAGTTTTCGCATAGCAGCCAATCCTGATTGAATACCAGCATAGATATTATACTTATCCCGAGAAAGAAATATTTGTCGAACGATTCCGGCCATTAAACATGAATTGTACCCAACCATACCTCCAAGATACTCTTGCGTCCACATCCCTTCTGCTACTTGAGGATCGAAAAATAATTTTCCCTTTTTCCCCGATAGGAGAAGTGCACCTGCCGTATCAAATGAAACAATCACATGGGCACAGTCCGAAAGAGCATTAACGCGTGGATTATGAACAAGCTCCCAAACAAGATCCTGCGCGGTTCGTTCCCAAGAAAGTGCTCGACTGATTTGCACTTCCGTTCGCCTCAAGTCATTCACTCCCATAACAACGATCAGTCGTTCAGCACATTTTTTGTGTAGATATTCGAATAGTTGACCCTGGGCTATCGGTCGTGACATTTTGAGAAGAATCCAAGGTTGATTATTTTCCTCTTTAATAAGTTCAGACCAGAGTTCTGGATGACTACGAAAACCGAGATCAGCATCGTCGAGAACAATCAATTCAGGTTCGTGAACATCCTGCAGCTGCTGCTTAATGGTTTCCATCCATCCATCATTATTTCGGTCCATGCCAATAAATTCCGAGACACGCCATGCAGGATTTTCCTTGTTCGCTTTTTTGCTGTATTTGAAAAGAGACCAAAGTGCATAGGAATGATGAAATCGTTTATCTCCTGTAATAACGTTCTGGTCGAGTTCCTTGATTTTACATATCTCATTTTTTCCTTCTCCCTGCTCCATCTGAGAAACAACTTCTTCAATAATATCTCCAAGCAGCGCAGCCCCACCTCGTTGTCGACAAGCGCGTGTCCAATCATCTGGATTCCATGTATGATTCTCTAGTTCCGCACGGCGGAGATGGGCAATATTCCAATCTATTGTAAAATCGCCGGTAACTAATACTTGTTTGCTTTTAGCGCTGCTCGTTGTCATCATGACTCCTTGTATTATTTATGTTATCTTTGGCAGACAACATTTTTTCTTCTACATAAAAGTGAATCTTATACAGCGTATGAATATTTGCGAGAACAAAGCTGTTCGTCGCTGAAGGAGTTCACATCTATTGTAAATGTGAACAAAATATGTGCTAAATCTTGCAATAATTCCTGATAAATACAATTATTCGTTAAAGCGTTATCTCATATTCCATAGGACAAGAAAGGGCTTTTCATGATCACGTTCAATCATTGCAGAACAGAGGTTGGCCTATTGGATCAAACTGACTTCTTTTTCCAGGATTCATTTAGTATGGGATCCATAATATCTGCTTGCTCCTTCGCCCACTTGATCCAATCCTTTAATTCTGCATTTATGTCTTGAAGAGTTTTCTCCGAGAGGTACTTTTCTTCAACAGCTTTAATATATGTGCGTATTATGTTACTTGTCTGCCATTTCTGGCCATCTTGTACCAATGCCTGGATTCTTTCTCGCTCATTCTTTTTCCGCTCTTCGTTCAATCGTTCTTGTTCTCTTACTTCATCCTCTTTCTTACGACGTCTTTCCAATTCTTCATCTCTTTTTTTATCAAGAATTGCGGCCATAACGATGCCCAGCGCTACATTATTTACAATTTCTTCGAGTTTCGCAGTTGGCGTGTCATTCCATATTTTCCTGGCACCACTTACATAAATATTCACAAATTCAAAATAGAGGATCCCAGTTGGGTGAAATACATATTTATTGAATGATTTTTGATCAGGATTTTCCGACCGCTTCGTCCTCTCTTTTAGTTCGACCTGGACATCAACTCCATTGACCTTTACATACGTTCCTTCTTTATACCCCGGCTTATGACTAATTGGAAAACCATTCACTTCTGCGACTTGAAAAAGTAAATTCATTAATGATAGAGCTCTCTCAGTTGAAGATTTTGTAACCGACATATTGAGAAAATGGATCCGCTCACCGTCTTCGAGTTTTCTATATGATTTCAACCGTTCGCGTAATTCTTTTTGTGCATCTACAATAAGGGGATGGAATCCCTTTTTGAATTCATTTAGTGTGACAAAGCTATGCCCAATTGCATTATCGATGTGATCCTCTTTTATACCATCTAAATTCATATCGTTTAATGAAGATGGTTCTTTCATCACGAATTCGATTTGTTTTACTTCGTTATCACCAATTACTGGAAAAGGGATCTTTTCCACATTATGACCATGGGCCTGCTTAGCCCAATATCCTGCAGGCGGCAATGGTATGTTATGTCGTCTACAAACCTTTGCAAGACCTACATCAGATATTTCGAATTCTTTTGCAAGATGAATAAGAGGTTTTGACCAAACTAGATTGTAGAGTTCCTGACGAGAGATTTTAATCGTATTTTCCAATGCCTGTTCCCTTAAGTGATGTGTACTATTTTAGTTTTAGTGGGTAACTTAAAATAAGGAATATGGACAGTTAAGGTAGGTTTTTACGTCTTTTGGTAATAATCCATTTTCATGTCGATCCAATCGACATATTCGAAAAACGTATCGATTCCTTCTCTCCCGAAGTTTCCGATTGGGGATGGCGATCGACGCTCACCACATTACTTACGCCTTCACGACCCATATTATCTGGATATGTGCTGTTACGACACACATCAGGAATTGTTTTTCTGCAATTAAGCCTTAAGGTTATCAAATAGCCGTACACATTTATGTATCATCCTGTAAACTATTTACTCCCTGCCGCAATATTTGCGATTATGCCAATAATCTTTGACTTCGTACCGGCTGGTTCACCTTAATCGAGGATCGATGAGACAGCTTCTTCAAAGACCGCAAGTAATAAAAGTTCAGAAAAGGTTTTACGTATATATCCAACGACTTCTGAATTACCCATGGAGATAGCATAACTAACAGAGATAGTATTTCTACGCTTTGATGGTATCGAAGAATGATTTGAAGTTTATGGCGCTGACATCATCTCCCAGCACGATGTCTTTTCCTCGATAGACTACCCATGAGTGTTTTGCTTCACTAGATAATTGTAGAAGCAGTCTTGCCATTTCTGGACGGAATGTGTACCCTGATTTGATCTCGATATGTTCCCGGCTTGACTTCCGATCGATAATCAGATCAATTTCATTTCCGTTGCTCTCCCTGAAGAAAAAAAGTTCAGCATCCGTCCGTGTGTGTATCAACTTTTTATAGGTTTCAGAAATTATGTAATTTTCGAAGAGTGCACCATACATCGGACCTTTTTCAAACAACTGTTTGGTACGAATTCCTGTTAAATAGGAAACGAGTCCTGTGTCATAAAAATAAATCTTGGGACTCTTAATGAGCCGTTTCCCCAAGTTCTTGTGAAATGGAGGTAAAAGGAAGACGATGTACGAAGCCTCTAACACCGAGACCCATTTCTTGATCGTTGGTACACTGACACCAATATCTCGTGCGATTTCGGACATATTCAGAAGTTGAGCAACTCGAGCTGCCAGCATTTGAATAAATCGTCGGAAGTCGCGGATATCTCCAATTTCACTAATATCTCGCACATCACGTGTCAGATATGTATCGAGATATGAAGAGTACCAATCGTAACCACCACGATATTTACGCCCAACAAGTTCAGGATATCCACCCTGGTAGAGCGACTGGTCCCGAAGTCCTGTAGGTATCTCTGATAATTGGAACGGTAATAATGTGAGGAGGCCAATTCGTCCTGCGAGGCTTTCAGAAACTCTTTTCATGAAGGCAAACTGACTGGAACCTGTCATAATGAATTTACCATAGTCGTTCCGGTTGTTATCAACAATCAGTTTGACATAATGAAAGATCTCAGGAACGCGTTGGACTTCATCAAATATCACTTTATCTGAGTTGACCTCCATAAATTGCTCGGGATCGGTATGGAATCGATCAACCACATTAAGGTCATCGAACGATACATAGCGATACTTGGCCGAGAGCAGCTTTCGCAGCAAAGTGGACTTTCCCGACTGTCTTGGGCCGGATAATCCCACCACAGGAAAGAGCTTCAGATATTCACGAACAGTCTTTTCTATAACACGATGATAGTAAGGCATAGGCTTATGCAATATTAAAGTGACAGTTTAAATATACATAATTTCGACTATTCTGTCAACTAATAATTTCTCATTCCTCTATACGTGCAAAGAACAAAAATCATCCGACTAAGGTAAAAGTTGTAGTTTTCAGCATCACACAAATCGGAATATATCTGTAAACGTTTGGGTTTTCATAACGGTTGAGCCGCCAGTCACCGGATAGTCGGGTTCGGCCTTAACAAATCCAAACCATTTGAGAAACCTCTCAAATGTCCGCGTACAATAACACTTTGCAAACCAGCTTTCTGGTGAATTCTCGAATAATGGTTTCTTAAAATGTAGCAACATTACCGGGAATGCTTTGAGATATTTATCTGCGTAGAATTGAATTGTTTCCGGTTTGTCCCCAAAGTGGTTAAGCAGGTACACGGTAAAAGCCCAGCCAAGTTGTCCAACCGGATGTTCCGTATATGCATCATTGTAAGCCCAATTGAATCTTTCTATATAGGTTTGAAGAACAACTTTAAACAATTTATCACGCTGATCGGACTGAAGAAGTTTTTTACATTTTTTTGTTGTTGTTAATTTACCGTTTATCTTTCTCACAAACCCTGATAGCTGTGTATTGATATGCATGGAATGTATTGCAATTAAATCTTTTTCTCTTGTTACTTTATATGCTCCGGATTCGATTAATGGTTCTGTAAACAAACGATAGTCATAAAGCTCTTGCAAATATTTCTTCTGGAGCGCACCGTTCGGGGTCAATTTGATATTCCCTTCACGATGAATGATGTTTAGAAATTTCTCAGTCAGCAAAAAGAATGGAATCCGGTTAAGAGTCTGATAAGAAACGGTTTTCATCTGTAGGGGTGAATCTTGTGTCCATATCTGATACAGAAGCTTATGCACTTCACTGCGAGAAAGTCCACAGAAATCTTCTTCTGGTGCATTATTGAGAAGGATTCTCAACGATTCAAAATCAGGTTCGTTCATATCGGATCATTTTCAATAAATGATATCATATACTTTCCTCTACAAATATATACTTTTGTCTACAGAGATCAACTACGCCTAACGCAAGTTCTACTCCCTGAAAAAGGCAAGTTTCGATAAATGTTTGATCGAATCGAGAGATACCTCATAAGAACGAAAGTCTCCAAGCCGAGAGCCATTATTCCGAAACGAATATGATTCGATTTTATTGAGCTTTTTGATGTACAGGACTTTCCAGCAATAGTCCGGGACGGTTATCCTTCCAATATATCTATCTTCAATCGTCACTGAACCACACAAGAATGCTGTCATATTCCTTTGCCAAATTCCGAGTATATTCTTCAAGTTTTTTCCAAATGCCTCTATTCAATGAGGGCAGCTGCGGCGCTACATTTGAATAATAGAAGCTTTCAACCAAGGCAGTTGAGTCGCAGTTACAATCGTACGCATCCATCTGATGTCCTCGATCATAGCCAGAGTGTTTATAATCTTTGTCCAGATCGGTGTATTCTGGAATTAGTGGATCTGCTTTGAATTTGTTTTTCCTTTTAAACCGATGATCACAATCGAGCATTGCTTTTGTCAGCCAATACTTGACAACTACTGGAAAGTGCTTCGACTTGCTGAAAGGGGTAGAATAATCCTTATTTAAAAATAAGCAGTGCGCCAGTCCTTTATGAAAAACATTTAGTTTTGATCAGCAGCCGTCAATGAACAGATAAATACCTGCTCTTATTTGTATAGTTAATTATAATTAAGTAACTTTGTAAAGTAAACTTACTATAATAGTTGGAGGATGATACACATGAGACACACCGAGGATATCGAACTAGCGGAGAATCTGCGCGTCGTCATTTCCCGTCTTGTAAAGATATTGAGGACACAAACCAAGAACGATGAGCTGCTTTCTCTAACAGAAAGTTCTACTCTTG
>Ga0182027_10014501_pt1 | contig 10908 bp, 5 predicted proteins | sample 712E1DmetaG_FD_121300 | JGI IMG/M metagenome (GOLD analysis project Ga0182027, IMG submission 121300) | Permafrost microbial communities from Stordalen Mire, Sweden - 712E1D metaG (Illumina Assembly) | ecosystem: Environmental > Terrestrial > Soil > Wetlands > Permafrost | place: Sweden...
ATTCCCGCAAGAGACAAGCGAACTTCTCACTAATTCACTTAAAGGTAATTTTAAATCAGCACGCGAAATACAGCTCCATTATCTTGAAATGATAGAACTCCTGTTCATTGATGGTAATCCTGCAGGGGCAAAAGCTATGCTGAGCATAATGAATCTCTGCCAGAATAACCTAAGGCTCCCGCTGGTTCCGGTTAACAGGACTATCTATTCCCGGATACAGAAAGCAATTGATGAAGTGAACAAAATCTGATCAGGTATTGGCATTTGCACCCTGGATTCCTCCCTGCTGCAGACCATGACATTGTTTGTATTTCTTCCCGCTGCCACAAGGACAAGGATCATTTCTGCCTACTTTTTTATCAACTCGTACAGGTTCGGTTTTCTGATTCCTATCCTGCCCACCACCACCTGTGCTGCTGTATTGTGAAAAATCGCTTTTAGATGTTCTCATATTGCTCATATCGACCTGCCGTCTTCTCTGAGCTTCTTTGACCTGCTCAGGGTCCTGTGTGGGGATATGTCCTTTCATGAGTGTGCTCACTACATCCTTATTTACTTTTGTGAGCATTGTTTTGAACAACTCAAAGGATTCAAACTTGTAAATAAGTAAAGGGTCTTTTTGTTCGTAAGTAGCATTCTGAACGGATTGTTTAAGTTCATCCATTTCTCTCAGATGTTCTTTCCATGCATCATCGATAGTTGCCAGAACAACTGTTTTTTCATACGCTTTCGCCAGTTCTCTCCCTTCAGATTCAGCTGTTGCCTTCAGGTTAGTGACAACCTGATAAACCCTTACTCCATCTGAAATCGGTACTACAACGTTTTCATAAACATGAGACATCCTGTCATAAACATCTTTCAGGACCGGATATGCCTGTGCGGAAATTGATTCCACTTTCCTTTTATATGTATCAAGCACTTTCGAATAAACCTTGTCAGTCACCTCACTGGAATTCGCTTTCCTGAAGTCTTGATCAGGAACAGGAGAATCCATTGAAAATGAGCGGATAAGATCAAAATCAAATCCCTCAAACTCTCCATCACCATGATAGACATCAACCAGGTTTTCAGTAACATCAAACATCATATTCGCGATGTCGACAGTTAATCGTTCCCCAAGGAGTGCATGTCGTCTTTTCTTGTAAATAACTTCCCGCTGTGAATTCATTACGTCATCATATTCAAGAAGCCTCTTTCTTATACCGAAGTTATTTTCTTCAACTTTTTTCTGTGCCCGTTCTATAGATTTAGTGATCATAGAATGTTGAATCATCTCACCATCTTTCAGTCCGAGTTTGTCCATTATACCGGCAATTCTTTCTGAACCAAACAGTCTCATCAGCTCATCTTCAAGAGACACAAAGAACTGTGATGAACCCGGGTCTCCCTGTCTGCCTGAACGACCCCTCAACTGACGGTCCACACGTCTGGATTCATGTCTTTCTGTTCCTACGATTGCAAGCCCTCCGGCCTTACGGACATCTTCTGTAAGCTTAATGTCTGTACCACGTCCTGCCATATTCGTTGCAATAGTGATTGTTCCTGTCTTACCAGCTTCCGCTACAATTTCTGCTTCCCTCTGATGCAGCTTTGCATTCAGAACATTATGTTTCAACCCTTTCATCTTGAGCATCCTGCTCAGTAATTCAGATATCTCTACCGAAGTTGTGCCAACCAGAACGGGTCGTCCCTGACGGTTCATTTCAGCAATTTCCTCAATTACAGCGTTATATTTTTCTCTTTTTGTTTTATATACAAGATCTTCTCTGTCTGATCTGATAACCGGTCTGTTTGTCGGAATAACAACAACGTCGAGCTTATAGATATTCCAGAGCTCGCCGGCTTCTGTTTCAGCAGTACCTGTCATCCCCGCCAGCTTGTGGTACATCCTGAAATAATTCTGCAGTGTTATAGTGGCATAGGTTTGAGTAGCCTCTTCCACCTTAACATTTTCTTTTGCTTCAATTGCCTGATGAAGTCCGTCGGAATACCGGCGTCCTTCAAGAACACGACCAGTTTGTTCATCGACAATTTTTACTTTATTGTCAACTACAATATATTCCGTATCGCGGTCAAAAAGGGTCCAGGCTTTAAGCAGTTGTGTCATAGTATGAACCCGTTCTGACTTAACTGAATAGTCTTGCAGAAGTTCATCTTTTATCTTCATTTTCTCACGATCGGATATATCTGATTTCTCAATATCGGCAATCTTTGATCCAACATCAGGAAGAATAAAAAAGCTTACATCTTCAACAGAGTCCGATATAAGATCAAGTCCATTTTCAGTCAGTTCAATAGAGTTGGCTTTTTCATCAATAATAAAGTATAGCGCATCAGTTGCCTTAGGCATTTCCTTGCTGTTGTTTTGCATATAGAAATTCTCTGTCTTCAGCAAAAGTGATTTATTACCCTCCTCACTGAGGAACTTGATAAGCGCATTATTCTTAGGAAGGCCCTTATATGCTCTCAGAAGCAAAAGTCCGCCTTCTTCATTTTTATTAACGGCTATGAGTTTTTTTGCATCAGCAAGTATCTGAGTTACAAGTTTTTTCTGTGCTGATACCAGTTTGTCTACTTTAGGCTTCAGCTCATCAAATTGTTGAGTGTCGCTTTTTGCAGTTGGCCCTGAAATAATAAGCGGAGTACGGGCATCATCGATCAGTACCGAGTCGACCTCGTCAACGATTGCATAATGGTGCTTACGTTGTACAAGGTCTTCAGGGTTGATTGCCATATTATCCCTGAGGTAGTCAAACCCAAATTCATTATTTGTTCCAAAAGTAATATCAGCATTATAAGCTTTGCGTCTATCCTGTGAATTCGGCTGGTGTTTATCGATACAATCCACCGTCAGGCCATGGAATTCATAGATCGGACCCATCCATTCAGAGTCGCGTTTAGACAGATAATCGTTAACGGTAACAATATGCACACCTCTGCCGGCAAGTGCATTAAGGAATACAGGAAGGGTAGCTACAACTGTTTTTCCTTCACCTGTTCCCATCTCCGCAATTTTCCCTTTATGGAGAGCGACACCCCCAATGAGCTGAACATCATAATGAATCATGTCCCAGGTAATCTCATTGCCACCCGCAATCCACTTGTTGCTCCAGATAGCTTTGTTGCCATTAATTGTTATGCTTTCCCTTGTGGCAGCAAGATCTCTGTCATATTGTCGTGCCGTGACTTCCAGTACGCTATTCTCTTTAAATCTCTTTGCAGTTTCTTTAACAATGGCAAAAGCCCTTGGGACAAGCTGATCCAGTGTTGCTTCAAGTTTTTCATTGATTTGTTTTTCAATTTTATCTAATGAGTTGTAAATCTCTTCTTTCAGGTATACATCTTCCTCGTTTTCAGCTTTTTCCCTCAGCGATCTGATCTCATTTTCATCACTCTCAACACTTTTAAGTATCTCCTTTTTGAGTTCTTCTGTCCGGTCTCTTAATTCGTCATTTGACAAGCCCTGCATTTTTTCAAATTCGATGTGAATCTTATCTACATAAGGATTTATTTCCTTCAAATCTCTTTCGTATTTATTACCCAGAAAAAGGCCCAGTACATTATTTATAATGCTCATTTTAAGGTGATTTACAGTTTTTTTAAATATCCAGCAAAATTAGCTTTATTTTCCAATAAAGAATTCCAAAAAACCAATTTATGCAAAAACCCCGCCATTCTTGCGGGGTTTTACTTTTTATTTAATAAGACTATATTTAATCGTCTTTATTCCGTCATCAAGGTATAAGACAATAATGTACATTCCGGCCGGATAAGAAGAAATATCAACCAAAGTTTCAGAGGATCCTGAAGTCCTGGCATTTATCAGACAAATGCCGGCTATGTTGAAGACACTGTAGCGCAATGGCTTATAATTCTCTATACCCTGAATATCAGTACTTAATTTTATAAGCCCGACTCCCGGATTAGGATATACAGTAACAGGATGATTATTTATTTCTGTGACGGCATCAATAAGAGGGTTAATTTTCAAATCCTCAATAACCCATCCCCATCCATTGGCAAATGGATCGGAGTATAGCCTGAATCTTAACAACAAAGTATCACCTGCGGAAATATTGTCGGATGGACGGTACAGAAAAGTATGTTTCTTAAGCATGGCTTCCGTACCAATATATGTCGAGTTATCTCCTTCAATATTACTATTATAAGCTGCCTCCCAGGATGGAAATAATCTGCTGTCATAACCATCGATAAGACCAAACCATGTCTTGCCAAAGTTCTTTGAACCTTCCACAATAACATAATCATAAAAATCAGGCGATCCGAAAACCGATCCGGTGTCTCCGGGTTCAACAAGGACAACCTCATTGTAGTTGATCAGCATCCCTGATTCATCAAATTTCAAGGGATGTCTTAAAATTGAAATGTATTCTATACTTTTATTGTTGTCCTCCGGACTCTCATAAGGGTGTTTTGAATTCAGACCATATTTACTGAAGCCGGCAGGCTTTGAAATGTCAAATCCAATATTAAAGAAATCGGGTGCTGCACCTGAAAAATCTGTAGAATACGTCGAGAGCGTTGAAGATATTTCCTCAACAGGAACCACGAAAAATCCTGTTTTTGGTAACACTCCTACATTCGGGACTCGGGCAGTGTCAATTGCAAATATTTTGTATTCTATTGAATCGAGCCCTTTTAACGATAATGATCTGGCATCAAAAGCAGTGCTATAATTATCAGTTTGCCCCTTTTTCAAACGGATAAATTTTGAGGGGCCATGATTTACTTTGAATTCAACATAAACTGAATCAATACCAAGATTATCAGTTACAGTGGCATCATATTTTATTGAATCGACCGTTTGTAAATAATAACTAACCGGGGTATGAGATATTATCGGTTTTATGGTATCCGTTCCGATAAAAATATGATACCGGTTATTTTTAATAATGGAATAATCCTTATACACGGAGGGTGATCTGTAAGTCCTTAGAAAATAATCCTCAACAAAAAAATAATACTGTAATTCCGAATTATACTTAGGGATCATAATTGCAGTATTATAAGTGTCATTGAAATTCGGAGAGCCAAGGTAAAGAGAGTCGCTTGTAACAAAGTTATCAAAAGAGAATACCACCCCGACCCTATTATGATTATAGATTGTATCTGATTTGATAACAACTGAAAGTAAAATCTGAGACAGATGATCTTCAGTATCACCCATTGGAGTATGGAGTATTTTTGTATTGATCCAGCCCAAATCTCCGAGTATTGACAAAGTAAATTTTCCGGGGTCATGTATTGCCTCCTGAAGATCAATGAAAGGAGTCATAAGCCCATCCTCGCTCCGGGTTGCTGATTCATCCAGATGAGAAATGCTGGACCCATCGTCCCAGGTTGAAGGGGCATATAACTTAGCTCTTAAATTCGTATAATTATTCAATGTTGTATATTTTTTCAGTAGCGGACCGTTGAAATATAGCTGATTTCCGGTAAGCTGGCTCTCAAGAGCGGTTGAATAGTTAAGGAATTTTAGGGTATCGGTTAATTTGCTGCCTTCATAGTTCTCAACGAATGTATCATATATCATTGGTACAGAACCTATACCATAGTAACCCAGGGTTCCGTCAGAACTAAAGCTGTCAAAAAAACCCAGTCCGTGACAGATCTCATGCAATACGACAGTAACCAGATCGTACTTCGTCTTTGGCGTCTGTCCGTCAGTACCAAGGTACCAGTTTATTGAACTGTTGACTAATAAAGTTATATCGCCCTGCAAATCTTCATTAAGACTTTTACCGGTAATCTTTTCAGCAAGCGCAACCGGGTAAAATGCCAAAGGGTTCAAGGCATCAATTCCAGACCCTCCGACATACTCTGTTATTGTTGATTGAGCCAGTACTCCTGTAGTTGATATTTTCTCCCATGTTGCATTAACCACAAACTTTGCATCAGCCGGAAGTATAGCTTCCCAAATTGAGACAGCATAATCAAAAGCAGTTTTTGCCTGACTGGAGAAACCAGTATAGTTGACAGTTATTGTACCGCCGCTTTTTGATCCGGCATTTCTGAAAAATTCTTTCGGCGGAGGAATGTAAATCTTGTTTATTTTAGTTCCGGCATAGCATACACCGGTAACAGCAGAATTCTTAATCAGATCCTGAGCCTTTAAAGTAAGAATCGAATTTAAAATGAGAAAACCAATCAAAAGGGGAAACTGTCTCTTCATGGATTAGTCCCTGCATTTGCTGCCGGTCTTCTCAAACCCAAAATATCTCTGTCGAACTCGTACATATAGCAGATATCCTCAATTTTTTTCTTTAACATAAAAATAAGTTTTAATTGGTTTTAATAGTAACACTTACTTTAATTAAGTTGTTCATTATCCAACAACTGCTCAATCTTAGCAATAAGGTCATTTATTGAAAAAGGCTTTGAATAGATCGCATCTGCACCGAGTGCTTTTGCCAGATTCAGGTAACTTCCGGGGCCCACTTTGCCACCACCAGATATGGCAATAATCTTGATCGATGGTTTTAATTCCCTGAGTTTTATAATTACCTTCAGTCCATCTTCCTCAGACATAATCAGATCAGTAACGACAAGATCTGTAATTAATGGTTTGAAATGCATGATCGCGGCTTTCCCATTTTCAGCTTCAAGAACTGTAAAATTTCTTCTTAAAAGCGACATCTTTAACATTTCTCTCAGCTCTTTATCATCTTCAACGATTAGTACTCCTGGCATTGTATATATTTTAAGGTTAGGTGTTTATCTTAATAATTCCTGAATTGCATTCCTTATTTCTTTAAGAGAAACCGGCTTTGTCAATTGTTGATTTATAATCCCCGAATTTAGTAATTTTTCATCTGATATTTCCTGGTTTGGATCAGTGATGATTATACAAGGAGTAAGAATTTCCTGACTTCTGAATATTTCCACAAGATCTCCCGGTTTGATCTGCTTTGAATCGCCCATATATATAACCACATCAGGCCGTTCCCTGATGTTACTCATAACTTTGACAAAATTCCTGCCATCAGATATAAAAATAAGCTCATAACCCGCACTTTCAAGTGCTAGTGATAATATCCTGGATTCATGTTTATTTCCGGTGATAAACAATATTTTTTTCCTTCTGCCTTTTTTAGTGGTAACAAAGGAATAACTTTTCGATACCGGAAGATAAACAATGAATACAGAACCTTTCTCCTTCATGCTTGAAACAACAATCTCTCCTTCCATCTCTGTTATTATGCCATGGATTACCGATAAGCCAAGACCCGTACCTTTTCCTACTTCACGCGTCGTAAAAAAGGGCTCAAAGATTCTTCCAATAAGTGATGGTTCCATGCCCTCTCCCGTGTCTTTAAAAGTCAGCAGTACATACTCATCTGCAACAATATCTTTATTGAGTTCATGTTGTACGAACTCTCTTTTAACCACAGCAATGTCTACTGATAACATACCACCATTTTCTTCCATTGCCTGGATGGCATTTGTCATCAGGTTTAAGAAAACCCTGAACAATTGAGTCGGATCAGCAAGGACATTGGCATACATTTTTGGAATCCTGCTTTTCAAGACTATATTGGAAGGGATCGATGATTTTACGAATCCGATAGTCTCTTTAAGAACTTCTGATACATTTATCAGCACCTTTTCCTGTTCAACATGTCTGCTAAATGTAAGTATCTGATTAGTAATGGATTGAGCTTTTTTAACTGCTCCTTGTATCTTACTTACTTTACCAGACAGGTCTGAATTCTTCGAAAGATCATCGTGCAACATTTCAGAGTATCCTGAAATTGTAGCCAGTATATTATTGAAATCGTGTGCTATACCGCCTGCCAGGGACCCGATTGTCTCAAGCTTCTGAGCCTGGAGCAGACGATTTTCAAGCATCAGTTCACGTGAGCAATCTTCAATTGCAAAATCAATGTATGCCGGAGAACCCGATCCGTTAACAGCCAGGAACCCACTGATCCGACATGATATCTCCTTTTCATAGCAGTTTTTCAGAGAGACTTTTCCAAAATTTTTTGTGTGGCTATCAATAAGTTGTTCAATATGTAGGTCAAAAAGTTCTTCCTCCAGATAAAATCTCTTAAGATTCATATTAGTAATTGACATCTCATCATGGCAATCGGCAATCATTAAAAAAGCTTCATTGGCGTGTAATATTTTCCCTTCAGGATCGCATCTCAGGAAACCGATAGGAAGGTTTGATTCTAACTTCCTGAGCTCTTCTTCTTTTTCAATAACAGCCTGCTTCGCAGTCTTCAGATCATCAATATCGAATGTTTCTGCCAGCAGATGAGTAATCTTACCGGGTTCAAGAGACAGTGGTCTGAATACTACTTCGAAATGTCTTTTACCTGACTGGGGAGTAATAAAAGTTGCTTCATACTGAACTGTTTTTCCTGAGAAACAGATATCAACATTTCTCCTGATAGCATTTTCAAAAGTATCCTGTCCCCATACATAGCCAAGTGATTTCCCGAGAATGGTATCCAGAACGACCTGATGAGCGTTACAAAAAGTAGAATTTACTTTCTCATAAATATAATCCCGGTTAATGATGGTTATCATTGACCTGGAATGGTTAATAATCTGGTCTGAAAAATCCTTTTCTCTTGTCAGAAATTTCAAATAATCATTACCGTCAGATATTTCAAGTTTCCTTTTCAATTCGATATGTTTGATTGGTATAATTCATTAAAAACAATCGAAATCTCTCTTTGCAAATCCGCTTGAAAATCAATTTAATTACCCCTACCCCAAGGGGAGTAAATTGATTTTCTTCGCTCCCCTTGGGGCCGGGGTAAACGAAGAAAATCAATTGGGTTTCATTATCATCGTTAATAATTAGTTAATGGTCTCTATGTAATATCAAGATTAAACGTTTTCTTCATATCCTTCAGAATAGGATATTTGTCCATAAGATAATTAAGCTTTTGTTCATCTGAATACAAAATATCACTTGATTCTGAAAGATCTACAGTTGTTTCAATATCTATATCTGAAAGAATGAACTTACTCTCCAGAAAGCTAATGAGTTTTTGTTTGTAATTTAATATAAAGGTATCTTTTTGTGTTGCATTACTGAGATGGATTTTTATAGTCTGATCGTTTTCCACTTCAGGCCTGATCGATTTAAACATACTAACGATACGTGTACCCTCTCCTTTAAGCTTATCTGTAAATTCCTGCCAGGCAACGTCGAAAGCCTGGGGAGTGAACTCATCCTTAGGTTTTAAATGAACTTCAGGTTCATTCAGAACCGATTTCTCCTCCTGCTTCTCTGCCGGTTTAATATCTTCAGAAATGATATTTTTTATAGAGAATGTTTTGGATGGTTTCTCAATTACCGGATCGTGTTTCCCCGATGTCACTACCTGATTAATATCCTTTTTTTCAGAAAGCTGAACATCTTGCCGTATTATCTCTGATTTTGAAGGAAGTGGAAGATCTTCTTCCTGCTTAATTAACTGATGGGGATCAGACTTTTTTTTTTCTGAAGGCTCCTCAGGTTCATTCATTAATGTGCATAACCTGATGAGCGAAAGCTCTATATGCAATCGTGCATTCTTGCTGCTTTTATAAGTAAGATCACAATTATTTCCAATCTCTAAAGACTTGAACAGAAAATCAACAGGGCACTTCCCGGTTTGCTGCAGATACCTCTTTTTAATCGCGGGTGTCGCTTCGAGAAGGCGCAGAGTTGACTCATCTTTACTAACCAGCAGATCGCGGAGATGACTGTTGAGTCCTGATATAAAATTATGCCCGTCAAATCCTTTCTCCAGGACTTCATTAAAGGTTAACAACACTGAGGAGACATCACCAATCAACGCAGCATCAATACATTTAAAATAGTACTCATAATCGAGAACATTGAGATTCTCTATGACATCCTTATAGGTGATTGTTTTTCCACTCAGGCTTACAATCTGATCAAAAATTGATAAAGCATCACGTAAAGCTCCGTCAGCTTTCTGACCTATGATATGAAGTGCTTCCTCAGCTGCAGTTATCCCTTCATTCTTAGCTACATACATCAGGCGGCCAACAATATCTTCAATTCTGATCCTGTTAAAATCAAATATCTGGCATCGGGAGAGAATAGTTGGAATTATTTTGTGCTTTTCTGTGGTGGCTAAAATAAAAATAGCATGAGAAGGGGGCTCTTCAAGTGTTTTAAGGAAAGCATTGAACGCTGATGAAGATAACATATGAACTTCATCAATTATATAGATACTGTACTTTCCGATCTGTGGAGGAATCCTTACCTGGTCGTTAAGAGATCTGATATCTTCAACCTTATTATTAGATGCTGCATCCAGTTCATGAATATTAAATGATCTCAATGAATTGAATGACAGACACGATTCACATTCATCGCATACTTCAAGGTTATCACCAAGGTTGATACAGTTAATCGTTTTGGCAAAGATCCTTGCACAAGTTGTTTTCCCTACACCTCTCGGTCCGCAAAATAGGTAAGCCTGGGCAAGATGGTTGTTCTTAATAGCACTTTTCAGCGTATTTGTGATAGAATCCTGACCAATAACCATATCAAAACTGGCAGGCCGGTATTTCCTTGCTGAAACAATGAAGTTTTCCATAAATCTGGTGATCGTAATTTTCTAAAAATTATGAAACACAAATATAGTTAAAAAGCCTTCCTTATAAATGCAAACTGCAAATAGAAATATGCAAATAGTAAAATAAAAATAAGAAGTAAAACTTTAAACGGTAAAATGAATATAAGATAATTTTTCATCGTTTAATTTTTGAATAAAGCAAAATAGTTGTACTTTTGCGATCCAAAATCATATAACTAATAAACAATTAATTACTATGTTGAATCAGTACGAAACCGTTTTCATTGCAACTCCCGTTTTATCTGAGAACCAGATGAAGGAAGCGGTACAGAAATTC
>Ga0182027_10014502_pt1 | contig 10908 bp, 11 predicted proteins | sample 712E1DmetaG_FD_121300 | JGI IMG/M metagenome (GOLD analysis project Ga0182027, IMG submission 121300) | Permafrost microbial communities from Stordalen Mire, Sweden - 712E1D metaG (Illumina Assembly) | ecosystem: Environmental > Terrestrial > Soil > Wetlands > Permafrost | place: Sweden...
AATGCGGCTTTCGCGGCAAACGCTGCGCGTTCTCTATTTCTGAAGCGCGGCCAGGCTCTCTGCGCGGGTTGGGTCGATGGCTACAGCGGTTCCACAATTGCTGTACACCGAAACCACTGCCGCATGGTGCCTGAAAGGGCACATTAATTGTGGAACCGCTCTAGAATCGTACCCATCTTGGTGAGCTGCAGCAGCGGCAAAACGCGCTGAGCCTCTCCGCACAGGCACAGGACGCCATTCTTCTGGTTGAGCGTGCCGTAGCGGAAGACGGCCGGAGTATACTGGCGCGGAGCCAAAAAAATACCGCGTTCCAGGAGTGCGACCAGGTGACTGAAGGCGTGAACTTGCGCTATGTAATATTTTTGGGCTGTACTGCCGCGCTGGGCGGGCTGCTGTTTGGATTCGACATCGCCATCATTACCGGCGCGGGGCCGTTTCTTATCCACGCATTTGCATTGAGCGATCTGGGCCTGGGTTGGGCATTCAGTTCGTTGCTGTTTGGCTGCGTGCTGGGATCGTTTATCGCGGGCAAGTATACCAACCGCTTCGGGCGCAAGAAGCCGCTGATGCTGGTGGCGCTGCTGTTTGCCGCCACGTCGATCGCCACCGCCGGGTCCGGCAGCTTCTTCAGCTTTATTGTGGCTCGCTTTCTCGGCGGGCTGGCCGTGGGCGGTGTTTCGCTGCTCTCGCCCATGTATGTGTCGGAGGTATCTCCTCCTACCATCCGGGGACGGATGGGCGCTCTCTATCAAATGTCGATTGTTATCGGCATCATCTTGTCTTATGGCATCAATTATCTTCTTCGCAATACCGGCGCGAATAACTGGAGATGGATGTTTTTGAGCGGCGTGGCGCCGTCGGCTGTGTTTCTCGTAATGATCGCGCTGGCTCCGGAAACGCCGCGCTATCTGGTGATGACCGGCAAACTGCGCGAGGCGCTGGCCTTGCTGAAACGGATCGGGGGCACGAAGAGCGCGCAGTCGCAGATCGACGAGATTGCGGCGACCATGCACAAGGAAACGCAGAGCTGGCGCGGGCTGCTGCGGCCGGGAGTGCGGCGCGCGCTGGCCGTCAGCGCGGGACTGGCGATACTGATTCATATTTCGGGAGTCAATACCGTGATCGACTATGCTCCCCTTATCTTTCAATCGGCCGGCTGGAATGTGAATGCCGCCCTGGCTTCAACATTTATTGTCGGGGTCAATAACCTTCTCTTCACCATCGTCTCGTTCTGGTTTATCGACAGGTTTGGACGCAAGCCGCTTTACATCGCCGGGTCGCTGGGCATGGCGCTCTCGCTGCTGGCGCTGGTAGTTGCTGTATTGACCGGACACTTTCACGGGACCATTGTTTTGGCGCTGATATTAACTTACCTGGCTTTTTTCTCAGCCTGCATCGGGCCCGTGTTCTGGACGCTCGTGCCGGAGATATTCCCAAACGATGTGCGCGGAATAGCCATGACCGTACCGGTGCTGACTCAGTGGGTGGCCAATGCCATGGTCGTATTGCTCTTTCCACATGCGTTCGCTGTGATCGGCAAGGCGTCCACATTCGGGTTCCTGGCGTTGATGGCGCTCGGGCAAGGCATCTTTACCTGGTGCTTTGTTCCGGAGACTAAAAACAAGACGCTGGAGGAGATAGAAGGCTATTGGTCCACCGCGAAGCGAGGCTTGGTTGTGTAGCCGGCTTGAGCTATAAGTTCTTTGCCGGGATTCCCTCATGGGCTAGAGCATTTTTACTCCCATTGTTAACGAAACTTCGGGTGCCCCATCCTTTGTGCGCCTTTTGCACAAAGGGTGGGAAACTCCAATGATCCATCTCGATCGTAAACACTCAGACCAAAAGCGCTTTAAAGCCCAAAACCAATGTTATCGGACCGGTTCTCACAGCGTGCGCTTGAAGAGCGGCGTGGCGATGAGCAGCGTGCCGATGCCGAAGACGAAGAGGAAGAGCAGGTCGTATTGAATGGCGGCGAAGCCGCCGTCTTTGAGCAGGATGGCCTTGAAGCCGTGGATTACGTAAGTGAAGGGGTCAACGACGGCGATGGCGCGGAGCCAGGGAGGAAAGGCAACAATGGGATATATGGCGCCGGAGGGATAAAAGAGAAGCACGTTGAGAACGCCAAACATGGCGCGGGGCACAAGCGGATCGTCGACGCGGACCATCAGGAGAAACATCATGCCGTTGAAGGCGATGGAGGTGACCAGGATAAGGCAGAAGAGTTCGACCAGGGCCTCGGGATGGAAGATGACGCCCAGGCCGGCGATGAGCGAACCAATGACGGTGAGCGTGATGCCGGAAAGTACAGCCTTGATGGCGCCGGCCGCATTGAGGCCGAAGACTAACTCGAGGCGCGTGATGGGAGTTACCAGATAGCCCTCGTGGACGCCCCGGGCCTTGTCGTCGATGTATAACATGCCGCCGCCGATCATGACGGAGATATACATGGCCAGGGCGACGCAGGCGGGAAGCAAAAACTTCATATAGGCGACGTAGGGATAAAGTTCGACGATTTCAAGAGCGATATTGGAGGCGAGGCGCGGCTGGATGACAGGCGTGGTGAGGGCTGTCACCACGGATTGCATCTCTTCCTCGATGCTGGCTGAGGTAAACGGGTCGGAGTTATCGACGACGAGACCGATTTGCGGGGCGTCCTGGGAGTAGACGCGGCGGGAGTATTGGGCCGGGATGATGACGGCAGCGTCGATTTTGCCGGTACGTACATCTTCGCGGGCCTGAACCTCGGAGTTGTACTCGACGGCGGTGAAGGTTCTGATGTTGACGGCGATGGAATCGAAAGCTTCGCGGATATTGATGGCCTGGGGGCCGTGATCGTAGTCGACCACTCCGACGCGTGCGCCGACAACTTTGCCGCCGAAGGCGTTGCCCATGATGACCAACTGCAAGAGCGGCATCATCAGCGACATGATCATGAGCGTGGGCGAGCGGAAGAACTTGCGCATCTCGCGCTCGACGATGGCGGACATTCTGTTCATGGCCGTGCTCCCGGACGGGGTGGCAGGGTGAAGGCGGGCGGCTTGACCTGCTCATCGCGCAGTTGGCGGCCCGTGTAGTGGACAAAGACGTCATCGAGCGTGGTGTTCTGGACGCTGAGAGACGTTAGTGTTTCGCCGAGTTGCGCGGCTAACTCGACTAACTGCATGGTTGTTTTTGAACCCGATGAAGTTAGAACGCGATAAAAGCCGGCGGACTCGGCCTGCACGCTGGTAACTCCGTCGAGTTTTTCGAGGCGGCCCTGCCACTCTGCGGTTTCGCGGTCAAAGTGAACCTCGACGACGTTGGCGCCGGGGACGCTGTGCTTGAGCTCAAGAGGGGTGCCGAGGGCGACGAGTTTGCCGTGATCGACAATGGCGATGCGGTCGCAGAGCTTGTCGGCTTCTTCCATGTAGTGAGTGGTGAGGAGGATGGTGAGATGGCGTGTGGCGCGCAGGTTGTCAAGCATCTCCCATACGGCGATGCGAGAGACGGGGTCGAGGCCGGTGGTGGGCTCATCGAGAAAAAAGATATGCGGGTTGTGGACCAGGCCGCGGGCGATTTCGACGCGGCGGCGCATTCCGCCGGAGAGGGTTTTTACCTGCGCGCCGCGCCACTTGGTAAGGTCGACCGCTTCGAGCACCTCAGTGATGTTTTTTTGGCGCTCGGCCCTGGGGACGCTGTAGAGCTTGGCGTAGATGCTGAGGTTTTCTTCGACGGTGAGGTCGGGGTCGCTGGTGAGGGCCTGCGGAATGACGCCGATTCTGCGGCGGACAGCGTCGGGCTCTTTTTCCACGTCATGGCCTTCGACGATGGCGCGGCCGCTGGTGATGGGGACTAGCGTGGTCATCATGCGGATGAGGGTGCTTTTACCGGCGCCGTTGGGACCGAGAAGACCGAAGAATTCGCCGTCGGCGACAGAGAAGCTGACGTCTTTGACAGCTTCAAAGTCACCGTAGCGCTTGACGATATGCTCGACTCCGATGGCCGGGTTGGGCTGGGCTGGCACGGTCACTGCTTCACCAGCTTGTTCTTCGGTATGCGGCCGTGGGCCGTTTTGCGTTTTGGTTGAGCAACTGGCTGGCGGGTCATTTTTTCACCAACTTGTTCTTCGGTATATAGACTTCGGCAATCATGCCGGGGACGAAGCGCTCGCCGGGATTGTCAATGAGCAGTTTCAACTGGACGGTCTTGATGTCACGCTTGCGGCTGCTGACGTCGCGCTGGGTGGCGAAGTCGGCCTGGGCGGATTTGTTGATGATCTTGCCCTGCACGGTTGCGCCCGAGGGCATGACGACGCGGAGCGAGTCGCCGAGTTGGACGGAGTCGGCCTGGGTTTCAGGCAGCGGCGCGTAGACCCAGGTTTGGGTGAGGTCCATGATGGTAACGATGGTGGCTCCGGCGGTGACCACTTCTCCCTGACGGGCGGCGCGGACGTTGACCTTGCCGGTGACCGGGGCAAAGACCTGCGCATAGCCCAGTTCGACCTTGGCCTGCTGGGCGAGAGCACGGGCATTCTCAGCCTGGCTGCGGGTCTCGCTCACGGTGCGTGCCGCAACCGTGGTGAGCATCTCGTGGGCGCGGGCCTGGCGCAGCGAGGCTTCAGCGGCGGAGACGTTCTCGCGTGCGGCATCGACGGCGGCTTTGGCGGCCTGAAGACTGGTGGCGGCATCGTCGCGAGCCTGGGCGCTCATGATTCCCTGCTGGGCCAAGGCCACGGTGCGGCTGGTATCAGCCTGCTGGTGGTCGTAGTTGGCCTGGGCCTGGGCCTGGGATGCCTTTGCAGACTGAAGCTGGGCCTCGGCGTTGCGAGTGGCGCTGCCGGTTTCGCCGCGGTCCTGGCGCTCGGTCTCAATGGTTTCGCCAACCTTGAATTTCTGACTGGACGCAGTGGCCTCGGCGGCGGCGCGCGCGGCCTGGAGGTCGTCGCTTTCGATGATGGCGATGAGCTGGCCGGCCTTCACGTCCTGGCCTTCATCCACGGTCAGGGTCTGGATGCGCCCTGGAATCCTGGCGCTCACCATCACCTCGTTGGCATCCACGGTGCCGATCAGTTGCAGGTCGCCGCTGGGGCGGACGGTGACAAAGTACCAGATCAGCGATCCGATGGTGAGCAGCCCCAGAATGAGAAAAACCCGATTGCGTGCGTTCACTTGTGCCTCACTTGCTGAGTGTTGTTGACGCTGAATTCCGGCGCGGCCTTCGGCATGTTTCCGCCGTTTTGCGGCATGGGCGCGGTGCCTAGAACGCGGGCGGCCACCCGCGCTCCATGCACGCGATCAACAAAAAGAGTCTGCCCCAGATACTGAATGGCCGAGGTGCGGCGAAACTCCAGTGCGCCTCGTTCCAGCGGATCAGAGCCCTGAATGATGCGCACCACCGGGGCAGAGAGAAAGTAAAAGACGTTAGCGCCCAAAGCCGCATAGCAAATTTGCAAGGGATCAACCGGGATCAGTTCGCCTGAGGCGATTCCCTCCTCGAGCACCTGCTGCATCCTCTCCATCATGGGGCGAAAGACATTCTCCACCAACGGGCTGAGCGCGTTGGCTTCACCACGGTGCAGACGGATCATCTCCTGCTGCATCAGGCTCTGAAATCCAGGATTGGTATGGATGCGGTCGAAATGGTTCAGCGCCGACAGCAGGAAACGCGCTCCGGCAGATGCCTTCGCTTCAAGAACGGCCATGCTGCTGGCGCGCACGCCCTCGGCTACCGATTTGAGGGCAGCCGTATAGAGCGCGTCCTTGCCCTGGAAGTAGTAATAGAGGAGGGCCTTGTTCACGCCGGCCGCTTCGGCAATCTGTTCCGTGCGCGCCCCGGCCAGCCCGTTTTCGCTGAATTCACGAATGGCTGCATCGAGGATGCGGGTGCGGGTTTGGTCGGCGCGTTCGGCCTGGGTACGGGTTGGAGTGGTTGCTGTCATAATTAACTAACCAGTTAGTAAACTAAATGAAGGAGCCGGAAATTGCAATCGCCCCAGAAGAAAAAATCGTCAAAATCAAGGCCCGCGGAAATAGTCACTAGTAAACTCGCTTTCACTGTCTCTCGAGCACCTGTTTAGCAGCAGCATGTAAGAATGTGAGTGAACCTTCCACAAGGATTCACGAGCCAGGACAAGAGGTCACAGGCGATGCGCCGTGTTGCGCTGATTTACAATCCGGCTTCCGGACAGCATCCAGAAAAACGGGCTGCGCTCATTGCGGATGTGCAGGCAGTGCTTCACGGCGCGGGAATTGAAGTGCTGGCGATCGCGACCGAATCGCCGGCAAGCGCCGGTATCCAGGCGCAGCAGGCCATGCGCCAGGGGTACGACACGATTCTTGCCTGCGGCGGAGACGGCACAGTTCATGAAGTCTTGCAAAATCTGGTGGGCGGATCGGCGACGCTGGGCGTGATTCCCATGGGAACTGCCAATGCCCTGGCAGCGGATCTGGGTCTGCCGAGATCTCCCGTGAGGGCGGCGAAGATGCTGCTTGCCGCGACCCCAGTTCAAGTTTCCGTGGGCCAGGTCTCCTATTGCGACGGCGAGGGAAAGCCGGGCTCGCGCTATTTCATCGTCGCGGCGGGAATCGGCGCGGACGCCCTCTTCCTGTCGCGGCTTGACGCCCGGCTGAAACAGCGGTTCGGCTACGCCCTGTATATTGTCGAGGCCTTTCGCGTCTGGGCCACGCATACATTTCCCATGTTTGCGGCATCCTTTATGGAGAGTGGAAGCGACGCTCCCAGGGTGGAAGAAGTCTCTCAACTACTGGCGGTGCGCATCAGCAATTTTGGCGGCTTGCTGCACAACCTGGCGCCCGGCGCGGCGCTGAGCAACGGCAAACTCCGCGTGATTGCCTTTAAAACGCGCAGCCGCCTGCGCTACCTGCGGTTTATGGCAGCGGTGCCGTTCAGGCGGCACACGTTCTCGCGCACAGTTGAGCTGGTAAAGGCCGCCTCAGTGGAATGCCGCGATCTGGAAGGCTCGACTGCGCGCCTGTTCGTCGAGGCGGATGGTGAGCTGCTGGGCACTCTGCCGGTCAGGATCGAAGTTGCATCCCGAACCTTGACTCTGCTGATTCCCCCGAAGATCATGAGTCGCGCATCTCACCTCTAAGACGCGGGTTTCCTGCCATAACGTAAGCGAATAATTCCAGAGGAATTAAAAAAGCTGCCGTGCACGTGGCTCAGGCGAAGAAGCTGATCTGGCGGGCAGGGTTGTTCTCGGCCGGGGGCGCAGTGGCCTCGATCTCTATCTCATCGGGAAGATCGTCGAAATCGTCTTCCGAGCCGTCATCTTCAGAGCCGCGGGAAGATTTTCCCTTGCTGGGGGAATAGGTTTCGTCGCCGGTTCTTGCCGAGTTCTCCACGCGGGCCATGGGCAGCGGCTCAAGATCCGACTCGATGCGCCGGTCGGGGGTGAGAGCAGTGAGGTTGGCGATTGGAGAGATTCCCATGTTCGCTTGCTCCCGGTTCAAGGACTTCCCATGGACCCTCTCATCGGCGCGCGGGCGGCGAACTTTAATCTTGATGGAAGTTTTTTGTCCGATTTTGAGACAGTTTGCCGGTTGCCGATTCGCGATCGGCCCCGATGCGAACGGAGGGATAATTCGTCTACCGGCGCAGGGCGAAGGCGGCTGAGGTGGCGATGGCGGCGCCGGGTTGGGCCTGAGCTGGAATTCGCACCGCGGTTGGGGCTTGGGTCCGGGCTTCGAGCTGATTGAGCAGAGCGACGCCCTGGACCAGATTCATTCCGGCGGCCACAGGGGCAAAGCCGCCGCGCGCCTCGCTGGTCTCGCGGGCAATGGACTTGAAGAGGAGGGCGCGGCCAGCCATGTGGACCTCCAGGCGCTCGGTCTTCCAGTCGGTGGGGCTGACCTGGGTGCGCTGCAACTGGAACCATCCTCCCTTGTAGAGGCGGCCGAGGATTCCGTAGCCGAAATCAACATTCTCTCCGACCTGGCCGTCGAGGCGGGCCAGGTGCTTATAACGAGCGTCGATCCACAGAGTGCCGCTCATGGAGTGGAAGATGCGGGCCTCAATGGAGTGGGCGGGATACTCCGGATTGGGGCGAAAGCGGAGCCGGTGGCAGCCGCTCTCGTCGCCGTCATATTGGTAGAGGAAGGCATCGGGCAAGAGGGCCAGAATGCGGCCGATGCGTTTTTCGTCTTCGGCATAGTCCTGGCGGTGGCGGGCCTGCTCCGCGGGCGAGGCAAGCAGGTGGCTGAGCCGCGCCTCCTCCTGCTGCTCGGATTCAGCGCTAAGCGGGTGGCCATTCCTGAGGGAGAGACGGGCGATGGGCCCTTCGGCGGTCTCGATCTGATCCTCAAGCCGGGTCTCTTTGGGGGTATGGCGCTCAATCCAGTAACGCCAGTAACCGTGCCCTTGGTGGTCGTGGAGCTCGTTGTAGACGACCTCGCGCACCAGTTGGCCCGCTGGTATTGGCTGCTGAACCTGCTGGGCCTGGACGCAAGCAACGCCCTGCGCCAGGGCCAGAACTCCAACCGTCCTCCACAGCACACGCATCCTGTTACCCTCCCGACCAAAGGTCCAAGCTGAGTATGGCGGCGTACTGGTGAAGAGGGTGCAAGTTTCAGGTGAAAAAGCGAAGAAAATTCCCGGTAAGACCCGGGGAAAAACCGGAGAATTAACGGAGATCGTGATCGGGTTCCAAGTCGCCACGGAACTTGTTTGACCGGATTTGCCCGGCCTGAATTGCCTGACCGGACTTGCTAGACTGGAATTATGTTGGATGAAGCGGAATTCCGAAGTCTGGTCGAAATTGCTCATAATTCGCTGATGCAGCATTTGATCAAGCGCGAAGAAGACGAGGGGGCCGGTTTCGAGGTGGAGGAACAGGGCGGCGTGGTCTACGTGCTGTTCGAGGAACCGGCGGGCAAGTTTGTGATTACGCCCAACACGCCGATGCGGCAGATCTGGATTTCGGCGCTTTCAACCAGCTTCAAGCTGGACTGGGATGGAGCGGCCTCGGCCTTTGTGCTGCCGCGCACGGGCGAGCACCTGACGGCGCTGGTGGACCGGCTGATCGGCCAGCACCTCGCGCCTGACGTCCACCCGCCCGGTTAGTGGCCCTGTTGCTTCACGAAGTCAAATGTGCAGGGGCGGCCTACGATGCCGAGGCCTTCGTTCCTGGCGCCTGTGCCCTGCGTCTCGTTGAATTGGGCCTTGATGTCGTAGTTATATTCCTCGCCCTCATGGGCGAAAACTCCACGGGCATATTTTCTTGATGCAACAACGCCTGAGGCAGCCAGCTTGGCTGAGCCGTTGTCTTTGATGGGGCCCTCAATGAGCAGGTAGCCGGGTTGCCCCGCCGTGCCGCGCTCTCCATGGAAGTTACCGTCCTTGATCTCGCTGGGAATCTTCCAGGTGTATCCCTCGGTATTCCCTTTGGGGGGACAGGTGAGAGTAGTAAGCCATTTGCCGTCGAATTTCTCTCCAGCTACTAAAATCCCCGGCAGGAGCACCAGGGCGCTAACCGTAAGAATCCGTAACACTTTCAACATTGACTTTCCTCCGCCGGCCATCCTAGCACAACTTTTGCGTAACGGTCCACGGACATAGGCCGGGCTGAGAAACGCGGACGGCCCGGCGAAAGGGCCGGACCGTCCGTGGAGTATCTACTGGAGGGAATAGATGGTTTTTAGCACTTTGGCGGCAACCGCCTTGGGCAGCGGGGCGTAAGAGAGAGCGGAGACTTCGCTCTCGCCGGAGTTGACGATCCAGCTCAGCAGATCCTTGAGCACCTTGTCCTTGGCAGGGTCGGTGGTGTGAACGGGGATCAGGAGCCAGGTAAAGCTGGAGATGGGATAGGCATTGGCGCCGGGGGCGTTGGTGATGGAGACACGATAGTCGGCGGGAAGCACCTTGATGCTGGCGGCGGCCTCGGTGACGCCGTCGATGGAGGCCTTTAGATAGTTGCCGGCTGCGTTCTTTACTGAGCCGTAGCTGATCTTGTTTTGCAGAGCGTAGATCAACTCGACGTAGCCGATTGCTCCAGGCAACTGGCGCACCAAGCCGGCCACGCCCTCATTGCCCTTGCCGCCCACCCCCACCGGCCAGGAGACCGAAGTACCTTTGCCAGGTCCGTCCGCCCACTCTTTGCTGACCTTGCTCAGGTAGTCGGTCCAGATGTAGGTTGTGCCGCTGCCGTCGGAACGGTGGACGACAATGATCTTCTGGTCGGGCAGCTTCACGCCGGGGTTGTCCTTGGCGATGCGCGCATCGTTCCACTGGGTGATTTTGCCCAGAAAGATGTCGGCCAGCACGCTGCCGCTGAACTTGAGGTCACTGACGCCGGGTACGTTGAAGGCCGGCACATCCGCGCCCAACACGGTAGGAATGTGAATGAGCTTGATCTTGGAAGCAGCCAACTGCTCGTCGGTCATCGGTCCGTCGGAGGCGCCGAAATCCACCGTTCCTGCCGTGACCTGGCGAATGCCGCCGCCTGAACCGATGGACTGGTAGTTGATTTCGACGCCTGGATGCGCCGCGCTGTACTCGCTGAACCACTTGGAATAAATCGGATAGGGGAAGGTCGCGCCTGCCCCGGTTAACTTCTGGGCCTGAGCCGCGCTCACGGCCAAAACGAACAGCATGATGGCAACCAAAGACTTTTTCACTGAACTCTCCCTTGCAGATGAAATGCCATAAACAATTGTCTACGCCAAATGTTACGGGCGTTTGAATAGAGGCTGGATTTGTGATTTATCCAATGACTGGATCAGAAGCCGGCTGTTCAGGCGCCAGCGGCAGTGTGAAGTGGAATGTGGCGCCCTTGCCGAGTTCGCTTTCAGCCCAGATGCGGCCGCCGTGGGCCAGGACAATGTGCTTGACGATGGCCAGGCCGAGGCCGGTGCCGCCGGACTCGCGGGAGCGTGCTTTGTCAATGCGGTAGAAGCGCTCAAAGATACGGCT
>Ga0182027_10014503_pt1 | contig 10907 bp, 1 predicted proteins | sample 712E1DmetaG_FD_121300 | JGI IMG/M metagenome (GOLD analysis project Ga0182027, IMG submission 121300) | Permafrost microbial communities from Stordalen Mire, Sweden - 712E1D metaG (Illumina Assembly) | ecosystem: Environmental > Terrestrial > Soil > Wetlands > Permafrost | place: Sweden...
ACAATCGTCAGCGGCGCGCCGTTCCAATCATGATCGTTGGCCAATGGGTAAATAACATTGTTGGCGCTATTGGCCAGAACGGTGAACCGGTCGTCCACCGCGACGGATGGAGAGTTGGTGTTCGGAAGCTGGATTTGGACGGTTACGGGGGCCGACTGACTGACCCGGCCCATGTTGTCACTTGCCACGGCGGTGAGGATATTGGTGCCGGGGTTGAGACCGGCCCAGTTCACGGAGTAGAGGTTATTCGTCGTTGGCCCCGTCGCGATGCCCAGCAGGAATCTGCCCAAAGGATTGGACAGGATGAACTTCACGCTGGCAATCGAGCCGGTAGTCACAGTGGCATTGGCGGTGACGGGGATGAGTGTTGCGTAGGGGAACACGGCATTATTTGTGGGCGACAGGATGGCAACGGCGGGAGGATTGCCTGGCAAGTTGATTGAGGCCTTCAGGTTGAGCACAAACGGGTCGTTGTTGGTATCATTGTTGTCAAAGGTAAGCAGGCCGGACCTAGAGCCGTTCGTGCTCGTATCGAGACAAAGAGTCAGTGTGGTTGAGCTGTCCGGAAGGATTTGTGCCACAAAAGAGTTCGTTAGATAAAAAGGTCCAGAGACATCAACTTCGCCCAATGTCAGTGGAGCGGTTCCCTGATTGGTAATGACTATGTTTATGGAAGATTGCGCTCCGACATTGGTTGAGCCGAAATCGAACGTGGAATAGTTGGACATCACCTGGCCGTTCACGAGAACCGCCATCTGTGGCGTGCCGTTTGTAGCGGGAGGGTTGCATTGGAATGTCAGTGTGTAGGCGCCGGTCTGATAAGGAAGATGAGAGCTTGCTCCAATAATATAGTAGCCTGCTGTCGGGAGGGTGTAAGTGATTTGTGAATCGGTTCCGTTGTGATCATTGTTTGTAGCCAGGGCATTACAACTGGTGTCGCTCAAGGACAGGGAAGCATCGAAGTCCGGTGAAGTAAGCGTAATAACCACGGTTTGACCGGCTGATCCACTGAAACTGAAATAGTCGGCATAGGTGAACGGCGCTGAAGTGCCGCTATTGGTGGTTAGGTTGCCTGAAATGATTTCGTTACAATTCAAGGGATACGCCCAGTTTTGCTCTGCTGTAGCTGAATAATCATATCCCCCAAAAAACGGGACAATGACATTTGTTGCCGTGGCTTCGATCCGATCCAGCCCCGGGTTGATACCCTGATAGGCGAACGAAGCGGTGCCTGAGCTGGAGGTCGAGATCGTACAATTGGTGTGATTGGCACCTGTCACGGAGAATGCGATATTGGTTCCCGAAACCGGGTTTCCGTTGGCATCCTTTAAAGTGGCAAAAATCGTGGCAGTCGTATTTGTCAACTGCGGACACGCTGAAGTGTTGCTTACAGTCAAAGTCGGCATTCCAACTTCATATTTGAAATAAACCGGCGGGGAAGTTATCGTGTAGTAGCCAAAGTTGTTGGTCAGTCTTGCGTAAGCAGTTAAAACTTCGACACTACCATAGCCATTGAACCAAAAGTCGAACGGGAACGTATATGAATATGGAGGAGGATTGCTAACGGTACTCATTTCGGGATTATCTGGCATAGGAACACTTGTACTGCCATCAGGATAAAGGGCTGCAATAGTGAACCACACCGAATCCACAATGTTGGGATCAGTTGCAATTGCCGTGACAGCAATATCGTCATTGTTTGTATATAATGTCCCGTTGGTTGGGCTGGTAATAATAAGCTGCGTAAACAGGTTACAATCAAATCGAATGGCATAGTCACCGGTCTGGTTCGCTTCAGACGAAGCAGCTTCGATAATGTAGGCATCGTCTTCTGGAAGCATATAAACGATCTGATTGTTGGTGGTGGTTAGAGAATTTTCCGCCATCAACTGCAGTTTGTCGTTACGTATGGCCAGATAAGTATCGAAGTTGGTCGAAACCATTGTCACCGTCAGATATTGACCCTTCTGGCCGTTAAATTGGTAATAATTCGCGTAGTTGTTACTGCAAGTGATGGAGTGGACGCTGGTGACAGAAAAATTCGTGGTGATTGTCTGGCCACATTCAACGATTTGCGGGTCAATCGAAATGGTGACGCTGGTGTCCGAATAAGCCGCTGCCTGGCCGTCACTGCCAGTCAATCGTAGAATATAATTCCCCGGCGTGCTGAAGGTGGCCGTGGTGACAGCATGTGAGGCATTGGCAAACGTCACTGTTCCCGGTCCACTCAATTTGCACCATGCCACCGTTAATGTGCCGTTCGGCAATCCATCATCCGTCACACTGCCGTTCAAGATGACTGATGGTGATTTGGTGGTTTGATTTGGACCGGCATCAACAGATGGGGGCAAGTTGCGCAGCACAACAACCGTGGTTTGATCGGAATTGGTCAGTTGGGTGTCATCCGCAGTCAGGCGAAATTCATAAAAGCCCTCGTTGGTCACCTGCACGACGGGATTGGCGATTTGGCTGTTGGAAAAACCAGCTACCGGCGGGCCTCCCACCTGTGTCCAGAGAACGTTTGTTATACCCACCGGCAATCCATCATCCGAGACGCACCCGTGAAGAGTGAAGGAAGGAAAAGCCCATGTGTTAGTGGCAATTGCTGTGTTGATCCCGACAAAAGCCTGGATTGTGTCAACGCCCAAGTTAGTGCCGGTATAATAGAATCTGGACTGCCCGCTTTGGTCAGTGAAAGCAAAACCGCTTGAAGAATTGCTGCCGCCAACTTGAAAATTAACGCGAATGCCAGAGATGGGTTGATTATTCTGGTTGGTTACCGTTGCAACGAGACAACAAGTTGTGCTGACTTCGTTTGTTGCAATCGCAGGACTTAAAGAAAGATTGGCTGCATCCGCGATGTCACCCAGCAACAGGCCGCCGGGGTTTCCGAAAGCATCTGACACGTTCCAGCCGTAAACAGTCAAGCCGAACGGCATGTCTGACTTCAGTGCATGGGAGCCTTGAGTGATTGCAATTTGCGCCCCGTAGAAACCGTTGGTAATGGCAAAAAAGTTTGTGGGATTTATAAGGGTTGCATCCAGCCAAATAGCAATGTTGGTTTGTGAACTATTTTTGGTAACAATGTTGACATAATTATTTGTCCAAGGAATTAATAAGAGATCAAGCTGGGCATCTTCATCATATCCAATTGGAGTCACAATCGTATAAGAAGCCAGCCATTGCTCGAAAGAGGGAACGGTTAACATCGTAGGATCGCCCAAAAAAGAGTTATCAGTTAGATGATGAAGATCGCAACCACAACCTCTTGCATATTGTTCCACAAGAATAGGTTTATCTGATACAGCCTGGCAGGGGCCATCTATCTTTAAACCAACGAATTGAGCAGTATTGAGCGCAACACTTACGCCATTTGTGCAACCTGTCAGGCTGTCGGTTGACAAAATAGTTATATTGGTGGTGCCATATGAGATTGCAATATTTCCATTGGTCGTAGGTGTTCTTATAATCACTGTCGTGTTGCTCTCCGAGGCCATAAAACGGAACTCATCACCACCACTCCGGGCTGCCAGTGGCAGGGTTAGGAAGTTACGTCCCCATGATTCCACTGGAGGCAATTGCTCAACCAGAGGCTGAGCAGAGTCGCAGTCAATCGTGGTGCCTTGATTGGCTCCCCAGACAGCAATTGGTTTATCAGCAGTAATAACGCTCCCAGACAAGTCACCATTGTTATAAGGGGAACAGAGTAACTGGTAGGTTTGGCCTTCATCCAAATTGATCGAATATCGATCTCCAGCCGCATGTGTCTCTGACAGGTTATCAGCGCTTGGAGTAATAGTTACTGTGGTACCTTTGGCGGTACCCACAATCAAGAATTCCGAGTTGCCGCTCCCTGTCGACCATGTCGAAATAATGTAATTTGTGCCAAGGGCATTTACGGGCAGTCCCGAGAAACTTTCAGATTGATAATCAAAATCCGGTTGATTATGATGAGTAATTCCCACAACAGAGATATCATCTCGAGAGACGATATGAATCCCCTTATTTTCCACTTGGTCGTCTGTCACAACTTTAACGCATCCGACATCGCCTTCAATGCTCCAAGACCCATCGAGCTCCACCATTGTAACAGTTCCCATTGATACATTGAAATTGGTGAAAAGTTGGCATCCCTGCACCAAGCCTGGCACACTGATGCAACCAGATGTATTAGTCTCGCTCGTGATATATAAAAAAATACTCGGTTCAGAACTTGAACCCAGATAGGGATATCCGAGCCAAAATTCCTTCCCTTTGCTGCTGTGGATGTTTTGCGATGTCGTGGAATTCACCAAATCGTTTGTGAAGGCGTAACGCACAGGCAAAATAATTGTTTGATTGCTTCCAGCATTAACTATGGGCGCAAGATTCGCCGGCAGAATGGTTATGACATTGGTGCTGTATGTCGTATATTGTCCGTCACTAGCCGACAATCGGAGAGTGTAGATGCCAGTCGCCCAGAAGTGCACACTGGTGATTGGCAGATTGGAATTAACGAAAGTGACATTGGTTCCGCCGTTGAGGTTCGTCCATGTTACTGTGAGTGTGCTGCCCAAAGGCAAGCCGTCGTCCGAAACCAACCCCGTCAGTTGCACCGCGTTAGTTGGAAGATAAACCGTTTGGTTTTGACCAGCATATACAGATGGCGGCTGGTTGGGCGGTTCGACCGTGATGTTAACAGGAAAAGATGTTCCGGTGGTGCCAATGTCGTCCTTAGCCTTGGCTCTCAAGGTGTATGTGCCATTGGTGACATTGCTCCAAGTAATAACGTAGGGGGAGCCAACATTGGTTGCCCCCACAGTGACCGTTCCCTGATAAAAACTGACATTGGTGATTGTCGTACCGTTTACCGAAACTGTCGCACTGATGGGAATGTTCGTTGAAGGCAGAGATAGGGAGAAAAACTGGCCATTGGTTGGGCTGATAATGGTGACGGCAGGGAGATTTCTCACATAATTGGTCACTGGACTGGACCGTACGTTCGACCCCTGGCTGTCCACAGCCAAAGCTGTGAAAATATTTGTACCACCCACCACTGGAATCCAGTCGCGTTGATAGAAACCATTGGTTGAGCCAATGGCATAACCCAAATTGTTTGTGCCATTGACGAAGAATTCCACATTGCTGATCGTCACACCGGGGGTTGAGTTTGTGGCAATGGCACTAATGGTGATATTCGACCGGGCAATAAAGGTTTGGTTTATTGGGGAGATGATTTGGATAGAGGGGCCCGAGTTGAGCACAGTAATAACGACTGGTGACGAAGTTTTGCCTAGGCCGTCGTTGTCAGTGGCCACAGCGACAAGCGTATTGGTGCCGAGCGGCACATTGCTCCAAACCAAGGTATAGTTCGTGCCATTTGCACCGGCGGTTCCCAACAGGTTTGTTCCATTGAAAAATTGCACATTGGTAACATCACCTTCCAGATCGTAAGCCGTTGCAGTAATCGTGATTGGCGTGCCTATTGAAAAAGTTGTCCAGTTGGTCGGGCTGATAATGTTGACTATCGGAGGTTGGTTGGTAGGCGGCCGACAAAGGGAACAGCCAATGGAATGATAAATAGGTTCCAAGACTGTGGTGTTACTGGCATGAATATAATCCTCCGGTGAAGAAGCCAGCGTGGTTAACAAATTTGTGTCGAGATCACCATTGGTTCCGAGGCCAATGGTAACAAGCCGGATTCCCGCCTGCTTCGCAAGGCTGGCCTTCGAAATGCAATAATTGGTGGCATTTGTGCCCGTAGGACAATTGGGCACCCCGTCGGTCAGCAGAATCATAACTGCCAGCGTATTGGAACCCACGCCGTTTGTCGGAAAATCACCTTGGGCAAATGCGATGCCATCTCCGATGTCGGTATTGCCTCCTGGATTGAGATTATTAATTGCGTTGATTACCGAAGTTGGATTATTTGTTAGCCGCGAATTGTTGACCGCAACATTCGTAAACGTGATCAACCCCACCTGATCGTTGGTAAATACCATGTCCTCCGCGATAAACGAGCTGGCCGCAGCTTTGGCGGCGGCCAGCTTGTTTGTTGAGCCTCCGAGTTGGTAGTCCATTGAACCTGAGCAATCAATCACCAGCATCACGTTTAGCGACCGGGGACATTCCAAACTGATGTTTTTTGGGGCCGGGAAATTCGTGTTTCCTTGACAGTCGTTCAGGACAAATTGGACGGTGCGTGTGACAAGGGACTCATTGGTGGATGGGTAATAATGGTAGGTGATGTTCGTCAGCAATGCCTGCACCATCACGGTGGTTACCGTGGGAGTGGAAAGGAAGCTGATAACCAGAGCGTTTGTGCCCGTGCCGCCGCTAAAAGTGGCAATGTTTGTTCTCCAATACGTTACGAAGTTATTGGTAATGCCGATCTGATTTGTACTTGTGCCTTGGTTGTTGATCGCCAAAACATCCTCGGGTTGCGCGTTCATAACCAGCGATACTGTCAAGGTGCGGTTATTGAAATTGGAACAACCGGTTGAATTCACCACAGTGGCCGATCCATCAATGGTTTTCGGTGCCGCCCCGACCAGGTAATTCAAATCTCCCGCTGAAAAACTGATTAATGGACCAATTACCGTCAAAACGGCGTCGAAACTGGTAATGGTCCCGCAACTGTTGGTGACCACCACGTCATAGGAAGCGGCATCACTCGTGGTGACGTTGCTGATCGTCAAGCTTGTCGTCGTTGCCCCCGAGATGTTGCCGCCGTTGTTGAGATTGGTGCTGTTTTTCCGCCACTGATAGATCAACGAATTGCCCGAGGCAGTGACCATGAAACTGACCGTCGAACCTTGGCAATTGGTCCGGCTCGCAGGTTGCTGAATAATGGACGGTGGGGTGCCTACATTGACCGTGATCGTTGCGACCACGACTCCGACGATATTGGAGCAGACACCACCGCCTGCTATCCCGTCGAACTCCGCTGTGTAAGTATAAGTGCCTCCCGTATTGAACGGGCCAGAAAGTGGCGGCCAATTCGTATTGCCTGGAATAAAATAAAGGTTTCCGGCACTGTATATCACATTGGAAGTTTGATAGCCGTTGACATACCCGGGACATGTGTTGGTGACATAAGCCTGCTTCACTCCGTTGGTGAAATTGGGATTGGTCGCGAACACCGGCAATGCGTTTGTTCCGCCCACACAGATGTTGAAGTTGGTCTGGTTGAGCGTTCCGACAGTGTTCGTGTTGCCGGCCTGTATGCAGGACCACGGACCGTAGTGTTTTTGGTTCACACATTGGTTGTCGGCCTCGACAAGGAATGTCAGCAAAGCCAGTCCTGTCAGCAGTCCCAAAAGTTTAATTGTCCCCGTTTTCATGGTTTCCTTAAAAGATTCAACTCGATTTAGCTTGCGTTTGTAATCGGTTCTTAATCTGGTTAAGTGCTTGTTGTGCGGGCAATTTCAATCGTTCTTCTGGTCCATTCAGCAAACTGTTCAAGAGCGGCACGGCCTGGGAGTCACCCATTGTGCCCAAAGCGCCAATGGCCGAGATGCGTAGCGGAACGCTCTGGCCTTGTGATGCCGCCTGCTCCAGCAGCGGCAGTGCATCCGAAACATGCAATCGTGCACACACCTGAAAGGCTGTGATACGAGTCAGTTCACCGCTACCATTATCATCGGCCAGTTGCAGCGCGGTTTTCGTGATTCGGTTTCGGTCGAATCCCGACTGTTCTTCCGACAACTGTTCCAGACCCAGCAACGCGGTGCCGGCAATGCTGCTGTCGGTCTCATTCAACGCCTCCCAAAGAGTGCCTTGGATTTTTGAGAGATCGTTTTGTCTGGCCGGCTGGCCATCGTCAGGCAATTTCTCCATCTGTTTGTAAAAAGAGACCATGTGTTGCACGGCATAGTCCCGCAACACGACATTCTGATTCTTGTCTTGATACACGCCTGTCAGCACATCACCGAGTCCGGCTGGCGGTGGATTCAAGGCACATAACCCATCCATCAACATGTTTTTCAATACATGACCCGACTGATTTCCATCCAAAGGACTTTGTTGCAGCAGGAAAGTGTAGAGGGCCTGCCGGTCTGCATCCGTAAAATTGACAAACGCCTCGTGTATGGCAGCCAACCGTAAGGTGTATTCAGCCTGCTCATCCACAATCAACCGGACGGCAGAGGACAGTCCCTCCGGATTGCCCTGAACATGGACCGGGATGCTGGAAGCAGAAGTTGAAGTTGCCCGCTGATTTCCTTTGGATGGTGGCAAGACAGCTTTGGAAGCCGATGGGGGAGTGACGGTTTGTTGCACAGGGTGGAAGCAGATTACGATCCCCAGCAAGGCCACAATGGCCAGCAACAGAAACACTTTTAATTTGTCACTCATGAAGCGCGTCGTTTAATGGAGGCCAAGGGGTATGGTTCCTTCGTAAGCCTGAATATGATGGCAAACCGAGGTGACAGCTTCGGCTGGCCGGATGAACCGGACAGTCGTTGCCCCCAGTTCATCGAAATCCTTTGCCGTGAGGTTCTTTTCGATCGTGCCGTCTTCAAACATCACCCCGCCCACGATGAGTCGTATATTGATGATGACGTTGGGCTCGAGGGGACTCATCACGATGCCCATTTCCACAAGCTGGCTCCCGTCCGGATACTCTTGCACTATGTACGTCTCGGTCTGATAACCCGAATAGAGCCTGAACCCGTTGATGAGACTGCTGCCCAGAATCGGCCCGTTCCGACCCAGCCGTGCCACCACATGGTTGATGACGGCATCATCAATCTGGAGTCCAAAGGGAACACCCTGTTGTGGTAAACCGTTGGTCGGTTGCAGGGACAGCCCTGTTCCGGGTTGCATCACTGTACCAGCCGGAGTTTGCGGGGCATCCCAATCCCGACCATAGCCCACCCAAGCCGGAGCGACTTTGATGGAAGCCATCGTGTTCCAATCCGCAGCTGTGATACCCAGAGGCAGGATAGTTGTTTTCCAAGCCAGTGGATCCGCACTGTTTGGAACTAAATCCACCACTCTCACTTGCAGCTTGTCACTCGTTGCCCTCATCCCTCCCGAGGGCGTTCCGGTGACTGTGAAAGTACCGGGCTGACCAAAATGGATGATGACCGGCTGTACCCCGGTGCAATTGGTCACTCCGGGAACAATAAACGTAGCTTTCTCGCTCCAGCCATGACCGCTCCCTGTTTTCAACAGCAACGAGTCCCCTTTCCGGATTGTGATCTGGTTGGTGCTGGTAATGTCCAAAGGTGTCCAGCTGATTCTGGCGGTTTGATCCAATCCGCCGTTCTCAAAGGATGCTTCCACGATGGTTGTGTCCGGCGTTGTCAGCGGCACATCGGCATACCAGCCTGGGTTCGCTCCGGGATTGACTATCAGCTTATTGCCGTAACCGTCCTGCAGTGTCATGGTGCTTAAATAACGTTCGTGTCCCTCCAGACAGTATGGCGAAACGAAACTTTCAATGGTTTTGCTTCCTCCTGTTGCCAGACCGCTCAACATCCTTAAACGGTAGTCCACCCAATCACTGATGCCGTTGTGATCCCTGTCCTTTCCTTTAAGTGACACCAGCTTCACCGATGTAATCTCGACGGGCGTATAAAATCGCGAAGCGTTGTCCCAATAGACCTGCACCCAGTGCACTCCGGGCTGTAACCACGGTGTCAAGATGGATACAAAGCTGTCCGTGGACAGGATTTCCCGGTTCAGATATTCCCCGTCCATCGACAGGATCAGCGGGAACTGCCAATCACCCGCACTGGCTCCATGTGCTCCTCCCCATACGTCCAGCCGATACATGCCAGCTTCAGGCACTTTCAACTCATACTCGACATAGCCGCGACGCGAGGCGGCATAGATGGCACTGTTTTCTACAGCCCAATCACCCAGTTTACCGACTATTGAACTGCCGGGTACTTCAGCCACAGTTTTGGCCGAGAGTTTGTCACCACTCAAGGGATCTATGCCGGATTCAGCAACTAGGTCGAAACTTGTCAGGCTGTTGCCATTAAATTCCGGTTTGGTTGGATCGAGGCCCAACTGATACTTCTGCAGGTTGCTCAAACCGTCCCCAGCGGGATCATCGTCGGCAATCGATTCGCCTCCGCCATTTAATCCGTATCGTACCGCCCACCAATCGGGGATGCCGTCGCCGTTGCTGTCCACTTTCCAAGGATTGGTGCCGGCTTGATATTCCTGCGAATTGCTCAACCCGTCATGGTCGGGGTCAGCGTTGGGATTAACCCCTGTGTGCCCGAAGTAAGCCCGTTCCCACGCATCCGGCATGCCGTTCCTGTCGCTATCAGGCAAGTGCCCGTAATAAGGATTGGCCGGTGAATAAAACAGATTTTGTGGAATCGGCTGCGCCGGGGTCGAGCGGCTGCTCCAGTAAACTTTTTCAACGGACCGGCTTCCCCGCGGACTGGAACATTCGAGTTTGAAGGCATATTGATGTCCTGCCTTCAGCGTCATCTTGTACGAGAGCACCGTCGAAAGCCATTGACCATAAAAATCGTGATCACCGGGGTAGTGTTCCGGTGTGGTGCCCCAGTCCATTACCAATTGGCCGTCAAGCCACAGCTTCACGGGCGCGCCAGACCCCACCCGAAAATCAAAGGTCTCATCATAGGGCGCTTCCAACAGCCCTTCCCATTGCACTGAATAGTTATTGGAATCGATACCGGAGGCGGGCGGGCTTAATTCCCAATCAAAGTTGATGTTCGGGTCAATGCGTTGCACGGTCTTGCCTGTCCCCAAATCCGTGTAGGTCGCCTGCAACCCGTCCCCCAACGCCGCCGCCGCGTACGGATTGTTGGTGTAAACCGACGGGTCTGGCAGACCGATTTGTACATCGTCAAATTGCGCCAGAGTGGATCGGGTATTGTTGTGGCTGGTCACCGCCAAACCCACATACACATCCGCCCCCATCTTCACAGTCTCTGTGTTCA
>Ga0182027_10014504_pt1 | contig 10907 bp, 10 predicted proteins | sample 712E1DmetaG_FD_121300 | JGI IMG/M metagenome (GOLD analysis project Ga0182027, IMG submission 121300) | Permafrost microbial communities from Stordalen Mire, Sweden - 712E1D metaG (Illumina Assembly) | ecosystem: Environmental > Terrestrial > Soil > Wetlands > Permafrost | place: Sweden...
AAACTGATGCGGTATTATAACACCTCTTGCACCTCCAAGAAAATTAGCCATAGAGCCAGCAACTCTTATTCTCCAACTTTCAACCTTATTCTCCACAAGATTTGACTCTTCTATTTCTCCAAAAAAGTCACCTGTGTCAGTATATACCTTTCTTCCGATAACATCTGTAATCTTTTTTATCTTTAACATGTTTAAAAAATATTGTATTTAGTTTAAATACTTTTCTGTTCCATATAAGTATTTAAACAGGATAGTTATATTGAAGAATATATATTAAAATTCATAATTATAATCATTAATATTAGAATATTAATTAGAAAAATAAAACAAATAAAAAAGAAATTAAAGAATTTAGATTGTGATTTATCCAAGTACAATAAAATTGAGATAAAATGTTTAAAAAAAATCTTCCTGGATAAAAAGCCAATACCTACTCCATGGATCAATGAAAAGAATCATGTGATTGCATTCCATAACTGCTTTTTTGCAATAAGAGAATTAGGATTAAAATATATTTATATTGTTGTGAAAAAATAATATCTTTTATTATTATAAGGATAATTCCATTAACTTGTTTTTGTATACTGTGTATAGTAGATCATCAATAGTTTGTAATTTAAATTATCGCTTTATTTTTCAATCGGACTTGCTCCGTTGATAAATAGCTATCTTGTCTTGTTTAGGTTAAGATACCTAAACAATTCCATTAACTTTATATAAATATATTATCTTATAGTATTAAGATGTTTTCAAAAAAAGAGCTGACCTGGTTGATAATTGTAATTATAATTTTTGAGTTTATTATAGCACTAGGGTTTGATTCAAAAACCGGATACTTGATTCTTGATTTAAAAAGACCTCAAAAATTCTTGGTCCCGATATTGATCATTTTTGTGTCAGTCATTGCAAAAAAAATAGCAGCACCTCATTATAATATAAAAATAGAGCATACTCAATGGAAAATACAGAGATTTGGTTATTATACAAGGTCTTATCTGAAAAAACCATTCCCAATAGGTATTGTCCTTCCATTCTTTATGGCTTTTTTTTCACTAAGTTTTGTAAGACCATTGACATTTCTTCAATTTGATGCAGAAGACGAACCAAGAAAAAGGATTCAAAAAAGATATGGAGATCAAAAATTCAGGAAAGTCTATATGAATGAATCAGACTTGAATCTAACAGCTTTTTGGGGGTTTTTATCATTGATTATTCTATCAGTAATAGGTATCATAGTTAATGTTATTATCCATAGAATTTATCCCAGTCAGTATAGTATTTTAAATATAAAAGAACTCGCAGCATATCCAATATACTACTGCTTCTGGAACCTGGTTCCTTGGGAAAACCTTGATGGATTGAAAGTGTTCATTGCAAATTTCTTCACCTGGATATTCCTGGTTGCATTGTGCATTATAGTTTTATTCTTTGCTTTTGCTTTGGTTTAAATCATATAAAACCTTATTAACTTTCCAATTTTTATTTATCTAATTAAATCATCCTCAAAAATCAAACAAGATTTTTGACTTAATCATTATGCCAGACAAAGTTCTAAGTAATATAAAACCAAGAAAATATCAGCAGGAAATTTATGATTCCTGCAAAGATAAAAACTGCCTCGTAGTTTTACCAACAGGAATTGGAAAAACATTGATTGGGCTTATGTTATCTATTTACACACAAAAGAAATTTCCTGGAACAAAAACATTGTTTCTTGCACCAACAAGACCCTTGGCAGAACAGCATCTTGCTTATTTTAAAAAACAATTACCAGAATTATTTGCACAGCTTACTTTGTTTACAGGAAAAACACCTCCAGAAAAAAGACAGGAATATTGGGAAAATTCAGACATAATATTCTCAACTCCCCAGTGTATTAGTAATGACTTAAAAAATAATCTTTATAGTTTAGAAGATACAACATTATTGGTAGTTGACGAATGTCATAGGTGTTTGAAGAATTATTCTTATACATATATTGCAGAGAAGTATAAAGAGCAAGCTAAAAATCAAAGAATTTTAGGTTTAACAGCCTCACCAGGAGTAGATAAAGAAACAATTAAACAAATAGCAAAAAATCTAGGGATAGATGCAATTGAATTAAGGACACGGGAAAGTGAGGATGTGAAAGAATATCTTCAGGAACTGCAATTTGATATAATTGCACTTGATTTTCCAGAAGAAATCAGAGAGATAGTCAATATTATCCGAGCATTATACCAAAGAAAAACAGAGGAACTGAAAAACAGAAAACTTTTGTTTGGCCCTCCAACAAAATTTAATCTTTTAAAACTTCAGTCTACAATAATGACAAGTATCACAAAAGGAAACAGGAATTTTAATATTCTCTCAGGTGCAAGTGCAACAGCACAGGCAATCAAACTTTCTCACTTGATAGAACTCCTTGAAACTCAAACCCTTTATAATTCTTTAAACTACATGAAATCTATGTTTCAGCAGGCAGCTGAAAATAAATCTAAAGCAGTAAAACAAATTGTAAAAAATAAGGACTTTAATTCAGCATTTGTAAAATTAAATGAATTAATGGCAAGAAATATTGAAAATCCAAAGATTTCAGAATTAAAAAGATTGATTCAGGAATCAATTATTGAAAATCCAAAAAACAAGACCATTGTCTTCTCACAGTACAGAGATACAGTTACAAGGATTGCAGAAGAATTAAACAAAATAAATGGGATAAAAGCAAATATTTTTGTAGGTCAGGCAAAAGGAAAAGGGGACAATAACCCTGGACTCTCCCAAAAAGAACAGCAAGAGATTATGGATAAATTCAGGGAGGGGGTAATTAACGTTATTGTGTCAACAAGTATTGGTGAAGAAGGTCTTGATATCCCTGAAGTCAATGCAGTGGTTTTTTATGAACCAATTCCCAGTGCAATAAGAAAAATCCAAAGAGCAGGAAGGACAGCAAGACTCATGAAAGGAAGATTGATTATAATGTTAAACAAAGGGACACTTGATGAGATTTATCATTATGCATCAAAGTCCAAGGAAAAAAGAATGTATAACTCGATAGAATCAATAAAAAATGACTTGGATAATGGAATATCCCTTGAGCCAAAGCAGGATATAGAAACAAAAAAAGAGACTCAGGAGAAACTTTTTTAAGATGCTGCACGACATTTTTTCAAAAAAAATAGAAAAGAAAACAAAAAATAACAACAAAGAAAAACCAAAAATAATTGCAGATATCTTTGAAAAAGATTCTTTGATCCTTGCAGAGCTTAAATCCAATCAGGATATTGATTTAAAAATAACATCATTAAAAATTGGGGATTATCAGATAGGAAACACCATAATAGAAAGAAAAACAACAAATGATTTTATTTCTTCAATGTTAAATAAGAGATTGATGGATCAATTGACCCAGATGCAGCAATATGATGAAAAAATATTGATAATCGAGGGAAAATTAGAGGATTTATACAATAAGATCAATCCAAATGCAATCAGGGGGTTTATTCTTTCAATACTGACAAACTATAAGATAAATATTATCTTTACAAAAGACTTTCTTGATACAACAAATTATCTAGTAACACTTGCAAAACAACAGTTAAAACCGCAGACACAAATATCCATGCATTCAAGGATTCCAAAAACAACAGAAGAGCAAAAACAATATATTTTAGAGGCTTTTCCAAACATCGGTCCAAAAAAAGCAAAATCTCTTTTAAAAAAATTCCAGAAATTAAACAATATTTTCAATGCAAAGGAAGAAGAGTTGAAAGATATCTTGAAAAATCAGTCAAAAGATTTTAAAGATTTATTGAATTCTTAAACTATCTTTTAAGATGTTTTTCATATAAGCTCGGATCTGAATAAAAACGTTTTATAGTTTCTGTGAAAACTGGTTCTCTTTCTTTAAATCCTTCATTGACCCAAAAGATTCTATCCCTTAATCTCTCTCCATATTTTCCCAAAAGTCTTACTGCAAGAGATTTTACATCGTCTGGATTATAATCTCTTCCAGAAAGATAATCTAGTTCAACTAATTCTCCCCTAAACACCTGACCTAAGCAATTAACATGATCCGGGTTAATCGGTAATCTTTTTGAAACATTTCTAGCAACAGAGGAATCAAAATGCTTTACATGGATGCCATAATCATTGAATAATCTGGAATTAAATAATACTTCTTCTGAATATGTCTCAACAAATCTCTCTAAATTAAAATCAGTTGGATATGGCAGAGAGGGTTTAATCAAAGCAGGAGTTCCTCCAATTTTTCTATAAAATGTATCTATTGTCTTATCAACATCAACATTTCTGAAGAAATCAGAGACTTCAATAGGGAGTTTATTTTCCTTAATATAATATCCTAAATCAATTGAAGATCCTTTATGAGAAGATGGAACAACCTCAACTCTCATGTTACTATGGCCATTTTGATTTGTTATTTCACTTTGTAATAATTCTAAAAAATCAGGAATTAACTGTTGATAAGAAGATTCAGCTTTAACATGTAAAACTCTTTGTCCATGAACAAGACTATTTCTAATAGCAACTCTTGCTAAATTCCTCATATGAGGGAGTGACTCTGTTTTTAATGAAGTCTTGGGTTCCATTAAAATATAGCAGGTTTTCTTACATTTATAAATCAAACTATAAGATAAAGTATATAATGGAAACCGACAAGCATTTAAACCCAGAATTTCTTTCTAGACTATATTTTTCTTATATAAGATTCTAATAATTAGAAAAGACATTATCTTATTTAATTCATACTTAATAACTCCCTATGCATTCATAAATATCAGGGTTATGATTAATTATATCAAATAGTCCTCTTTGTCCTGTTTATCTCTTCTTTGATCTGTTTGTATGCATCCCTGAAAGTCATTCCAGATTTCACCAGATCATAGATTTTTTGTGTTGCAAATAATTCTTCAGTCATTGCAATTTTGCATTTATCCTCATTGATTTTTATCCCGTCAATTACAAGTTTCATTATTCCAAGTGAATCCTGTGTCCTATTGAACCCTTTCATGAGCGCTTCTTTTGTAAAAGATGAAAAATCCCTGTGATACCCGCTTATCAAGTTAGTTATTATGTTTTTTACCTGAAATTCATAGCTGAGAACTACAGAATAGCTTCCTCTGATTATTTCAAGTACATCAGGGTTTCTTTTTTGTGGCATGATTGAGCTTCCAGTTGTGAGTTCTTCAGGCAGTGTTATCAACTCAAGTTCTTGTGTATAATAAAATATCAAGTCAGATGCCATCTTATTCAAATCAAACATAATTTGAGTCATTACATTGAGGCTTATTGCTTCAAACTTCCCCCTGGAATTTTGCACATATGTTATTTCCTGGTTTTTATCAAACCCTAACTCTCTACGAGTTATTTCCCTATCAAGTTCAATTGGAATCCCATAACCAGCACCGCTTCCAAGTGGATTCTGGTTTATTATATCAAGTGCATTATCAAGCAATTTTATATCATCATTCAGTGCAGCGATAAATCCCCAAGTCCAAAGTGAAAATGATGAAGGCATTGCTTTTTGATAATGAGTATAACCTGGTATTGAAATATCCTTATCTAATTTTTTCAAGGATACGATTAATTCAAAGATAAATTCCTTTGTATTATTGAGTTCATCCCTGGAATAGAGTGCAAGAGCAACTTTGACCTGATCATTCCTGCTTCTGCAGGTATGTATCTTTTTTCCAAGTTCTCCAAGTTTATCAATGAGATAATTTTCAATTAAAGTATGGCAGTCTTCATCTTCAACTTTGACTTTGATTAATTCCTTTTCAGCAAGGTCAATTATATTCTTGAGTTCCTTTTCTATTTTTACTTGCTCTTCCTCATTAATTATCCCAATTTTTTTAAGCATCTTGGAGTGCGCTATAGATGCAATGCAATCATACTTCAAGAGTTTATTGTCAAGAATATAGTCTTCTCCAACAGTATATCTCTCTACTTCTTTATTCAGATTCTTTCCCTGCCATATTTTTCCCATTTTTGTTATTATTCCCTATTTTATTATCTTATTGTATTATATTTATGAATTTTTTAATCTTAATCTTTCTTCTCATTATTCATTATTATGTTAATTATATTTTCAGTTTTCGCCCATAAAACTTATTTTGCCTTAATCTTACTCTTTCCAATAATAATAGATACCTATATTTTAATAATTGTCAGCTCTTTCCGCAAAGAGCTGTCATTATTTTTCCTCGATCAAAATCATCAAGTTCTTTTCCGCATGCAAGTTTTGATAAGATCCATGGATTATAAAATCTCAGGCTGTTGGATATTACAAACACCTCATCCATCAAATCAGGTGTTGCGCTTGGAACAAAAACATCATTGATATTGTCAGTTCCAAGATAAACCGGGATTCCTTTCAAGCATAAATCCCATACTCTTGCCAGGCTATTATGGACAGGTGCGATTATTTTACGATTTTGCCTCATAGAAATTGCTGCAGAAGGGCAGCATATGACTCCAACATTATATTCAATCAATTTCTCACAATGCTCATTGAACTCTTCTTCAGAACAGCATGTTATTGATATGTCATGTACAATAATGTTTCTTGGAAATTTATCAAGCCGATGTATCCCACGATAGACCACATCCATGCATGAAAAAAGTAGTCTGTCTCCTTTTTCTTCAGGTGAATTGGATTGCCCAACATGGAAATGGACTGGTTTGTTTAAGGCAATTCCAAGGTTTAGCATATAGATGTTATGTTCTCTTTCACCAATATGCCCTGCCTTCCTGTCTTTTTCAGCAAGGGCAACAATAAAATCAGCTGTTTTTGCAGCTTCTTCAAATAATTTGAATCTTTCAGGTTCTGTTTTCTTGAATCCCGCAACATTGTATACTCCTATTCTAAAATCAATCTTCCCTTCATATTCTTTTTTTAATTTTCTTGCTATTTCCCATCCAACAAGTTTAGTGTTATAAGTAACATCAATGCAGCTGTCAATTCTGGATACACCATATTTTATAGAATCATTCAATACTTTCCTGATTCTTGCTTCTATTGATTCTGGAGTAAATGCACTTCCAACATGAAGTGTCCACACAAGTCTTTGTTTTTCCTGTAGTGAACAACCTTCTATATAACCAAGAGTAATATCTCTGTGCGAGTAAAACTTGTCTTCATATGTAAATGCCCTATCAATATGTGCATGGGCATTAAAAAATCCTCCAAACCCTTTAGAATTTTCCTTGATATGGTCTTCAAAACTGGTTTTTCCCTCTTGTTTTTTTAATCCACTCTCTTCCATGAATAAACAAAACAAAAACAATTTATAAACAAATATATACTGTCAAATAACAGATATATAACAACAATTATATAAAAAGAGGGATCATTGTTAAGATTGTTTTTATTTCTTAAAATCATCAACCCTGCCAAAGCAAGTTCAGGAGTATATTGAGAATACCTGGCATAACTTCATGCCCCATATCTATCTTGTCAAGGGATATTACTTGCATCAAACCGCGTCAGAACTGCAGGATAAAATTCTAGAAGAATTTATTTAAAAAACACTTGTATCTTAATTATGTTTTTTCTTCATGTTTTTAAATGTTCTAAATTTTTTCAGATATATCCTTAAAAGATATATTATTATGATTATTGAGATTACGACAACAATTATTAATACCCATACTGTTGCTGTAATGATGCTCGAAGGGTTCTCGTTTTGTATAACCCTGAAATTATCAGAACTTGCAGCAGATTCATTTCCATAAATGACTTTTACATATAATAAATAATCTCCAGGAATGATATCTTTCGGGATTATGAACTCTCTTTCTAGATCAAGGGTTTTATTGATTGCAATGCTTTCCTCATTTGAAATGATGATAGTTCCGCTAAAATTCTTTATAATATAGTCTAGAAGTATATCCATATATTTTATATCCCCTTTATTCATCAAGGTTATATTTGCATTTAGTTTTGATCCAGGAATTAGATTTTTATCAAAGATATTTGTGGATATGTCAAAAATAGGCTTTTTTTCTTTTACATCAATTATTACATTGACAATTTTTTGGCTTGCAAGTCCTTTGACTATAATATTTCCAAAATAAGAATCAGCTTTTATGTCATCTCTTGCAAATATATCTATGTTTATGATCTTTGATTCATTGACTTTTAAAATAAAATGATTCTCGCTTATGACCATGAATCTGCTTAGATTTAATAAACTTATATCGATTGGAACATCCCTTGCACCATTGTTTATGATTGTAATATTCTCTCTTGCCAATTGTCCTTGTATGATTGTCACTTTTATTAGATCTTTGTCTAACTTAAAATCCTCTTTTATTGAAGATCCTCCTCCACCCCCACCACCATTATGGCTTACAGGAAGATTGCCTTGGAATACCGGCATCTCTCTTGAAGAATATTCATCTGAACCAGAAAAATTGATGATATCAAATATCAGTGTTCCGTTAATATAGCTTAATATCTGGCATTCAGTTATAGGACAAATCTCCCCATTTTTTAGTATTTGAGGGTTTGTAAAAGTAAGATTATAAAAATATATGACTGCTGGAACTTGAAAACTTGTAAGTGCACTCGTGTTTACCATTATAGAATTATTCTTTATAAACACATTGTTGTCAATATCGATTATATTATCATTCACATCTTTGGTAATATCAATAATTCCATAAAATTTTATTTTTCCATTCTTTAAAATTTCAAGGGATAAATTATTAATATGGCTTAACTGGCTGTCATTCAAATGTAAAAAATCAGTGGTATCTCCTGAAAAATTATTATAGATTACAATGATACCTTCATCAATCCTGACCCCTGAAAAAGTGCTTATGACATAACCAGAAAACTTTACTTCTAAAAATATTATCAATACAATAAAAATTATGCCAAAAAGATAGATAGCGGTTTTATTGATGATTGGTTTATTATTCACACTCTTTTTTTTACTGACCATAAAATCAAGAGAAAAACAAGTTATTTATTTCTTTCTGTTTTTTTCCTTTTTTATCTTTTCTTTAAGTTTTTTTAGTTTGTCTTTGTCTTTATCAAGTTCAGACCTGCTGTATTTTTTCTTGAGTATTAATGCTACAACGACAAGTGATATTAAAGCAAGCCCTATGTAACCTGGTGTTAAATCCCTTCCAGAATTTTTTGGATTGACTGTCACATCAAGTGGTGCAGATACAGCCATTGCTGTTGCAGATCCACCACTTCCGCCTACTGATGCTGGAGCAGCTACAGATTTTACGACTATTTCCCCAGAATACATTTTTAATTCACCATTATATTCTTCTTGACAGAATAATTTATCTGAAATCCAGCAATCCTGGGGATAGATATTAGGTACAACAAAACAGAATTCGAGTGGAATAGCATTTGTACTAGGAGTATTTGCAGGTATAAGTTTGGTCTCTGCATTTTTATCTGTTATTATCTGGGTTATATCTCCTTGAGCTTCAATTGTAACCCAGGTATCTTCAGGCCAGGGATTATAAACACTGTATGTAAGACAGGTTTTTCCGCCTTCTTTAACAATGGCAGATTGTCTGTCCCATTTAATACCGACACCGGCTGAAACAAATGGCATTACCATCAAGAGTATTGCCATTAAGGATATTAATACTAAAAATTTCATACATTTTTTTATTTTTATATTGTTTTTCATTTTATCAGTAAATTATTTTTTTTAAGCTCCGCAAGCACTACCACTAGCTACTCCTTTAAAAGTTACACTATTGTTATAATCTCCAGATGCAGTTGCAGCAGGAACATCAAGCCAAAATCTATAATAATAATTGCTTCCCTGAGTTACATTAAGTGATGCTTTCTCATATCCTGTTTTATTTAATCTATATTCATTACCAAGACCTGGAGCAGTTAAATTATCCATACTAGAATTTGAATATGTTTCATTAGAAATTCCAATCCTGTTGCTGACACCATCAAACATATCATCATTTGATCTTATGCATAGATCTACAGGAGTGTTAGAGTCAGTTGATACACTCATATACATTGATGAATTTTGAGCCCCATTGTCATAATTATGTGTAGCATTGACATTAGAAGCAGGAAGACTGTTGACACTTCCATAAAGTATTCCTGAAGTCAGATTAGGTGACATTGAGATAGATAAATAAGTTACAATTGAAACATTTGAAACAGTGGAATATGATACATCATATCCAGTCATAGACTCTTTTGGAAAAGATTGATATGCAATCATGAGTATTGAAAATATAAATAAACCTATGAATAGTGCAAATAAACTGTTTTCAAACCCTCTTTTCATAAATTATCAAACACCTTCCACTTTATAAACTTTTTTATGAAAAATATAATTATCAGTAATAATGAAGTTAATAGTAAATTGCAATAAAGCGAAGAGAGGTAAGTAAAAATTATTATTATCAAAAACTTCACTTATAAAAAACCTCTGTTGAGGAATCAATATTACTAAAATAAATTATCATAAATAATAAAGTAAGAAATAAGTGAGTAAAAAATTAAACGGTATAATTATCAGTTATCAGGGGGTATAAAGAAATTATAAAAATTGAGTTCCTATTTTTCCTTGTCTAGAACCATCATTTCCATGGAAATATTTATATAATCTAAATTCCTAAAATACAAAATGGAAGATATATGTATTAAAGTGGATATAGCCCCTGAATTTAAGAAGGAGTTTGAATTGGCTTTAACTAAAGTTACAAAAGAACTAGTTAATAAATTAGAGTTAGCAATAGCAAATGAAATAATTTCTAAATCTGAATTTACAGAAGAAGATGCCAAAGAATTAGCAGATAAAGTGGATAAATCAATGCATAATGATTTAGTTAAAAGAGGCCTAATCTGAATGCAAGTTGTAATTGATTCAAATATATTATTTAGAGTATTAATTTCACAGGGTGAA
>Ga0182027_10014506_pt1 | contig 10906 bp, 13 predicted proteins | sample 712E1DmetaG_FD_121300 | JGI IMG/M metagenome (GOLD analysis project Ga0182027, IMG submission 121300) | Permafrost microbial communities from Stordalen Mire, Sweden - 712E1D metaG (Illumina Assembly) | ecosystem: Environmental > Terrestrial > Soil > Wetlands > Permafrost | place: Sweden...
ATTTCCATAGCCATCAATTCCATAGCACCCCGGGTATCCTGCTGGGCAGTAACCTTGCTTTCGATCTTGGAAGATGAAGTTTGCACCGTGTTAATCGCTGAATAGATTGCCATCAACACCAGACTTCCCACAAACAGGGCCATAATTGTCTCGATTAATGTAAATCCGTTTTTATTTTTCATACATTCTTTCATACGCTCTAATTTGGTGGAGATGCGTTGGGACATCCCGTTGGATATCTGAACGTCTCCTGACGGGCAACGACCATTGTTTCGGAAATGCCTTTTGAGTTGAGAGGCCAAGACACATTGACCGTAACATCAACAGCGGTCTGAGTGCTCGTGCTGTTTGCGTCCAGAGCTGTAGTTGTAGTTACCGTATACGTAATATCCCCCGGTATTGCGGATGCCTCGTCGCTGGATGTAACATTAATAGGTGCTGTTGTTCCCATCGCAACACCATTACAGGGGTTCAGGATTTTGTTTTCGTAATCTTCTAAAGTTTTATATAAAATTCCCGACGCGCGCCCCACATAATCGGCTTTGGCCATTGTTTTCCATCCTGTGGGCTGGAGAGCCAGCAGAGCCATAATGCCTATACTGGTTAAAATAAAGGCAATAAGCACCTCTACCATACTCATCCCTTTTTTATTGCATAGCAAACGTAACATAGGTCTTTCCTGCAATGTTGAAGGTTATTGTTGCCTGCGATTGCCTGTTGTTTTTCAACACAATCCAGCACGTATACCTCGTTGTTGGGTCACAGTTGTTAACTGAGCTCGGGATAGCGTTCGGGCTGGAACTCAAAAGCCCTCTTGAAAGAAACGTTAAAGTATATGTTGTTATTGGATCGCCGGGAAGGGTGTAAATTACAATACCCTGCCCGGGGTATAATGTTGAAAGTGATGTCGGAAGTGCATTCTGTGGATAACTACATGTATAACTATTAGCCGTTTTATCAAAATATATTGTAACGGGCGTATTCATTTGGGAGACCGCTACTCCCTTCATGGTATTTATATCTGTTACCAATTGTCTTGCCGCTGTTCGGAGGTAGGCGTTATCTACATAACGCTTATAGGAATAGGACGATATCGTTGCCACGATTCCGGTAATCGCCAATACGATCATCAATTCTATCAGGCTAAAGCCTTTTGATTCTTTAATTCTCACCGCTTGCCTCAAAAAAACCACTTACCCGCTATTTATTACGCAATTTACATGCCATGATCAAATTAATGCCTGATAACTGAAATCCTATAATCTTTTTCTCAATATCATTTTAATTACAATATATTACGCCATCAAATCATTCTTGTCAATCATGTCAATTATTTCATTTTCCTGATCAAAATATCCACAGTTGGTGAATTCAGCCATATGGCCTGTTTTTTTCACCTTTAAACTATTTAATATCGCGATAAAAGCACGCGCATAAAAACATCACCCCAGAAAATATAAGCAATTGCCGCCGCCGACAAAAAAGGACCAAAAGGAACAGCATATTTCAAATCCTGTTTTTTAATAAGCATCGCGGCAATACCGATTATTGCCCCGGTGAATGAACTTACCAAAAGAATAAAGATTAATGATTTCCAGCCAAAGAATCCGCCGATCATGGCCAGAAGTTTAATATCGCCGCCTCCCATACCTTCGCGCTTTGCAATAAATTCATAAACAAGGGCAATCGCCAAAAGAATTCCGCCTCCAATGAACAAACCCCACAGGGCTTCAGGCCAGGGAACTTTAACTAAAAAAATTGCCGCCAGAAAAAATAAAGGTATCCCCGGCAAGGTTAAAATATCGGGAATGATCTGATGATCTAAATCGATGAATGTTATGACAATAAGCACAGCGGTAAAAATAAAAAAAGTGAAAAAATTCAATGTAATGCCGAATTTTAAAAACAGCAGCAGCGCAAGCAAAGCTGTAATCAATTCCACCAGCGGATAACGCCACGAAATTGCTCCGCCGCAATCCCGGCACTTGCCGCGCAGAAAAACAAAGCTTATTAATGGAATATTGTCGTAGAAACGAAGAGGATGCAGACAATGGGGGCATCGCGAATCAGGTTTTATGATCGACGTTTTGGCGGGCAGGCGAAAAATACAAACATTCAGAAAACTGCCTATTGCAGCGCCGAAAACAAACGCAAAACAATTCAGAAGCATGATATTATTTCCAGTTTATCTCTTTAAAATTGTTACATCCGGTATTACGGCCGAAACTATAGGCAGGATCGCTGGACGACTCTTTTAGGTGTTGCCCGGCGGTTCTGCCACCATATCCCCGAAATGGAGACTTAGGTCGGTAACTTTGCGTCCCGTCTTTTCAGACAGTTTGCCTTTTCCAAGCTTTTCTTTATTATAATTAAACACATCACTAAAAGTCAAGAACTATTATTGATCATGCATCTGCCGGGGTTTATCCGTCTTTTCTCTCCCAGTCATAATTTATCCGGCTGCCATGAGCAGGCAGACGATACTCATCGGGCTCTTTATAATTATAAACTTCCGTAGGCGTATTAATGACTATTGCTTCTTCTTCTGAAATACACTTAAACCCGTGATAAACAAATGCCGGAATATGAACTAAAACGGGATTATGGACACCGGCGAATATCTCATTGATTTCGCCATAAGTTTTTGATTTTTTACGGCTGTCATAAAGGACTATTTTCATCATTCCCCTGACTACAGCCATATTATCTGCCTGCTTTTTGTGATAATGCCAGCCCTTGACGACCCCGGGATACGCTGTTGTCATATATACCTGGCCGAATTTTTTAAAAAAGCTGTCATCAGATCGCATGATCTCCATCAACATGCCTCGTTCATCCGGAATAACTTTCAGTTTTTTTACGATTACGCCATCAATCATATCTTATTCGCTCCTGTTGCGGCTACCATGTTTCCGGCAGACTGCAGGGATTCAAAAGTTCCGGCGTCAGACCACCAGCCGCCAAGCACATCCCATTGCATCTTTTCTTCCCTGATGTAAAAATTATTTACATCGGTAATCTCCAGTTCGCCGCGCTGTGAGGGCTGCAATGAACGGATAAATTCAAACACCCTGTGGTCATACATGTAAATGCCGATCACGGCGTAATTTGAAGCGGGATTGGCCGGTTTTTCTTCCACCCGGATAATTTTCTCTCCCTCGAAAACAGGCACTCCGAATCTTTGGGGGTCAGTCACTTCTTTCAATAAAATACGCGCGCCTTCTTTTTGAACGCGGAATTTATCCACCGCCGCCCTGATGTTTCCCTCAATAATATTATCGCCCAGCACAACGACGATTTTATCGCTATCGGCAAAAAATTCAGCCAGGCTCAATGCCGCGGCTATGCCGCCCTCTCCCTGCTGATAGGTATAATTAATGTGTTTAAGGCCGAATTCATTTCCGTTCTCTAAAAGACGCAGAAAATCTCCGGCATTGTTTCCGCCGGTTACGATTAAAAGATCGTCAATGCCGGCATTCACTAAAATTCTGATGGGATAATAAATCATTGGTTCGTTGTAAACCGGGAGCAAATGTTTGTTGGTCACTTTTGTCAGGGGATATAACCGGCTGCCCAATCCGCCGGCGAGGATAACTCCTTTCATAATAACTCCTTAAATAGCATTTATTTTAAAACGATTAATTATTTTTTCCTTACCATATCTTGAGGCCCCCCGACAATAAATTTCTTTGCATCTTAAAAAATAATGAGGTAATACCCATCTAAATCAAAGATGATATTGAGGCGGCCTAGACGGAGGTGACGAGGCGTATGTGATCTACGCCATAATGGCGCAGATCACCGGTAAGGAAAATATCTGTTTTTTATTATGCCCCCCTCGGGTGGCACTCCCATATTCAAATACGTTCCGGGAATCCGACAACGACGCCAACAAAAATAGCGCTTTGATTTAGATGGGTAAACATGAATGATGAATATTACGTGAAACTTGCGCTTTCGCTTGCCCGGAAAGGGCGCGGTTTTGTCAGTCCCAATCCTATGGTTGGCGCTGTCATTGTTAAAAACGGCCGGATTATCAGCCGCGGTTTTCATCAGCGTTTTGGCGGAGATCACGCCGAGATAAACGCCATTAGAAGTGCCGCCGGGAAAGTCGCGGGCTCAACGCTTTACGTTACTTTAGAGCCCTGTTGCCATGAAGGGAAAACGCCTCCCTGCACTGACAGCATTATCAAACATAAAATAGCCCGCGTTGTTATCGGCACAATTGATTCCAATCCTCTTGTTTCCTGCCAGAGCATTAACTATCTACAAAGCTGTGGGATAGAGGTTAAAACCGGTATTCTGGAGAACGAATGCCGTAAACTCAATGAAATATTTTTTCATTTCATGGAAACCGGCATGCCTTTTGTTACAATAAAATACGCACAGACATTGGACGGCCGCATAGCGACGGCAACCGGAGATTCTCAATGGATAAGCTCGGAAGCTTCCCTTAAATTCGCTCACAGCCTCAGAGCCCAACATGACGCTATTTTAGTCGGTGCGGGAACTGTGATCAAAGATAATCCCGAACTCACGGTGCGTCTTGTCCGTGGCCGCAATCCTCTGCGCGTCGTTGTTGATTCCGAATTAAATATTTCCCGGCAAGCTAAGATTTTTCAAAACATCTCTTCAACCCCGACGCTTATTGCAACAATTAAAACCGCCGCCGATCCTCGTTTTCAGCGCCTTGCCGATTCAGGCGCCGAAATAATAACCATCAAAGCCGATAAAAAGGGAAATGTTGATTTGAAAAAATTATTTAAGGTGCTTGCCGCAAGAAAAATATCCTCAATCCTGATTGAAGGCGGCGCTGGGGTCATCACGTCCGTTATAAAGAATAATTTAGCCAACCGTCTGGTAACGATTATCGCGCCGAAAATTATTGGCAGCGGAATCGAAGCTGTAGGCGATCTCAACATCAGAAATTTAGGATCGGCAAAAATATTGACCGTTCAGAAGGTCTTAAGGCGCGGAGTTGATATTATCATCGACAGCCGTTTAATTTAAACTATCCATTAAATGTTGAGCCGCCTTGATTCCGTCAAGCGCCGAACTGATAATCCCTCCGGCATATCCGGCGCCCTCGCCGCAGGGATAAAGGCCGCGGACACTTTCACTTTGGCCGTCGCTTCTACGGCAAATGCGCACCGGCGATGATGTTCTCGTTTCCACACCGATTAAATGAGCGTCCTGTGTAATAAACCCGGGCATTTTTTTATCGAATTCCCTGATGCCCCGCTTCAGAGATTGGATGATGAATTCCGGCAATAATTCCTGAAGCGCTGCGGGATTTATGCCGGGAAGAAAACTTGTCCGCCCTAAAATGCCGCTTGTTTTACCCTGAAGGAAATCCACCATCTTCTGCGCCGGCGCGTTATAATTGCTTCCTCCGGCCAGATATGCTTTTCCTTCCCAGACTTTGCGGTAATTCAGTCCGCACAGAGGGTTTTTATCTGAATTAAAATCGTCCACGTTTACGTTGACCACAATGGCGCTGTTGGCAAATTCACCGGAGCGTCTTGCATTACTCATACCGTTGGTTATGACAAAACCGGCAAAAGCGCCGCAGCCGATAACGGAACCGCCGGGACACATACAGAAAGTATATACGGAACGGCCCAGATCGGGAATCGAGGCTTTTACAAAATATTCCGCCGGCGGCAGTTGCCGACGATGATGCCACTTGCCGTACTGAATGGAATTAATCAACTCCTGCGGGTGCTCAACACGTAGCCCCATGGCATAAGGCTTGGCCTCCATTTGAACGCCGCGTTCCAGAAGTTTTGCATAAGTATCATCGGCGCTCTGGCCGATAGCCAGAATAACGTGATGGGTTTTAACTTCTCTCTTATCATTAACGATGACCGCGGCAATGCTTCCCTGCCGGATTAAAAAATCAGTAGCATGGGCTTCAAATTCAATCCTGCAACCCGTATCAATAAGACTTTTTCTCAAATTCACGATTACCCGGCGGAGTTTATCGGTGCCGATGTGCGGTTTGGCATCGGTAAGAATTTCCGGCGGCGCTCCCATTTTTACAAGAATTTGTTTAACCCATAAAGAATACGGACTATTTGTCCGGTTCGTCAGTTTGCCATCGGAAAAAGTTCCGGCGCCTCCTTCCCCGAAAAAAACATTGCTTTGGAAATTAAGAATTCCTTTCTCCCAGAATTCCTCCACATCTTTTGTTCTTTTTTCCACCGGTGTGCCTCTTTCCAGAAGCAGTGCCGGCATTCCTCTTTGCGCGAGAATATAAGCGGCAAAAAGACCGGCAGGACCGCTGCCGATAACTACGACGGGAAGTTTAGGCGAAGAAGCCTGCCTCATCAGAGGAATCTCCGGCTGATCTTTGATTTCCAGCAATTGAAATCCTTCTTTTAATTCTACCGGCAATTTTATATCTGAGTGAATGCGGATTTTAAGAACATAAACAAAATGAGGCGGCTTATTGCGGCGGGCATCTATTGCCTTCCTAATAATTTCTACAGCGGCAACATCATCAACCGATATATCCAGAATTGCCGCAGCTTTTGCTGCCAGCAAATCTTCATTTTCATCCAAAGTTAATTTAATTCCGCTGACGCGTAAAACTCTCATTATTTCTCCATTGCAAAATGCCGGCAGATATTATAACTTCCCATCATATAAAAGATTTAATGGGGTTGTTTAAAACCTCAATATCTGGGGGCTGTTCACCGGGAGCGCATTCCCGTAAGGGAGGCGCAATAATAAACATATCTATTCCTTACCGGTAAAAGCCGAAGGGTTTTACAAAATGATCAGATGCAAGGCGCGCAAAAAACAAATCGCGAAGCGTATTTAGGTATACGTTGAGCGGTTTGGTTTGCAGCGCAACACAGCAGATGATCGTTTTTGAACAGCCCGCTTAATGGGTATTTTATCATGTCCTGGTACGTCATACATACAAGAAGCCGCCACGAATACAAGGTAAACTCCCTCCTCATTCAAAAGAATTTAACTACTTTTTTACCCGAGATAGGATCCTGGAGCAAGCAAAAAGACAGGAAAAAGAAAATACTTACCCCCCTTTTTCCCGGATATGTTTTCACCGAGGCCTCTTCCTTAGACAATGAAAAAAAATTAACCATTTTAAAAACAGCCGGCGTCGTGAGAATTTTGGGGAACAAAGAAAATTCTGAACCGATACCGGTTCCGGACAACAAAATTGACGCTATCCGCCACTTTGTAAATTCAAAAACTGAAATTTTTACAATTCAGTTTCCGCAGTTAGGCGAACCGGCGCGTATAATGGACGGGCCGTTTGCCGGAATTGAAGGAACTGTCGTTAAAAGAGACGTCGAAAAGGAACTCTTTGTTGTTTCTATAGAACTCCTGCAAAGATCGGTAGCCATAAAATTAAAAGGATTCCAAATCAGCAAACTTTGATTGCTTTGTTCCATATTTATCAAATTATTTGTTTTAAAAAACTTGACTTTCTTATAATTATAGGCAAGATAGCTGCCTCAAATGATAGTTGGCGACCAAATGGTTTCATAAAATTAAATACGGGGATTGATTTTGAAGGGACATATTAAGATTAAAAAAGAAATTTGCAAAGAATGCCTGCTCTGCATTCATTTTTGCCCCAAAGGTCACATTATGCCATCCAAAGAGTACAATGCCCAGGGTTACCGGCCTGTATGCGTTAATGAAGAAAATGAATGCAACGGCTGCGCGATTTGCGCCATAATGTGTCCTGATATAGCTATTGAAGTTTACCGCGAATAGCCCCCCAAAAGGCTGCCAAAATACCCTAGAAGCCCTGTTTCTTCCCCTCCCTATTTTATCCACAATCCCCTTTTTTTTATCGCAGAAGACTTGCCCTGACATCAATTATGATATATCTACTTAGATTATTTTATGAATTTACCCTTAAATGTCACTATGCTAAAAGGGGTAGTGTCCTAATTTAAAAGATCAGAAATATTCCAAACCTTATTTGTCACGCCTGCCGCCATTGCCGGAGTAATCCTCAAAGAGTTATGAATCCGCACAAAGTTGTAATAGGTAAAATATAGAGAAACAGCCGCCTTTAAATTTTCCAACTTTTTACTGAAAGCATTGGTCAATCGTGTAAACCGCCTGTTTTGCATCCTTATTGATAAATTTAACCTCTCAACATGAGAAGTGCAAATTTTGCGTGGGTCTGGACTTCCAACAATAAATTGTTTCGTTGTGTATATCACTTTAGGTGGACTATACCTACCCGCGCCAATGGGTTCAGCTTCATACGATTTTACAATTTGTCCATAATCCACGTCACCACCAAACCCGCATTCTACAGCCTCAACATAGGCTTTTAATTTATCCGAACTTAATTGAATGCGATTATCCAAGCGTGATGATAAATCAGCAATAAACTCTTTTGCAGTAAAAAGATCACGTTTCCCGACCTTGTAACATGGAATTAATTTAGTATCTGAATCAACAGCAACAAATGTCCAAAAATCACCAACCTCATAAGGATTGTCATCCATAGTGACGTGACGCTGTTTCTTGCCAACATATGTCCATAATTCGTCAATTTCAATATTTTTACAGGTCAATTTGTTCATTCTAGTGTCCATGATATTCTCGCAATTATTTCCTGTCTTAACCATCAAGCGCATGATCGTATCACGATGAACACCTGACATTCTTTCCAAGGAACGGATAGAGACACCTTCTACTAATCCGGTAATAATAGCTTCTTTCTTTTCATCCTTTAAAATATTCATTGACAAATTTCCTCTTAAATGTTAATATAACTTTGTTAAAAAGTTGGAGCGCAGGGGAGTTGAACCCCTCCCAGTTAGGTTGTAAAGGCCACTAGGGAACCAATCGCGCCCCATAAAGATCGCCACGACCCCTAATCTTGATCCTCGGCAGGTGCAGAGATTAGGGGTCTTGTCATTATTGCCCTTGTAAGCGGCGATCCGATGACCAACAAGGGCTAAAATTCTTCTCATTTCAAATCTCCTTTCGTTTAATTTAACTAAATCCTACTCCCTATCGATTATCTTGTCAAGCTTTATTTTGATAGTTACAGTAAAAAATCAGTAGGCAATCGATAGAGATTTTAAAAAATCCCTTGACTATTGACGTGACCTATGGTTTATATATTTACATAAACTTTACAAAGGAGGCAAATATGTCAGAAAGTGAAAAAAAATCAAGGGTGCGAAGTCCAAATTATCCTTTAATATCAATTGAAAAGGCTATAGGATACGTTCAAATTCTTTATGATAAGCATTCGCGTTATTCAGTTGCTTTGCCTGTAATAGGAGATGATTGGGGTTTAAAAGGTAGTTATCTTGCCCAACATATTGCGGCAATATCCTCATATGGATTGATTGAAGTAGGAGGCGGGTCGGGAGATTCTAGGGAAATAAAAATTTCTGATTTAGCTTATAAAATTATGCTTGATAAAAGGCCAAACTCAAAAGAACGTGAAGACCTAATCAGGGAGGCTGCATTAAACCCCCCTATTTTTAATAAGATATACTCTACATATCAACCCAAATTACCTGATGGTCATCTTCTTGAATATGAACTGGTTAATAAATATTCATTCAACGCAATCGCTGTTAAAAGTTTTATTGCCGTTTTTAAGGAAACTATGGACTTTACAAATCTATATAAAAAGGATATAATCGATGGCAAAAACGCGACTACAGAGGAACCTAATATGATTATCATCGATAAACCTGAAATAAAGGGTGGACAACCAGGGAAGACACATCCCACTATTTTAACCGACGCTAATGAGCGGGAAATCGCAACTTATACAATTGGGCGAGGATTAAAAGCTCGTATCTTAATCTCTGGCGATCAACTCACTACTATAAAATCAATAGAGAAATTGCTAAATCGTATGCAAGAAGACAAGGATGATATGATAGAAAGTATTGCCGATGAAAAAGATGAACCAACCCAACAGTGAAGATTTAAAAAAGGCAATAGAAAATTTACACAATTGCCACGCTTCTCATATTGAAGATGCTATAGTCTTAGAAAAATTCGGTGCAGACACGGTATGGGAAGGCACGGTCAGTATCTTTGAGCTTAAAGGGCACCCGTACGCGACAAAGTGCTACGCTTGGTCATCACCGATAGATGGAAGCACTAAACGTCGATGCTATGCTGTTCTGCACATTCCACCCATAGATTCGCCTGAAAAGGCCGTTAGAGCCTCAATTGCTCAAGATCATAAAACGGGAAAATTAACCTAATTATGGGAGCGGATCTAGCACCTCTGGATTAACGTAATCAAATGGCAGAAATGGAAAAGGTGATTTTAATTGCGCTTCAAGTTGATCTGTTTTCCAAGTCCAATCCAATAAAACAAAAAGTGCAGCCTCTTCTGTTAAGAGTATATTTGGCGAAATATTATTTACATTGTTCATTATAAATTTCCTCTAATTTTTTATAACTAGGAGATGGTCTTGCTGTTACTTCAGAAAAAATTTTCTGTAATTCTTCTACAATAGGTCTTTCACAACGGAAAAGACGACCAGACTCAACAATTGCTATATCAGTTTCTTGTCCAACGCCAGGAGCAACCTCTGACACCTTTTTGGCAGTATAAATATTATGCAATGTCTCTAAGAGACTTTTTCCACCAGTTTGTCCCTGAGATGAAAGATAAATAGTTGCGTGTATGGCACCACTACCAATAGCCCCATAGCCTAATTTGTTCAGTGATATTACAGTACCGGGATGGTGAACAACTGATATATGTGCGCCTGCCGCATCAATTCCGGCAACTATTATATCGACTCCAAGGTTATATTGCTGTGAAAGTAAAAACAATTGTTGATATATCTGACCTTGCACTTGTAAGTAGGCCGGTAATGTACCGCCCTTTTGTAAAAATTTGGCATAATCAGTCGCAAGTGCGGAA
>Ga0182027_10014508_pt1 | contig 10906 bp, 5 predicted proteins | sample 712E1DmetaG_FD_121300 | JGI IMG/M metagenome (GOLD analysis project Ga0182027, IMG submission 121300) | Permafrost microbial communities from Stordalen Mire, Sweden - 712E1D metaG (Illumina Assembly) | ecosystem: Environmental > Terrestrial > Soil > Wetlands > Permafrost | place: Sweden...
TGCTGAATCGTTAACATCAGGAATCTGATCTCCCGGATGAAAAGTGTAATAGATGGACTGTACCCCAAAATTCAATTTATGTTTAAATGGCGAGTATGTAAATTCGCTTTTGAATTCATAATGTTCCAGTCCCATCTGGTCTTTATACGATAAACTATCCGGATGCTGGTCCACCCACATTTTGTATTTACTGTAAATAACTGAAGTATTTGAAAAAAGCCGTTCATTAAAAATATGGTTGAACCGCAATGTACCTGTTATATTCCCATAGTTGACGTCGTTATTATAGCTACTGGATATATTTTGACTTATAAAGTCCTGGCCCATATAACCTGAAAGATATATCCTGTTGTTTTGGTCCGGTATATAATTTATTTTGGAATTGATATCATAAAAGTAAGGCCTTATTTCTTTTGCATTCTGGTTGTTTATAAATTGCATATACGGTTCAATAAGGGACCTCCGCGCCCCGACAATAAAAGAACATTTATCAGTAACTAACGGGCCTTCAATTGAAAGGCCGCTTGATACCAAGCCAATTGTACCATCAATATGAAAATTCTTCAGGTTGCCTTCTTTCTGCGTAACATTTATAACAGATGATACCCTTCCGCCATAATCTGCCGGGATACCTCCTTTATAGAACTTTACATCTTTAATAATATCCGGATTAAACGTGGAACACATGCCAAACATGTGATTGGGATTATAAACAATGGCTTCATCTATCATCATCAGGTTTTGGTCCCACGAGCCGCCCCGTACCTGAAAATTGCCGCCGATTTCCGATGTAGTGTTCACGCCGGGCAATAACTGGATGTTTCGCAGCATGTCTGGTATGCCAAACAGTGATGGCAATTCTTTCACATCCTGCATGTCAATTCTCGATATGCTTTGCTGAAAATCATTAATCCTGCTTTGCTTTTTGCTAATTATTACTTCTTCTAATTCACGGATGGAAGGTGCCAGGACAAAATCCAGGCGTATCGCGCCCGTTAGAAAAGTATCGATGGTTTGTAAATTATATCCGACACTCGAAATTTGAATTTTGTATTTCCCGGTCGGAACAGTTATCGAATAAAACCCATACGAGTTAGCAATTTCGCCCAACTTAAGATTATCTATATAAACTATAGCGCCTACAAGGCTTTCGCCACTTACTGAATCCTTAATTATCCCTGAAATAACACCTTTACCTTTTTTTCCGTCAATTCCTTTTTTTGAAGGATTTTTTTTAAGGATTATCACTCTTGAATGAATTATAAAATCAATAGATGTGTTTTTGAATAGTTCGTTCAGGATTTCTTCCAATTTCATTTCTTTTTTAGAAAGCCTGACTTCTTTCTGCAATGGTATTTCAGGTGGTTCATACGAAAAAACAACATTCGATGAGTTAGATATTTCATCAATAAAACTTTGAATAGTCCCTTTTTCATTTTTTAGCTTTATTGTTTTATTAAGTAAATCTTCGCTGTTTTGAGAAAGACAAATTAATGCAGTAAAAACACAGAGGGTAATAGCAATCGTAAATCTTTTCATTATTAATTTTAGGTGTTAGGTGTTAGGCTTTAGCACCTGGTCATTTGTAATTTGTAATTAGTTATTGGTAATTAGTATTGTACTATCGTTATTAAAAGTGGCTTTTACATTTAAAGTCATTTCAATAATTTTTATGGCTTCATCCAACGGAAGGTTATTAAATGTAACTGTGATAGGACGGTTTTTAAGCGATTTATCAATTTCAATATTTTTTGAATAATAGTCTGATATTACTTTTACGGCCTCACTTAATGGTTTATTATTGAATCGGATTATCCCCGTTTGCCACGAAAGAAAATTCTCATCGGAATAATGAGATTTGACCAATTGTTCTGAATTTGGATCAAATTTTCCCTGATCGCCTTTTAATAAATGAAGTATTTGTGATTTATCTTTAACATTCCGAAATGCCACTTTACCAGTCAGTACAGAAACAAAAACCTGTCCGGAATTTCCTACCTTAATATTAAAAGAAGTCCCCAATACCTTCGTAATTGTTCCGCCTGCATTTACAATAAATGGATGGGCTTTGTCTTTTGCAACTTTAAAAAATGCCTCACCTTCCAAACTGACTTCTCTAACACCCGAAAATTTTTCTGGAAAACTAACTTTAGAATTGCGGTTAAGAAAAATAACAGTTCCATCGGCCAGGTGAAGCTCCTTTTTGCTATTGCTTAATGAAGCCTCAATTTTTAAGGCAGGTTTATTGAAGATCGAAACTTTTACAACGATTCCGATTCCAAGTAAAATAATTACCAGGGCTGCAATTTTCAATAACTGCCTGAAAATCGGACGAAGGTTAATTTTCTTTGCTTCCCTGCTTTTTAATCCGGTTTGCAACTGAATATTATTCCATGCTTTTTCAAAATCGGGGGTTAACAAATCAACTGATTTTCCGGCTACTTCCCAGGAATTTATTAGTTCGCCGAAAAGCTTTCTATTTTCTTCTGAAGCATTTATCCATGCTTCGATTTCATTTCTTTCAGAATTGTCACATTCGTCCCTGAAATATTTTATTAAAAGATGATATTCCGGTTTCATAATTATCGGTATTAATTATAATTAGAACAAAATTTTTGAGGATCACCCTTAAAGTGAAATATAGGAGTCCGAAGACCGAAGAATGGATTCTGGAAAAAGTCAATAAATACTTGCGAAGTAGCAGTTCTTTCTGATCCAGTATTCCGGATTCCAGTTTCCTGAATCCTTTTAACTGAAAAAGAACAACGTAATTATTATTGCAAAATAATCATATTTCGAAAGAAATTCATGGACCCGCTTAAGTGCAATGCTAATCTGGGCTTCCACAGTTTTTACTGAAAGTCCCAATTGTTCGGCAATTTCTTTATACGACAAACCTGAAAAACGGCTAAGGCTGAAAATTATCCGACATTTGTCGGGAAGTTGTTCAACGGCTTCCATTATATGCGAATTCAATTCTTTGCCTATAATTTCATCGTGCTGGTCATATCCGGATTTATTTGAAATTGCCGAACTTTCGTCAACAAATTGTTGCCTGGCATATTTACTCTGGATATAATTTATTGAAGTATTAATGACAGATCTGATAAAGCAGGGTTTAATATTTCCGGAGTAATTTAGTGTATTCCTCTTATTCCAGATATTGACAAAAACGTCCTGCACAACATCTTCTGCTATATCCGTACGGCCCACATATTTAAAAGAAAGTTTGCAAAGTTCGAGATAGTATTTATCAAAAAGAAACTTAAGGAATAAATCACCTTTTTCAGATAATAGGTAAGAGAAATCTTCATTTGGAAAATGATGATCCATTCAGTCAGGGTTAATTGCACAAAACTAAATAAAGTTGTTTAAATTTTAGCTTTGATTTAAACAGAATTATTTAGAAATGAACTACCCCGCCACAAGCGGACGGGCTATCCGTAGTCTGCCTAAATATAATCTTTTGGATATAATTTTGTTCCATTTGAAAAAATGAGAGATAAAAGTAAAATTCTGCTAACACTCAAATTTTTAATAATGGCCACGAATGCACGAATAAATTATTCGTGCATTCGTGGCCATTTCATTTGATCCATATTTTTGCCACTAGCGTCGGGGAATTTACCCAATGAGATTAAATAAAACATCTATGAGTCTTTATGGGTTCTTTTTTTCAGAGGTCTCGGAACCGATCCATAGGTAAACTAAAAAAGCCGGTATTATATAAGGAAATATTCCATATAATGTGTCACTTACAGAATGTGACTTTCGATCGACTGCAATAAAAATGCTGATACAAAATATTATCAGCAAGAGCAATATGATAACTCCGGTAAAAGATCTTGGAACATAAATCCAGCCAGCTTTCTTAAACAAAAATTTAGACATAATATTAAATTGTAAGGTGATGGGTGTTGGGTATTTGAAGGTAAAATTGGTAATTGGTAATTGGTAATATCTCTTTTAAAACCTAATTCCCAATACCTCAATATTTAAGGAACCTTTACCAACAATACATCATTAATAGCTTTTACCAAAGCCTCTTTGGTAATTAACCCAACTGTAACCTGGGGTTTACCTGATTTAGGGCAGAATAACAACGTCGGCAAACTCGAAACTCCCATGCCTTGCGTCAATGCCTGTTCCACATCGGTATCGACTTTATAAACAATTATTTTTCCTGCAAAATCTTTTGCAACTTCCTCGAGAATGGGTGACATGCGACGGCATGGGCCACACCAACTGGCATAAAAATCTATAATGCAAGGTTTAGATCCTTCATAATTCCATTCTTTGTTTGCTTCATAATTAAACACCAATTGTTTGAAAGTTGCATTGGTAAGATGTATAATTGTGGCATTTCCATCAACGCCAGTACCAATTGGGGTTATAGTATTTCCATTAAAAACACCAATAGTTACAAAAAATATTAAAGTTAAAAATGAATTTTTCATATTGTAAAAATATAAGAATAGATAGAAATTAGAAGAATTAAACAATCAATTTGTCAATTTTGTTTTTTAATCTTATTTGAAAACCCTTTTTATGTTTATTAAAAATCATATAATAAACAAATTTTATTAAAACAACTTTAAACACAATATATACAACGAATTAATTATTCTGATATAATCTTTTATAACGCCATTGCTTTCTTTGTCTTGCATCTTGGTTCTTGGCTCTTGATTCTTGCGTTATTTATAATATTGAAAGTGGCATAAAAAGAACGACAGTTTTGAGATTTTTTTTATTTTTTTGAAAATGATTTTACTTTAAAAAATTTCCAATAAAAGATAAATTATGTTAATAAATTTTAAGCAGAAATAATTTATTTATAGAACTGAAACAAAATTGATCTTTAAACGTTTATTGTCGCAATTAAAAAAAATATTTTTTTAAAACACTTGTAAACACAAATGTACAGGTCATAATTCTAACGTTCTTGTGCAAATGAAAATAATAATTATTAGTTTTATCGCTTATTAAATTTATGGATATATGACAGATTTTAAGTTTACTGCTATTTTCTTAGCAATTATTCTCTCCCAGTTAGCAAAAAGTCAGGTTGCAATTAATACCGATGGTTTATCTCCCAATAATACATCAATGCTGGATGTAACAAGTACAACCAAAGGTGTTCTTGTACCTCGGATGACAACCGTTCAAAGAACCGGAATAACTTCTCCTGCGACAGGTTTGCTGGTATACGATACCGATACAAAGTCTTTTTGGTATTATGACGGCGGATGGAACAATATTGCAGCAGGCACATCACCACTTGGTGTAACCAGCGGAGGAACAGGTGTTTCGACGATTTCCGGATTGATAAAAGGAAATGGTACTTCGCCATTTACTGTAGCAATTGCAGGAACAGACTATGTCTCTGGACTTGCAAATCCTACCGGTATTATCGGAATAGCTGTTGTCAATGGATCGGCAACGACAGCGATGAGAAGTGATGCTGCACCAGCAATAGATGTGAGCATATCTCCTACCTGGACAGGTACTCATACATTTAATCTCGGTTTGTCAGCTTCCGGAGCAGCCATTAGCTTAAATACCAATTCCAACTTTGTTACCAATATCAATACCGGAACTTCGACCGGGGCAGTCAATATTGCCAATGGTAGTGCCGGAGGTAATGTAATAAGCATAGGCAATACAACCGGTGCTACTTCCACATCTATTAATGCCGGTAGTGGTGGGCTTAATTTAAATACAAGTGCTGCAACCAATGAAACCACAACATTAGGAACAACCGGTTCGGCAGTTTTTGGGTCTTCAACAGCCAATTCGGACAAGATCGCCATTCTGCCTCAATCAACCATAACCACTGCAGGATTTACCGGAACAATCACATCTGCAGATTTAACCGCTTTAAGGACCTGGACACTTCCCAATGCATCCGGAACATTGGCATTGACTTCTGCAGGTACAAGCTGGCTGGTTGGTGGCAATGCACCCGGAGCAGCTTCTGTTTTAGGAACAACCGACAACTCGGCAGTTACATTACAAACCGGTACAGGTGCATTAAACTTGGGAACAGATGCTGTAGCTAAGACTATTACGCTCGGCAATGCAACGGGTGCAACTGCAGTCAATATCAACTCAGGAACAGGAGCAATTTCTTTGACCCCACAAACAACAGGTACTATCGTTATAGGGGCCGCAGCCGGAACTGGTAGCATCACCCTTGGTTCATCCACTGCAGCCCAAAGTGTCCTGATTGGAAATGGTGTGAATGCAGCAGCCCAGGTTGTGAGTATTGCAAACGGCGCAACAGCTGCTAATTCTACTGTTAATATTCTTTCCGGGGTTGGTACCGCTGGCGCTGGAAGTTTGCTTATGGCTGATAATACCCGTGTTACAACAATTGATTTGGGTAATATCGCTCCAGCCGCTGCGCGCACTACCACGATTGCAGGTGGTAATTCAGCTGTTGCTGATATTGTAAACATCGGAACAGGTTTAGTAGGAGGGGCAGGTTCAAAGACTGTTAATATTAGTACGGGCGCGTCAACAGTTGGAATAAACACGGTCAACATTGGTACGGGTGCAACAACAGTTGCCGGCGGTAATACAATTCATATTGGTGATGGTACCCCGACAGGAGCAGGTTCAAATTTAGTTACAATTGGCGGTGCAGCATTAGCCAGTGCCACAACTATAAGGGCTGGTACGGGAGGGCTTAATTTAAGTACAGGGGCTGCGACCAATGAGACAACAACATTAGGTACAACCGGTTTGGCAGTTTTTGGGTCTTCAACTGCCAATTCAGACAAGATAGCCATTCTGCCTCAATCAACTATTGTTACTGCAGCATTCACCGGAACCATTACCTCTTCAGATTTGACAGCGGCCAGGACATGGACATTTCCAGATGCAACGGGCACTATTGCATTGACTACAGGTGCTGGTGCTGCATGGATATTTGGTGGCAATGCCCCGGGAGGTGCTTCTGTTATAGGAACAACCGACAACTCGGCAGTTACATTACAAACCGGTACAGGTGCATTAAACTTAGGAACAGATGCAGCAGCTAAAACTATCACACTTGGAAATGCAACGGGTGCAACTGCAGTCAGTATCAACTCAGGAACAGGTGCAATTTCTTTGACCCCACAAACAACAGGTACTATCGTTATAGGGGCTGCAGCCGGAACTGGTAGCATCACCCTTGGTTCATCCACTGCAGCCCAAAGTGTCCTGATTGGAAATGGTGTGAATGCAGCAGCCCAGGTTGTGAGTATTGCAAACGGCTCAACAGCTGCTAACTCCACTGTCAATATTCTTTCCGGAGCTGGAACAGCTGGTGTAGCCCAATTGCTAATGGCTGATAATCCCCGTATAACAACTATTGATTTAGGTAATTTTCCTCCCGCCGCAGCACGCACTACTACAGTTGGAGGTGGTAATTCAGCTGTTGTCGATCTGATTAATATTGGAACAGGAAATTCATCTGTTGCAGGTGGTAAAACAATGCATATTGGCGATGGTACCCCTACAGGTACAAATTTAATTACAATCGGTTCAAATGCCGCTGTCGCCAGTATAACAACGATACAAGGAGGAAATGGCGCAACAGCTATCTCTCTTACGCCAAATGCAGCAGGTGGGATCGTTATAGGGGCTGCTGCCGGAACTGGTAACATCACTGTTGGTTCATCAACGGCTGTGCAAACCTTAAACCTTGGAACCGGAACAGGTAGTACAGCAACCATTAATATTGGTACTGGTGCTGCAGGTGTTAAAACAGTCCATATTGCTGATGCTGTAGCATTGGCGAATGTAATTACAATTGGCGACAATCAGGCAACTGCTGCTACAACACCGATAGGAACAGCTAAAATAGCCGGTGCAAATGTTGTTGAGAATGGCGCATTTAACTTTGGCACAACAACTGGTTCTGCCCAGGTACAAACTTTAGCTCTTACACCAGCTATTACCGGCCCTGCTACAGGTCAAATGGTTGTTTTTAAAGCCGGGTTCGCCAATACAGCTGCTGCGCCAACATTAAATGTCAATGGCTCTGGCGCTAAAACGGTTGTTAAACGAGGCGCTGCAGCCCTGGTTGCAGGCGATATCGCGCTTAATGGCTTCTACATAGCGATCTATAATGGTACGCAATGGGATTTAATTAATCCGACAGTCCCTTAAAAATGGCTTATCTGTAATTACAATCTTTGCATGTTGAAGGAATAAATATATATTATGACATTAATTTAAAGCTTAAGTTTAAACCTAATGCAAAATATGATTAAGGATAAAAATAGTTGATTGTTTCAGTAATACCTTTGAGGTTTTTCAAACCTCAAAGGTTTATCAGCCGATTCGACCCATCACCCAAAATATAATGTAAACCTATAATAGAATCTTACAATATTTGTTTAATTTGTTGTATTGCGCTTTTATGCTATAATTAATCGTCCCCGATTTTATTAAATGCATTATACAACTAACCTTTTTAAGCATTAACAATACTTTGGTAAATTTTGGCTAAAGCCTAAATATCAATGACTTGTTTAGCCGTAGCCTTAAGGCTACGGCTATTAATAATAAGCCAGTTACGAGCTTTAACCCAAAAATATTACGGACTATTGTAATGTAATTGAACCGCTTTACAACAACTGAAGATAGTTACCTATCTTTATTGCTATCCAGATATTTCAGTGAATTGTTTTTTCTTCCTTCCGTAATATCAGTAAGAAATTATATTTATTCAATTCTTTAATTTAACTTTATATAATTCTCAATTCTTCTTACAAAAGAAATTTTGAACCTTTTGATTATAATATTTCTACTTAAAATGAAATTTGAAAAAACCATATATATCAACAAATTTAAAAGGAAGGACTTTTTCCTCATTGTTACAATTCTGATATCAATAAGTGGTATTTATGGCTGGTATGCAGGCAAATACGGTTTTGCATCCTTTTCTTTGGTTTACATCCCCAGCGCACCGGCAACTTCTTTTGTGTTCCTTGCTTTAAGCCTCCTGTTATTATTGATTATTCATTTTGATAAATCGAAATTCATAAAAATAACATCAACGATTTTAACCCTCTGTATTTTATTTTTTTGCAGCTTAATTTTTCTCGATTTTATTTTTGATTTTACGTGGGATGCCGAAAATTTTATTGTATTTAATCCCGAAATAGTCGGGACAATTCCAATTGGTCGAATGTCGCCCATAACTTCATTGTTGTTCATTTTTAACTGTATTGGTATTCTGGGAATTAAGCAATTTAATTACAAAATATATAAGTACATAAGTGGATTTTTGAGCCTGTTTGTTTTTATAGTTTCTTCTGTTTTATTAATGGGATACCTTTATAATGTTCCCTTTCTATATGGCAGCAATATTATCCCTGTAGCACTGCCTGCAAGCTTTTGTTCCTTTTTTTTCAGTATTACTTTACTTCAGGTTTACACTTTAAAGTTTTGGTCATTTAACATCATTGGCGAAAACATTATTAAACGCCAATTATTGAAGTCATTCCTACCAATAGTTATTTTAATTATTATCGTTCAGGGTTATTTAATTACAAATTTTTCCCTGCGCCATCAGCACCCGGCGTTGACTTCAGCATTAATAATATTAATAGCCATTTTTGTTACCATTCTAATGGTATTAAGAATATCCGAATTATTAGGTAAACAAATTCAAAAAGTAGAAATATCATTAAGAAAAAACGAAGAAAAATTAAGGTCGATAACCCAAACAGCTAACGATGCAATAATTACTACTGACATTACCGGGAATATTTTAGGCTGGAACAGTGGCGCTGAAAAAATATTTGGTTATAAAGAACCCGAGATAACTGGACAATCATTAACTATCATAATACCAGATGAATATATTGAACAGCACATCAATGGTATAAAACGGATAGGTTCAGGAGGTGATAAACATGTTATAGGCAGTACAGTTGAATTAAATGGCTTGAATAAAAATGGAATAGTATTTCCTATAGAATTATCCTTATCTGAATGGAAAATATCAGAAGGTACTTTTTATACGGGTATTATCCGTGACATTTCTGAACGAAAAAGGACTGAATTAATAATTCAAAACAAAAACAAGGAATTGCAGGAACTCAATGTTACAAAAGACAAATTTTTCTCAATTATTGCGCACGATTTAAAAGGCCCGCTGGCTGTAATGATTGGACTAAGCGACATTATTATTGATAATTTTGATTCTTATGATAAAAAGAAAATTGAAAACCTTGTAACAAGCTTAAATACTGTAGCAAACAGAACATATAGCCTGCTTGAGAACTTGCTGGAATGGTCCAGGTTGCAACGTGGCATGATTACAGCTGACCTAAAGGAAAACAATTTAAAAACTATCGTAAATTCTATTTGTTTGTTATTTTCAGAAATGGCTTTTAATAAAAACATTGCGTTGCATAACCATGTTTTTTCAGATATTTATGCATATTGTGATGTAAATATGACAAATACCATTCTGCGGAACCTGGTTTCAAATGCAATTAAATTCACCGATAGTAATGGTTTTGTTTCTATTAATGCATTTCAGAGAGGTACTTTTATCGAAATTCAGGTTATCGATACCGGTTTAGGAATTCCACTTGAAAATATCCCATTTATGTTTAGCATCGAAAAGGATATTTCGGCCAAAGGCACCAAAGGCGAAAAAGGGTCTGGCCTGGGGTTACTTCTTTGCAAAGAATTTGTCGAAAAACAAGGTGGCAGGATCTGGGTTGAGAGTGAAATGGGAAAGGGTAGTACTTTTTATTTCACGCTGAAATATCTCGCATAGTGTTTGTATGTCTTTCTCAACGTTCGCCTACATTTTTCTATTTCTTATTTTGTTTTTTGTTATAGTAATGAAACAGACTTCAGGATCATTCAAGTAATCAGTAATGCATTTTAAAAA
>Ga0182027_10014509_pt1 | contig 10906 bp, 8 predicted proteins | sample 712E1DmetaG_FD_121300 | JGI IMG/M metagenome (GOLD analysis project Ga0182027, IMG submission 121300) | Permafrost microbial communities from Stordalen Mire, Sweden - 712E1D metaG (Illumina Assembly) | ecosystem: Environmental > Terrestrial > Soil > Wetlands > Permafrost | place: Sweden...
GAATCCCTGCTCCAGAGCTATAACGACATCATCCGGGTGTTTCCGGCAATGCCGACCGACGCCTCTTTTGTCGGCAAGTTCACCTTGCTTGCTAAAGGAGCATTTTTGGTGAGTTCGGAAAAGGAGGCCGGGGAGATAAAATATATAGGCGTGAAAAGCCTGAGGGGAAACACTGCCATGTGCGCCAATCCTTGGGGTGCCCAGCAATTGCAGGTGCGAAAGGCGTCGGACAACAGCATTGTCCTGACGACAGCAGACACCCTTTTCTCTTTCCCCACCACTATCGCGGGAATTTACGTTGTAGAACGGACCGCGAAAAAATTAACCGACTATACGTTTACCACTTTGACAGGGACAGCGAACTGGTCTGTCAAGACAATGGGGTCGCTTAGCCTGGGAGTGGGACAGGGCAAGGCGCCGCCGGTATCGGTCAGGACTTCGTCTTTGAAAAATGCGGCGTCTGTTTCGGCGCGGATTATGCGGGTGGCAGGCGACCGCTTCGAGTTCAGGAAATCCGGGGCAGGAAACAGCTACGCGCTTACGGTTTACAGCGTGTCGGGTAGGCGCATCAAGCAAGTGATTGTTGATAAAGACATTGTTGACATGAGAAAAGATGTCGGCGTTTGCAGTGGCGCATATATTGTACGGGTGGAGCCTGTTGTCGGGGCGAAATAGCGATTGCGAGGGATCGGATCACAGACAATTTGGGGGTTTTTATACACAAAAATGGGGGGGTGGGGAATGAACGTTTGCTGTTTTGTAAATAAAGTGGCGATTGCGGCCGCAATCGCCGGGTTTGCATTTGGATTTGGGGTGCGGGCCATGGGCGCCGACACCGTACAAGTAAACATTAAGTCTCTGCTTAATGCGCGGGCGGTAACAACATGTTCAAATGGAAAATTGTACACCTGGACAAAAGGAATAGATGGCGGCGGCAACAGTGACGGATATGTGACGCATTCCGCTGCCGTACACCTCAACTACACCGGGCACACCCTGCCCGACAGTGCGCGGTATCCTGCCGATTCAAAACATCCCTTGATGATTTTGAATTTTTCCAATATAGACAGCACTGGCCAGCAAACGCATTATCTTTCCGGTTCGGATTCCGTCAAATTTTCCGTTCCGCAGGGAAATTATTCGAATATTTACTTTGCAATGACGAGCTCGGAAGGATCCTCGACAATCGGTGTCGTGTTGAATTATTCGGATGGTCCGGCAACTTCCTCCGTCACCCTGCCCGACTATGACCAGGGCCTCGCTTCCGGTGCTTTCTATGTTGACTCCGGCATGCAAAAATGGAACAATCAGAATTCTCCGGGCGACAACTACGGTCATGCCCTCAACGGCTTTGGCGTCACGACAAATCCGGCAAAGACTCTCACAAGCGTTACGCTCAAAAAAACGACAACAGGAAGCTATCTTGTCCTCTGGGGCGTTACAGGCGTTGGAACCATTTCGATTCTTGCGGCTTACCCCGCTTTCGAGCGTACTCATGCAGCCTCGGTTGTCGTTCAATCGGCAAACGGGATCACAAGAATCGCAAATGTGAAGGCTGGGTCAACGCTTACGCTGTATTCGCCGTCGGGTGAAACTGCAGCAAGGTACCTTTGCGCAAACAGCGGGATCGTTTCGGTAGGCGCAGGAAACGGAACGGCTGTAAAAGTTGCCCCTGGAATGTACGTTTGCGAACTGCGATCCGGCAATGATCGGCAGACGATTCAGATGCTTGTTCCGCGCTAAGAACCCTCAATGTAAATGGCCCTTGATTAAATCAAGGGCCATTTTTGTCAAACCCTAAAACACTATGTAAAGAAAATCATCTCGTAATCGAAAGAGATCGGATTTCCTTGTAACCGTTTTGTTCAACCTGCACAAAATAAACGCCGCGCCCCATGTTCCGCACATTGAGCGTCCGGCTTTGCAAGCCGACAGTCCCGTTGCTTTCGAACGCGGAAGCCATCGTTACGCCTGCACAATTGACCAATGATATTTTTGTGCCGCCGGTATTGGATCGGTTATACGAGACCTTCATGCTGTTTTCTGTCTGGACAATAGATAATCCGAGCTGGCCTTTGGCCGCATTGCCGTATGCGGGTTGTGTTGCCTGGGTCACTGTTTTGAGCTTGAATATTATTTTGTCGAAATTCCAACCGCCCGAGACGAATTGTTGTTTAAGAACATAGAGGCCGGTATCGAGGTCGACCGTGGCAACGTCTTTGAATCTGTTCCAGGTATGCCAGTTTTCGCTGCCTGGGTGGACTTGAGCAGGAGTTACACTCGGTAGATTATTGATCATTATAGGATCAGCATTGTTAAAGGTGAGGCTTAAGGAATTGGCCGCATCGACGCATGCCGCGTGAATATCTATTGTATAGGTTCCAGCAGTGAGGACTTTTACGGTATGTTTTGTCCATTCGCCGATGTTTGTCCACGATTCATGCCACGACCCCAAGGTTTCGGCAGTACCGTCTACGTTCCAGTCCCAAAATGAATCAAAGGCCTGCATTTCCACAGGATAGTCTGCCTGGATCTGCGCCCCGTTAAGTGTTCGCATGGAATTAGGGTGATTTATCGTGTTGTCATTACCGGCATCGGCATCGTGAAATGCGATCCCCTCGCCACCTGCGTCGAAAAATACCACTTTGATAACACCAGGTATTTGCTGGGCATGACCTTTTAGAGTATCGCCCATAAACACTGTTCCCTTATAATCCGTTGGAATCCCTGAAGGAATCACCGCAGCATATGAGGACACAATGCAAAACATTGCTGCAAAAACGGCAATTTTTTTTAAAAGGTACATAAAGCAACTCCTTTTCTGTATGAGTTATAGTAGTGGTTCTTTTCAGCGTAGTAAGTCAATTGATTTTAGTACCTATATAAAATTATACACTCGGAGTACCTCGGTACTTTGTCTACGTTTTGTGCGTAGACCGTGGTACCGAGGTTTACCGAGTGTATAAAATCACAGCTACAACTTATCCCGCTGCGACGTGCGGGATTAGAAAGGAAAGGGCACGTATATAACATACATAAAAAATCGTGACAAATCAGATAAAATCATATTTTTCAAGATTGTTTTGACAACAATTAAACGATTAATTGCTATTTTTAATGAGCTTCTAATAATCTGTCTGTGAAAAATGACAACACTTTTTATTTGAAAAAAAAGCTGAACCGCTGCTTTGCAACTGGGGAAGTGAAACTTCGGTGCTTCGGGGAATGCCGCTCACTGTTTGATTCATAATTATAGCAATAAAAACAATTACTTACAATTAAATTATAAAAATAGTATAATAATTAGAAAATATTTAAAGATTTTTAATTGAATTAATGCTATATTATTTGCCATGAAAACAGGGTTATGGCAATGTATTTCCATAGTCATGGGTAAAAATTCTTTTTCAATCCGTTATCCGGTATTTCAAAACAATCATTGGTCTTACGATATTCAATAATTAACGAAAGGGGTTTTATGTCATCTTTTTTGGGGTTTGCCCGCATCGCGATTGGCATTTTTGCTATTGCTCTTAGTTCACAAGCGCAATTGGCAACTATGACCGGTACGGTCAAAAACAATGTTGGCGTGCCGATGGTCGGGGCAAATGTTTCTCTTGCTGTTTTGGGAGATACCATGCAAACTTCGGCCGACGGCAAGTTTTCTTTTTCAGGGATCACTTCCACGCATGTTGCCCTCAAATCTCCTACGGCAAATGCCGCACGGTTCATCGGCAACAAACTCGACCTTCGCATAGCGTCGCCGCGTGAAAAAGTGACCTTGGAATTATTTGATTTTGCAGGCAAAAATTGCGCAACATTGATAAATAGGGAAATGCAGGCCGGGTCGTATGCTATTGATGTCGCGTCGGCACAGTTGCGGGCGTCAATGTATGTGGCGAAATTGCGGATAGGCGGGGCCGAGCATTGCTATACGGTGTCGCTGCTGAACGGAAAAAAAATGAATGCCTTCGGCAGCATAGCGGCAAATAACGCCGAACATTTTCTTTCAAAGCAAAATTTTGCGATAATCGATACTATTGTTGTCGACATGACCGGGTATGGAAAAAGTTATACCCCTATAGCAACGTATGCAAGCGATTACACGATAATTTTAGACCCCAAGGCAGCGGCGGTGAATACAAAGATCTTTTCCGAACGGGCATTTGCCCAAATAGACTGGGGAAAAACCAATGTGCAGGTCTGGGACAATGCCGGCGGCCCAATGGGAACGCAGTTAAACGGCGCATATCCCGATGCTTTTGAAGGCGCTGTCGGCTGGAGGGTGGTTTGCGGATATAGCTATTCGGTATGGGTTTTCAGGACAGCCAATCCCAATGGCGTCGATATGTCGGCATTTGACGGCGGCTATTTGCATGTTGCCGTTAAAGGCAGCGTACCGAGCCTCGGCATGTTTGTGACTTCAATCGGCAGCTCGAATCCTAAATTGGATTTAGCTACTCTCGGCTATACCGACGACGGAAAATGGCATGAGCTGAAAATCCCCTTGTCAAGCTTCGGTACTATTGATTTATCAAAGATAGACGTCTATTGCGGTTTTGCCGCTCCTGCCAAGGACAATGGTGATTATGCAGCAGGCTTGTCATACGTTATGGACGATTTGTATTTCATGCCCAAGTAAAGCGTTGGGGCCTCCCTGTTGCGGCCCTGCAATTATATCATCTTTCAAGCAAATGAAAAAGGACCGGGTTTCCGGTCCTTTTTCATTTTGCGTCGTGTTGAAAAAGCTTAACCCAAAATTATCTCATCCGTAATGACCAGTAGACTGAATTCTCAAACAAGGTCCAACCAAGGGCGTTAAAATACACCATTGCATCCGCATGAAAAGAAAACCCTTCTCTGCGGGCCGGCGCTTGTATGGAAATCATCTGGGCGCCAATATCATACGTAAATAAAATAATGTGGCTGATGTCCCCGAAAACCGATACGACCAATTTGCTATAGTCGTTGGGCTTTGCCCAAATCATGGGTACCGAATCGGTTTCTATGACCTGGGTACCCGCTATTCCGAGTGAAATAGGATTTATGATATCGCGCATTTCTACCGTGAGGAATTTCAGGGAATCGGGAATTGTCGCGAGGCTGTCGGGATTGTAAACAGTAAAATCCGTGCCTTGTATTTTTCCGGTCAAATCGAGTAACGGGTAGGTCGCTGGTTGACAGGAAATCACCGGCACAGCCATTGTTTTTAAAAAAGCAAGCGAGGCGCCGTTAACCAAAGGGGAAACAATAATAAGGTCTTTGTTTTGGCAATCTGCGGCCGAAACCGCCGATTCCGCCATTGCTTGTACCGTAAGACCGGTACGCCCGATATGGGCAATCATCAGGCTTTCGGCTTTTGCTATTGAGGAATTTGCCGAGATGAGCAGGCACGTTGCTGTACCCGCGCTTGTGGTACAACTTGATTGGACTTCAATGTTTTTCGAAACAGTAATGATAGGGTCTTCGCTATAGTAATCAAAATAGCCAAGGGACGGTAATGTCCCGGCAGGAATATGGTCGACCGTCACTGCGCTTTGGGTCGAAGGTATTCTCGTGTAAATGTCTGTTCCCGGGACAAAAAGGAAAGCGCCTGGCAAAAAAGGCCTGTTGGGCAGTAATGCGACAAACAGCGCACCGGTTTTTTTCAAAGAGTCGCTATGCACAATAATAGTGTCGGCATTGCCGACCGTAATGTTTGAAATAAACATTGATGTTTGGTGATCGGGCGACACCGCAAACACCGCGTAGGTATTTTTCTTAACATTGGAGAAATTATAGCGTCCTGCCGAATCAGTGGACCCTACGTAGGCTTCGGAATCTGTAAGCGTGTCGGGATGGAGCAACGGGTTGTAGTTTTGGGGCAATAATTTTACGGTGAGCATTTGGACTGGTTGTCCGCCGGGGGAAACAATGGCGCCCGATACCTTTGCATTCGAAACATCGGTGCCGCCGCCGGCAATGGTCGGGCTTTTTGAAACGCATCCGACCATGAGCAAGGCGCAAACGGGCACTATGCAGGCCCAAAAACGGATTGCGCGAAGGTCATTCATGTGCATCTGCCTTTGTCAATGGAAACAGGTTGACATTGACCTGATATACCCTGTTTGCATGGGAATCCGCCTTTGCAATTTCCAGGAGCTCTAACCGCATTTGTTCGATGCGCTTTATGGCCATTTCATAGCCTTTTTCAGAAAGACTGAGCGTGGTGTTTGAGGTGTTGCGCTCAGTTTTGTGCCTTTCGCTAAGCGACTCTTCGGCAAAATGCACCATTGTTTTGTGGAAGGCGCGGACAATCGTATTGAGCATTTCCTGTTCGCCAATTTCGCCGGTGGCCAGGGTCTTGTCTTTTTTAACAAGTTTTCCTTTTTCATTTCTTCCGATAAAACCCTTGTTTTCCAGGAAGGAAAGTGATGCGGCGACGTCGCTGGGGTCGATCGAAAACAATATTTTTTTTGCAATCCAATGCGGGTCGTCGATAAAACCAGGCAAATCGACCATTTCGCGCACGATGCAATGATACCATTTGGAAAGATACCCGAACTCTTCGGGCAATAGCTTTTCAGGTCTGTTCTTTTTCCTGAATTTATTGATGGTGTCGAGGTGTTTTCCTTTTGCTTCAAGGGACGTGGCTTGATTAAAGAGGACAAGTTCGTTGAAATAATCGGCCTGTTTTTTCTTCAAGTGCAAACCAGAGACTATTTTTTGAATGCTCTGGGACGTAAGGTTTTTTTTGCCTTGCATGACCAATTTTAAAAAACTAGGTGACGAAAACCCGGTCATTTCGGCAAATAGGCTAAAAGTAAATCTGTCCGACGAGGTTTTTTTTTGGGAATAAAACTCCTTTAAAAAAATCCTGAAATCGGAATAATTAAAAATTTCTTTATTGATGTTCATAACGCTGTTCTCGATCGGTATGGTTAAAGATTATTACGAGGAATACCCTTTTAATAATCATTGTACCCCTTTTTTGCATGCTTTTCTATATAAAAAATAATAAAAAATTTTCCCAATATCATAAATATAATATGTGTGACTATATAACATATTGAAATATAATGGTTTTATTGGGTATAAATTATGCGAATAATTATAAAGGTCTCGGAAGCTCTGGATCCACAATAGCGAGAACTATGTACTAAGCCGTGCTTATTTTTTTTACTGCTCTATCCAATGAGGGGAGGCTACACGTATATTTTTACGTAACCCCATGCTTCCCACTTCGCTATCGCTTCGGGGACATGTCGCAGGGGATAAGTTTATTTTATAGATTATCTCCGCATTTTGCGTAGATAAAGTACCGAGGTACTCCGAGGGTATAATTCAGATATAGGTACTAAATGGAAACGAATTTCGACATTATAATAATCGGATCAGGACCTGCAGGCCTTAATGCTGCTTTACATGCTCTTTCGGGAAAGCCGAGGCCCAAGGTGTTTCTTGTCGATAAGCAACCTTCCTGGGAAAAACCGATTGCCTGTGCCGAAGGGGTTTGGTGCGAACCTCTTCATGAAGCGATTGAAGTCAAAAAAGAATGGGTAAGATTATTGATTAGTAAGGCGGTTTTGCATTCACCCAACGGCAATTGCATTACCTATTTCGATAAAGAAAAAGGATGCATTATCAATCGGGCTAAAATGCAGGGTGATATGGCAAAATCCTGTATTTCCATGGGTGCTTTCACTGATTTTAACGACCGGGTAATGGAAATCACGCCCGTAGAAAATGGCCTGCGCTGCGTGCATTTTCAGTCGGGCAAAACAGCTTTTACCAAAATCGTTATCGATGCGTCCGGGCCATTGTCGAATTTCGGCAAAACAGAATCCTTGCAATGTAAACCTCAAGACCTCGAACCTGCGTATTTTGGAATTGCCGAAAATACCGGCGTCGAAAATGATGCCATCCATGTTTTTTTAGGCAAATCGATTGCTCCGGGAGGTTATGCGTGGGCCTTTCCTCGGGAAGATGGCATGGCCAACGTGGGGCTTGTTATTGGGAAAGATTTCAAAGGCAGCGTCGATATCAAAAAACTCATGGCCGATTTCATGCAACAGTTTTATCCCAAGGCGACAATTATTCGCCGATTTGCAGGCACAATTCCCTGCGAGGCACGGCCCGCATGCGTTGCCATTCCCGGATTCTTTAAAGCTGGTGATGCCGCAGGAACCGTGAACCCGATTTCCAGGGCAGGAATTACCGAAGCGCTTTGTTGCGGCGGAATGGCTGCCCAATTTGCTTTGTCGATGCTCGCTGCGACAACCTTTTTACAGAAAAAAGAGATTTGCAGGCAGTACCAGGACGCTTGGCTTGAAAAAATCGGTACGAAGCACGGGAGGCTCTCTAATGTTAAGAAAGTGCTCGCCAAGATCCCCGACAACGATTATAACAAGGCATTTGGAGCGCTCGGCAAAATACCCCAGGATAAGTTGACAATATCAAAAATAATCAGGCTTAGCCTCGGCAGATCTCCGGGCCTGGTTTTTGCGATGCGACATTTAATGTAGAAACACCCCGCCGATTAGCACTTTGGCTATGTCGAGACCTCTTCCGCCCTCATATGCTCAAAAAACTTGACATATCCTTCTACGGCGCCGCCTTCGCGCTGGGTATCTACGTATTTTAATGCGTCAAGCGGATGCGTGTTAAGCATTCCGGCGATCATATACGGAATGTTATAACCCCATTCCATTTCTTTGCGCAAAGGAAGTATCGTGGATTCTATGACTTCGATGATCGGATTGATGTCGAATTTCGGGTTTTTAAGGAATGCAAGCAATAATTCCAGCGGGCAATTGCCCGCCGCTCTGCCGAACCCATACAGTGTTCCGTCGAGGTAATTGACATTTTTTATAATGGCCTCAATGGTATTTGCATAGGCCAGCTGCATTGAATTATGGCAATGTATCCCAATTTCCTTGGTTTTAAGATACCGCTGGAATTTATGGACCAAATAATCGATGTCCTCGCTGTACAAAGCCCCAAAGCTGTCGACGATGTAGCAAGCGATTATGGATGTTTCGCTTTCAATTTGCTGCAACGCTTCGTCGAGGTCCCGTTCCAAAACATGGGAAATTGCCATAATATTTATTGTTGCTTCATATCCTTTGTTCGTCGCATTATTTGCAAGTGCAATCGCCTTGTCGATGTCCTTTACATACGTGGCAACGCGAACAATGTCGATGATGCTTTCGGATTTCGGCAGAATATCGTCTGCGGAGGCCTTATGTGCGTCCTGCATGACGGCTATTTTTGCGGTTTTCTCAATGCCGTCGGTTGCTTTTCTCAGCATGTCTTCCTCGCAAAAACGCCAGTCGCCGTAATGGTCGGGTGAAAAATGTTCCTTGCTGTTTTTATATCCGAGTTCAATAATGTCAACGCCCGACCTGCTGCATGCGGAATAAATGTTCCGAACGGTTTCCAGAGTGAATTTCGATTTGTTCATCAGTCCGCCGTCACGAATGGTGCAGTCGACAACCTTAATTTGTGGTCTGAACATGTCCGCTTCCTTTATAGTAAGTTTTTTCAACCTGGTTTCCCTATGGGAAATATAGAGCGGTGCAACCAAAGCACCTTAAAAGCCCTGCATAATAAACTGAAAAATAGTACATGTATTGGGCGATGGGGGGCAAGATTTTTCTATTGAAAAACAGGTTCTTTTAGGGATATACTCTATTATTTTATCCACCGTACACAGTTTGTTTCGGAGAACAAAGGTGAGGAAGACTATGAACGGCGACATGATGTTTTTACCAACGGGAATAGGTAGTTTGCCCCACACGGACTCCGAGGCCGCAGTCGACCTTGTGCTTGAAACAATTCCTAAGTGTCCGCATTGGCCCCAACTCCCCAATGCGTGCCTGTGCCAGCGCATGGACATTCAGTTCAGCGAAGGTCTGCCGGGGATAACCATTGACGAAACAAAATCAAGGATGTTTTTTGCAACGTTTAACGAAGAAAAATGCGCTGCAACAATGGCTTCCTTTTACGAAAAGTACATGGACGCCCAGGATTCCGACAATTGGTCTGCTTTTGCGATGTCGGGTCCGTTTGCGCAAGGGATTTATTTGTTAGAATCGGAACTAAGCAGAAGGGCCTTGAGGCCCGAGTGGATCAAACTGCAAACAACCGGCCCCATCACGGTGGGCTTATGCTGTAAAGATGAAAAAAATAGACCGATTTATCATAACGAAACGTACCGCGATTGCATCATAAAAGGCCTGGCTGCAAAATCGAGATGGCAAATTGACAAGTTCAAAGAATATTCGGACAATCTCATGTGTTTCATAGATGAACCGATGTTGTATGCGTTCGGCGAAACCGCCGACGGGTCCTTGCCGCGCGAAGAGGGAATTGCCGCTCTCGCCGAAGTGGTTGAGGCCATCCATGGCGCCGGCGCATTATGCGGTGTGCATTGTTGCGGGAATGCGCCGTGGTCTTTGGCCATGGAAGCCGGCGTCGACATACTCAGTTTCGATGCGTTTGGTTATGGCGATTCGCTGGTCCGGCATGCGAAGGAACTTAAGCGGTTTCTTGAAAACGATAATTTCATAGCATGGGGGATCGTGCCGACCTCCGATAAAATTGCCATGGAAAATAGTGATTCGCTGATTGCGAGATACGACGAATGCGTTGAGACCCTTGCGGCGCACGGACTTGATAATAAGCTTGTTTACAATCAATCAATGCTGACGCCGTCGTGCGGAACCGCGCTGCTTTCGATTGCAGAAGCCCAAAAGGTTTACGCTGTCCTGGGCGCACTTTCTAAGGCGCTCAGGACAAGGGAAGGAAAGGAAGATTAACGCCATGCTTCCCACTTCGCTAACGCTTCGGGGACATGTCGCATGGGGTAAGTTTACTGTATATATTATACACTCGGTAAACCGAGTGTATAATTCAGATATAGGTA
>Ga0182027_10014510_pt1 | contig 10905 bp, 7 predicted proteins | sample 712E1DmetaG_FD_121300 | JGI IMG/M metagenome (GOLD analysis project Ga0182027, IMG submission 121300) | Permafrost microbial communities from Stordalen Mire, Sweden - 712E1D metaG (Illumina Assembly) | ecosystem: Environmental > Terrestrial > Soil > Wetlands > Permafrost | place: Sweden...
CGCCGTGTATGCGCCCAACATCAACAAACGATCCGCCAACACCGTGGTCGTGACTCCCGACGGCCAGCCCGTCGTCATTGGCGGCCTCATTGCCAATGAAAAGTCCTCCAACGACAGCAAAATTCCGCTTCTGGGCGACATTCCGGTGCTCGGCCAGTTGTTCCGGTTCAGCGCCAAGTCGAACCAGAAAAGTGAGTTGTTGATATTCCTCACGCCGCACATTGTCCAGATGCCGTCACAACTCGCCGCGCTGACCGCGAAGGAAACCGCCCAGTCGCAGCTCATTACCAATTCGATTTCGGAGAAGGAACTGGATCGGTTCCTGGAGCGGGTGCCGGTTAAGAAAAAACCGTAGGACGCATGATTTCCCCCCGGATGTTTGCCTGACGGAACGGAATTTATGGAATTGAACCGCCGCAGCACCTTGATTTACGGGCTCCTGTTGGGAGTCTGGGTGCTGGTTGTTGCCTGGCAACTGGCCGAGCACCTGCGCGTCCGGGAAGAAGCCCGTGCCGCGCTCGTCAACCGGGCCAAGGACATTTCCACCACCCTCGGCATCGTGCTCCGGTCGCAGCGCCGCTTTGGCGGCGTGGTTTCCAAGGAACGGCTGGAAGCCTCGTTGACGGAACTGGTCCGGCAGGAGAAGGCGGAATTAAACGGCATCGCACTGTTGAACGCCGCGGGCGAAATGGTCGCTTCCGCCGGGACGGGAATGGATCTTCAAGGCCGGGGCGCCGCGGGCCCGACGGAAAAATGGAATGCGCAGACCGTCACCCTCATGAATCCGGTGGACCTCGGCACCAATCTCACCTACGACATCGAGGGCACCAACCTGCCCATCATCCTGTCCCGTCAGGATTTTACCAATCGCTTTGCCGCCACCAACCGCTTGGGCGGGCCGCCGCGTGGATCGCTGCCTGGCTCCACCGCCAGTGACAATCCGACCAATTTGATCGCTGGTCCCGGAGAACCTCCGCCGCCTTTGCCGGACAATGACACAAACCGGATGCGCTCTCGTGAAGGCGGCTCCCGTTCCCGTTTTGGGCGTCCCCGCTGGATGAGCGAGGAGGAATACCAGGCCATCCGTGAAAAAATGGGCGTGCATAGTTTTGTCATCGTCATGTCCACCCAGACGCTCCACGAGACCTTTGACCAGGACCTCTGGCTCCGGTCCGTCATTGCCATGTTGGCCACGATCTCGGTCATCGGCTCGGGGCTGGCCTGGCGCAGTCTGGGCCGATCCTCCGACCTTCAATTGCGCCTCGTGCGCGCCAGTGAGTTGAATTCGCATCTCCGGGAAATGAACCTTGCCGCCGCGGGTCTGGCGCACGAGACGCGCAACCCGCTCAACATCATCCGCGGCATGGCCCAGATGATTTCCCGCCAAAACGACGCCCCGGCGGAAATCCGGGAAAAGGTCCGCGCCATCGTGGACGAGACCGACAAGGTCACCGCGCAGTTGAACGAATTCATCAACTATTCGCGCCCGCGCGAAGTCCGCCGCGCAAAACTGGCGCTGGATTCCGTTGTGAACGAGGTCGTGCGCGCGCTGGCCTACGACATCGAGGAAAAGAAAATCAAGCTGGAAACGAAGGGCGAACCAATGACCATCGAGGCGGATGAACAATTACTTCGCCAGGCACTGTTCAACCTCGTACTTAACGCCATTCAGGCGGTGGGCGAGAACGGCCGGATCCAGATTTTGACGCAGAAGGCCGGCGCTTCCGAAGCGGCCATTGAAATCCGGGACGATGGCCACGGTGTCCCGCGCGAATGCCGCCGGGAAATTTTCAAACCCTACTTCACCACCCATAAAAAAGGCACCGGTCTCGGTCTGGCGGTGGTCCAGCAGATTGTCCTCGCGCACGGCTGGGAAATCGAATGCCTGCCGAACGACCCCCAAGGCGCCGTCTTCCGCATCACCCACCTGAAACTCACGGCGTGATCCGGAGGCTTCGGTTCAAAGTTAAAGATTGGACGTTGAAAGTTCGATGTTCAGTGATGAAGAAAAACCATCATCGAATTATCTGTGTGTTTTAACACTGCGAGGTGCCGCGCCCAAGTGCGCCCTTAAGTTTGGGCGCAAAGGAACACCGAATCGGTACGAACGCCGGAGCGCGAGTTGTCCCAACTCGCAGCAGGTCCATTCACGGAGACTGGTTCATAAAAACTTTCCAACCTGCCCTTGCATTTGCCGGTGCTGCGGCTTGGGACAAGCCGCGCTCCCGATAGAGCTTGCCGTTTTGTCAGGCTGGAATAGAATATTTCGGTGCCGCTTCAATGCGGCAGGCTGGTTGCCTCGGTAGCTCAATTGGTAGAGCAGCAGACTCTTAATCTGTTTGTTCTAGGTTCAAGTCCTAGCCGGGGTACCACCTTTGCATTTTGACTCGCCACGACAGCAAACGACGAGAGTGGACAATCGCCAATGGTTGCAAGCGTTTTTTCAGTTTTAACGGAATTGCCCAAGAGGACAGGGAAGGCATGTCAGGACATGGTTTTACTTATTTTGGTGCGTTCCCTGGTGCGTTCGTTTTCACCGAGCCAAACATCGGCAATTTGGTGACGGCCTCAGCGATTGGCAACTGTGAGACATCCGTGTACGTCGTATTGGTCAGCCGCATGTCACTGTGCCGCATAGGCGGTCACGAACATTTTCTAACAGTCACTAATGAGCAGTTTTGACACCCAGCTTCGTGGCTAATCATTTACGCATTTTGGGGCTGGCTCGGGGTGGCCTTTATGCTATCTAACACTGTCGCCATGACAGTGGCGGAAAGTGACATCGGGACATTATTACAATTATGAAAATGACCAATCTCAAACAATTCGAAGTCTGGTTCATCACCGGCAGCCAACATCTCTACGGCCCGGAAACCTTGAAAAAGGTGGCCGCGCACTCGCAGGAAATCGCAAAGGCGTTCAATGCTGCGCCGGCCATTCCGGTCAAGGTGGTGTTCAAGCCCGTATTAACCACGCCGGACGCCGTCACCGCCTTGTGCCAGGAGGCCAACAACGCGCCCAAGTGCATCGGCCTCATTACCTGGTGCCACACCTTTTCGCCGTCGAAGATGTGGATCAACGGGCCCAAGCAACTGCGCAAGCCGGTGGCGCACCTGCACACGCAATTTAATCGTGATATTCCGTGGTCGTCCATTGACATGGATTTCATGAATCTCAACCAGGCCGCCCACGGCGACCGCGAACACGGCTTTATCTGGAGCCGGATGCGGATGAACCGGAAAGTGGTCGTCGGTTTTTGGCAGGAAAAGTCCGTTCAGGAAAAACTCGGCGTCTGGTGCCGCGCGGCGGCGGCCTGGCACGACTGGCAGGGCGCGAAGTTCGCCCGCTTCGGCGACAACATGCGCGAAGTGGCCGTGACCGAAGGCGACAAGGTGGCCGCCCAGTTCAAGTTCGGTTACGCCGTCAACGGCTACGGCGTCGGCGACCTGGTCAAATCTGTGAATGCGGTTTCCGCCAAAGCCATTGACAAGCTGGTCCAGGAATACTCCGACACCTACCAGATGGCTGCTGATTTGCGCAAAGGCGGCGCCCGGCATGATTCCGTGCGCGAAGCCGCCCGCATCGAGCTTGGCCTGCGCGCATTTTTGAAGGCCGGCAACTTCAAAGGCTTCACCACCACGTTCGAAGATTTGCATGAGCTGGCCCAGCTTCCCGGCATTTCCGCCCAACGGCTCATGGCCGATGGTTACGGCTTCGGCGCGGAAGGCGATTGGAAGACGGCGGCGCTGTTGCGGGCGATGAAAGTCATGGCCGTCGGCCTGCCCGGCGGCACCTCGTTCATGGAGGATTACACCTATCATCTCGATCCGAAGGGCAAAAAGGTCCTCGGCGCGCACATGCTGGAAATCTGCCCGTCCATCGCGGACGGCAAACCTTCACTGCAAGTCCATCCGCTCGGCATCGGCGGCAAGGCTGATCCGGCGCGGCTCGTTTTCAACACGCCGGCCGGCCCGGCGTTGAACGCGTCGCTGATTGACATGGGCAACCGGTTCCGTTTGCTCGTCAACGAAGTGGACGTCGTCAAGCCCGACCAGCCGATGCCCAGGCTGCCGGTCGCGCAGGCGGTCTGGAAGTGCCGGCCGGATTTTGAAACGGCCTGTGCCTGCTGGATTTACGGCGGCGGCGCGCATCACACCGGCTTCAGCCAGGCGCTGACCGCGGAGCATCTGGAAGACTTCGCTGAAATCGCCGACCTGGAATATCTGCTGATTGGCAAAGACGCGTCGGTGTCCGGGTTCAAAAAAGATCTGCGCTCGAACGAAGTTTATTACGCGCTGAACAAGGGGTTGGGTGTTTGACCCGTCAGGCGTGAATGGGGACCTGGCATTGCAAAGAAACAACGAAAAATCAAAATATCTCCATGAGCGCAAAATACGCCATCGGTCTTGATTACGGAACCAATTCTGTCCGCGCCCTCGTTGTCAACGTCGCCAATGGAGCGGAAGTCGCCTCCGCCGTCTGGACTTACGCCCACGGCACGCAGGGCGTGATCCTGTCACGCGACCCGAACCTCGCCCGGCAGCATCCCGCCGACTACGTCAAAGGCGCGGAAATCACCATTAAAAAAGTCCTTGCCGAAGCCGGGAAGAATGTGGGCGGGTTCCATCCCGGCCAGATTGTTGGCATTGGTGTGGACACCACCGGCAGCACGCCCTTGCCGGTGGATGCAAACGGGCAGCCGCTTGCGTTCAACAAAAAATTTGCGAACAACCCGGCCGCGATGGCGTGGCTGTGGAAAGACCACACCGGCGTGGCGGAAGCGGTGGAGATTACCAGGCTGGCGGGAAAAATTCGACCGCGCTATCTCGTAAAATGCGGCGGAACCTATTCCAGCGAATGGTTCTGGAGCAAAATTCTCCATTGTCTGCGGACCAGTCCGAAAGTTTTCACCGCCGCGCGCTCCTGGATTGAACTTGCGGATTACGTTCCCGCCGTGCTCACCGACACCGAATCGCCGGCCAAACTGACTGTGGGCATTTGTGCCGCCGGCCACAAGGCGATGTACAACGAAAATTGGGGCGGCTATCCGGACCGGGAATTTCTTTCCCAGCTCCACCCCAAACTTGGCGGACTGCGCGACCATCTTTGCCCGCGCGTCCGGGCCATTGACTCTGCCGTTGGTGGTTTGACCGCCGAATGGTCCCGGAAGACCGGGCTGCCGGCGGGAATTCCCGTCGCCGTCGGAGCATTCGACGCACACCTCGGCGCGGTGGGCAGCGGTGTGGCGCCGGGTGTCCTCGTCAAAATCATCGGCACCAGCACGTGCGACATCACCGTCTGGCCGGACACGAAAAATCTGGCGGATGTTCCCGGCCTCTGTGGCATCGTCAACGGCAGTGTGCTGCCGGGATATTTTGGGCTCGAAGCCGGCCAGTCTGGCGTGGGCGACATTTTCAACTGGTTCGTCAATTACATCCAACCCGGCGGCAGGGCTGGCACGCATGAAAAGTTGACGAAAGGCGCGGCGCGACTGCAGCCGGGCGAATCCGGTTTGCTCGCGCTCGACTGGAACAACGGCAACCGGACGATTTTGGTGGACCAACGGCTGACCGGCCTGCTTGCCGGCCAGACGCTTTACACCACGCCGGCGGAAATTTACCGCGCGCTCATCGAAGCCACCGCCTTCGGCGCGCTCACCATCATCAATCGCTTCGAGGAATATGGCGTCAAGGTCGGGCAGGTCGTAAATTGCGGCGGCATTGCGGAAAAAAACCCGCTAGTAATGCAAATCTACGCGGACGTGACCGGCCGGCCGATGAAGGTTTCACGCTCGGCGCAGACGTGTGCGCTTGGCGCGGCCATCGCCGGCGCGGTCGTTGCTGGCGCGCACAGGAATTACGCCGCCGCGCAGAAAGCGATGACCGGCCTCAAGCCGCGCGTTTTCAGGCCTGATCCCAAAGCCCATGCGGTTTACAAACAACTTTACACACTTTACAAGCAACTCCACGATGCCTTCGGCACGAAGGAATGGAGCGGCAATTTGCATGGTGTGATGAAGCAGTTGATTGAGATTCGCAGCCGGGCGCGGAAGTGAAATGAAATTTAACGCAGAGACGCAAAGGGCGCAGAGGGCCGCAGAGACTTTGTTTGCTCTGCGCAACTCCGCGTTCTCTGCGCCTCTGCGTTGAAGAATTTATGCTGGAAGAACTGAAAGCAAAAGTTTGCCGGGCCAATCTTGATCTGGTGGCGCAAGGGTTGGTCATCCAAACGTGGGGTAATGCCAGCGGCATTGACCGGGAGCACGATCTGGTCGTCATCAAGCCGTCCGGCGTGCCCTACGCCGGCATGCAGCCGGAACACATGGTCGTGGTCTCGCTGGAAACCGGCAAGGTCGTGGACGGCAATCTCATCCCCAGTTCCGACACGCCCACACACCTGATGCTTTACCGCGCGTTCAAGGACGTTGGCGGCGTGGTCCACACGCACAGCCTTTACGCCACGGCTTGGGCGCAGGCGGGCCGGGGCATACCCGCTTATGGCACGACCCAGGCCGATTATTGGTACGGCGACGTTCCCTGTACGCGTCTCCTCACGCCAAAGGAGATCAAGAACGATTACGAAGCGAACACCGGCCAGGTCATTGTTGATGCTTTCCAGAAGCTGGACCCGATGCAACATCCCGCCGTGCTGGTGGCGGGTCACGGTCCGTTCTCCTGGGGCAGGGACGTGGACGAAGCGGTGCATAATGCGTCGGTGCTCGAATTTATTGCCCGGCTGGCCAGCGAAACCCTCCGCCTCAATCCCAAAACCAAGCCGATGCCATCCGCGTTGCTCGACAAGCATTTCCTGCGCAAACACGGTCCGAAGGCGTATTACGGACAGAAATAAAACAACCAGAAAACCCCCATGAAAAAAATCACGCAATTCCTCATGTTAGCATCGGCTGGACTCGGCGCCGCCTGTCTTGTAGGCTGCTCCTCCATGCCAATACCAACCAACACAGTCGGAACCATCAGCCAGGCTCCCTTCGGCGGCATCCCGGCCGGCCCGGCCGTGACAATTTACACCCTGCGCAACGACAAGGGAATGGAAGCACGCATCCTGACCTATGGCGGCATCGTCCAGTCGCTCAAAGTGCCGGACAAGAACGGCCAATTCGACGACGTCGTGCTCGGTTATGACAACCTTGAAGGTTACCTCACCAACAGCCCGTATTTCGGCGCGCTGATTGGCCGCTATGGCAACCGCATCGGCGGCGGCAAATTCACGCTGGAAGGCAGAACCTGCACGCTGGCCACCAACAACGGCCCCAATTCGCTGCACGGCGGCATCAAGGGCTTCGACAAGGTCGTCTGGCAGGCCCAGTCATGGCTCACCCCCGACGGGCCGGCCTTGGAACTGACCTACGTCAGCAAGGACGGCGAGGAAGGCTTCCCCGGCAACCTCAAGGTGACGGCGATTTATACCCTCACTGACAACGACGAACTACATCTGAACTTCACCGCCACGACGGACCAGCCTACGCTTTGCAACCTCACGCAACATTCCTACTTCAACCTGCGCGGGCAGGGGAACGGCGACATTCTCGGCCACGAAGTCTATATCAACTCGGACAAAACCACGCCCGTGGACAAGGATTTGATCACGACCGGCGAATATGCGCCCGTGGCTGGCACGCCGTTCGACTTCAGCAAGCCCACCGCCATCGGTGCGCGGATCAACGACCCCAACCAGCAACTGCAATTCGGCAACGGTTACGACCACAACTGGGTCATCAACAAACCGCCGGGCAAACTTGGCCTCCAGGCGCGCGTTTATGAGCCGACCACCGGCCGCGTCATGGAAGTGTGGAGCACCGAGCCGGGCGTACAGTTCTATACCGGCAATTTCCTCGACGGCACCATCACCGGCAAGGACGGCAAGGTTTATTCGCGCCGCACCGGCTTCTGCCTGGAACCGCAGCACTATCCGGATTCACCGAACAAACCGATGTTCCCCACCACGGAGTTGAAGCCCGGTGAGACCTATCAGAACACCATCCTTTACCGGTTCTTAGTGCGGCCATAGCCGCAACCTCCATCTCCCAATAGCGAGTTCAGCTTATGGACAACCCTGTCACCAACGCAGCGGTCAGCGCGGTTGCTGATGCTGCCACCAACGCCGTTGCTGCCGTCGCGGCGGCAACCAATCACCAAACGGTGTTCAACGGCCTCGACTGGGTCGTGATCGCCCTGTTCGGCCTGGGCATGATCGCGACCGTCTGGTATTCCATGCGGAAGAAGAACGAGTCCGGCAAGGATTACTTTCTGTCCGGCCGCGACGCCAACTGGCTGCAGATCGGTTCCTCGATCTTCTCTTCCAATATCGGTTCCGAACACCTCGTCGGCCTGGCTGGCGCCGGTTTTGTAACCGGCATGGCGATGGCCCACTGGGAAATGCATGCTTATTGGATTCTGGTGCTGGGATGGGTTTTCGTGCCGCTCTACGACCGCATGAAAGTTTTCACCATGCCGGAGTTTCTCGAACTGCGTTTCAGCCGTGGTTCGCGAAATGTCTTGAGTTTGCTGACGATGGCGAGCCTGGTGTTGACCAAGATTGCCGCCACCATCTACGCGGGCGACGTCGTGATCCGCACGTTGTTGAACGTGGACTCGGTGAATTTATTCGGACACCAGATTGACGTTTTCTGGGTCATCGCGCTGGGCTTGGCATTGACCACCGGCCTTTACACGGTTTTCGGCGGCATGCGCGTGATCATGTACACTGCCGTTCTTCAGGCGCCGGTGCTCATCTTTGGTTCCGTCTGCATCCTTTACATGGGACTTCGCGTCCTGGGACATGGCAACCTTGTTGACGGCTGGCATGCCACGCTCACGGCCGTCGGTGACAATGTCCATCTCGTCCGTTCCATCCATGATCCCGACTGGCCCTGGCTGGCAATCCTGCCCGGCTCGGCCATCATCGGTTTCTGGTACTGGTGTACTGACCAGTATATTGTCCAGCGCGTGCTCGCCGGCAAAAATCAGCAGGAATCCCGGCGCGGAACCATCCTCGCCGGTTTCTTCAAACTGACGCCGGTGTTCATTTTCCTGGTGCCGGGCATGATCGCTTTTGCGCTGACCAAGACACCCGGCGTCGGGTTCACCACCAGCGGCGATGCCGCCTACACCTCGCTGGTCGCCCAGATTCTGCCTCACGGCCTTCGTGGCATGGTGGCCTGCGGCATGATCGTCGCCCTCATGGCGTCGCTGGGATCCAAATTCAACGCGTCCGCCACGTTGTTCACCATGGATTTCTACCGGGAATGGTATCCCAATGCCTCCGGCAAGACCGAGGTGATCGTGGGCCGCCTGGCCACGGGCGCGATTGTCTTCCTCGGCATCTGCTGGGTGCTGGTGATCAAGAGCCTCCACACGAATCTTTACCTGTATCTCCAGAACGTGCAGGGGTATCTCTCACCGGCCATCGCCGTGTTGTTCGGGCTGGGCGTATTTTGGAAGCGCGCCACCGCTCCCGCCGCCCTGTGGTCTTTTGTGGCGGGCATGCTGGGCGGTTTTGGACGCCTCGCTGCCGACCTCGTAATGCGCAACGACTCCGAGGCGGTGACCAAACTCAAAGAAGATCTCTACCACGGCACCATCACCTTGGCCCAATACCATCAAGGCATCGCCCCCATCCGGGCCGCGCACAACGGCCTCATGTTCGATTTCTGGAACATTCACTGGCTCTATTACTGCGAAGGGCTGTTTGTGTTCACCGCTGCGCTGATGGTCATCATCAGCCTCCTGACCGAGGCGCCGGATCCGAAGACGGTCAAATACACCTGGTATGGCGCGACCCCGGCGGAAAAGGCCGCCACCAAAGCCAGTTGGAATGCCATGGATGTGGTGTTGAGCCTGATTGTCGTGGCCTGCGTCGTCCTGTTCTACATCAAATTCTGGTGATCGTTCATCCGCTTGAAGGCTGCGGTGCCGCGGGTGCCGCAGCCTTTTTAATTTATGGCCGCAAAAAAGTTCATGCGCTTGTGCGGTTGCCCGGCTTCTTGCTGCGGTTTTCCCGCAGAATTGCCGCCGCACGGCCGGCATTGCCGCCATGAAAAATCGGTTTGACTCCATTGCACACTTGTCCAAAATGCGCTTCCACAACCTGCAACCAAAAACCATATGTCACGCACGCTAAATCCCTACGTCATTTTACTTACCCTTATCGCCACCCTGGGTGGATTGCTCTTCGGATACGACACCGCCGTCATTTCGGGCGCAGTCGGCAGCCTGCGGGCCTATTTTATCGATCCCCGGAATCTCAGCGTCGACACTGCCAATTCGCTGCTTGGGTTTGTGGCTTCGAGCGCGCTGATTGGTTGTGTCATTGGCGGTTTCATCGGAGGCTGGGTAAGCACCAAGATTGGCCGCAAACGCGGGTTGATCATCGCCGCCTTTCTCTTTTTGTTTTCCGCTTTGGGGGCCGCCGCGCCTGAATTTCCCTTTGCTGCCATTGGCCATGGCGGACCGGGATATATGTCAAATTTTGTCTTTTACCGGATTCTTGGTGGCATTGGCGTGGGACTGGCTTCCATGCTTTCTCCCATGTACATCGCGGAAATCGCGCCGGCGAAAATCCGGGGCAATCTGGTGGCGTGGAATCAATTCGCCATCATCTTCGGCATGCTGGTGATTTATTTCGTCAATTACGGAATCTCCAAAGGGGGAAGCGGCGATGCGTGGCTGAACACCATCGGCTGGCGTTACATGTTCCTGTCCGGCGCCATTCCCGCAATCCTGTTCCTGTTCCTGCTGTTTTTCGTGCCCGAAACCCCGCGTTACCTGATGTTGAAGGGCAATGAGGCCGGCGCGCGCGCGGTGCTGGCCAAATTGACGACGGCGGAGGAAGGTGAAAAGGAAATCGCCGACATCAAGGAATCGCTGGCCGAACATCATTCCGGAC
>Ga0182027_10014511_pt1 | contig 10905 bp, 6 predicted proteins | sample 712E1DmetaG_FD_121300 | JGI IMG/M metagenome (GOLD analysis project Ga0182027, IMG submission 121300) | Permafrost microbial communities from Stordalen Mire, Sweden - 712E1D metaG (Illumina Assembly) | ecosystem: Environmental > Terrestrial > Soil > Wetlands > Permafrost | place: Sweden...
GTAGGGGTCGTCGGCGCCGAGGAAGTAGGCGTGGCGGACGAAGAACTGGGCGTCGTCGTAGGCGGTGTCGATGAACCAGCAGGCGATGTCGTCGGTTGAGTCGCTCCGGACGACGCCGGTCGTCGGGTCGTAGACGTCCAGGCCGTGGATCTCGACCTGAAGCTCGCCCGCCCCGCCGGCCACCGGGCGGATGTCGATGTCGGGCTGGCCGAAGACGGTGAACAGGTTGCCGCTGCGGGTCTTCTTGAGCAGCTCGTCGGCCATCGCGAGATCGGGGTTCATTCGGGCGGTCAGGACGGTCAGCTTGCCGAAGCGCATCGCCTTGCCGGTCTCCTCGTCGGCCCGGGCGTCGAAGGCGAAGCCGCACACGACCAGGACATCGAAGTAGCCGCCGGCCTCGAGCGCGGCCTCGCGGACGAGGTCCGGCCCAACGGTCCCGTATTGCGGCCCGATCGCGACCGCGACGCGCCGAGTAGTATCGCCCTCGCAGAACGTGCCGGTGGCCTGGAGGAAGCGCCCGGGGAACGGATCGAGCGTCTCGAAGCGCAGGCGCTCGCCCTTGACCCGGTTGTCGACGCCGGACGAGCGGAGGTTGTCGAGGATCGTCTCGACGAAGCGGCCGGAGTCCTCGATCGGAGCCGGCGGGTCGATGAGGTCCTCGGGGCCATCGGCGACGACGCGGTGGGGCGACAGGCTCTCGACGGTGAACGGCCCGGCTACCCGGACGACCTTCGGGTCGATGTACGGGCGGTCGAACAGGATTTCCGTGTCGGCGTTGCGGGCGATCGCGGCGTCGATCTCGGCGCGGGTCATGCCCTCGCGGATCTCGGGGTTCTGGGCGATCGACTTGAGAGTCACATGCGGGACGCGCTCGTACACGAAGCCCTTGCGGATGTCGCCCTCGGTCGAGCCGAACGCCGCAGCTCCGGTGAGCTGGGCCTCCCTGCGCTGGCCTTCGAGCGTGTCCGCCATGAGGTAGTACGGGTACTTCGCCGCCATCAGGCGCGTCCGAGCCAGCGCGAGCGCGACCCGGCTCGTGTCGATCGTGATCCAGCGCCTGCCCCACTGCTCGGCGACGTATGCGGTCGTGCCGGAGCCGCAGGTTGGGTCAAGGACGAGATCGCCCGGGTCGGTAGTCATGAGGAGGCAGCGCGCAACCACTTTGGGGCTTGTCTGGACGACATAGACCTTGTCTTCGTGGAAGCTGCCTACGACGGTGTCCGTCCAGACGTTGGTGTACTCGGTCCAGCCAAAGTCGGTTACAAGACGCTTGTAGCGCAGGGAGTTGCGGGCGGCGAACAGCCGGCCCGCCGACGCCACCTTGTCCAACCCATCGCGAGTTGTCTTCCAGTGTCTGTTCGCCCCCGGGTGGTAGGACTTGCCGCCGAACTCGTAGTCGAACGTGGTCGAGCCAGGACCAGCGGACGCCAAGTCGCGGGACTGGAAGGTCTGGCCGTCGTCGAGGTCGGACGAGAGCACAGCTGAGTCCGCGGCCTCGTGGAAGAGCCGCCGGAACTTCACGACAGCCCGACTTTTCGCGTACCACAGGATGTAGTCCGCTACAGGCGGGATCTCGTTCGCGGTTGCGTAGCTGGTCTTCAAGAACGGAATCGTTAGGACGAAGTTCTCGCTCCCAAAAACCTCGTCGAGGACATTCCGCATTAGGTGCACGTTTTCGTCGCCGATCTGGACGAAGATCGACCCAGACTCGGTCAGCAGCTCGCGCGCCACGACCAGCCGATCCCGCAGATAGCTCAGGTACGAGTGGATGCCCAGCTCCCAGGTATCGCGGAACGCGCGGACCTGCTCCGGCTGGCGGGTGGCGTCCTCGGCCTTGCCGTCCTTGACGTCGCGCTTGCGCGTGGAGACCTGCCAGTTGCTGCCGAACTTGATCCCGTAGGGCGGGTCCAGGTAGATCGCCTGGACCTGGCCCTTGAGGCCCTCCTTCTCGGCCAGCGAGGCCATCGCCAGGAGCGAGTCGCCCAGGATCATCCGGTTCGACCATTTCATCGGGTGGCGGTAGAAGTCGACCCGATCCTCGAAGGCCATTCCGTTGAAGTCGCCGGAGAAGAGGTCCAGCTGCGAGTCGCGCCCGGCCGCGGTCGTGGCCCGGAGGTCCTCGATGATCGCCTTGGGGCTGATCTGCTCCTGGATGTAGATCGGGATCGCCGGAACGACGAGGTCCTCGCCGTCCTGCTCGTCCTTGCCCTTCCAGACGAGCTGCGGGTCCAGCGATGGGTCGCGCGGATAGCGGAGCGTCTGCGGCCCCTGCTCCTCCTTCGCGGCGAGCGACTGCGTCTCTGCGGTCGGGATGTTCACCCGGCTGTCTCCGGTGTGATGGACGGCCTCGACGGAGGTCGGCGTGGCGGGCTTGCCTATCTTCCTAGCCAACGCTTATCTCCCCCTTACGCGGATACGAGTGAACGGACATGGGCGCGGATGAGGTTCGCGGCGTCCCACGGGTCTGACACTTCCAGGAACGACCAGCGGCCCAGGCCGCCGTGGTTGTTGACCGCTGGGACCCAGTACGTCTCGGCGGTCGCGGCCTTGGCCGCCTTTTCGCGGCGGTGCTCGCCGGTCACCTCGATGATGAGGTTCAGCGGCTCGGCTCCACCGTCGTCATAGCGAACGATGAGGTCGGGAACGTAGTTGGCGGCCTCGCCCTCGAATGTGTACGGAATACGGAAGTTGAGGCCCTGGTTCTTAGCGTAGGCCACCACCTCGTCCATCTCATCGAGGACCTGGCCGGTCTTCGCCTCCCAGCGGGAGTCGAGCACGAGGTAGTTGAGCGGGCTTCGCTCCGTCTCGTAGACCGCCTTGGTGGTCGTGAAGTCCACGTAGCGGGTCGAGCCGATCGGATCGTAGGGGCGCAGGATCGGCATGATCCGCTTCTCACCGGCCGTGCCGCGGACGATCGCGCGGTGGATGCGATCGGCGGCATCGTGTTCCCATTCCGTGATCAGGAGCATCTGGGGGAACGCCTTGTCCTTGAGCACGACGCACTCGGCGAGCCAGCGCTCGGTGATTGCGAGGATCTGCGGGAAGAGCCACGGCTGCTCGGCGTTGTCCGCGGCGCGGAAGTACGTGTCAAGGACGCGCTTGGCGATCCGGAAAGCGACCTCCTGGGGTCGGCGGAGTTTGAGGTCGTCGAGGTTCGTCTCGATCGACTCGCCCACGATCGGATCGAGCACGGTCACGACCGGAACTTCGTCGGTCGCGAGCGTCTTCGTCGAGTCCGGGGTGAACTCGGCGGTCAGGTGCGCGGTCGGCAGGTCGTAGCGGTAGCCGAGCAGGCGCGGGAACGTCAGCTCCAGCGCGGCGCGCTCGGGCAGGGCGCGAACCCTGTGGATCTCCTTCTGGATGATCGGTCCGGTCTGCCCGCTCGTCGGCAGGAAGCTGAACGGGACGCCGTAGACCTCGGCGTATTCCGGGGCGAAGTGGCCGTCTGGTCCCGCCTCATAGCTGACCCGCCGCAGGCCTCGCCCGACAACCTGCTCGCACAGGAGCTGGGTGCCGAAGGCGCGGACTCCGAGGATGTGAGTGACGGTGTTGGCGTCCCAGCCCTCGGTCAGCATCGAGACCGACACGACGCAGCGGATCTGCTCGCCCAGGCGATCCTTCTTGCCGATCGTGTTCATCACCTCGCGCAGGAGGTCCTCATCGGTGATCTCCTCGACCGAGCGGCCGGGGAAGCGGGCCCGGTACTCGGCCTTGAACTCGTCCACCTCGGCGGCCGCGATCTTCTTGAACGCGGGGTCCATCGCCTCGCCCGACTCGAGCTGGGCGGAGTCGATGAGCAGGGTGTTCGGGCGCGCGGACCAGAGTCCGCCCTCGACGTTGCTGAAGATCGGCAGCGCGCCCGGGACCGGGACGGTCGAACCGTCCGCGAGCGTCTTGTCCCAGCCGGCGATCCAGTCGAAGACGCTCTTGCTGATGGTGGTGTTCTGGCAGACGACGATGAAGACCGGCGGCGTGCCGGTGCCAGCGGACTTCCACGCGTTGTACGACTTCTCGTAGTTGCCGTACAGGCTGCGGAGGGCGCCCTCGAGCTCCTTGGGGAGCTTGGGTTCGGCCTGAACATCGTCCGCGGTTCGGCCCTTCCTCCCCAGGCCTTCGCGAATCCGGACCCACAGGTCGCGGTAGGTCGGCGAGTCGCCGGTGACTGAGTCGTCCGACACCGGGACGCGCGGGATCTTCACGATCCCGGCCTCGATGGCGTCAATCAGGCCGAAGTCACTCACGACCCAGGGGAAGAGCGTGCCTTCCTTGTAGCCCGAACCGCGCAGGAAAAACGGGGTGGCGCTCAGGTCGTAGATCGCCCGGATGCCGAGCTTCGCCCCGACCGCGCGCAGCCCGTTGAGCCAGACCCGGGCGGCCTCCTCGTCGCGGCGGGCCTCGCTCCGCTCGTCGGCGCTGAGCTTCTCCTCCTCGCTCTGGGGGGCGGACTGGTAGCAGTGGTGGGCCTCGTCGTTGAGGACGACGATGTTCTTCTTCGTCCCGAGTGCGCGGCAGACCCGGCGAACCATCTGGTCCGGGGTCTCCTTGAAGCGGTCCGTGTCGCCGTCGGGGCCGGCGAGGACCTTCTTCGTGAGTGACGCCGCCTCGAACGTCTCGCGCCGGATGAAGCCGTGGAAGTTGGCGATCTCGATCTTCGCGGCCTGCAGGGCGTGGAGCTGGTCCGGGGTGAGGAGATCGCGTTCCAGGTAGTAGTTGCCCGCGAGGTTAGGCCGCAGAACCTGGAGCCGGTCGCGGATGGTGATGCCAGGAGTGACCACGAGGAACGTGTCGGAGAACCGCTTGTCCTGGGGGTTGGCGAACTTGTTGAGCGCCTGCCAGGCGATGAGCATCGCCATGACGACGGTCTTGCCCGATCCGGTCGCCATCTTGAACGCGATCCGGTATAGCCCGGGGTTACGCGCCTGGCTGTCCTCGCGGAGCTTATTCTCGATCCAGGGCTGGCGATGGCCGGCGACCTCGGCGAGAAAGATCGCGGTCTCGAGCGCCTCGATCTGGCAGAAGAAGAGCGGCTTCTCGCGGGCCGGCTCGGTCCAGTAAGTGAGCAGGTCGCGGGTGACTGCGGTGATGCCGGGGTAGTTGGCTGTTCGCCATGCGCCGACGTGCTCGCGCACCCGGTTGATGAAGTCGTTGTCCGTCATTCGCTCGCCGACCCAGTCGCCCGGCAGGCTGAGCTGGGCGACGCCCCTCGTCTTGGGCTTTGGGATCGGGATGAAGTAGGTGCTCCGGCGCCGGCCCTCCGCGATCTCGTTGGTGATCCCGTCGTCGTCGAACCGGAAATGGCGCGCCGGCTCGCTGAACGGCGAGTTCAGGATCGGGTTGTCGATCACGACCGGTGGCAAGCGGTCCCCCTAAGACAGTGGCGGGGCGACGTTCCCGTCCAGGATACGCGGCGTGCGTGCCAGGTTTGGTGTCATGGCGCCGCACACGACGCGAACATAGTCGCGACCGGCCACGTCGCACGCAGGGCAGGCTAGCCCGTGCGCCGGCCGTCGACCAGGCTGACCACTTTGCGTTCGTAGAGTTCGCGCCGCAGATCGTCGAGTGGGTGGATAGTTCCGTCAGAGCGGCGGTACTCCCAGAACGTCCAGCCGTTCGTTTGAGGGATGTCCCGTCCCGGAAACGGGCCAGCGACCGACTTCCGCGCCACCCCACCGGCCGTCGAAAGAGAGTCGTAGACGGCGCCATCGAAGACGATGCGATCTGCATCTTCGATCCGGGCGGAGAGGTTGGTGCCGCGGTAGCGATGCTCGATGTCGAACGGGACCCGCACGAGTCCGCCGGTGATGAGTTGCCCCAGCGACACGCCGCGCCAGGGCGTCCCTGCGCCCATCTTGCCTGCGGCCGGCACAGGCCCCGGAGCAGGCTCACTCGTGGCTGCCCTGGGCTCCTTCGTCGCTGCAACAACAGACTGAGTCGGCTGTGCAGCGGCGACGGGAAAGTCGAACGTGGTTCGGAGGCGGCCTAGGCTCGAACGCACTTCCGCATGGCTGAGGGCCCCGGCCTTGCCTCGAATCAGGCGCACAAGCCCTGGGTCCGGCTCGGGCCCGAAGAACCCGATGAGGGCGTCGCGGACCTGTCGATCCACGAAGTCCGACTTCCAGAGGACGTCGATCAGGTGGTCCGCCATCTGTGCTTTGGCCAGCAGCCGCAGGGTCTGGTCCGGGTGTGTGTCAGGATCGGCGACCCGGACGACTCGAAAGAGCTTCTGTTCGACCGGTACGGTGGCGTGGCTGTTATAGATGCGCCATTCGTTGCCGTCGGTCAGGGCCACCCACTCGACGCCAGCGACAGTGGCGTAGGCGAGCATCTGGCTCGTCCACTTGTGATCGTCGAGACGAACGCCCAGGGCTTTGGCCTCGATGAAGAGGCGTGGCTCCCGCAGCAAGAACAGGGCGTAATCGACCGGGTTGTCACTCGAGAGGCGCTTGTACTCGAGCTTGACGTCCTCGAGGTCTTCGGTATCCCAGCCGAGGGCACGCAGCACCGGAACGATCAGCGCTGCCTTTGTGTCCTGCTCGCCAATGCTCTGCCGCTGATACTTCGCGATCCGGTCACGGACGGTGGCCAGCGCGACTTCGAGATCCGCCACGTTCCTCCCTCACCTCGCGATCACAGGGGTGCATCGTAGCCCATGTTGGGATAATCCCAACCTCGAATTAGCGTGCCTGCCACGATGGTGTGGCACCAGCTGTGACCCGGTCCGTCTTGAGTCCGGCCTATCGACGGCTTCGCGACTGGCTGGTCGCCGGCCGGCAAGCCCAGAGCCTGACTCAGGTCCAGCTAGCCGAGAAGCTCGGACGACCACAGTCGTTCGTATCCAAGTACGAACGCGGGGAGCGGCGGCTCGACTTCGTCGAGGTCTTCGAGATCGCCGAGGTTCTGCGGATCGATATCTGCGATCTCGTCACAGAGATGCGGCGGCCACGGAGTTAGCCAGCGGGCGCCCACGAAGCCTGGCCGGCAGTCCGTCACCATGCGTGCGTCGTGGGGTCGCTGACCAGCCGTTCGTCTGGCCGCAGAATTGGCGTACAGTGACCGGCAGCTCAGTCGAGAAGGAGGGACAGATGCCTTGGGGGTTGACGCCCGCACACTTGATGATCTTGCTCGTGCCCGTCGTCATGGTCGTTCTCATTGCCGCCGCGGTGATCCACGCTGCAGCCTCACCGCGGCGCCCCGCCGGCCCGCCGTGGGACGCTGCCCTCGCGAACCTGCGCCTGCGCTATTCGCGCGGAGAGATCAGCGAGGCCGAGTTCGAACAGATGAAGCGGACGCTGGGCGGATAGCCGAGGCGCCCGAGCGAATCTGGCTACGAGTCCAGCTCCTGGGTCGCTCAGCAGGCCTGCCGGCAAGCTCGACTTCTTCCTCACGACTGCGACAGTGCCCCATGACCGAGCCCCACGATCCGCGCATGGTGTCCTGGGTTACGGCGTCCGACCTATCACTCGACCTCGCCCAGGGGCGCGGGGCCGCGGATAAGCGGCTCGAGGCGAGATGCCGCTACTCCGAGGACCAACTCGCGGACCAGTCCGTGCATCTGGTGGGCAAAGGCGTCCTGATCCCACATCCGTGTTGCGTCCGCGACGGCCTTTAGGTCTCGCTGCCATTTCGAGCGATCTACCTCGTCAAAATGGCCTGGCCCGAGCTTGTTCCTGACGAAGTTGACGAACATCTCCCGCGATACGGCTTGCTTGCCCAAGGTGAAGACCGGCTCCGTTCGCCATTGCTGAAGGGTCCTCCAGTCAAACCCCAACGCGCGGTCGGGTCCGCGCTGGTCGGCAAAGTGGATGACTGGACCCAGCGTCCGGATTAGCTCATGGAACGCGCGTCCGCGATCCGTATCCCCGGGAAGCCAGAGCTGAACGCCGAGCTTTCGACACAGCATCGGCATGACGGGGTGTCTTGAAAACAGCCAGCGGAATAGCAGCAGCGACGCATCGTCCATATCGTCGAGGCTGAGCCGCGGTGCGCGATACCAATGGCGAAGCCGATCGATGTCGCGCAGAAACCGCCCGCGCAGCTCGTAGCTGGGCGACTGGAGGTCGCCGTGCGTAAGAGCCGTCGGATTGTCGGACGCCTTGGCCAGCTCAGCTACCTCGGAGTCCGGGAGCAGGCGAGTCCCGATGAATATCTGGCTGAGCCGCCCGGCAAAGGTTCCAACCAGGCTGCCGTCCTCCAAGCACCCGGCAAAGGTCAGGGGCTGATCGAATGCGAACCGGCTTGGACCCTCTGCGAGCTCGATATCGACCGTCAGCTGTCGACCGGGATCGCGAGCCCAGGGCTGGACCTCGAACATTGCCACGAGGTTCGCGCTGGGGTCAGCCGTCAGCAGCAGGCGGCGGGCGATGGAGCGAGACGCGTCGGCGCGAGCCACCAGCGATTTCCCGTCCTCGTCCTGAAGAACAAAGCACACGCGCCCCGGTACGTTCGCCTCGTTTACGACGACCTTCACGGTGGAGGCACCACGCTTCGCGGAACCGAGAACGACCTGCTCTCCCAGCGTGTCGGGCTGTACATCGAAGCCGATGAACACACCTTGGCTGGTCTCCGGACCGAGCGGCATGGTCGGCACGGCAACGTGCCCGCCGCGCGCGAACCATGCGCTGCCCCCATCGCTGCCGACAATCGGTGGGAGGCCCTGGTGAAGTTGGCCGTCGTCGCGCCCGAAGTCGTAAAGTTCGGGAACGGGAACCGGGTCGCTGTCGGAGTTGGTCATCGTGCGGGAAGAGTCTGACATGCCGACACGACGTGGTCATCGTGTCCGCTCGGGCGACGACCACCCTGCAATCGGAACCCAGGTAAGCCGCGCTCGCTGGCCCCTTGTCCGGCCCCCGCTCCGCCAGTCGCCGCACGATCCCGAGCCCGGTGCCGGCCAGCTCGTGCAGCTGCGTCGGGCCGCCGTTTGCGGGTCTGGCTGCGGACGCTCAGCAGTTTCTCATCGCTTTCGTCGCCGAAGGTTCACCGTGAAAGCGGCTAGCTCGTAGAACCAGTCCCGAGCGACCAGGTTTATGCCAAAGGTCAGTGTGGTCTCGACAGCCAACCCGATCGGGCCTCGCCCAGTCGTGGCGCTCTTGAACGTCCTTAGCTCGATGCATGACGGCCCGATGTCGCCGATCGGTTCCCACCCTTGATCCAGCCACTTCAGTAGTTCGGGCATGATCACCTTCTGGTAGTCCTGCCAGTACGACAGGCGTGCCGCCACATCGGTGTACCCGTTGGGACCAGAGGCGGAAATCCAACCGGTCTTCTTGTGCTCCCATTTCAGAACGAAGGTGTGATACTCCCATTCGGTCAATCGTTGAGCCGGCGCTGTTGCTACTGGCGCTGCCTCCCAGGCGAACGTTGTGTTGGCGGTCCCTGATGCCTGCTGTCGTATTGCCCCGACCTGCCCTTGCCCCCCGTCGAACTCGAAGCCGCAAGACCCGCAGAAGCGGAGACCGCTGCTACGGAGTTTCCCGCAGCTCGGGCAGAATTCAGCCTCCACTGAACCTGTTCCGGATTGTCGCGGAGCAGACGACAGTGGCGTGCTGTCTAAGTCGCTGGTCGCCGCAGGGGCCCTCCGGATCAAGGCTCCGCACCTGTAGCACTTCTCAGCCTGGGGATGATTGGGTGAATTGCAGCTTGGGCAATCCCGAGTCCAGTCCACGCCAGTATTCTCCCTAGCCTCGGACCCACTCCTGCCGCGCCGTTGCGGGCCGCCCGGTTTGGCTGTCAATGGTACTTCGCCAGAATCTCGCACGTTGTCCCCCACCGCCTACTTGAAGTTCTACGGGCAGGCTGTCAACGCTGGCAGACTCGGCTGGAGCTAGCGGCACCGTCCGCCTCGTCACGATCAAGCCATAGGGTCGCCTCTTGGCGCCTGGGCGCTCTGACTGGCTGGCTATGGTCAGAGAACCCGGCCGACGCAAGCCTTGAGTCGAACCCCACGGTTGCGACAGCTGGCTAACGACAGCGCCCGACTCAACATTGCCAGCTCGGGCACGAGAACGCGGCCGTCGGAGGGCAGGGTGCCGGTCACCTCCAAGCTCCTACCCATGCCAGGCGTACGAAGAAGAACCCCGGCGGGCAACCCGCCGGGGTTCTTTGATCAGAGACCGGGATGGCTACTACTGGCTGCAAATCGCATACACCCCAACCGCCATTTCCTTGCCGGCATCGAGGTCGCCGATGACCACTCCCTGCGCCTGCCACGTCGTGGTGCTGGCGGGATAGGAAGCGCTCAGAACTGTCTTCTCCGGCGAGTCGCCGTTCCCGACCCACGCTCCGCCGCCAAGAAGAACCGTGCCATTTGGGCATGTCGCCGCGGCGTTGACAAAGTAACCCGCGTGGACGCCGGGTTCCGAGATGGCCGTTGGGCCTTGGACTATCGTGCTGCCGGAAGGACCACTCGGACCCGTAGGCCCAACCGCTCCGGTCGCGCCAGTGTCACCCTTGGGCCCGGCGGGACCCGCAGCACCCGTCGCGCCGGTGGGACCAGCGGGACCCTGTGCCCCCGTGGCACCCGTGGCACCCGTGGCACCAGTGGCACCCGTGGCACCCTTTGGACCCTGTGGGCCAACGAGAGAGGTCCCCGCCGGCCACGTCGTCGTCTTGGGTCCGTAGATCATGTTGAGATCGGTGCCAATGTAAAAGTTGCCAGCGACCCCGGTGCCGATACCAGGAGCGCCCGCGCCGTAAAGGATGGTGTTGCCATCCGTGCCGTCCGTGCCATCGGCACCCGCGGCACCCTGGATACCCTGCGCACCCGTAGCACCCGTGGCGCCCGCGTCACCCTTGGCCCCCTGTGGGCCGACGAGAGAGGTTCCGGCAGGCCAGATCGTCGTCTTGGGTCCGTAGATGGTGCTCGTGTCGGTGTCAATGTAGAAGTTGCCAGCGACACCGGTGCCGATA
>Ga0182027_10014513_pt1 | contig 10905 bp, 9 predicted proteins | sample 712E1DmetaG_FD_121300 | JGI IMG/M metagenome (GOLD analysis project Ga0182027, IMG submission 121300) | Permafrost microbial communities from Stordalen Mire, Sweden - 712E1D metaG (Illumina Assembly) | ecosystem: Environmental > Terrestrial > Soil > Wetlands > Permafrost | place: Sweden...
CCCATTCGCCGTTCTTGTGCCGGTACTTGCCGGACTCAACGAAGGTCGCCGTAATGCCAATCTTCGTCGCCAGAAGATGCTTCCATTGGTCCCAAGTCGGATCCCACCCGAGCGGCAGCAGCGAGGAGTCGAAATACAGCTCGGCCTTCCGACGGCTATCGCGGTAGCGCGCACACCCATCGAAGTACTCAATGCGGCGCAGCGGAACGCGAAACTGGCGTTGGCGCTGGGCCGGCAGGTAGGACAGCAGTCGCCGGACGAAGAAGGTACTTCCATCCTCTGCAAGTTCGCCAGAGACCACGCATTGGCCGAAGCCGCCATACGGGAAGACAGCCGGCGCGTCCGGGTCCCGCAACAGGGCGTCGTAACAGGAGCGGAGGTCGGGATGGGCCAGGAGATTGAACGCCCGCTCTGCGTTTCGGATCTCCGGCTTGGCGGCGGGATCAGATTCACGCTCCAGCCGACAAATCCTGTAAGCCAGCCGCAAATCGGCGGGCGTCGCTGTGGGCCGCGCGCGCAAGACTTCGTAAAGAGTCGGCTGTCTCTTACCGATTGGCGTCGGTGTGAAAAAGTAGAAGTAGTCTCGGACGGCGTTGTTCGGCAGATGAAGCGCGCGGATGCCAAGTGCGCTTTCGAGGACTTCTGCACGGACGAAGTACTCACTGCGTTTGTCAGCTTTCGGTTGCGCCACGTAGCCTATCCGTCCGTAGTAGAGTTGCCGAGCTCTCCGGCGAAGGCCATTCTGCGTGGCCAGGCACTCGCGGATTGGCGACTCGAACAGGCCCACGCAAATGTCATCGTCCGGGCGCAAGTAGCTGGCCAGTATCCGCGGCACCAGAATGTCCTCACCGTCAGTGGCGCATCGGACTGATGGACCGTCCACTCGGAGATTCCGAATGCGCAACACCGGCCCGACTTGACGCGGGCTGATTGCAGCCTGGAGGTTTGCTTCAGGCACAGACGATCCTCAATCCTCAATTGACCAGCCTATTCCCAGCGACCAGAATAGGCCCTTCCGTCAGCGCATGCATCAACGCTTCGCCGTCGGCAATGACGAGGTCCAGTTCAGGATCCGGAGCACAATCGATCTCCGGTTCCAGGGGACCGTCCCATCCAAGCATCTCGCTCAGGGCCACCGGTGCCTCGGCGAAGGCTTCGCCATCTTCGAACGCGGCAGCAATGTCGGATTCGTCGTCTGGCCGAAGCGGATCAGTCGGATAGGTGCCGCAACCGGGACAGACCACCTGAGACTCATTGTCCGGATCAAATCTGAAGCCGCATTCGGTGCACGACATTTCGGGCAAACTCTTCCTTCCTCGCGACCTCAGTGTAAGGCCAACTCGAAAATGGCTCCAAAAAGTGGCGTCGGTCGAACACGGGTCCAGCCCCAATATCAGCCTCAATCTGATCGCAAGCGATTGAAATACAAAGGATAGCCCCGACGGCTTTGTCCCGATCACGGTTCACCATTCGGAGAGTGGTGGACTGCCCGTTCCGTTGATCGCACGACCTCGATTGCTGGCCCCATAGCGCGGCGGACGCTGACCGAGATGAAGGCCGTACATTTCCGTCGGGACGTTTGCACCTGACAGGACTCCGACAACGAAGCGCCGGTCCGAAAAATTGTCTGGGCGATGCGCGTTTCTGGGTATTGATTTTCAGCAAGAGTTCTTCCAAAGAACTTCAGTTTTCCGCCCGGAGGGTCTGCTGCGTGTTCAAGGCATAGCAGTATCCGACTTCGTCGGATGCCGAGGCGATGCCAACTACTCATTTACTTGAGCTGTCTGCGCAGTGCCTCACGCGCAGTCATGCCAAGAATGGAACAGCGTAATCGCGCATGCGCAGCCGCAACCCTCCTGCCACTCGAACGAACGTAGGTGGACTGTGAACTGAAGAGGCTCCCCCGCATCCATCGCACGTAACACAACAGCGGGGGCATCGGGAGAACCGAGCACCGTGTGACGCCTCCCGGCCAGCACCGGCGCGAGATGATTATTAATTGAGCGTCCGCCGCGGACATACGCGACCATCATCCCTTCCTGCATCGCCCATGCGTATTCGCCCGTAATGAACCGCTGAATGCCCTTGTCGCAGTAGTCGCCACCGATTGGGTGATCATCATCTACGGGCTTGCACTCCGCAAAAAGAGCGTCCTGGGATGGCCGCACCGACAGATGCTCGCGTTTCATGAGGAACATTACAAGGTCCGGTCGCTTTGACGGGTGCGCACCGTCATAGTTCGGAACCTCTGGAGCCCGAACAACATTCCTGAATCGGCGGCGGTCAAACCCCGGAACCATGTTGGTACCGAGGAGTTTGTCCTCCAGGACCCGGTAAAGCTCCAGCGTGATTTCATCCTCTTTCGCATTAGGGAAGATAAAGCCGGTCGGCGGTTTCGCACGGAGCAATTGAAAGGCTCTTGTTAATGCCGCGTGTGCAACAAGGACGACGCGTAGTGGGATTCGTGGATGGGGTAACCGGTAATCTGGATCAGCAACAAAGAACCCCGGCATATTCACCGGGTTTCCAAGGGAAACGCATCCATATGGCTTTGCTCAATGTGCAAGCCGCAAAGGCGAGCTCTGCTCCTGGTCCAGAAGCGGCGCGCGTTGATGATCCCCAGCAGGAGGCCACCACCGGGAACTCGAAGAATGATCCTGCTGGCGCCGGTCTTGGTGGCATCCGACATCAAGCGTGTCAGAAGTTCTTGCGTGTCTCGCAGTTCATCGCCGGCTAGGGTTACGCCCACGAACTGCCACGCGGGAAACCACTCACGGGCTTTCTGCTGCAGCACTCTCACTGCGAGTCGCTGGCCGGCAATTCCAAAGAGAGGCTGAAGCATGCTCTCCAGATACTGGCAGAATGCCGCAAGCTCTTCCGGCGGGACAGGTGCTTCTGCCCGATCGCGCACGGTTTCGTAAGGTCCGCAAAACTCGACGGTATCGAGCACGACGCGCGCGTCGTGCTCGTCAAGACCATACATACTGAACACGAAGTCATCGATTTCGTCCCATGGCTTCGCCTCCTGTGTCTCCAATGCTTCAGCGAGAGCGATAAGCCGGGCCTGGTCCACTGCGTTCAACTCAGTGGGGTCGGGGAATGGAAACTCATCTAGATCTTCCTTTAGGATTGCTCGGAAGGTTGCCCCTAGTTGCGAACTCCTCATCAGGCAGAAATGCTGGTAGAGTCGACTGTGGAGCACGAGGTAGAGAGCCGAGACCAGGACCTTGCCGGCAGGTGATCCGGCCGCAGAGTAGCCGTAGTTGATTCGGGAGAAGGCAATCGCCTCTCGCCACGAGATAAATGCCTTAGGCTCGATGCGGGATTCCCGCGGTGCCTGGGGCACAATAACTACTGGTGGCTCATACAGCCGCTTATTGCGCGGGAAACTTATCGCGATTTGTTTGTGCCGGTCGCTCCAGGGCAACAACGCTTCCGTGCGAAGAGCGAACCCGCTGCCTGGAGCCTCAAAGTCCTTTAGCTTACGCAGATCCTCCGTCGATACCGCTCCCGAAAACAGGTCGTATCCTTTGCCAGAATACAAGTCGTGTTTCTTCCAGAATTGGCGGACGACTCCCCGCGGAAGTTTATCAACCACGTCTACATCCAGCACTGTTCCAACGGCTAGTGCCTTCAACATCCACGGCTTTTCAATAACTACGCGTGCTGCTATGGTCTCGGCAGCTTTGTAGTCCAACCTGAAGAGCCCCCTACTGCTCAGACGGTTCTCCCGGATTGGAGTGACGAAATGAAAATGGTGGTCAGGTTTCGGAACGGAGTTACGGGCGAACAGGAGCAGGAATGGCAAGTCCATGTTGGGCCAGACGGGAGTCTTCTCCAAATCTGAACCGTTCAATATCCCTGTTACCGCCAATCCTCGCATGATGGCGTCGCGGGCGGCCTTACCCCTTCCAGCTTGCTTAAGGATCAACCGTCCTGGCAAAGCCATCGCGATGATGGCGTCCGCCTTCGCCCACTCTGTAGCACGCCATAGGAAAGGTAAATCGGGATCGTAGTCTGGGTTTGAGTATTCACTGGCTATGTCGGCGCAACCGCGAGCGATGAGCGCGCGACGCGTGAGTACCGTGAACTCCCCGTTCAAAGCTTCAATCCGTTTCTGCTCTTCCGCTTTGCGCTTTTTGTCTTTGGATGTAGCGCGCAATCTAGTCCAGGGTGGGTTTGTCACCACGATATCGAATGAGCCGTTGAATGCCGTGGGCACATCGGGGCCAAGACTGCCTAAGACGAAGCCTCCCTTCCTATCCTTTTCGTGTTCGCCGAAGTTGAATAACACCTCGTTACGCAATGGACGCGGAAACTTGAGGGCTTTCGGGGGGCGTTGGGTCGCATTGACCTCGATCGCGGAAATGTAGAGCGAGAGTGCGGACAGCCTCAACGCGGATTCGCTAACCTCGAAACCCCGGAGTTGTTTGTAGAGGATTCGCTGGATCGCCCGCGTGTCTGGCCGACCACCATTCTTCGCCCAATACTCACGCACTAATTGCCGAAAGGCCAAAACCAAAAACACCCCAGCACCGCAGGCGGGGTCTAGCACAGCGGCTTCAGCGGGGCTCTTCACGCCCGCAAACGCTTCCTCCACTAATAATCTGGCGATGTTCCTCGGCGTGTAGTAGACGCTGGTCCCTTCGGCGTGCGCCTCGTCCCATTGGTGGCTGAAAGTCTCGTAAACCTGGCTCAAGACCCCAACCGGGATATGTGCAAAATTGAAGTCGTCCCAATCGACGTCGAAGCTCGTTTGGAACGAGCGATGGCCGACGAACTCCCAGCCACGAAGAATGGCCTGAAGGTGGTCAAATAGGCGCATTTCCGTGCAACGGCCCGCCTCACGATAGAAGCGACGGTACAATCGAAGGCGCTCGATCGAACTTGTCTCGGAGTTCAACCCATCAACTAGGGGTAACAGGTCGCCGTTGAACGTCTCATCGAGCCAGCAGGAAGTCGCGGCGGCCTTCTCCGCGGTGGAAAAGGCATCACGCAATTCGTCCGCCTCCGAAGAAACTTGGGAGAGTTCCTTGGGCAATACGATACCGCGGTCGATCAGGAATCGAAAGAAAAGTGCCCTTCCGGTTGTAGAGAGCACGTCAAGGCCGCGCATCGGACCAGGTTCGCCACTTCTTCCAGCGAGGTCTTCGGAGGCGGCGCTCAGAAGCTTGTGGATCTTTTCGAAAACGTAGTCTGCTTGTTCAGGCCGCCCTGTCAACTCGAAAGTCCCTGTCGCAAGGCTTTGGAAGAATGTCCCTGCGCCCGGTTCTGAGACAAGGATCGTTTTGAATCCAGCCGCCGTCAGCGCTCTCCGATCGAGGTTGATCGGATAGATATCCAAGCAACCTGGCCTAGCCACGCCGAGGCAGGCATGTTCGCTTCGGTTGGCCAGTAGGAGTTGCAGATCCTCAATCTTTTGCGCCTGCAGTCGTGATGCACCGACCTCGTCAACACCATCGATCAGATATAAGATCGGACGACCTTGAAACTCTGCTACCGCCCTCGGAAGAACTGGAGCGCGGGACTTGGCCGGTAATAAATCGAGATATTCCAAATGCTCCGGCCCAGGCTCGGCGTCCAGCCAGATCGGATCGGGACATCCGAGATCGCGCGCCGTGGTGCGAATCCGGTTGTTAGCGGTGGAGGTTGGAGTGGTAGGCATTCGATTAGACCGTTCTCACAATGCCCACGAGGAGCCCGAGAATCCGCGCGCGCTGAGCATCGCCCCGTGAAAGCTTGATTTCGCGAAAAATTGGATTATCAGCTTTCAGAAAAAGTCCGCTCCGTGTGCGGTACACTCGCTTCAGGGTTGCCTCATCCTCAATTAGGACGGCCGCGATCGATCCGTTCTTCACTTCGTGTTTCGCGTCGAGCACTGCTATGTCTCCGTTCAGAATTCCAGCCCCGATCATGCTAATCCCTTGGACCCGGAGAGCAAAAAGCGCATTGCCACGAAAGAGATGCGCTGGGAGCATGAGATAGTCCTCTGCATTTTCCTGGGCAAGCAGCGGCGCTCCTGCCGGAATACGGCCCAAGAGAGGCACACTGACGGAGCCAGTTTGGTCATGATCCCCATGACGTGGGAGCATTAAACCCCGGGACCGACCCGGTATTCGATGCACGAACCCCTTCTTCTCGATTAGCCGCAGATGCTGCCGTACAGAATTGGGACTCTTTAGCCCAAAATGGTTCGCAATTTCCTGCAACGTCGGAACGAGGCCAGTTTCACGCTGCCGACTCTCAACGAATCCGAGCACCTGCTCCTGTCGGTGTGTCAATGCTGCCGATCCTGGCATACTGCCTAGATTTACACTATAGTCCCCCAGGATCTAAACATCAAGGGCATAGTAATCCCACCGTCTAGAAAACTGAGGGAGCTGATCATTTTCGATATAACAGATGGCCGTCCATGAACCGATTTAATGAAGGTTGCATGCGAGCCCGCTCGTTGGGCTGCGAGAGCGCGGTATCCTTAGGATCCTGGGTCAGGGGCCGTGAGTTTTTCGAGAGACACACACACCGACGAAGAGAAGAAGAAGAAGAAAGAAGAACCGACGGGAGGAGGTCCTTTCAATGGCCAGACTTGCTGCCAAGGCCCGCTGCAACCACTACCCGCTGCCGGTTCGGGAAGCGGAATTGATTCGAGGTTGCCTCACATTTCCCCACCAGCCGTTCTCTGCACTGGACCCTTGCGCGGGCGAGGGCAGAGCTATGGCGATCATCACACAATCTTCGAAGGCCGTCAGGTACGGGATCGAATTGGATTCGTACCGCGCGGAGGCTGCTGCGAAAGTTCTGGATCATGTCATCCAGGGCGATGCTCTAAGTGCGCACGCGCGCGTGGAGTCATTCGGATTGATCTACGCCAATCCGCCATTCGATGCAGAGTTCGGGGAGTCGGGCAACCAACGCTTTGAAGTGCTGTTCCTCGCCCACTTCGCCCGTTCGTTCGTCCCTGGCGGGGTGCTCATCTACGTCTTGCCGGCAAAACAATTGGCGGGATGCGCCAATGTTCTCGCCTCGCACTTCCGAGAGGTCCAGGTGTTCCGGCTCGACTCACCAGAGTGTGCCCTGTACGAACAGATCGTCGTCTTCGCGATTGCGCGCTCCAGGCGAGAGCGGGACCGCGCTCGCGACTCGGAAATCTCATTCAGCAGGAATCGCTTCGTGTCCGCAGCACGACAGTATGAGACGTTGCCGGTCCTGTCGCAGGGGCTAGTCGACTTGCGAGTTCTACCGACCGGTCCGGCTGAGATCACCTACGCGGGTTTGCCGTTCGACATCATCGAGGATCTGCTGATAACGTCTCCGGCGTATCGGCAAGTCGCACAAATACTCGATCCCCAACCTATTTCACTGAACACAAGGCCTTTAACTCCGTTGCACAAGGGACACATCGGCCTTCTTTCCACGGCCGGGCTATTAAACGGGAAATTTGGCTCTGGCGACCGTCTCCACGTCGCTGCCTGGAAGACCAAGAAACGAGTCATCAGAACCGAGGACGGCGAAGACGAGAAGACCATTATCCGTGAGCGTGAGCAGTTCGTCCACGAGTTGGCGCTCGCGTTCGCGAATGGAGAAACGGCGCTGATCGAATGAAAAATGCTCACGAACGTTTTGGTTTTGCGGAATTTGAAAAAAGACTCAGAGACACCACCACTCGCATTCGGCTTACCGCAGACTGCTTCATCGGCGAGAGAGAGGCGAAAGCCGGCCCTTCCTACGGGCACCTGCTTTCGGCGTTCGGTACTGATGTTGAGGTCGCGGCGCTTTGGGCGGCAATCCTCGGAGAAGAACCGATCAGAGTTGGCGGCCAGAATCTAAAGCCGTATATGGTTCAGTTTGGCGAGCGCCCGACGGTATATCGTGGGACCCTGACGGTACCCGGGCGGAAGCGCCCAGTTCGGCACCTGGTGGCGGTCTCCAGGCAACTCCGTGCCGAAGGCAACCAAGCCCGCGTCATCGTCAAAGACAATTCTCCCGATCTGATTCTGCGAGCCGTTGGAGACCTCCACGGCTTGCCTCTACTCTCGGACTGGAGCGAGTGGTTCCGTATTCGCCTCCAAAGAGCCGGCCGTATCCGGCCGTTGTCCGGCCTGAATTGCGCCCCGGTGGCGATCCAGGGCACAAAGCATGAGTTTCTTGAATGGATCGGGGCCGGTCTCAAGAACGGCCAGATCCAAATCCCTCCACCTTAGACCTGCGCCGCAGTGCCGCGGGTCCACATCCATTTGGAGTCAGACCCATGGCAATCGCAACACTCGAAGAGTACCTGAGATTATGTGGTCGACTACATAATGCAGAGCGTTTTTAGCCCGGCGGCGCGGCCGTAGGAAGCCGGAAAAGGGTGGAGAAACTTCCCGGCCGCGACGGTGGGCTAAAAATGAATTGGACTAAACCGCGGTAGAATGCCTGCCTTATGTGTTTTGATTGGTGCCCGGGGGCTGGCGGGGAGCGACAAACGGTCTGAGCCGATGACAAGGCCGGCTGCGGACCGTTGGGATACCGACAGTGAGAGGTTGTCAATGGCTCCGTGGATGCGCTCGATCTGGCGGCGGATCGCCGTTGTGACCGATATGGCAACACTCGCCCTCTGGCGTGACCAAGCGAAGTTGGTCCGCGGTAAGATGACCGAGTTTTGGAAAGTAAGTGTCATGAGGTGTCGGTGACCGCCGTCTGCCGACCAGGATTGGGCGGTAGGATAGCCACTGCTGCCATTCGACCCTGGTGACACACCGGACACTCCCACAACGAAGAGCCGGTGAGTTCTTCATAGCGGTCCCGGTAATCTTTGCTCGCCTCTGCCGCCGGTGGGTCGCAGGTCGGCATGCCCAACAGTTGGCGGCAGCGCGCCAGTTTCTCTTTGCGGTAGCGGTTGCCGAGAAAGCCGTAGTATCGGATGCGTTGGAAGCCATCGGGCAATACATGCAGCAGAAAGCGGCGGATGAATTCCTCGGCATCGAGCGTCATGGTCTTCTGTTGGCTGCCATGACGATAGTTCTTATAGCGGAATGTGACTTTGCCGTGGTCGATGTCCAACAGGCGGTTGTTGGAGATGGCCACGCGGTGGGTGTAGCGGCCGACGTAGTCCAACACCTGTTCGGGCCCGGCGAAAGGGCGCTTGGCGTAGACTACCCACTCTGTCTGGCGCGTCGGAGCCAAATGGCGTAAGAATGCGGGCCGGTCGCGCAGCGGTTCCATGGAGGAAAAGAATTGCAGCTTTCCCGCGTCAAAGGCCTGGAGTAGATAGTCGAGAAACAGCCGCCGGAACAAACGGGAGAGCACCCGCACGGGTAAGAAGAATCCGGGGCGGCAGGAAATCCACTGCGTAGCGTCGGCGGAAAGGCCGCCGCCGGGAACGACGCAATGCAGGTGGGGATGGTGAAGCAAGTTCTGACCCCAACTGTGGAGCACGGCGAAGAAGCCGATCTCGGCGCCGAGGTGTTTGGGGTCGGCGGCGATGCTGCGCAAGGTTTCGGCGGTGGCGCGGAAAAGAATGCCGTAGACCACTTTCTTGTTCTGGTAGGCGATCGGGGCAATCTGTTCCGGCAGCGTAAAGACCACATGGAAATACTGGGTGTCGAGCAGTTCGGAGCGGCGATTCTCCAGCCAATCGGCGCGGGCCAGCGACTGGCATTTGGGGCAGTGGCGGTCCGCGCAGGAGTTATACGCGTTGCGCTCATGGCCGCACTGGTCGCAGCGCTCCAAATGGCCACCGAGAACGGCGGTGCGGCAGGATTCAATCGCCGTCATCACGCGGCGTTGCGCGACAGACAACGAAGCGCCGTGTTGCAGACGATAGGCGGCACCGTAGCGGCGGAACACATCCGCCACTTCGATCTTCGGGCGATCCATCGGCCCGGCGCTCAAAAGTGCTGGGGCGCGGCGGGTTGCGGCTCCGGAGTGAGTGGCCGCGGAAGCAGGTCGAGGGGACTGGTGGCGGCGCACACCTTGGTGGTGGCGATGCGCAGATAGCGGGCGGTGGTGGCCAGGCTGCGATGACCGAGCAACAGTTGAATGGTGCGCACGTCGGTGCCGGATTCCAGCAGATGGACCGCGAAGGCATGGCGCATGGAATGAGGCGTGATAGGTTTGGCAATGCCGCAACTTCGCTGCGCCTTCTGGCACATCAATTCCACGGCTTCTCTTTGGATGTGGCCGCCAGGAATGTCGCCTGGAAAAAGCCATGGCTTGGGCTTCGCCATCCGCCACCAGTTGCGAAGGATTTCTAGTAGCTTGGGCGAGAGCATGACATACCGGTCCTTCTGCCCCTTGCCTTGCTCCACGCGAAGAACCATGCGCTGACTGTCGACATCGCTGGGCTTCAGGCAGATGACCTCGGAGATGCGCAGTCCGGCGGCGTAGCAAGTCGTCAGAATCGCCCGATGTTTCCTGCTGCTCACGCAGCTCAGAAAGTGGAGGACCTCCTCCGGGCTCAGGACCACCGGCAGTTTCTGTGGCCTCTTGGGCGCCGGGATAACGTCTCCGAAGCTCCAGTTCTTTTTGAGGGAGACCTTGTAGAGGAATCGCAAGGCGGCGACGGCGATGAGGACGGAGCCAGGCGCCAGTTTCTTTTCGTTGGTCAGGTAAACCTGGTAGGTGCGGATGTCCTCCGGACCCAGTTGCTCCGGTGATTTGTCGAAGTGCCGCGCGAACAAGGAGACCTGTTGCACGTAGGACATTTGCGTGTTGAGTGCGAGATTCCGCACCTGCATGTCCTCGGTCATGCGTTGTCGAAGGGATGTCATGGAGAGCTCCTTAGCGAAATGGAATGGCTGCAAGCAGCCACTCCATGCTTTCGCACCGGAGCGCTCAGAGGAAGGCAGGGGCCGGATTCGTCAGCGGGGGTCTTCGCGTTGGACGGGTGACCCTACGCGAATACCGCGTAGCGGTTTAGTCCAA
>Ga0182027_10014514_pt1 | contig 10905 bp, 8 predicted proteins | sample 712E1DmetaG_FD_121300 | JGI IMG/M metagenome (GOLD analysis project Ga0182027, IMG submission 121300) | Permafrost microbial communities from Stordalen Mire, Sweden - 712E1D metaG (Illumina Assembly) | ecosystem: Environmental > Terrestrial > Soil > Wetlands > Permafrost | place: Sweden...
TCCCACGACGTAGGCCATCACCTCACCTTCCTTCCCGGCTTCGATGCCTTTCTGGGCCTGACAATGATGTCCAGACCGTCCCACCTGATGCGCTGCTGTTGTTGAGCGGCCAGCGCCTCGCACATTTTGATCCCGATGCCGCCGGTCTGGAAGATGCCGTTGGCTGTGACGATGAAGTCCTCACCCGAGAACTCGTCTGGCCGCATCTTGCTGCAGGTGTAGGCGACGCCGAAACTGACAATCTCCTTGGGCCGGAATTTGGAAAGAAAGGCGTGGACAAGTACGGCAGCCGTCCAGGGATTCCCGCTCTCGGCTGCATAGACCCACAGTGACCTTGCTCGCGGATCTCTCGACGTCAGGTCGGGCAGCACATGATCGAAATCGGGCCAGTACTCGAACGTCGATTCGAGGCCACGTGACGTGTGCAGCATTTCCAGGAGGAAAGGCCGTTGCTGTTCGTCCTCGAAATCGTACGCCAGCACCTCTTCCAGCCAGGCTACCTCCTTCTTCGTGGCGTTCTTGATCAAGAAGCTGAACTTCGTGAAGTTGTCAGCCATGGTGGCCTCCCTTCGTGCCGCCGCTCTGCTCGTGTGGACGGGCGATACGGGCAATCTGGTCGATGGTGTCCGGCGACCAAGAGGCATTCATGTTGCCGCCGGGCCAGAGGACATCACGAATGGCTGCCAGCTCGGGACTGACCGTAAGCGATGCAGTCGCGGGAATGGCGATGCCATAGATTTGGGCCCATGCTGCTTCGAGCAGCAACATGACCACGCGGTTGCGTGGCAGCTCCGTGGTCAGGGTAAGCTGATTGATCTCGCTGAGTAACCGGCGGGCAGCGGGATGGTTCAGGATGCGCTCGGCAGCGCAATCTTGGCGGGCAGCAAGAAGGCCATGTTCAAAGCCGGCATCGAAGAATAGGTTCTCGCGGGTGGACTGGTAGAACCCACGTGCGTCCGCGTAGGCAATGAACGGCTTTGGATCGCGTACAGACTGGCGCAGCTCCTCGGACAGCTTGGACAGCCGGCGCTTGAACCTGACGATCACGGGCAGGTCATTGATGACGACGTCAGCCGGGTGCTCCTTGCCCTCGATGCGTGTCTGTTCATAGTGGTCGGGGAACGGGCTACTTGTTCCGCGGCTTGTTGTTCTTGAAGACATAGGGATTCCCTTTCTCGCGGGGTTGGCACCATCGAGGCACACGTATCCCCCAAGAACGGGGTGGCCAGCGACGAGACAGGGCCACCCGCGAAAGGTTTCCCCTGCAGTGTTCTTATACCCGCGAATGGGGGTGGATTTGCCAAGGCGGCGGGGCAAGCCGGTGCCCGTGGATGTCAATGGCGGGTTTCTCGACGCAGAAGCCCGCCTTTGAAAGGACTAGCGCGTCCCGAGGGTCGAACGCGCCCGTGGTCGCATTTGCGGGCTTTCCCCTGGGAGAGTAAGCTGGCCTGCACAGCGCCGGTGGAAAACCGTAACTCTTTCGCGAAGAACGAGGAAATTGCGAACGGATAATCTATGCTCCAGACGAGGATGCATCAATGAGCACACACAAGCCGAGAGGTTACAGCGTAAACGATTTCATGTCCTGGAACGAAAGGAATGAACTCGTTCTCCAACCCAAGTTCCAGCGTCGGGACGTATGGACGCCCAAAGCAAAATCCCACCTGATCGACACGATACTCCGTGGCCTTCCGATCCCCATCATCTTCATTCGCCAGGACATCAACACTATCCGACACCAGACTGTTCGCGAAGTGGTGGACGGCCAGCAGCGCCTGCGCTCGGTCCTTGACTTCTCCCAAGACAAGTTTCCGGTAATGAAGTCCCAGAACCCCACCTTTGGCAATCTGCGCTTCAGTGAGATTCCCGCCGAGGCCCAACGCCAATTCCTGAACTACGAGTTTTCCGTCGTCATTCTCGAGGACGCTGGTGACCGCGTTGTCCTGGACATTTTCGCTCGGCTTAATACGTATGCCCAGAAGCTCACAGACCAGGAACTCCTAAATGCGGCCTTCTACGGCCAGTTCAAACAGACCGCATATGAAATTGGCCTACAGAACCTGGAGTTCTGGCGCTCGAACGGCGTCTTGACTGATCGCCAAATCGTGCGGATGGGCGAGGCTGAGCTGGTGTCCGAACTGCTCGTTATGATGCTGGAGGGGCTCCAGCACCGACGCGCCAGGGTCAAGGAGTCGTACGCTCAGTACGATGACAACTTCCCGGAGGAGGCGCGAATTCGCAAAGAGTTCACGGCAGTGATTGACACTATCGCTATCGCCTTCGATGGAAATCTCAAAGGGACGTTGTTCAGCCGCAGGCTCCTCTTCAGTTCTCTTTTCGGTGCTTTCTACCACGTCATGTATGGCATCAAGAACACTCCGGAGTTGCATCCCGGCAAGCACGGGCGGCTTTCGTCGAAGGAGGCCAAACAAGCCGGCACTGCGCTCGTCCAACTGGAGGAGCAGTACAGACGTGTCCCACCCCCACAGCGTTTGCAGAAGTTCATCGATGCCTGCAAAGGGGGGGGCTCGAACGACCGAGACCAACGTATTACTCGGGTCCAGACCATCGCGCAGACAATCATGGCCTTTCTGACCTAGAATGAAGAAGAGACTGCCGAATCCTAGACTGGATGGAATCAGCAGACGATTCCACCGCACGGTGAATGAGGAACTCGCCTTCGTGTCCTCCCTCGGAGACCTCCACTACCGTCGGGGAGGCAAGTCGCTGCCGCTGTCTGCGGCCATGATGGCCCGCCTAACCGAGGTGGCTTTCCTCCGCCTATTCATCGCATGGGAGGAGTTCCTCGATGCATCCTTTGAGGAGTATCTGTTCACGCCCCCTGGAAAGACAGCCAAGCCCCGCATAGTGATTCGGGCATCCAACCGCCGATGCGCCAAAGAATTGATTCTCGGGGAAAGGCGGCAGTTCGTGGAATGGTCTGACCCAGCCGCGGTGCGAGACCGCGCCGCGATTTTCTTCGAGGACGGAGAGCCCTATGAGTCCGTTCTCAGCCTCATACTCATCCACCTGAACAGAATGAAAACGGTGAGAAACCGCACGGTTCATCCCTCTCAGTATGCCGAAGACAAGTTCCTCAAGATGATCAGGGAACTCTATGGCCGGGCACTCCAGATGACTCCGGGCACCTTTCTGCGCGAGGTTCCACCCGGCCCACTGATGCCGCCCGGTCAACCCGCAGTCAACACCTCTGTCTTTCAACTGTTCGCGCAGATTCTTATGGCCGGGGCCAAGCGGATCATCCCCTGACATCTTTGAATCGGACCCGCATCGGCTTTTCGCATCATCGTCCTTCCTGCCATCGCGACAGCTCAACGATGGCCCACTTGTTTCGGCTGACCCAGTGTACCATGGACCACATCGAACCGGGTGCGTTCGCCTGGAAGTTGGCCCGTCGATCACGGGAACCGCGGGTGACCAGCGAAAGTTGGGGACCAGACGGCGCGACCACGCGGAAAGACCCGTTCGCCGCCATCCCTGATACCATGGCCGGCAAGACCAACATGCCCCAAGAACCAAGCTCTCCCGCCGCCAGGAAATCGAACGGGTCCCCGAACGGCGGCGGTCACGTGCGCCAGTTCGGCACCTTTTCCGAGGCGTCGAATTTTCTCTGGTCCATCGCGGACCTGCTGCGTGGGGACTACAAGCAGTACGACTACGGCAAGGTCATCCTGCCGTTCACGGTGCTGCGGCGGCTAGACTGCGTGTTGGCGGACACCAAGGCCAGGGTGCTGGCGAAGCACGACCAGATCAAGGGCGAGCTGACTTCCGCTTCCTCGACGCTGTCGCACAAAGCCGTTGGCAAACAGCCCGCAACACCGCGCCACGCTACTCCTCGGTACACCCCGCTGGGTCTCGGGGGCTCTCCGACCATCCCAACACCTCCGCAAGAATGGAAAGCTGGAGTAGCCAATGGACTTTGACCGCTTGGAGGAAAAGCTCACGTCGATTGTCGCCAAACCTGACGAGGACGAGTTTATCTACGACCTCCTGTTGGCGTACGACCAGCCCAAATCGTCCATCGCCCGTCTGAGAAACGGCACCGCGAATCTCTCGAGTCGCGGCGGCGAGCTCCTCTGGAAGAAGAAACTGTACTTCAAGGTCGAGCGGCAAAGGGATCTCCACGTCCTCATCGACGAATGCCAAAAGTCCCCCACAGCGAGCAAACATCAGACACGATTCGTCATCGTTACGGACATGAAGACACTACTCGCGGTGGACATGGCGACCGCCGACAGCCTAGACATCCCCATCAAAGATCTGCCGAGCCATTACGACTTCTTCCTGCCGTGGGCGGGACTTGAGAAGGCTCAGGTCCAGAGCGAGAATCCAGCGGACATCAAAGCAGCTGTGAAAATGGGCCGACTATATGACCTCATCCTTTCCGACAACCCCGTTCACACCACGGAGCAGCGACACTCTCTCAATGTCTTTCTCGCCAGGCTGCTGTTCTGCTACTTCGCCGAGGATACTGGCATATTCGAACCGAATCAGTTTACCAACGGTGTCGCGTCCCACACGGAACCTGACGGCGCAGATCTGCAGGCGTATCTGGACAAGGTCTTCAGAGTGCTGAGCACGCAACCGCGAAAGGGATTCCCCCAATATCTCCAGGACTTTCCCTATGTCAACGGCGGACTCTTCTCAGAAGAACACCACGTACCGATGTTCACCCGAAAGTCCCGGCAGATCATCATCGAATGTGGTTCGCTCGACTGGAAAGCCATCAATCCTGACATCTTCGGCTCGATGATTCAGGCAGTGGTTCACGACGATGATCGCGGCAATCTAGGAATCCACTACACATCCGTTGTCAACATCATGAAGGTAATCGAACCACTCTTCCTGAACGACCTGCGGGAACAACTGGATGCGGCAGGAAAGGACAAGAAGAGGCTGCACCAGTTTTTGGACCGCCTATATCATCTGCGCATTTTCGATCCGGCCTGCGGAAGTGGCAATTTCCTAATCATTTCCTACAAGGAACTCTGCAAACTGGAGATTGAAGCATTCAAGATGCTCCATAGCAAGCAGACCACGTTTAAGTATGAGAGCAAGGTCCGCTTGTCGCAGTTCTACGGAATCGAGCTCGACGACTTCGCACATGAAACAGCAAGACTCTCCTTATGGCTGACCGAGCACCAGATGAACCTGGCCTTTCGTGAAGTATTCGGCGATGCCAAACCAACACTGCCGTTGCAGGATGGCGGCAACATCGTCAGCGGCAATGCAACACGACTGGAATGGACGGACGTCTGTCCCCCCTCCGCCCAGAACGAGATATTCATACTTGGAAATCCACCGTACTTCGGCGCACGCAATCAGAGCCGCGAACAGAAGGCAGATCTTGCACTTGTCTTTGACAATCACGAAGACCACAAAGACGCCGACTATGTCAGTTGCTGGTTTCTCAAAGGTGCTCAGTACGTTCGCAATCGTCGCGCATCCACAGCGTTTGTTGCAACCAACTCAGTCTGCCAAGGCGAACAGGTGGGCTATCTCTGGCCACGCATTCTGACAGACCTTGAAATCGGCTTCGCTCATCAGGCCTTCAAGTGGACCAACAACGCCAGGAATAATGCCGGAGTAACCTGTGTCATCGTTGGCCTGAGAAACCCTGCGCAGCAGCCGAAGGTCCTCTTTCGGCACAGAGCAAAACGGATAGTAAGTAACATTTCCCCGTACCTAATCGAAGGCGGCAATGCAGTCGTGCACCTTAGAAAGGCCCCTCTTTCACCCCGTCCCAAAGTGGTGATGGGGAACATGGCACGAGATGGGGGCCACCTGATTCTAAGTGACGAGGAGGCATCATACCTGCGAAGGACCGAGCCTGGCTCTGCCAAATTGCTCAAGCGATTCTCCGGTGGAGACGAATTCCTTTACTCAAAGAGTAGGTGGTGTCTTTGGATAACTGACGAGGATCTTGAGCTCGCACAAGCAATTCCTCCAGTTCGGAAGAGGATTGACCTGGTTCGTGAATTTCGACTCGCCTCACCCGCCCGCACCACGCAACAATACGGTGCGATTCCCCACAAATTTGCCCAGCGCAACTATGTGCCAGGTGACTGCATAATGATTCCAGCGCAATCGTCCGAAAAGCGCGAGTACATTCCCATGGGATACCTTAGCGAGGATATCGTCGTTAGCAATCTTGCCTATGTTGTCTACAATTCTTCTGTCTGGCTCTACGGAATCCTCTCCTCCGGCATGCACATGGCGTGGGTTCGGGTGGTTGGTGGGGCTCTTGAAACACGACCTCGCTATTCTTCCGAGCTTTGCTACAACACATTCCCATTTCCGAAGCTCTCCGATACCCAGAAGCATGAGCTGGAAACGCTCGCGCTAAGAGTGTTGGATCTTCGTGAGCAGCACTCAGAAAGCACACTGGCTGATCTTTACGATTCCCAAAGGATGCCGGCGGCATTGAGAGGCGCTCATCACGAACTGGATCTAGCTGTAGAGCGCTGTTACCGGAAGGTACCCTTTAGGGACGATGAGGAGCGTTTCGCCTACCTCTTCAAAGAATATGAGAAGCTCGTCAAGAGCGAGTGCAAACACCAGGAGAGCTCGTAGTGCCAAACCTGGTCAATGTCACGTACGCGCACACGGGGCAGAGCCTGTCTGTCAATCGCCAAGGCATGAGGGAGATGCAGGAGAGAGTCTATGAGCAGCGCAATGCCCAGTATCTTCTAATCAAGGCTCCTCCAGCGTCGGGCAAATCACGGGCCCTCATGTTTCTTGGCCTTGCAAAACTGTATGAACAGGGCCTGAAGAAGGTAATTGTCGCTGTTCCGGAACGCTCCATCGGCGGCTCGTTCGACAGGACAGATCTGACAAGTCATGGATTCTTCGCCGACTGGACGTTCAACCCCGACTACAACCTCTGTTCGCCGGGTGGGGAAACGAGCAAGGTCAAGACGTTCATCCGCTTTCTGAGCGACCCGGCTGCAACCATTCTGATTTGTACTCACGCGACATTACGATTTGCTTTCGATGCGGTCGATGCGGCAGCGTTCAACCAGATCCTGCTGGCAATTGATGAGTTTCACCATGTGTCAGCCGATGTTGACAACAAGTTGGGCGAGGTGCTTCGTGCCATCATGCACAATACCAGCGCCCATATTGCGGCTATGACCGGTTCGTACTTTAGAGGGGATGGTGTGCCGGTAATCGCGCCCGAGGTGGAGGCCAGATTCACGAAGGTCACCTACAACTACTACGAGCAGCTGAACGGTTACACGTACCTCAAGACGCTCGGCATAGGCTATCACTTCTACCAGGGCCGCTACACCAGCGCCCTTCACGAGGTGTTGAACACTGATCGCAAGACTATTCTGCACATCCCAAACGTCAATGCGGGCGAATCCACGAAGGACAAGTACAGGGAGGTCGATACGATCCTCGACATTATCGGCGAAGTCACCCATCAGGACCGAGGGACCGGAGTCATTACCGTCAAACGCAAATCAGACGGCAAGGAAATCAGGGTCGCCGATCTCGTTAACGACAGCTCGAAGGACCGAGATCGGATCATTGCCTACCTTCGCGCAATGAAGAGTGTGGACGACATGGATCTGATCATCGCCCTGGGCATGGCCAAAGAGGGGTTTGACTGGCCGTACTGCGAACATGCGCTCACGGTCGGGTACCGAGGCTCTTTGACTGAAATTATTCAGATAATCGGTCGAGCGACGCGAGACTCAAGTAACAAGTCGCACTCGCAGTTCACCAATCTCATCGCCCAGCCTGATGCGGACGATGACCTCGTGAAGATTTCTGTAAACAACATGCTGAAAGCGATAACCGCGTCACTTCTGATGGAGCAAGTGCTAGCCCCCAATTTCAAGTTCAAGAGCAAGGTGTCAGACGATGACAAGAATGCAGCCGGCACCATCAAGATTCGCGGATTCAAGGAACCGACCTCTCAACGGGTGAAGGATATCATTGAGGCAGATCTCAACGACTTGAAGGCGGCTGTACTGCAGGACGACCAGTTAATCAGAGCATTGCCGGGCCAATTCATCGAACCAGAAGTCATCAACAGGGTTCTTATTCCGAAGATCATCCAGAGAAGATATCCGGACCTGACCGACACGCAAGTGGAAGAGGTACGCCAGTACATTGTAGCCGATTCCGCCATCAAGAACGGTGAAATCAAGGACGTGGGCGGAAAGCAGTTCGTCCGTATGGCCGGAAAATTTGTCAACATCGAGGATTTGCACATCGACCTTATTGACTCGGTCAACCCGTTTCAGAAGGCTTTTGAGGTGCTGTCCAAATCAGTTACGGCGAAGCTCCTGAAGGTGATTCAAGACACCATTGAGGCGGGCCGCATACAGATGACCGATGGGGAAGCGGTTATTTTGTACAAGGAGAAGATACCCCTCTTCATGGAGAGGCATTCGCGAGAGCCCCGGTTGAATGCGCCTGATCCTCTGGAACATCGCATGGCGGAGGCTATTGTCTACCTACGAAACAAGAAGCGGCAGCTCAAGCAGGAACGGCAGAATGAGTGATTTCGAGAAGGAACTGGCCGCTATTCTCGAAGAAGATCCGTTGGGGCTTTTGAGCTTGAAGCCGAAGGCGTCCGAGTATGCTACGCCGGACGAGCGACTACTCGCTTCCTTCCGAGAGATTAGCGACTTTGTAAGTAGGCACGGGCGGGAGCCCGAGGAGAGCCGGGACATTGGAGAGAGAAAGCTCTACAGCCGTTTGAAGGGACTTCGGGAGAGTCCGGGAAAAGTCGCTTCACTGCTCGAATATGACGAGTTGGGCCTATTGAAGGGCCGCGCCAGAGAGGAACCCAAAATCGTCACCGCCGCAGACGTGCTGGAGCACGATCCTCTCGGCCTTCTTGGTGATGACGCGGCGGCGGATATTCTCACGCTTCGGCATGTGCCCCGGAGGAGTTCGACTCCTGAGCATGTGGCACAGCGAAAGAGGTGCGACGAATTCGAGCGGTTCGAACCCATATTCAAGCAGTGCCAGCAGGATTTGAAATCGCAACGGAAGACTACGGTTGCGTTTGTTGGGGAACGCCAGATCCGCCCCGGCGCTCTCTTCATCGTACAGGGAATGCTTGTGTACGTTGGGTCCGTTGGCAAATGGGAAAAGCGGAACTTTGGCAATGTGAATGCGCGTCTTTACTGTGTGTTCGAGAACGCCACCGAGTCGAACATGTACCTGCGGTCACTGGCTGCCGCCATGTGGAAAGACGAGAATAGCCGCGTGGTCATTGACGCCAATCAGCGCGAAATGTACGACGATGGAAGAACGGTTTCTTCTGAGGACCAGGTGACGGGATACATCTACATTCTGAGGTCCCTCAGCCAGAGGCCAGAGATCCGTAGTGTGGCAGACTTGTTCAAGATAGGCTTCTCCAGCGTGCCGGTAAAGGAGCGAATCAGGAACGCCGCTTCCGAGCCCACCTATTTGATGGCAGAGGTGAAGCTGGTCGAGGAGTACGAAGCGTACAATATGAACCCACAGAAGTTCGAAGCCCTTATTCACCGCTTCTTCGCCGAGGCGTGCCTGAACGTAGACGTTTTCGACAATGAAGGCAGACGGTACACGCCCAGAGAGTGGTTCGTTGTGCCGTTACGGGTAATTGAAATTGCCGTGACGCTGTTGATCAGCGGGGAGATTGTGAATTACTACTACGATGTCGGTGTTCAGGAGATCGCGCCACTGGATGAGTAGGTCCAAAGCGTGGCGTGTCCCAGGTGCGCCACGCGCACCCGATGGACGCCGATCACCAGAGTTCGTCGGCAAGCAAGTCGAGCTTTTCGCCGGCCTTGAGCCGTTCAATCAGAAGTTGGACGTCCGTAAGAACGCGAGCGAGGACGTCGCTGACAGTGGACTCTATGTTCCGGGAGTAGGCATTGAAGACGGTCTTTAAGGCCGCTTCCGCCAAGTGTCGTGCCTGATCGGCATGATAGGACATGAATGGATGCTCGTAGTTGGCCGAATGGACGAGCCTGTTCCGAAGGCGGTAGATCAGCGCGACCTGGTCGCGCAACGTTCGAAGGCGGCGTTCATAGGCTTCCGCGGCAAACTTTGGATCAGAGAAGAACCGCTCTGCGTGAGCCAACCAGTCGTCCAGCCTTCTCCCAGAAAGGTGAGCTCGCAGTTGGGGTGTGAGCTGGAGGAATCGCCTGAGATTGTAGGTTTGATACGGGATCATGTCGAGCCCGGCCTCACTTGAGAGAGCGGGAGGAAATTCCGCTTGTTTGGGCTCCGAACGTACCGCCTGCTGAAGTCGCGCTCGAAGGACCCTCAATACCGCCCATCGAAGGTACCACACGTCAACTGCCGGTATGATGTCCATAGCGCGCCCGACCTGGGAAGGCCTCCCGTCAGGCGAAACTGCAAAGCTGGGATCGTCGCTGCCGAGCAAGGTCTCAATGACGACCCAGCTGAAGAGGAGGGTATCCTCTGGGCGCGTAGCCTCCTCCGCCTTTCGTAGCCAGCGGAAACCCCAGACCAAGCGCTTCTCAGTGTCGCATCGAGTGTCGACCATGCTGCTTTGGATTGCGGCGGCTGCCGTGAGGCGCTCATCTCTGAGGTTGAGTTTCACATCCTTGAGATTGGTCGATTCGACGAATCGCAGTTGATCAGAAGGAAAGTAGAATGTGGAGCCAGCTAGCCTTTTCGCGTCATCTCCAATGCGATACGAGTCTCGGTTGATCCGATAGCGTCTCGGACCCGCTATGTAGGCGCTGACCAAATCAATGGCCCGTTCAGCATCTTGCACGGCCATTTCAAGCCCAGCCTCTCTGTCACACGCAAGACGGTCAACTGAGACTGCTGCGTTGATGAACGCCGAGTCTTGCGGTAGTCCAAACGCCTCGTCCGCCTCACCGAGTGGTCCCTCGGAAGCCGCCA
>Ga0182027_10014516_pt1 | contig 10905 bp, 17 predicted proteins | sample 712E1DmetaG_FD_121300 | JGI IMG/M metagenome (GOLD analysis project Ga0182027, IMG submission 121300) | Permafrost microbial communities from Stordalen Mire, Sweden - 712E1D metaG (Illumina Assembly) | ecosystem: Environmental > Terrestrial > Soil > Wetlands > Permafrost | place: Sweden...
CTCGCGGGCGTTCACCCGTGCTCTTGCCCATTCCCGATCGACGATTTCAACGATGTTGTCGCCGAGGTGGAGGTGCAGCCCCCGTTGGAGGTCGTCGAAAAGCGCGAGTGAATCCACGTAGCCATAGTCGCGATCCACGCCGATTTTGTGCCCCCATCGCCGCAGGATTCGATCGCACCAAGAGTGGAAGGTGCCGCTGTCAACGCGATTGCCTTTTTCCTCCAAAGCTTCACACACACGCGAGGTCATTTCCCGAGCAGCTTTCCGCGTGAACGCGAGCAGCAGGATCGACTCCGGCTCAAAACCGCAGCGGTCGAGAAGCCACACCACCCTGGCCGTGATGACGAGCGTCTTGCCACTACCGGGGACGGCAATGACCAACAGCACCTTGTCGGAAGACGTACACACAGCTTTCCATTGCCGCTTCGTGAGTTTGAAACCCTCATAGCCCAGCCGGGCGGGCGACCATCCGACAAGCGGAGGATCTGTACGAGCATGCGTTTTCGTTCGATGCCTGTTCATTTTTTGCCGCTCGCTTTCCCGACAAGAGCGTACACGGCTGGCCCGACCGCGTATTGGCCACGACTAATGTGGCTGAGGATTTTCGCTTTCACGAAGCCATTGAGCACCTCAGGACGAAGCAAGGTGCTCAGCCCGTCGAGACAGCGATTGTGCTCCAAGTAGAACTTCCAAATGCGGTGGCCGTTCTTGGCCAATTTCTCCATCAGCAAGTCGAAAAAGGCGCGGTCGATGTCGTCTTGGGACAAATCGAGGTGGATGGCATCGAGCAGAGGAGCAGCATATTCACGGTACGCCTGCTGCATGGACCGACCCAGAATATCGTGCCAGGAATCGAAGTGGCGGCACCGTAGCTCGTTCACTTTGCAGCCAAGAAACTTCGGGAAGTTATCAATGACAGGCTCAGCTCTGACCAGGCATTGCTCGGTATTGCGGTCGTGCTCTTTGGTGTAGGTCTTCAGTCCACCCACGGGAGACTCGCCAAACAAGATGGCAGCTTTGCCGTCCCGCGTCTCGGTGACGGACAATCCGGCCTCACGCTGCTTGTTGATGTAATTTTTGCGTGTAACAGAGCCGAAATGCGATTCCATGTGGGCGTAGATAATGTCGTCTCGGGCAACGTCGTAACAGGCAGCAGGGATACCACCGATCTTGGGCATGCGACTTGCCGCTCTCCGAGCATCAAAAGTCTTATCGCACGGAAATTCCGCCTCAAAGGGTCTGACCGAAAACATGTGCCTTTGCTTGCGGTACGACGATTTGCCATCCTTCCCCTTGGTCAGCTTTTTCAGACGCCGCTCGATGTAATCAATAACGTCGTTGGCGTGCTCCCACGTCAGCCGAATTGATCGCTCAGACGCCTTTGCTCGGTATCGCGGACCCCGTTCCTGCAAGTCCCGAATTGAACCGAAGTTGATCCTCGGTTCCCCAGCATGATGCGTATCGCGGGCTGGGTTTTCAGGCGTGAGATCCCAACCCGAGCCGCCGTCCATGTATCGCTGCTCCAGCTCAAATCCATTTATAATGACCTTGCAGAAGAGACTGCATATGCCGCTGACGCCCTTCAGCTCAAATAGCTTGAAGTATCTTTTCTTGCCCAACCTGGGCAGCGACACCGTGACACCATAATGCTTTGGCCGTACATCCTGGCTGCCACCGCTTTTGAGGTCAAAGAGTGAGACCTCAATCGCAGCCTCAACAACATATGTGAACTTGTCGATCATGACGTAGTTGGCATCCATGTCTTTTATCTAGTTGCAATACCCTGACAGGCATACAACCTGGTGTGTTTACAGACGTATTGAGTTGAAGAAATCGTACTATTCGTGAGTGACATGTCTAAGCTGAAATCGAAACTGGGATATTCCAGAGTGCTGAGAAATCCAATGACGTAGCTGCTGTCTTCGTTGACATAGTTGACGCAGTTGACGTTTGTCTGGAAGTGAAAATTCTGGGGAGATCGAACATACAGATTTCGTATGGTTTGATGGATATGAATAATGAAGATCATTAAGTAAGGGGCCGTCCACGCCGTCGCCGCCGGGTTTGTCGGCGTCAGTAAATCCATCGTATTTTTTGCCGGTGCGGACATCGGAAATTCCTAACGGAAACTGCCCAACAGAGATTTTGCGTCCCTGCTGGGCAGTCCTGTTACGCACGCCTATGCAATCCGAAGATCAGGTTGAGAATAGATCCCGGCTTGACCGCACATGGGAACCACGATCACCGGTTGGCCTGGAGCCAGCCTGTCGTCGTGAAGGCAGTCAACCTCAATGAATTTCTCTTCGTTCCACTCGTGGTCCGTGGTCAACCGCCAAATGTTCCATTTCCCAACGACAATAGCCTGGTGGCGATGCACGAGAACGACGGGGACGTACGGTACGACGTGGGAATAACGCCGATCGGCCCGTAAGCCATCCGGCAGGTTGACTGTCAGCTCCCTCCAGTCAACTAGATCGAAGATCACGAGCGTTTCACCGACTCCGTAGAGCAACGTTCTATCGTCCAGAAATTTGAGCGTGTGCACGGTGCGTCTTCCCAGGTATGGAATGCCAAAACAGTCATCGCCTGCGACGCCATCCAATACGCTGATGCACTGGGCACCTCTTAGCCCGCTTACGCCCTCGTCGACGCAGTCTGTCTCCGCCATTGCAAGCACGTTGCCCTCTGGCGACCAGGCAACCTGGTCAACAACGCAGGAGGAAAAGCGACCGCGTATCATCATTCGGAATAACTTGCGTGCGCCTTTCATCGCGGGGTCGAGTCGGCAAACCATGCTCTCGGCCACCTTACCGGCAAGAATACCTTTGGAAGAAAAGCAGGGCCTCGGCTCCGGCGCTATTGGATAGAGCTGGGGGCGGATTGCTCGATCGCGGAAGGACACCTGTATGTCGCCGCAGTTGGTGTTCCGCGACGCGATCACGTTTCCGCAGTTGGAAATTGCACATACGGTGTCGAGTAAGTCCTCGTTGACTTCACCACAAATACCTGCGGGACCCCACATCATAAAGCCACCTTCTTCCTTTTTCAGAATCAGATTGCATCCGTCTGGAGAAACCGCCGCATTTTTTGGCCGGAAGACTGCGCAGGCGACCTTGCTTGGAATCGGTTGGGTCATGTTGCCATTTTTCTTATGCATCGAGATGCTCCCTGCCGCCGAAGCGGCGTTGTGATCAGAAAAATCTCTGATCGATGAGTTTGCTTTACAGGGTCGAGCTAATTCGCGAAGTTACGAAGGGACGATTTTTTTAAAACAGCTATCTATTTTTCATAAATAGATGTCTAATTTATTGAAAAACCGCTATCTATTTAATAGTGGTGCAGCGGATGAATCACCCGGCAGGAGAAGTGGTTATTTCGCGTGGCCGTCCAGTCGGCACAAAGCGGCATGCCAAGAAGAAAGAGGACACCCGGCGCATAATCGTGACTGTAGGCAAGATCGCCTACGCTGAACTGTCCAAGCACGCCAACGCTTTGGGCATCACGAGAGCAGAGCTGATCCGACAACAGATCAAAGACTACAACTCGCTGTGTGCTGATGGATGGCTGCCGGATGTCGTTGGCAGCAAAAACACGGGTACGCTCGTCGTGTCACCGCCAGAAAAAACTCTGTCCGGGCTCGCACGGCTTGCAAAACGATGGGAAACTAACGCGACGCTGTACGCTGCCTGCGTGCTGGAGGCCATGGCTCTTCAGCCGGATCTCAACCCTGTGTGGCTGCTGACAGAAAGATTTGGCAAGGATGACGATAGGTCGGCAGCAACGTCTTGCGGCAGTGAGGGCGTGCCAAGCTCGTTGTCCCTGAGATTGCCGCCAACCACCGTTGCCACGCTGCGGGATTTTGCGGACACCTGCACACTCACCCTTGGAGAATTTGTCGCGCGGTTGCTCGAAATCCATGCTGCATCACCAGATGCGGACGAAATTCCGTTGAGGGTGGCCGACCCTTCGGCGGTCGAACAGCGCATCAGAGACGAGCAGTCGTCGCCCGACACCGATGACCAGCCTTCGCCGATGCCTTCATCGGGCCTGTGCAACGACTATTCGATCTAGGTTCCGGCGCTCGGTCTTGGTCAGTCTGCCGCAGTCAGGAGTAGACCTTGGTCGTCTGTTCCGATCCAGAGGCAAAACTGGTAGAGGCTTCGCTCGACTCTTGGGAGGTCAACGATGCCGAAAAAAAATGACGACCAGATCGAGAACGCGCAGCAGCCCCGCCAGCACTACGACACGTGCGAAAGCTGCGGAAAAGAAACCGGTCCCTACAACGGAGTGAGTCTCGGCTCACCAGAGACGGGCTACAGGAATCTATGCATGCGCTGCTACAACGAGGAAGCGGCCAAACAGGCGGGCGTCAGGTTTACGCATCCCGATTTCGCCCCGATCCGCATGAAGGGCAAGGACCGCAAAGAGCACACGTTCCGGTTCTCGACGCACCTCTTCGGTAATGGGGTGTCCATCGACGCATTCGAGGTGAAAGACGACCAGCCAGAGGGCTATCATTTCCAAGTCATCGAGCACGATCCCGAAGGCGACCTGCGGCTGCTGCACAAGAAGCTCATGAAAAAAATGCAGCGCGCACTTGCGCAGAAACACATCAAGCCGTCCAAGATCGGCGGGCTCCAGATCACGAAACCCTGGACGGTGCGCGCCGTAATCGAAGGCGACTACGACCACGACAGCGGCGACCACAGGCCGGTGCTCGTGATCGACGGCAAGCCAGTTGATTGGGATCAATTTGGCCGGATGCTCATGACGTTCGAGGGGTTTCAGTTCAAGATGCAGATCCACGACCTGAGCGAGGAGTGCTGATCGTTGCCGAGCGCGGACAACGCGCTGACAGGGGACCATACGCCATGACCAGAGACATTGACCTGAGCACATTCACCGAAGAGGAGCTGCTGTCCGTGAACCGCCGCATCGTCGAGCGGCTCAAGCTCATGCAACACGCCCGCGCCGACGACGAGCGCAACGTGATCGCCTTCAACAAACGTCCATAACAGGTTGGGGACGCAAAAATGATCGAGAGCATTCGGCTGCGACATTTCGGCAGGTTTTCGGATCGGGAGTTTTCTTTGGACGCAGTCACGCTTTTTTGCGGACGTGGCCTCGGCAGAACCACCATCTTCGATGCGTTCTTTGTCGCGCTGTGCCGCCCGCAACGCGATTCGATTTGGGGAAAACGGTTGGACCACTACGTAGGGATAGAGCGTGCTGAAGCCAGCGTCGTCGGGGATGGCGTTTCCGTGGTGGATGCTGCTGACTACTTTTCTCTCAACGCAATTCGTTGGGACGAGTTCGCCTCTGAGTCCGAGAAGGTGCCCGGCACCATGAACCGTGAATTGGGACAGATGCCTCTTGGGCACCGGAATTTGGTGGCCTTCGCTGCGCGTTTGGCCGTGGCCGAGAAGGCCGTAAACGCTCTTCCGCTACTCGTCATCGACGATGCGTTCTCGGCACTCGACGATTCGAGTGTGGAAAATGCTCTGCGAATCCTTCACGATTTCCAACGCGCCACCAACTGGCAGGTTGTGCTGTTTATCCGGCAAAGCTATCTACGAGAGCGGATCGAGTCGCTATTCGGTCCTGGTGTGCGCGTCCACGAACTCGAGGAATAGGACGGGCGGTGGACCGAGTGAAAGCACCTCAGGCAGAGCCGTCCGAATAACAACTGCCGCTGCGCGGCCACGGTGCGCGTGCGGATCTCTTGCGACCTCCGCGCGTGTCCTGAAGGCTCTGCCCCTGCACTTCACCGAGGCTGTGGGCTAAATGTCCACGATGCGGGTCTCGTTCTCGTCGGGCCGTCGTGGTATCGACCGCTCATGGATAACGTTGAAGGCACCTTCCCCTTTGGCCAACCACTTCGCTGCGTAGTCCAAACAGAACTTTCACCAAAGCGCGTCTTTGTCCTTGGCGTTTACGCGAGTGCCGTTCACGCCCGTTGGGTCGGACCGGATGACAAAGAGTTGATCAAGGCACTGGCGGTAGCGAGCGAGCCCTACATCTTCTGGCGCGGCGATCACGCTGACGAGATCATCGGCAGCATCAAGGTGCCAGAAAGAGCTGGACGGTTGGAACCGGCCTCTGACATGTTCAACGGCCCATCAGGCGTGACTCTGGACAAGCACATTCTGACCCCGCTGGGACTAAGTCGCGATGACGCCTGGCTGTGCGACATGGTGCCACACACCTGCCGTAATCCGAAGCAAAAGGATGCACTCGAACGAGAATATGAACCCCGTGCGGCGGCGCTGAATTTGCCAACCGTCACGTTGCCCGACGTGCCGCACTCGTTTGCGGACGAACATCGACGGAAAGAAATCCTAGACGAAGTCAAACAGGCTCAGCCGGAAGTCATCGTGCTGCTCGGGGACGAGCCCATTCGACACTGGCTGACATATTTTGATCGTCGCCGCTCGCGACTATTCGATTTTGGCGAATATGGCCGACTGCACATTGTTAGCATCGAAGGCCGCGACTACAAGGTTCTTCCTCTTGCACATCCTCGGCAGATTGGAGCGCTCGGCCAACATTCCCCGGAATGGACTGAGCGACACGCCCAATGGGAGAAGAGCGATGCGCCGGGACTGCTCGGATCGGCAACATCGAAAGTGAAGAGCAGCATATAGGCGGACGCTTACCGAAAGCCGCCATTCAAACGTGCACCACGACTATTTGATCTTGCTCCCGAGACTCAGGGCTGCACCGCACTCCAGACGTGCTCTCCGTGCTCCCACCACTCGCGCTCAACCAGCATGCCGTCGTTGGCAAAAGACAGACGCTCGCCAACGATGTCGCCATTTTCGCAATAGCATATGTCCTTGACGATGGCGTTTTTGGTGAATACGCAGACGCCGGTCATTTCGCCGTGGGAAAACGTCTCAGCTTGACAGCAAACGGGGCCAGTATTTTTTCGATACCATTTCCGCCACGGACCATTGCGACGGCCACCTTCGTACCGGCCACGAGTGATTCCCTTCGGGTAGACCAACGACCAGTAGCCTTGCCGACGGCCATCTTGGTAGAAACCGACATCGTATCTGGTGAAGCCATCGGCGCGGTGCAGCCACACTTTCCACCGGCCGTTACGTCTGCCGTTGTTGTATTCGCCCGTCGCAGCGACCCGGCCGTCTGCATACCAATAAGTCCAACGCCCCGTTTTCAGACCGTCGCAGATGTAGCCCTCAGCACGTAGGTTGCCATTTTTGTGGTAGCTGCGGACTGTCGTCGTCGTGACCGATTGGACTTCGTTGGATGCATCCATGCTTGCCTCCGGTAGATATGCGTGGGTTGGCAGGTGGTGGCTCGTCGCGTTGCCGTTGCTGCCGCGACATTGTCGTGGCAGTGGGTCCCGTTTCGTGGACCACGCATAGCCCTGCTTGTGATGGTCTTTTACGCCGACGGTCTGACATCAATCCTGCCCCTCAGATCTTCCAAGACCTACCGCCGCGTCGTCGCCCTCACTGGTCCGAAATATTGGGTCGCCGAGCCGAAAATATCGCCACACGTTGGGCAACGGCACTTGGGTTGTCCGGTTCCCTTTGGGTTTGAGTCGCGGATCGCCTTTGGGTCGGCTCGTGATTTGGGCTTGGGTCGTTGGGTTTGGGCTGGCAGGGCTTTTTCCTTGGGTTTGGGTCAGGTTCTGGCAATGGCCCCAAGTCCGGTCGGTCGGCAGTTCGAGGAGATTGGACGGCACCGCGCTGTTTTGTCTGGTCTTTTTTCTCGATTGACGATTGCGGGCACGAGGCAAGGCCCCCTTTTGGGTCGCCTGAACGCCAGTCGCTGAGTCCGATGCGGTGATACGGGTGAGCGGATCGCCCGCGAGGAATCCGCTGCTCTGGGCGTGACCCAGGATGCGGCGCAGCACGCGGAGATGATTCTTGGGTTTGAGCCCGGCATCCACCAGCGATCGCACGTATTCGGCCACTGCATCGGAATCCACGTCGTCGGCGCGCAAACTGCCGAGCTGCTGCACGATGCGCTTCGTTACCGATCGCAGTGATGCTGCCTCGGCCTTCCCGCACGTGGCGGTCGCGGCCGTCACCCAATCGTTGGCGATGCTGGCAAAGTCAGTGGTCTGGCCAGAACTTGCAAGAACGGTGTCGGTGTCGCGGTGCCCGCCTGCATTGCGTGCGGTGAAAGTGTTGGCCTTCAATGCGCCACCCGGTGCCTGTAGTAATGGTCGAGTATCCGTTGCGCACTCGTCACAGCACCCCGCATTTGCTCGTCGTTCATGTCGATTTCCTTGAGGTAGAACGCCAGGACGACCAGCCCAGCGCGGGTGACCTCGATTGGCGCGCCCATCTTCTTGGTCAATTCCTGTGCGAGTTTTCCCCATGTTTGGACCAACATGTCAGACCCCCTCGGTCGACAGCATGATGGTCAGCACATGCTCAGCATCGTCGCCTGGCCCGCGCACCATTTTGAGAGTGAAAAGTCTCTGTCGACCCGCGCCGGTGATTGTCACCCTGAAATTAGCGGTCGTGTAGTCGGGAAAATACCAGGCGCGTTTTCGGCTCATCCACAGGATGTCGTGCACGACGCCATTGATGTCGTTGCACCAATTTCTGTTTTTGACGGCGCGGTCGATGATCGCCCACACCGCCGCCGTGCATGCGATCGGATACTTGAGATGTTGTCGACAAACGTCTGGGGCCAGTGCTGATAGGTCGATGAGGGTTCCGTCCTCGATGGCCTGGGCGCGCGTGTAGATTGAAATCACTTCTGTGCCTGCGAGCATCTTGATTCTCCTTGTTGAGCGTTGATTTTCGCGTCGGGCCTTTGCCCGGACGGGGAGTCAGCTATGATTTGTTTGAAAAAATCCGAGTGTCTGAAGGCTCTTGAAGCCGGTGTCGGAAACGATCACGTGGTCTAGCAGCGGTATGCCGAGCAGATCAGCCGCCTTCTTGATGCGCTCGGTAAGCCGCCGGTCCACATCGCTCGGGGTACAATCGCCGCTGGGATGATTGTGCGCCACTACGAGAGCCGATGCTCCCACGGCAATGGCCACACGAAAAACTTGGCGCACATCGACGCCACACCCGTCCACGGCACCACGCGCAACCTCGGTGACGCCGACAACTCGGTTTTTGATATCGAGCAACAGAGCAATGAAGCTCTCTTGGGCATTGTCACCGATCAGCTCCCGCGCAATTCCGGCCACGTCTTGCGGTTGGGTTATCGCCGAACCGTAACCGGGAGGTTGCTCGTGCACGCTGAGGCGACGAATTTTCAGCTCGTAATTCTTGAATGGAATGGCCCGCTTCATGGTCGCACCCCCACCCTGGTCCGCTTGCAGTGCACGAGCTGATTGAAGTCGCCGATGTGGATGCCGTGCCACACGTGATGGTCAGGTCCGGTGAACCAAACATTCGTCCATTCTTTGCCCGTTATGACCATTTCCGCGCTCATGTGTGCACCTGCCACCCCACGCACGGGCACAACGATACAGACAGAGTGGGGAACGATCCGTCGCCGCCGTTGTCGTGCGAGCCGTGAAAAATTAGACCTCCCGAAAACCAATGCCGGTAATCGTCGTCCTTCTCGCCAAGCACCTGCATGCTGAAAGCAAACGAATACGGTGCCCAATCCGCGTGCAGAAGGCAGCGTGTCTTGATGGGGCCGCCATGCTCTGCGTAGGTGGCGAGATATTCCAGCTTCTCGTCCAGTTGCTTGCGCAGACCGGCCTTCTCGGCAAACGCCAGTACGTTGTCGAAATGCTCTTGATTTTCAATTTTGAGACTCATTTGTTTTTCTCCATGCTCCTGTTTGTTCTGCGCCCGGCCGCTGGATGCACCTTCGCCCCAGCACCTTGACGGCGCCTTTTCCCAATCAACCTTGTCTTTTTGGTCCCGGTGTCAGTCCGGGGTTGAATTCACGCGCTGGTCCAACCCACAACGGTCGTAACAGCGTGATTCGAGATCACTTTTTCAGCCGCTAACCGAGGTTGGACGGGTTGTACGCAGTTGTTTTTTGCCTCGTTCCAACTCGTCTTGCCATCTGGGTGAGGTTGTTACCGTCGCCCTATACACGAATCCGGGTTGTACCGTTGCCTCGTCCAGAAAACGGATCGTCATAAATATTTTTTTGATGACGTTTTCCGGCGGACGAGTTGCGTACAACCCAACCTTCGACGAAGTGAGTATCAGGGCGGGTATGCAACCCATCCGATTGGGTTGTATCGTCCTGCTGTACAACCCTGTCCAACACGTCCAACTCCTCATTCGGATTCCTCCGCGAGCATCGCTGCCAGCTCGTCCGGCGTAGAAATGCCCAACTGCGCGCTAACGACGCCGATCAGCTCGCCAGTCTCCTCATCAACTGAGAGCCCGCTCGAAGCCAACTTCCAACGCTTCGCCTTTCCACCACCGTTTTGTTCGACACCTGCGGTCACCGCCAGGTAATCGTCCTGCAAGAGTTTGCGGACTTGCTTGCGCACATCATGGCCGTTACTTAGGTCCAGCCCCAGCTCCTCGGCCTTGGCTTGGAGATCCCTGATCGAGAAATCGACATCGCCCTTGCCGTCATTCTCGGCGAGCTGGTTGTTCGTCAATTGCACGGCAACCCGTAGGACCTTTTTGCAGCGCTCGGATAGATCACCCAACGTACCAGCCACGATAGGCAACATGATCCGGTAGGCTGCGGCGTAATCGTTGTCGATGTCAGCCTCCAGATACTCCATGTCGCCGTCACGTTTGGTCTCCTTTTGGTATTGGCGCAGTAGAGCCACCAGCTTCACCATGGAGAGGAACCTGCTCAGATCTCGCCGGTGTCGCGCACTCGTGTGTGGAAAGGTCAGTTTCTCCGCCCACGGAATCACCACATCCAATGGACGCAGCAATCTTTGAGCGTTTTGCATTCGACGCCTGCGGCGTTCTCTGTCTGGCGACC
>Ga0182027_10014518_pt1 | contig 10904 bp, 6 predicted proteins | sample 712E1DmetaG_FD_121300 | JGI IMG/M metagenome (GOLD analysis project Ga0182027, IMG submission 121300) | Permafrost microbial communities from Stordalen Mire, Sweden - 712E1D metaG (Illumina Assembly) | ecosystem: Environmental > Terrestrial > Soil > Wetlands > Permafrost | place: Sweden...
CCCCTGAAGGAAACATTTTTAAAATTATCTTCACCGGCCTGAGTGTAATGATCGAGATAATAATTCTGGCCGGAGAAATCTTTAAAATACCATTTGTCGGATGCTTTCATCAGATCAGCCCTGACATAGAACTGTGAATCGAAATCTGTTTGATGATTAAAATAATAAGACCAGCGCCTATGCATTTCCTGCCAGTCACGGCTTGTGGCCATGTCGGTTGTTTCGGTGACGTGCTGCGTATCCTCTATGTAATCGCCGTAAAAAGTGCCTGATGATTTGTCTCCCAGATAGTATCTGAATTCCGCGCCCTCTTTAAATCCTCTTTTTTCGATGTAACGCTGGTAAAAGGTCGCGTCCATCTGGGGAGAAATAGCCCAGAAATAGGGAATCTCAACATCAATGCCATCATTTCTGGAAGAAGAAAAATACGGAATAAAAAACCCCGATTGACGTTCGGTTTTCGCGGGAAAAGGAAGGATCGGAGTATAGAAAACCGGCAAACCTTTTACAAGAAACCGGGCGTCTTTCATTAAACCATAGCCTTCAATTGTCACTTTCATTTCGCTGCCGGCAATTTCCCAATCAGGTTTATCGCCGTTACAGGTTGTGGCCACGGGTTGTTTGATGAAATATGTATTCTCGCCGGTTTTCTCGATTATATCGCCCTTTACATAAAAATTATTATTCGCGTAAAAAGCGTTGGCCTTATAAGCGGCGCCTGTCTTGTCTTCAATATTGAGAACAATTTTTTCGCCGCGCAGAGTGTCATCTCCCATTTTCAGAAACGCTTTGCCCTGAGCCGTGGCGATATTATTTTTATTATCCAATTCCACTTCATCGGCAGAAAGGGCTGCTCCACTGTAAACAATGGTTACTTTCCCCTTGGCATGATACACATCGCGAACGTTGTCGTAATCCATAGTATCTGCTTCGATATTCACAGAACCGTTTTTACCGGATGATTCAACGGCAGAAGCGGCTGGAATGTTGCCGCTCTTAACCGGCACTACATCCCCGGCATCGGGAGCAGGCCCTTTATAAATCACGGTCACTTTCCCTTGGACAATATAAACATCGTGAACATTGTCTTTATCAGGGATATCGGTCTCAACGGCAAAAGTCGTGGGGCAGGAAATCAAAATTATTATTGTAATCAGGAAGGCAATCGTTAAATCAAATTTTAATATAGAAAACATATCGTTGTTTTCTAATTTATTTTTTTTACGCCTAATCGCGCTCATTATTCTACCTTTATTGACTAAGCATATATCTTCGTTAACGATTTTTTATTATCACATAAGGTAATTTTAGGAAACGATTGTTTTATTTCACCGGCAAGATAAAAAGAACCGGTAGCACATATCAGGTCTTGCTTTTCTGCCAGAAAAAGCGCCCGTTCAATGGCCTTAGGCACATTCTCGGTGACAATAGGCCTGCGGCCCATTTTTCGCACGACTTCGCTGATATCGTTCACCGGCACAGCCCGCTTGGCTTTTATCTGCGTTAATATTATTGTTGAGGCGAGGGGAATTATTTTTCTCAGCATTCGCCGGTAATCCTTATCGGCGAGAGCGCCAAAGATAAGAATTAAACGGCGACAAGAAAAATCTTTTTTTAAAGACCGGTATAAAGCGTCAATTCCCGCGGGATTATGAGCGCCGTCGAGAAGGAAAAGAGGATGACTTTGCAAAATTTCCAGCCTTGCTTCCCAATAAGTATTTTTTAGTCCCGCATGAATTGCGATATCATCTACAAGGAAACCTTTTTTCGCGCAAAGCTCCATTGACGCCAGAGCCAGAGCGGCATTGGCCAATTGGTGTTCTCCGATGAGAGGTATTTTTATATTTTCTATATTACGATACAACCCCCGGTAGGTTAACAAACCGTCTTTTTGTTTTTTGATTTTTATATCGCGCCCCAAACTGAAAAGTTTCGCGCGGCGGCGCAGACATACTTCTTTCAACACATCCAAAACTATTTTTTGTTTTACCGCAGTAACACAGATGCCGTTTTGTTTGATGATTCCGGCTTTCTCGCTGGTAATTGATTCCAGCGTATTTCCCAGATAGGTCGTATGATCGAAAGTAATGTTGGTGATGACCGAAACCAGCGGTTTGCAAACATTTGTCGCGTCCAGTCTGCCGCCCAAACCAACCTCCAGCACGGCAATATCAACTTTTTGTCTTTGAAAATATATAAAGGCAACGGCAGTCAAAAATTCAAAATAAGTCACCGGCTGTTGAATTTTATCTTTCACATACGCGATAGTCCGGTTAAATTCATGCAAAGAAATTTTCTTTCCGTTAATGACGATTCGCTCGCGTACATCAACCAGATGCGGGGACGTGTAAAGGCCAACCTTGTAACCGGCGTTGCACAGGATTGAAGCGGCCATTGCGGCAGTTGAACCCTTCCCATTGGTGCCGGCAATCGTTATTGCCTTGAAGGAATTTTGTGGATTTCCCAGGAGCGACAACAATTCAGTAATTGCCTTTAGCCCCAAATGCATCTTATCAATATTCAAGCTGGCAAGATATGCGGAAGAATTAAATTTACTCATTCACTTATCGGTTGTTTAGATAACGATTATTCCTCTCAAATTTTTCGTAAACTAACATACCTTACCCATACAGGCAACGAATTAAAAATCTTGAGAAGTATAATACGGATGCTTATTAAACGCGGGAATAGAAAATATGCGGATAACTCCAAGCAGCTTAAAACAAAATAGGGTGAGACACGCAGTGCATATAATTTACTGCTAAATTATAAACACTGCTACGCGAGAAGTTTGTCTTCTCCCTTATCATCACTGGGACTGTATTTGACGGCAAGACTGCGAACGATTCCCAAACACAGCAAAAGAAATCCGAAAGAGACAATCACTTCATAAGATATGTTTTTTTCGCCGTAAAGTTTGACGATTAATTCACGAATAACAAAAATTATAGCTGGATCAATCATTGTGTTCAGTCGAAACCGGTGAGTTTCAAAATAGACGACAAAACTCCTGAACAATTCGATGATGACAAGGAAAGTCAGAATATTGACGACGATGACATTGAACGATTGGCCGACTGACTTTGTAAATAAAAATTCCTTAATCCCCCAGATGGTATGAAACAGGCCGACAAGCAATACAGCGATAATAAAAAAAGTAAGGATGATGACGATAATTTTGATGGCCAGATTAAACACATTATTCATTGTCGGAATTTTCATTTCTTCTTCTTTTTCATTCCTTAACAAAATTACAGGATATCAAATCTTTAAACGCTTCAGGACTTCTCACAATATTTCAATGTGAGAAGTCCTGGCGGTAAAAATCATAAAATTAGCACATCCGGATACAGCACTTCTGCTTTTAGAAAGTCAGAGTCAGTTTGTTGATGAGCATGTAGTCATCGTCAATCTTGTTGCTTCCATTTGTGCCCTTGAAGTAATCGCCGGTGAATAGATAGCCTGCGCCCAGCATATAGGACAGGTTATTGGTAATCTTGTAAGTGCCGGTAAGATCAACTTCCGTACCATAGGCGCCGCCGGTAAAACCAGCGGGTTTCTTGTCGGCTTGCGCATAGGAAAGTGACAGCATGACATCCAACTCGGGAATAGGTTTGACGCCGACTCTGCCCTGGAAAAACCAGGCATTGTACATGGGACCGTCAACCCGGCCGTTGATCTGATCATTAACTTTTCCGGAATTGTAACCGTTGACAGCGCCTACCCAGTTGGTCAGATCATAGTAGCTAAACAAAATCAGGCAGGGATTCCAGTCAGTACCTCCATTTAGAGTGCCGCCTTCATTTTTATCTGTGGTGTTGGGGTCGTCACCGGATACGTAAGCAAAGGTGCCACCTACATAGATTGGGGCAAAGTTGGCGGTAGCATCAAGGAAAGCAGTCAAGTTGTCGATACTTACGTCCGGACCTGTGAGTCCGCTGTCATATGCCTTGTATTTACCTAATGCATAATTTACTTCAGCCTGTAAATTTACAGGACCTAATTTAGCTATAACATAGGGTGTGAAAACTGTGTATTTCGCCGCATAGCCGCTGCTTCCCGGTTCAGTATCCGCGTAATCATTATACTGAATTTGCAGACCTACGAATCCGTCTTTGAAGTTGTATTTTCCTTCAACAGCATACTGCGTCTTATCGCCATTGGTCCACGTAGTAGCAGGAGTAGCACTGCTAGTAACATAGCTATAACTTGTATCCTTGGTCTTGGAAATTTTAGCATTGAAGACAAACGGACCAAAAGGAACGGTAGTATATTTTATCCTGCCTCCGGGATAAGTTGTGTTACCGAATACTGTTCCCGTATTTCCGAGCTCCATATAACCGGCATCAAGAGTTCCGATCGGCGATACATAATCAATGTAAGCCCAGTCGAAGGCGATGTTTTCGTTTTCCGCTGCTGTTCCAGCAGAATCTCCCGCCAGAGTCGTTCCAGCAGCGCTTCTCGTGCCGCCCCAGATTCTCTCCAGAGCGTCAAAACGGGTAACCAGTTTCAAGCCCGGAGATACGATAAAGTCCGTACCTACGCGCAGTCGCTGATAAAAGAAAGCTGTGCTGGGATTGCCGGTATAAGTTTTATTATCTGTTCCCGTCCATGAGTAATTATCATTTACACTTATTTTATTTAAATACAAACCGCCGACGTAAAACGATCCGCTAACTTTGACATCGACCGCGAAGGCCGACACGCTGAAGGCCATCACAAACCCGAGTGACAACATCATTAACCAAAATCTCTTCATTTTTTCCTCCTAAATTAAATTTTTTTCTTGAAAAACAAGCAATTTAAAAAGTTGTTGCCTGCTTATCTTTATGCAATTGCGAGAATAGATGTACATGATAAGTGTTACAAAATGATGACAAGCCAGTTAAGATATGAAGAAATAAAGAAGAGATGAAAGAATAATACAGATAATCAAACAAGAGATTGCTTTTTATTTCGCTTCCGACAAACTCATTATAATGAAAGATTATTAATTGTTTTCAGACAACAAGCTTTGCCAGGTATGCCATTCCAGAAAAGAACCGGGTACATTTTGTTCCATTTCTTCATAGAGCGCGAAAGGTGTGGAGAAGGTCATAAAATGGGGATCGTCCAACTGTTTGCGAACGTAAACGCGGGCGGAAAGATCGGTCAGACCCACCACGGCGCGCGGCTTTTTTGATTTTGCTTCCCGGTAAGGATAGATGCCGATGGTCTGACAACCGGCGGCGTAGGGAATAATCACATTCTCATTATCGCCGCGTCCATAATTTGCGAGGACTGTCAAGGCGGAGAGCTGATCGGGATTAACGAAAAATATTATCGTCTGCGGTTTCTCTTTAGCCGCGTCAATATTCGACAGCGGCTGAAAAACAACATATGATGCAGGTATTTCCGTTAAAGGTAGCGCCTTGACAAATTTTTCTACAAGTTCCGGACTTTTAACGTAGCGCTCACCATGCAGGAAATTATCGTAACTTTCTTTGGTCATGTAAGGTTTGATTTTTTCGGCAATCTCCATTCCGCCTTTACGGTCAGCATTACCGCTGGAAAGAAAGTGACAAAAGTCTTCTTCACCGCCCGGGAAATTTTTATATTGATTGCCGAAACCCAGCCCCACACCACCGCCGAAGCAGCCGAATGTTTTTTTATCGGCGACTGCGGCTTTGCCTTTGGCCGCATGAACAGCCAGCCACATCACACAGCCCCATTTGTTCTCGGCAAACTGCATGGCATCCGCCGGCTTTTCATTAGACCACATCAGCGCCACTGGCTGGTATTTTAGTTGAATCGCTTTGGCAATCGCACTTTCCATCTCGTTGTTAAGTCATCCTGATTTTTTTTGTCATATTATAACAATGACGTGCCAATATTGTCCATCCAAATTTAGCGTTGCCGTTTCCTTCACCTATTTAGTTTCAATAATGGGCAGTTATCAGAATTGACTATTATGGGTGTAAAGAAAGTACCATTAAGTCAATGGATAAACACAGGCGGCACGTTAACAGCAAAGTTGTTTTGTGAATAATAAACAGATATAAAAGTATGTACGCCATTTAACTTCCTTCACGAAAACCTTGCCCTGCATTATATAATTGCAGTCTGCTTTTGATCTCTTTGGCCAACGTTACTTTCCCGCTTGATTCAAAAAGCTTTAGAGCCTGCTGTGCAGTTTTTTGAGCTTCATGAAAACGTCCTGCTTCTGCATAGGCTGCTGCAAGGGTATCCAATAATTCCGGTTTTTGATAACCCGTAATTTTGCAGGCGTGTTGGGCCAGATGCACAGCTTTTGGCCCATCGCGAAACACAGAATTCTTTTGGGTAGATAATATCCATGCCAGATTGTTCAGGGCTTCAACGGAATCAGGATTAATGCCAAGAGCTTTTGAATAATAGCTGATGGCTTTGTCAAATCTTCGCTTCCTGCTCCAAATACTGGCCAAAGTCAGTTGCGTTCCTAAATTTTGAGGATTTATGCATTCTACTTTGGTATATTGATCCAATGCCTGATCAAGTTTATCCTGATCAAGGAAAGCGTTCCCCAGATTATTAAGAGCTTGCACATATACCGGGTTTAGCCGCACGGCTTCAGAAAAATGTTTTATCGCTTCATCAAGTTTCCCCTGGCTAACCAATGTATATCCAAAGTTGTTGTGCGTTTCCGCATCGTTTGGATTTGTTTTTAAGGCCTTATTATAATGTTTGATGGCTTCATCGAATTTTCCTTTTTGGGACAAGCAAAGCCCCAAATTGTTATTTGCTGACACATCGTCGGGATTTATGAGAAGTACTTTATCAAAACATTTAATTCCTTCATCAACCTTGCCTTGGTTGAGCAAAGCAACACCCAGCGCGTTGAGAGTATCTGTATGATCAGGATTTATCTGTAGTACTTTATTAAAAAAGCTAATGCCTTCATCAATTTCGCCGGATTTAAGATAAAGCCTGCCCAGATACTCATTCAGAACAACTTGCATTTTTTTCAATCCACCTAATTTTCTGCGGACAGCCGCCTGCTGAATCGAGAGACATTTTCTTCTTAAATCTATATCTGTAATATTGAAACTAGTTACAACATGATTGTTACAATATGTTTCTACGAGTTTTAAAAAACGTTTCTTTTGCTCCGGCGTTGCATGCGAAAAATCAATTGGAGTCTGAAAACTTCCATCCCATCCTGCAAAGGAGAAAGCATAAGCGGCAAAATCTAATTGTGTATCAATATCCGACAAGTTTTTTTGTACGACCATTTTTGTTTTTTCGTTGAGCCATCTGTTAGACATAAGATTCATCTGAATGGTATAATCATCCATATACAACAGTTTTGGAGCGGCAAATTCAAGCCAAGGCCGGTTATCCGTATTAATTAACCCATTGCCAAAAAGTTTTTGCAGGTCTTCGCTGACGATGAGATTATAGAACAACTTGTGATTCAGAATGGTTATGTTTTTTGACTTCTGTGCGTACTGCAAATTGGATGCTGCAATATCCGCATTCATATTTTTTTCACTTTTGAAACCAATCAACAGGTAATCACTCCCTTGACCGAAGGGGTCGGTTTTTACCAGAATATTGTTTGGAAAAACTTGGCAAAAGGTTCGCCCAACCATGGCGAAAGTATTCCAATCAGTCTGATATGCTTGAATCCACTGAGTAAATATTCCATCATCATTAAGTCTGCTTTTGCCTAATTCGAAAAACTCTTTGGTAAATAATGGCGCCAGACCTGCCATCCAGGGATTAGACGGTTCAGATATGATAACATCATACTTGCTATTGGATAATTGCATATGGGCACGTCCATCCTGAATGATCAGTTTTGTTTTTGGATTGGAGAGGACATTGTTATTCCAGGGTTTGAAAAAATTACTGGCCGCAACCACCTGCTCATTTATTTCCAGAATATCCAATTGGTCAACAGGATAATTAAGTACTTCACCGGCAGTAATGCCGCTTGCCAGTCCGATTACTAAGACTTTGCGGGCATGTGGATGAAAAAGCATGGGGAAATGGGCGCTGAGCGTCTGTGTGTTCATATCACCACCAGACGAAGCATCCGTCTTTCCGGAATTTAGAAGGATATAATCTCTATGTCCAAAGATATTAGCGGGAGTTTTAAGAACGGTAGTGAATCCGCCGATACCGTCACCAAAATAGACAAGTTCTTCGCCTTTAATATCATCATATTGTTTTGCGCCAAAAAATAGAGATTCTACCCATCCGACATTTTTTATTTCAGAACTGCCGATGCGATGATATTTACCTCTCGAAAGCATTTTACGATCCCAGTGGGGATAATTAAAAAGAAACCCTAATCCGATACAGGCAATTAACAGGAAGGGGATAAATTTGCGAACAGCTTGTTTGTTTTTCCAAATCAGCAAACATGCGATTAACAAAGCGGTTAAAATCTGTATGGCAACTACGAAACGCACACTGTTTTCTTTGCCAATGAACGGAACAAGTAAAAAGCCCGCAAAAAAAGAGCCTAAAACTGCTCCGCATGAGTTTATTGCATAAGCCACACCGATAGATTTCCCGGTTCCGGACAAGGACTGTACGGTGATCTTTCCTACCAAGGGAAATGCGGCTCCCAGAAAAAAAGTTGGCGGAAACATGAGCAGAAATAAAATGGATGCCTTCATCAAATTAAGCTGGGCAAAGTCATCCTTGAAATAAAAAATGAGTCTGGAAAAAAATATCTGGCTATTGCCGATGATCTGACTGAAGAGCAGGGCAAAAAACGCAGCCAGTAATTGCGTCAGCAGCAGCAATAGCATAACGTTCTTAACTCGATCCCCCAGCCATCCGAATAAAATACTGCCAAGAGCCAAACAGGTTATAAATGTCACCAGAACAATGGTAAACGAATAGGTAGTGGGGCCAACAATCAGTCCCAACAATTTAATCCAGATGACCTCGTAGGCCATGGCGCAGAATCCTGAAATAGCAAAAATGATAATGGCGTATATGATATTTGAATTATTCGTGAAACTCCAATTTCGAAAGCGAAGCGCAACGGAATTGGTAAGTTGAACAATCCCGCAAAGCGGAGAGTATAATACCCCGCAGCTTGCTGCGGAATCTGTTTCCAAATCTTGCTTCTGGGTTTTATATCCGTGATTTTCCGTGACAATCTGTGTTTTTATCTTTTTAGAGTCTCTTGTCGAGTCTGTTTGTTGTTGCATTTTGCCTGAACTAATACCTTCATAGCTCACAACAATGCAAATGATACCAATAATGGCATTGAGCAGTATTGCAAAAAACAAAGTGCCATATACTCCCCACACATTTATTAACCAAAAACCACATAGCAGTGAGCCGACTGCTGCACCAATGGTATTTAACCCATACAGCCGGCCCACACTGGCACCTACATGCGATAAACTGGTAACAAAAAACCGGCTTAAAACCGGCAAAGTAGCTCCCATGCATATAACCGGAATAATCAATAATGATGAGCACCCGATGAATGTAAGAAGATTATATGTTAAAAAATAATTGAATAAATGATTATAAAAAATTGAATAAAGAGGACCGAATGCGACGAGAAGTAACGGCAGAATAATTCCATATGCACCGATTATAAACTCAAGGATTCCATAAAGCCTTATCAATTTCATTGGGCCATTTATTTGATCAATCTTTCGGCTGGCCAGATAACTTCCCACGCCCAATCCACCCATAAAAACAGTTAAAACGATACTCACAGAAAAAGGGGCAGCGCCGGTTATTTTAATAATCATTCTGGTCCAAAGTGTCTCGTAAATTAAGCCTGTAAAACCGGAAATAAAAAAACAACTAAGAATAAGGAAAAATAGTTTGGAAGTCTGATCAGGAGAAATTCTTTTCTGAACAGCTTCATTGTTTTGCTGCTTTAGTTTGTTTTGTTTTCCCATATGAATTTATTTTGAGTCAGCTTTTATTATTGGTCAATGAACACTTGGGTCCATACAGTTTATTTTGCCTGTTTCTTTTTATTTAAAAGGCTGTTGCCTCAATTGAAACAACAGCCTTCTAAAATCACGGGAATATATCAAGAGGCTAAAGATTTAACCCACTTTCCCTATATTATAAGTCTCAGTTATTATACTAACTAATGAGAAGACATTAGCTTGCAGTTTACAATTTCTTTCGCTCCAACTTCGGATGAGACCAATACCAGAGACGGTGTTGGAGAAAATCCCGGGGGAACGCTGCCTTTAAGGTAATATGTTTGCCCGGCTTTTGCATCGAGAGTTATGGAATATGTTCCCATTGTTTTAGCCGTAAATTCTATCACGCCGGGTTCTGTAACATATGGGTAATATAGACCTTTCTTCAGCGCTGTTACATCTTTGCCATTTGCTTGTAAGAAGAAAGGATGGTTTGAACCGCCGGCGTGATAAATATAGACTACCACTTTGTCAGCCGGTATATTCTCCACCTGTTTGAAATTCTGGCCAGGCGTTGCACAACCAGATAAAACCAATATCCCTGCCATAATCATGGGTAAGATTAAAAGCCCTAGTCTTTTCATAATATTCCCCTTTTGCTGTTATTGTGGAAACAAATATTTCTTGATAAAAAATTGCTTTCACTAAAAATGAGCATAGAAAAATTATTCTTGTGTGTCAAGGAAATATAGCCCGCAAAATGTAATGTACGGTGTCAATGTTTGTCGGGCATTAATATAGTGCTCATTGCGTATTGAAGGAAAGTATTTTCGTCGCAGTTGACGATTTGAGGATTGCAAGAATAAAGAAACAAAATTCCGATTTCCGAACTGTCAAAATTGTTTCCTTCACCTTGTATAATCAAAATCGTTTAGTAGATACATAAAAAAAGTAATAGCATATGTTAAATAAGGATAATATAAATATGTGTTGTGTTGGTTGCAGTAGACCGTTTTCACCTTGGGGCAG
>Ga0182027_10014520_pt1 | contig 10904 bp, 13 predicted proteins | sample 712E1DmetaG_FD_121300 | JGI IMG/M metagenome (GOLD analysis project Ga0182027, IMG submission 121300) | Permafrost microbial communities from Stordalen Mire, Sweden - 712E1D metaG (Illumina Assembly) | ecosystem: Environmental > Terrestrial > Soil > Wetlands > Permafrost | place: Sweden...
TGGCGTTGATACTTTTTGGAGTCACGCTTTTAGTTAACGTTATCGCCAGGACACTGGTCTGGCGAATGACATCGGTGAAGGCAGAAAGATGATGCACCGATTATTAGGTCAAGGCTATGCGCGGCGCAAATTGGTAAATGGTGTCATGCTCGGACTGAGCGGCGCCGCTGCCGCTATCGCCATACTGATTCTGGCACTTATCCTTGGTTATACATTATTCCGTGGGATTTCCTACCTTAATCTTGATTTTCTCACACAAGCAGCTAAGCCGGTGGGAGAATCTGGCGGAGGAATGCGTAATGAAATATTTGGGACTCTCATTCTAGTAGGACTGGGGTCACTATTTGCATTACCCGTCGGGCTTTTAGCAGGTATTTTCCTCTCGGAATATGCCGGTCCGAAAGTGGCGGCTACTGTCCGGTTTATGGCCGATATTCTGGCAGGTGTTCCTTCAATCGTTGTGGGTGTATTCATTTATGCTATCATGGTCCGACCAATGCACTCATATTCGGCGCTATCGGGCGGAGTGGCATTAGCTATAATCATGGTGCCTGTCATTGCCCGTACTGCCGAAGAGTCACTGCGCCTGGTTCCAAACACTATGCGCGAGGCGGCATTAGCATTGGGCATTACCCGCTGGCGGGCGGTAATCGGAGTAATCATACCGGGTGCGATGACGGGGATTGTAACCGGAATAATGCTGGGTGTTGCCCGTATCGCCGGGGAAACCGCCCCGCTCCTGTTTACTGCACTCGGAAGTCAATTTGGGGTACAAGGGTTACTCAAGCCAATTGGGGCTTTGCCGTTACAGATCTATCACTACGCTTTGTCCCCTTATAAATCAGAGCAACAACAGGCCTGGGCTGGGGCTTTTCTGCTGGTAATACTGGTTCTCGGCATCAGTATTTTGGTGCGTTGGGTTAGTAACCGAAAAAGAATGTAACCCTTTGGAGTTAATATATGGAAGAAAAAATAAACCTGATGACACAGAATTTATTTAAAGATGGCAGTATGAATAAGCCGGTACCGGATGGTACTAAAGCAAACAAGGGCATATTGGATGTTCAAAGTTTAAGCGCCTGGTACGGTAAAACATTGGCGATCAGAAATATCAGTTTAAACATCCAAACTCAGTCTATTACGGCTATTATCGGCCCTTCCGGTTGTGGGAAGTCTACTTTTATTCGCTGTCTGAACCGGATGCACGAGGTTTCGCATGGGGGACGGACGGAAGGCTGCATTATGTTGGATGGTAAAGATATTTATGGAAGAGATACTGACCCTGTAGTTATCCGGCGGCGGATCGGAATGGTCTTTCAAAAGCCTGCACCATTCCCAACGATGACGATTTTTGACAATGTAGCCTCAGGTCTTAAATTAACGAAATTCTGGAGCCGGCGCTGGGAGTTGGAGGAAGTCGTGGAACGTAGTCTGCGTCAGGCTGCTCTCTGGGATGAAGTGAAAGATAAGCTCAATCAATCCGGAGCATCTCTCTCGGGCGGACAACAGCAGCGCCTGTGTATTGCCCGTGCGATAGCAATAGAACCCGAGATAATACTGCTTGACGAACCATGCAGTGCACTCGACCCCGCATCCACCCTCAAAATCGAGGATTTAATGAGAAGTTTAGTTTCGGAATATACTATCGTAATTGTGACCCACAACATGCAGCAGGCCGCGCGGGTGTCAGATATGGCGTGCTTTTTTTTAATGGATCAGGACAAGGCTGGCATTCTGATAGAATATGGGACCACATCTCAATTGTTTACCAATCCTAAGGATAAACGTACTGAAGATTATATTACCGGGCGATTCGGATAATTCTTCCAAGGAAAATATAAATGGAAATGAGGACAGCTTTTCACAAGAGGTTAAGGGAAATACAATATGAAATCATGGTTATGGGAAGCATGGCGAGTAAAGCGATAATTCGTTCCATTGAGGCTTTGAAGAATCGAAACCTTGAATTAGCGCATCAAATCATCGCTGATGACCAGAAGATAAATGACAAAAGGTTTGAGATCGAAGAGAAATGTATTGAGCTTATCGCTACCCAACAACCTATGGCTACCGACCTTCGTATTATTACGGCTATTCTGAATATTACCACTGAAATCGAGCGCATAGGGGACTATGCAGTGGGTATCGCCAGGATTGTAATATATATCGGCAACGAACCTCCGCTCAAACCTTTGGTTGATATTCCCCGGATGGCGGATAAAACGGTTGATATGCTGAGTCGTAGCTTGGACGCTTTTATTAACCGGGATGCAGAGGCTGCCAAGAAAATCGCTAACGAGGATGACTTGGTCGACCACCTTTATGACCAGGTATTCAGAGAATTGCTGATAATCATGGCAGAAGACCCGAAAACGATTACTCGGGCGACCCGTCTTATGTGGACGGCCCATAATCTGGAACGAGCGGCCGATAGAGTTACCAACATCTGTGAACGGGTGGTATTTATCGTTACCGGGAAGATGGAAGAGATCGGGGCTTCACATTATTAAGTTAAAATTGATCACAGCGAAGTCCGGCATAATTCAAATCCATTTTTCATAGCTTAGGGAACAGACAAATTTATTCATGCACGATTAAGTTCGCTTTAATATAACCCCATTAGAAAAGACAATGAATAAACGCCTAAATAGAGAATGACCATAAATAACCAATCACCGTATCAGACCAAAAGCAAAATGATTTCTGAGGTAAAAAGTAATAGCCGGAAATACATCAATCCCTTGAACAAAGCCCTGAGTATTTTCTTTAAAGAAGCAGTGGGTATTAGCCTTAAAAATCCTGCGCAATCCCAGTATTTTTTCGAATTAGTGAGGAACCAGCAAAGAGCTCCTTCCCAGCGAACGATTTGGAGAAAGCAAGGAGCGCAGGTTCCTCCCATCATGATATTTAGCATTGCCAATCGCTGCAACTTGCATTGTCAGGACTGTTATCATCAGGCTTTAAGGGATGTCTCCAAGTCTGAAATTGAGTGAAAAGGAACTTGCAAATATCATTGCTCAAGCTAGAGAGTTGGGGATTTCTTTCATCTTATTGGCCGGCGGCGAACCACTAGCACGTGAAAATATCTTAATAATTACTAAAGACTATCCGGATGTCTTGTTTTTCATATTCACAAATGGGTTATTGATTTCTGATGATGGCTAATCAATTCCAAAAACAGAAAAATTTAGTTCCCTTAATTTTCCTGGAGGGTTACGACAGGGATACTGATAACCGTAGAGGCGAAGGAGTCTTTCAACTTCTCCAGCAAACGATTCAAAGACTGAAGCAAAATAAGTTTTCTTTGGAGTCTCACTTACAGTTACTCGGAGTAATTTTGATATAGTTACCGACTCTGGATTTATTGATACTATCACCGGTTGGGGAGGAAAATTAATTCTTTTCGCCGAATATACGCCAATCACGACTAATACCGATGATTGGTTAATTACCGAAGAACAAAGATTAAAGCTGGCGGGATTGATGCAAGTCTTCCGTAATAAATATCGTGCTTTATTTGTTAACGTTCCGGGTGATGAGAAGGACTTTGGTGGTTGTCTTTCGGCTGGTAGCGGTTTTGTGCACGTCAGTGCCGAAGGAGATCTCGAACCTTGTCCCTTCGCCCCCTACTCAGATGTTAATCTCAGAGAAAAAACCTTAAAAGAAGCCTTAAAGCCCCCTTGCTTAAAAGCAATTCGTGAAAACGATAACCATCTGGAGGAGAGCCGCGGTAGTTGTGCTCTTTGGACCCGGCGTGAATGGGTACGTTCTTTGTTATCCCACTCCGAAAAATGAAAGAACAGCGGAAATTTTAACAGATATTTAATACAACCTAAACAAATCCTTAATATTGGAATGGAATAATAAAATTATAGGATTTGTTTTATATTCATTAAAGAATTAGAACTATGCCGGAATTAGCACTCACATCAACGGAAGCAAAAAACGAAAGTCCAGATGATGTTTCTCTATATATTAACCGAGAATTGTCCTGGCTGGAGTTCAACTTTCGGGTACTCGAAGAAGCCCGGGATGAACTCACCCCGATTATGGAAAAATTGAAATTCGCTTCGATTTTCAGCTCAAACCTAGATGAATTTTTCATGGTTCGCGTTGGAAGTCTTTTCCGCGCTCTTGAGGCTGATATCAACGAACGTGATTCCAGTGGCAAGACAATCCGCCAGCAACTTGATGAAATCTCCGATAAAGTCCGATCTTTGATAAGCGAACAATACAAATGCATAATGAAGGAAATAATTCCAGGTCTCAGAGAAGCTGACATTTTCATCCACAAGATGGACGAACTCGACGAGAATGAGACCGCGCGGTTAGATAAATATTTTGAGGTTCAAGTTTTTCCTATTCTTACCCCTCTTGCTTTAGATGCGGGCCATCCCTTCCCCTTTCTCAGCAATCTTCGCTTGAATTTAATGGTCGTTTTTAAAGAAGCCAATAATGTAAATGCCCCACAACCTCATGCCTTCGTTGAGGTACCTTCGATAGTACCGAGGCTGGTGCCCGTAAATACAGATACAGATAAACTCGGGCACCACTTCATTTTACTCGAAGACCTGATACGCAAACATATTCAGGTATTATTCCCCGGTATGCAAATTAAACAGACGATTGCATTGCGTGTCACACGAAATCATGATTATGACCTGCACGAAAATGAAGTAATGGACCTACTTGAATCAGTCGAAACTGAAATCAAAGAGCGTTCGCATAAGATAGCGGTACGGCTTGAAATAGAGTCGGATGCTCCTAAAAAGACTTTGAAAATGCTGGAAACACAATTGCGTATCCAGGAAAATTATGTGTTTGAGATAAATGGCCCGATCAATATTTGCGACCTGTTGCCCTTGCACGACCTTCCTACTCTTGCCCAATATAAGGACCCGCCCTTTAATCCTCGAATCCCCCAGAAATTTGCTGGCAATAAAGATATCTTCACGATTATTCGAGACGGAGATGTGCTGCTGCACCATCCTTACGATTCCTTTGCAGTTGTGATGGATTTTCTCAATAGAGCTGCCGATGACCCCGATGTTCTCGCGATAAAACAAACGCTTTACCGCATCGGTAACGACTCCCCCGTCGTTAGTGCATTATGCCGAGCTGCCGAGAATGGCAAACATGTAACAGCCGTTGTCGAGTTGAAAGCACGCTTTGATGAACAATATAACATTGACTGGACACGGCAAATGGAGCGTGCCGGCGTCAATGTTGTCTATGGTTTCGTTCGTTGGAAAATTCATTGTAAAGCAACCCTTGTAGTACGCATGGAAGGCAAACATCTGCGACGGTACATGCATGTTTCTACCGGGAACTACAACACAACCACTGCCAAGATATATACCGACCTGGGACTTTTAACATGTGACCCTGAGTTCGGTAATGATGTTTCTGCATTATTTAATGTTCTGACGGGTTTCAACTCCTGGTGTAGTGGAGATATTTTTACTGCTGAAACTCTGGCATCAATGTTTCACAAATTTATGATATCGCCGGTAACGACACGGGACACTATGCTACTTCTTATTGACAGGGAAATCAAGAAATCGACCCCCAAGATGTCGGGACGGATTATTGCAAAACTAAATGCCTTGGTTGACCCCGGCATTATTAATAAATTGTATGAGGCATCGCGCGCAGGGGTGCGTATTGACCTCATAGTGCGAGGAATCTGTTGTCTTCGTCCCGGTGTGCCCGGAATTAGTGACAATATACGTGTCACCAGTATCCTTGATCGTTTTCTCGAACACTCACGAATTTACTATTTTCACAACGGCGGAGACCCCGAAATTTATTCAGGCAGTGCCGATTTTATGCCGAGGAATTTCTTCAAACGGGCCGAAATCATCTATCCGATTGAAAACATCGACCTCAAATCTCGTATAATAAATGAAATTTTGATGACTTACCTGAATGACAATGTGAAGGTTCGTCTTATGCAGCCGGACGGCTCTTACGTTCGGCTCAAGCCTAAAGAAGGGCAACAACCGTTGCGCAGTCAGAGTGCATTAATTGCTATCGCACGCAGTGGCGGTGTAAAATCTCGCCCATATGAGGACCTTGTTAAGAAAATCGGGACGAAAAAGGCTCTGAAACGCTAAAAATGACTTTAGAGATGGATAGAGTGAGTGCAACGATTTTTGAGAAAGCGATGCTCAAAGTAGACGAAGTATCCCGGGCATGTGACACCGACCCGGGGCATAGTGAACAGGTAACATGTCTGGCGCTCGCTGTTTTCGACGCATTAAAGCCTTTGCACAATTTTGGCATACCTGAACGTCAGATTCTGGAAATTGCCAGCCGTTTACATGATATTGGTTGGTCGAGGACAGTGCTTAAAAAACATCATAAATTAAGCAGCAATATGATCTTAGAACTGGAAATTCCCGGACTTGATAACCGTGACAAGCTGGTATGTGCTCTTATCGCCCGTTACCATACCAAAGCACTGCCGAATGCATCCAAACACCAAAAGTTCGCTGATTTGGGTACAAAAAGGCGTAATCTTGTCGAATGGTTAGCGGCGATACTCCGAGTAGCAGATGCTCTGGATAGCAACCATACAAGTATCATCAGAAAATTAAAATTGCAGATCAATGACAAAACTGTAATTATTTATCTCGATACCAAAGGCGATTGCTGGGACGAAATCAGGCGGGTACGCAGAAAAGAAGACCTCCTGGTCAAAAAAGCAGGTAGATCAATGGTGTATCAATGCTGATTGCACTGGTTCCCGATATACACGGTAACTTACCTGCTCTGGAAGCGGTCATTACTGATGCTAAAATCCAATGTGTAGACAAAATTATATGTGCCGGCGACATCACCGGCAACGGGCCTTTCCCCAGCGAAGTCTGCAGCTATCTCGAAGAAAATAAGATACCCACAATAAGTGGAAACTATGATTGTAAAGTGCTTGACGTGATTAAGCACGGGAAATCTACTGCTGACAAAGTTCAAAAGGGAAAAAAGGAACTTTTATTTTGGACAGCAAAACACAATCGAAAATCTGCTCAAACCTTTCTGGAAAGTTTACCACCCAACATCGAGGAAGAAATGCCGGCAGGTCGTAAGCTCCTGGTTGTTCACGGCAGTCCGATATCCAATGACGATGATATTTTATCGAGCATCACTTCCAATGGTATTAAGGCTAAACTTGGTGATGCGTGTCCGGATATACTTGTCTGCGGACACACACATATTCCGTTCGTGAAACGCTTTGGCAAGTTATTGATTGTAAATTGCGGTTCTGCAGGACAGCCGGTTGACGGCGACCCCAGACCATCTTATGCGATCGTCTCCGCAGATGAAGATACAGTACACGGCCGCATCATACGTTTTGATTACGATATAAGTGAGATTGTTAACGCACTTAAAAAAACTTCGCTGCCGAAGGGAATACAGAGGGATTTTATTGAGGGGACGAAAAGGAGATTCTTGCAATGAGCGATACATCCGAATCGATTGAAATCGAATTGAAATTTATCCTCCCCGGGACTCAGGCCGAAGTAGCAGTTGTCAATTGTTTACTTCAGAATAAATACTGTGTGGACAAAATCAGCCCGCTGAAAAATATAGATATTTACATGGATACGACTGACTGGGCACTCTTGAAAAACAAGCTCTCACTGAGATACCGTTTATCCAATAATACGGCCATGTATACCATGAAAAGTGTTAATACCATCGAAGACGGAATCGCTAAAAGAACGGAGATCGAATTGGTGCTTAAAAAACCGGCCCATCCCCCGACTAATATCCCCATCAAAACGCTTAGAAAACAGGTTAATGATGTTATTTATCCGCGCAAGCTGATGGAACAAATCATGATCCGTACCAATCGGCGGCGCTACTTGGTAACATCGCCTGAAGGAGCTAAATACGAGCTCTCATTTGATACATCAAGCTTTTCGGCGGATGCGTTATTCAAGCCTAAACGCGCCTCGCAACTGCATCAACTGGAAGCGGAAATTATCGATGGTTCCGAAAAAACGCTTGAATCAATGGCGCAATTAATCTCAGATACTTTTAACTATCCCAAAGCCACAAAAACAAAATTAGAAATAGCAATGGCGCAACTTAGAGTGGAGCCACTGCTAAAAAAGGTGCCTGAGAATCTCAGGGTAATGCTGGATGACCGTCTTGATGCCGCTCTGAAAAAAATACTGGCCGTCGAGTTTCATTGGTTTCTGGAGCAATTATCTGGTGCTATCAGCGATCGTGACCCGGAGTTTGTGCATCAAGCGCGGGTGACAACACGGCGGATGCGTTCTGCTCTGATTCTTTTTCACAATGCAATCCCTGAATCGACAGCGGTGTACTTCGAAGAACGCTTGAAATGGCTCGGCAGCCTTTTTGGCGAAGTCAGGGACTTAGATGTTTTTATTATTAATCTCACCGGCTGCAAAAATATGATCGAAAGTTTTTCCAAAGAGAAGCGCAAGGCTCTGGAAAGTCTGGTAATAAAACAGCGCCGCATACCGTTAAAAGCCTTAAGTGAAGCGCTTAAATCCCGCCGCTTTAAGAACTTTGAAAAGCGTATGACCAAATTCTTGGCAGAACACTGTATCGATTGTACGGACTTGCCAGCAAGCAGGAAATCTGTTCGAGAAGTGGCGCCTCAGGTTATCACGCAAAAATTCGAAAGTGTCATCGAGCAAAGCAAAAAGACATTGGTTACCCCGAAACTCAATGAGTTCCATGCTCTCCGGATTCAAATGAAACGATTGCGCTATACTTTCGAGTTCCTGGCTCCTCCTTACGGCAGCGCCTTTGATGATGTTATCCATCGCACCGTCGAGATCCAGGACTGCCTAGGTGAACTGCAGGATACTGCCTTCAATCAAAAACTTATTAAGAATATTTTAAAAGACTGGCAAGGAAAACTCGCTGATACAGATTTAATATTTGTCCTCGGCGAAATTTACCAGTTCCAGGGAGAAATCGCGCGCGAACGTCAAAAAAACTTCAAACAGATATGGGAACGTTTTTGTTCGGAACAAACAACCGATTTATTTAACAATATCTTTGAAGAGCAACCCAAAGCAATTTAGCGAATTAGAATCGAATTTGTGTTACATATTTATGAGGAATTACAATGAACGAATTATCACCCGAAATCTAAAGCGCAGTTATCCTTTCTGCTTACCCGAAAAGTGACAAATTCAGCAGGAAAATATTTTACAGTTATAACAGTTAAACGAAGTAGTAAAAATATATGTGGGTAAAACACACATGTATTTACACTAAGTTTATTAACTTTTTTAATTTGTCTGAGAGAATGGTGGTTAATTCCCTGGTTGCTGGCCTGACTCGAATTGAAGCTAATGCCTAACTATATTAGAATCTATTCGTTATAATAGTTATGAGTTAAAGACAGGAGTCTATACATGAAAAATAATTTACGCAAAATATTACCTATATTCATTCTTTTAACTGTAAGCGTATTGGTTCTTTCTGCTTGCCAGTCAAAGACAATTTCTTCATCGGAAACCCCCACCATCACTACAAATTCGTTACCGGAAGGGATTGAAAGTGTTGCCTATTCCCATACACTTGAAGTGCAAGGCGGATCGCCTCCTTACATATGGTCTGTCACGGGAGGAAAATTACCAATTGGTTTACAGCTTAACCCTAGGACTGGTGTTATTTCAGGTACACCAATTATTGCGACAAATCCGGCGTTTGTAACTTTCATGCTAACCGATAACTCGAAAAGGATAACTTCCAAACAAATATTGATGGCTGTTAACCCAAATACTGTTACTGCAACGACGCTCTTTAATAATGGCAACTCGGCCTCATCTAAATCTGTAAGCGGTCTGAGCTTATCTCTTTCTCTTGACTCGAAAACTTATCAGTCGGGTCAGCAAGTCGGTATAGATATTGATGAAAAGAATACACTATCGAAAACTAATACAATCACTTCATCTACAAAATGGCCGATTAGTGGATTAGGAGTCGGTCCTTGCGGCCCGCTCAACTATCCTTTCGGTATAGCTGTCTTCCAAGGAAACTATACCGCAGCGAACATTTCATCTGCGAGTCCACTTCAGATTTATGCACCTGGCATATATATGTGCCCCGATATTCTGGCTGATATCTCTTCATATGTTTTTCAACCATTAAGCAACACTGCAGCGGTATTTCAGATGTCCGAATCTACCGCCATATCTACCATGGAAATGAATACTGAATTTGAACCAGCGCCAACCGGATATTGTGCGAGCAACAATGTGGGTGCTACTTTTACTAACTTTGAACCGGGGGTATATACCGTCATTGGAGGAGATGAATGGGGAGCTTTGGTCGTCCTTCATTTCACAGTTTCACAATAATTTATATACAATTTTTGTAACTCGGTTAAAACGGTTAGTCTGGTTAAAATATATACATTGGATTTTTTTAATTTTCTCATTCTAACGCTCGATTAATGTTAGAATTACTTCAACACATCCATAAGGAGGAGCGAACATGCCATTATATGTTTTGATGACCAAACTTACGAGTGATGGAAGAAAATCCGTGATGAATAATCCCGGGAGAATATTCAAAGTACACAAAGAACTAGAAACGATGGGCGCTAAGATAATTGCTCAGTATGCTGTGCTAGGCGATTATGACTTCGTAAATATCATTGAAGCTCAAAGCAATGAAGCTATAGCGCGGATTTCAGCACAATTTGGCTCAAGAGGAACTCTTGAGGTGACGACATTGGCAGCCATCACTATGCAGGATTATGTTAGAGAACTGGAAATGGCCAAGATTATCGACAAGGGAAGTTAGCCCCCTTCTCGGCTATTTCAGATAGTGACATTTCCAAATAATTACTACATAATATCGGGGGTAATTTACCGCAGATAATTATGTCTATGAGAACATACAGCCAA
>Ga0182027_10014522_pt1 | contig 10902 bp, 2 predicted proteins | sample 712E1DmetaG_FD_121300 | JGI IMG/M metagenome (GOLD analysis project Ga0182027, IMG submission 121300) | Permafrost microbial communities from Stordalen Mire, Sweden - 712E1D metaG (Illumina Assembly) | ecosystem: Environmental > Terrestrial > Soil > Wetlands > Permafrost | place: Sweden...
GAGGGCGCGCTTTCAGCAGGTACGTCGAAGGTTTGGCCTTCTCCGGGGACGAAGCCTGGTACAACCCACTGCGCTACGTCCCCAAGCCCATGCACACGAAGCTGTGGCAGGAGCGGACGCCGCGTGCCCAGTACGAGCAGCAGGAAGTGTACGGCGTGCGCCAGCGCCGGTGGCAGAAACCCGTCCACGATATGATCACGCCCTGGCTGCGCGGCATGGTGAAGCGCCTGACCGGGGACGTCATCGTTCCGGCGAAGACCCACGAACGACGCGATCTGGATACCCTGGTCGACCAGTTGGAATACCTGCGCGCTGTTTCGAAAGCATCGCAGGAACCGGAGCACCGCGGACGCTGGGCCATGAAGGCGGCGCAGACGGCCATCGGTTCCAACCTGTTCGCCGACAGTTCCGATTACATCGCCCGTACATTGCCAGGACGCGATCGCCGCTACTACGAAGCATTCCGCGGGGAAACCAACCCGGAGGAGCGCGAACGGATCGTGAAGGTCGTCTCGCCGCAGATGGCCGACGCTCTCATGGCGCAGTGGACCAAACAGCGCGCTATGGCCGCGCGCGCCGAAGGAGAGCAGGTTCCCGAATTCAGCGACAGCGGCCGCTTGGTTTCCGAAGAAGACATCGTCAGGGGCGAAGAAGCCGGCGTGGCGCCGGGAGACGCGCAGCGGGCCGCGGAGATCGCGCAGTTCTTCAGCCGGCGAGGACTGCGGCTGCCCAGTGCGGATTCCCCGGTTCTCGACGAGGATATCGACTACGAGGACCTGAAGTTGAAGATCATCCAGTGGGAAGGTCTCGACTACCACGATTTCAATGTTTTCGATGATCGGGCCAATACTCTGTGGCGCAAGCCGTACCTGGACGGGGCGGTGCGCGAACTGACCGCCGGCGAGGACCGTTCCGTGGATCAGATGGAGTCGGATATCGAAGGCGCCATCGCCATGTCGAAGTCCGGCGATGCCCAGGCTTCCGCCCGTATGAACCGGCACGCCGCGCGCGTCGACCGCAGCAACATCACGGTGACGGTCGAAGCTCAGCCCGATGACGAACTGCGAAAGGAGGTCCGGCGTAATCCGGACGAGTACCAATGAACAACCCGGTAAGCCCAGCCGCATCTTCGTTGTTGAAAGCCGCTTCACGCTGGCCCGGTTTCGCTGCCGGGGCGGCCGCCTTGGGTATAGCCGCACCAGCTATATTCTCGTCCGACGACCGCAGATACTGGCGCACATCGCTGCTCACCAGCCCTGTAATCGCCGCGGGGCTTTCCGCCGCGCCGGGCGTGTGGGAGGGCTTCAAACAGTCCCACCAGGACCTCCGCAACTTCAACGCCATGCGGCCGTTCGGAAACGATTTCAAGTACGTCACGCTGGCCGACTTGCGGGATCTGATGGAATCCGGACATCTTAGCCAAAGCGAGGTGACCGCCTATGCCAGCCAGATCTCCAAGCTCTACCACGACATGTCGATCGATTATTACGGCGATCTGCGGCCGCAGGCGGAGACCTCGGTAGCGGATCTTCAGGCCACCGTGGGTGAAATGTTCTCCAATGTTCGCGATTCGCAAATCGAGAACGCCGAGACCAATCTGAGCCACGCTGTTTTCGAATCGCAGCTCCGCGCGGCGACGCCCAGCGATATGCTTCGCGGCGCTCCCACGGATCAGATGCTGACCATGGAAGGCGTGGCGGCCAGCATCGAGAACGCCAAAGCCTTTCCCCAAGACCAGTCGCGGGCGTTCTTCGAGAACATGAAGCGGCGCCTGACCCAGATGCAGCGGCTTCATGTCGGCGAGGAAGTGAACCCGGCGGCGCACGTGGCGGCCGCTTCGCCGCAGACCGCTGTCCGGGCGGACACCGCCGCGGGCCGGGCGCTGCTGGAAGGCAAAGGCGATATCGCGGCGAATCTGCAAGCCGCCCTTGACAAAGGCTGGATCGCCAGAGCCGAGGTGATCGCCGAAGATGGCCAGGCGATCGGCGTCCGCGTCGCGCGCGGGGACGAAGGTTTGTCGTTCGGCCTGGTGGATACGAAAACCGGCAAGGTCCGCATCGGGTCCGACTTTCAGCGCGTTGGTGCAGGCCGGCACGTCCACGAAGGCTTCAACGTGTTCGAACTTGACGCGTACATCTCCGGAAACCTGAACAGCGAGTTCCGGGACTTGCACGATCTCTTCGCCAAGGCCGCCGTGCACTCCGGCCGCAATGTCGACGACGCGTTCTGGGCCCGCACGGTGGAAGGCCTCGATTCGGACGCATCCCTGCTGAGCGATGCGGCGATCCGCCTTCGCTACCAGCAAGCCATCCCCAGCTCGCTTCAGGGACGGCTGCTGGGCAAGACCTTCGGATCGGCTGAGATGACCCATGCGGACCGCGTCTCCGTGATCCAGTCGGCCAAGGGTTGGGCCGTCAAGGTCGGGTCGGAATCGAGTCTGACGGATCTGGTGCTGGAGCTGCGGGAAGCGGACAAGTACGCATTCGGGCAGTTCGCTTCCAATACGCAGCAGGATCCGACGTTCCGGTCCATGACCAAACCGGTGGAGATCGACGCGGCGACGATCCCGGCGGACCGCCTGGCGTCGGTGACCACCACGCAGGTACTGGACGCTTATGGAGGGAAATCGCCGCAGTTCCACATGACGGTGGGCGGCGTGACGCCGGCGCAAAAGAGCTTGTTCGGGTATCTGCCGGCCGATGCGGGCAAACTGCGCGACCCGGGCGTCGAAGCCGAAGCCGTGCAGAGCATCATGAGCGACATCCGGATGTCGAACTCCGCCGATCTGCGCGGGCTTTCCAATGCCGAACTGCGCCGCCGGGCGCTGGCTTCCTGGGAAATCATGCGCAACGAGATGGAGGCGAACCCTCTCAAGCTGCACGCCATGCGCAAGCTCGGGTCGCTGGGTGAAGGCGATTTCCTGGTCGCTCACGGGCTGACCCTGATGAAGACCAAGGAACGCGGCATCGTCCAGCTCAAGAGTCTGCACCTCGATCCCAGCAAGCATCGGTTCGGCCAGGCCGGCGCGGCCGCATTCGGTCCGCGGGATGTAATCGGGTACGACGCTTCGGGCGCCGCAATCACTTCCGGAGCGTCCGAAAGCTGGTTCACCGGCCTGACCTATGATGCCGGCACAGAATCCTACAACTTCCACTTCCTGAAGCAGGAAGGCATGAGGACCGGGGCCAAGCTCGATTCCAACGGAATCAAGGGCTTGGCGACCGGGCTCGAGCACGGCGAGCAGACCATGATCTCCGACATGCTCAACCTGCTCTACGAAACCACCGGCCGTGGCCGCCCGGTGATGCGCGCCGACGCGTTCGCCAACATGGCGTACTACGGCGCCAAGATCAAGGACCCGGCGCGCGCCATTGTGGAAGACGCCGCCTTGGTGGCCAGCCGGTTTGCGCAGCAAAGCTATGAAGACGTACCCCAGGTAACCGGCATCCTGGCGCCGTTCCTCGAACGCATGGAGGCCATGCACCTGAACTACGACGTCGACCGGCGCGGGTTTGTGGAAGACAGCGAAGCCGTTGCCAAGGCGTTCGCTACCGAGGAGCAGCGCGCGCAGCGGCTCTCCGACATCGAAGGCGTCGTGGACGATTTCTTTGCGCAGACCACCGCCATGCTGGACAAATACCCCGACCTGGTGGATGCCGACCGGTTGTTCCAGGCCTTCCAGTCGCAGCGCCAGGCCGGCTTCGACAAACTCCAGCAGTTCCTCCAGTTCCACTACCAGGGCAGTTCGGCCTGGGTCTGGAACCACACCGGCCGGGATATGCCTCGGCAGGTGAAGACCACCTTCGATCTGTACGGCGATCTGCACCGCGCCGGCGAGCTCGAAGCTGCCAAGGAGATCCTGGAGGGATCCCACATCCTGCGCGGCGACACCCGGCAGGCCTGGCAGTTCCTGAACCGGCTGGAAGAGGCTGACTTCTCTCCTACGGGAGCGGTTGTCAATATCAATGACATCCCCGATGACTTCCGCTTCGGCAATGACGGTGCCTTCGCCGGCAGCATCTTCGATCCCAGCAACCCGGAATTCCGCGACAACTTCTCGATCAAGCTGGACAAGCCGATACGCCTCACGGTGAACGGTCGCGAGGTCGAAGCCGGCTACATCCCGGTGCGCGGGTCCGGAACATTCAAGGCCGGCGCCAATGCGTATGGAGCCGGGGAACGCGCCGCCACGGAGTACCAGCGCGACCTGCTGAAGCTGATCCAGGCCGTCAAAGGAACCGGCGAAGGAGCCGAACAGCGCGCCGCCGCTCAGTTTGCGGCGCACATCGACCTCAACTTCAGGGATTTGCTGGGTAAGGACGGGTTGATGCGCCCCGAAGCGGTATACCCGCATGCCATGGCCGGCGCCATCATGACGCGCCCCGCCACGGAAGTGATCCGGCCGGCTGGCTTCGACGCCGCCGGCGCGGCCATCCCTGCCGTGCGCAACCCCTTCGAAGCCGTGATCTCCGAGGACCTGCTGCGGCACATCCACGATCCGGAGCTGCTCGCCCAGATCCGCGCCGGCGAAGCGATCGCCATTGGCGCGCGCCATCCCATCTCCGCAACGCCGTTTCTAAAAGTCCGGGTGGCCGGCAAGCGCGACTTCCTGGGCCCGAACACGGTGGGTCTGGACGAAGGTGTCCGTTCGCTGTTCCAGGCCGACGACGACGGCGACATCATCAACCTGATGTTTCTGCGCAACAAAGATTCGCTTGCCAGGGCGCACAAGGCGCTGGAATTCTCCCCCGACTACAACCAGATGTCCGGCCAGTGGAAGAGCCAACGCGTCATGGAGCTGATGCAGGGCAACCTCGAAGACTCCGCCAAGATGAGCGGCGAGTACATGCGCGCCGTTCTGGACCAGAAAAGCCTGGCCGCCAATTTAGAAAAAGTGGTGGCTATTTCTAAATCCGAGGGCGGCCGGATGGGCAAGGTGGCCCAGCGCTTGGCGCTCGGATCGACGGGCGCGTATTCGAACCTCCTGACCCAGCTCTACATGAACCTGGAAGCGCACCCGACTCTGGCATTCAAGAGCGGCGACCGGCAGATCGCCGAGAAGCTGCTCTGGCTGACGCGCCAGGTGCCGATCTCCGCCGGCAAGGGCTCCATGGACCTCGGGCCCGACCCGATGAAGCTCTACGGCCAGGTGCTCACCGGTCTGTCCGCCACGGACCGCAACGAAGGCTCCCGGCTGGTGATTGATGCGGTGACCAAGATCGCCGAAGGCTCCCGGCTGAAGACCACCGTGTCGAATGAGCGCGATCTCCTCGACCTGTCGAGCATCTTCGGCGTCGCCAGCGCCGAGTTCGACGGCGAGCGCAGGACTCTTCGGGTGGGCGATGAGTTCAACCTGGCTGCTGAGATCATGCGCAGCGGCAAGGGCGGCGCAATCCTCGAAGAGCTGGTCACCAAGCGCAACCGCGGCGTCGACAATCTGGCCCGGCTGCTCACCAAAGGGGAGATCGGCGCGGAAGAGGGCATGCGGCGGTTGATGCGCATGGGTTATGGAGCGCCCTACCTTCGTGGAGCGTTTGCCGGCGAGCACGCGGGAGCTGCCAGCGTATCGAAGACCATCGGTCTGCTCAACGACGTCCTGAAGGGCGCCACCGGGCAGGCCGCCAGGGAATTCAAGCCGGCCGTGCCGGTCCTGGCCGCAGGATTCGGCGTGGCGGCCATAGCGGGGTTGCTGAGCACGCCCATCGAGGACGATGCGACCCGGGAACGGCGCCCGCAGCAAGCTGTCGCCAGGGTCAGCGGAAACCGTTACCGGCCGGAAGAGAGGCTCGGCGTTCCGGACCGGATCCCCGGCGAAGACGTACCCGGCAGCGCTTCCGGTAGGCCCAATGTCCGCGAGACGGCCGCAGCGCCGCAGGTGCAGACCGCGATGGTCGCGCCCATGCGGCGGACGAGCGATTTGGAAGTCCGGGCTTCGGCGCCCAACAGGGAAGCGGCCGCTGATGTGGCGCGCGCGGTCGAGCGTCTGACCCCTTCCGGTGGGTCTTCGAACACCACGGTCAATTACGTGGGCGGATGGCGCAATCGGGGCTCCAAACTGCGCATGCGGCAGGAATTGCGCGAACAGATCGATCGACAGCCCCAATCTTGACACTCCCCACGGCTAAGGCCGGGGGATTCACGCTTCAACCCCGACAGCTTCCACCTGGGGAAGTCTGACATCGGGTCCACGCGCAGTTATTCTCTCGGCGTGCCCCGCCGTGAGGATCTTTAGACCTTCGGAACGAACGTTTAGGGCAGCGTTCAAATCACGATCATGACAGACGCCACATACACACGTCCAGGTTCGATCCGCCAGCGTGAGAGCGTCGTTTACAGCACCGCACGCGTGGCAGGTCTTGCTCGACGGGTACCAGCGGTCGACCACCGCCAAGTAGCGTCTTTTCCAGACCGTTTTGTACTCAAGCTGCCTTCTAAACTCGCCAAAGGAAGCATCCGTCGTCGACTTGGCCAGTTTGGTTCTCACCAGCCCTTTGACGCTCAGGTCTTCGATGCAGATGCCGTCGTACTTCACCACCAGTCGGCTGGTCAACTTGTGCAGGAAGTCTTTGCGCTGGTGCGCCGTCTTTCGGTGGACCAGCGATACCGCGCGGTTGGCGCGCAGCCTCCTCGCGCTGCCCTTCTTGCGCCGGCTGAAGACGCGTTGCGCTCGGCGCAGCTTCCGTTCGTTCTTGCGAAAGAACCTCGGCCCAGGGATTCGGCCACCGTCCGACAACACGGCGAAGTCGCGGAGTCCGAGGTCGATGCCGATCACGTTGTCAGGATCGGCGGCGGGCAGCGCCGTATCTGGCATTGTGAACTCCGTTACCAACGTTACGTGCCAGTGGCCGGCAGCATCTTGCTTGAATGTCGCGCTCTTGGTCTCGCCGTCTACCGGCTGCGATTGACGAATGCGAACGGAGCCTATCTTGGGAATCGAAACCACGCCGTCAGCTATGGCCACCCGTTGCGAGATACGGAACCGTGCCTCGTCCCACTTGCGACTCTTGAACCGGGGAAAACGGGATCTCCCCTCGAAGAAACTCTTGAAGGCACGGTCCAGATCGCGCAATGCTTCCTGCAACGATTGAGAATCGGCATCTGCAAGCCACGCGGTTTCCGGATTGCGCTTCAGAATTGGAAGCTCCGCTTTGAGAATGCTGGTTCGGAGGCCGATTCGGTTCTTGCGATAATAATCCCTCTTTCGTCCCAATGCCCAGTTCCAAACATAGCGTCTAGACCCAGCATTGCGAGCGAGAGCCTCGCGCTGTGCGGCGTCCGGTTCCATGCGGAATCGGAATGTTTTCTTCAGCGTCACCTAAATTCAGTGTGCGCTAAAAGCCCAATAGTTACTAGGTTCAAACACGGCCTGCTAGTACCAAAACCAAAGAGGCGATCGTCCCGGACGGGCGAATAACCTTATACCCCCATGCCTACTGGTAGGGGGTCTACGGAGATCGAGGTAAATCTATGAGTGTTCTTCTCGGCAAAAAGCGCGGCAATGCAGACCCCGGCTACTTCCGTATCGGCCATATCGTTCTGGCCGTTCCTCCGGAGCAGATCGGCACCCAGAAGGTCATGCAGAACGAAGAGATGTCCCCGCTGCGATCGCGCTACGTCCGGTTCAAGAAGACCGGCCATTCCCGTTGGGACGTCACCATTGGTTTCAAATCGCTGCTCTGGGATGGTCCCGGCGGCACGGACTATTCCGACTGGGAAAGCCTGCAACAGATCCTCGCCATGTTCATCGCCGCCCCGTTCGTCGAGGTGGAGAACGCGCACCTGCGGCAGCTCATCGTCGAACAGGATCCTTCGTTCGGAGCCTGCAACCGGATGGCTTTCGGTTTGCGGCAACTCCGCGTGGACACGCTGCCGGACGTGGCCGACGGGCTGAACGTCTCGCTGACGATGTCGCTGTTCAACTACGCGCCCTATTCCAAAGATTTCGCCTACATGGACGGGCTCGGCGCGAAGGTCAGCGCCAACAAGTCGGATTTGTTCAGGAACTACATCGAGAACTGGGTCGACAACAATCTGAACAGCCCGAAAGCGCGCGCGGCGTACCCGAGCCTGAAGGACTGGCGTGTACAGGAACCGGGGCTTTTGGAACTGCGCTGGAGGAAGTATGGGATCATCCCGCTGACTCCGAATGACAACGCTTATTCCTCCACGGCGCCGGCAGCATCCGCCAACACTCCAGCCGGGGTGTATCCGTTGGCTGCGCCACAAAACACCCTTTCGTCCAGCAAGAGCAAGTGGCATGCTTCCAACTACCCCAAGGACGCTGCGGTTCAGGCGATCATCGTCGCCCAGGCGCAGGCCCAGGATGTCGATCCCAATCTGTGCCTGTCGATCGCACAGCGGGAAAGCAGCTTCAATCCCAATGCGGCGAACCCGAACAGCACCGCCAAGGGGTTGTTCCAGACCCTCGACGGAACGGACCGGGATCCTCATGTGAAGATTTCGAACCCCTTCGATCCCACGCAGAGCGCGCGCGGCGGGATCTCCTATTTCAAGTACCTGCTGGGCTGCTTGAACGGCGATCCGGATGCCGCGTTGATGGCGTATGCGGCCGGTTTGGGCAATTACAAGAAGCTGGGGCCGGCCGGGATTCTGGCCGATCCGACTTTGAGCTGGATCGGGCAGTGGCACGACGACATCAAGACGATGTACAAGGAACGGGTCGCCTCGGCGGCGAAAACCCCTGCCAAGCCGATCCCCACGCCCGTAGCCGACGCCAGCGCAATGAAGCGGGTGAAAGACACCGCGTCCGCCGCTGCGGTGGCCCAGGGTTCAAGCCCGACCGCTCAGCTTCTGGCCGGTTACCTGGCTCTCGGTTGGAAATTCGATCACAGCACGGAACGCGCCATCTTCATGTACAAGGAGTACGATCTCGAGTTCCAGGATAAGGAACACTCCGGCGCCGACAACCCCCTGCGCGCTTACCCGACGCAGTTTTCGGTCCTGCTGGTCAACAACCTGGTTCAGATTCCTCTCGAATCCTTCCAGTACCCGACCTATCAGCACTGCGGCCCCGCGGGAACGATGGTTTCGATCTCCTTCCTGTCCAATGGCGATATGACGAACGGCGAGCCGGAGCACCCCGGGCTCTCACAGGTTGCCGGAATGGTTTCGGTGTTGGAAGACCAATACCACCGGATGAGAAGCCAGTGGCGGTCCGTCGACAGCGTTCACCGCATGCAGGCGGTGGTCGTCGAGAACCAGATTCTCAACATGCTGGGGATCTATGGCGTGATCCCGCAGACCCTTTCCACGGAAACGGTCGGCGAATCCCCCAACCTGGTGCAGGGCGCGCTGCTGTGCAAGCAGTACGAGAACGTGTTCGAGAGTATCTACCCCTTTCAGGTGAAGGGGTCGGCGATGTACCAGGCGATCTACGACAACATCATCAACAAAGGCAACTGGCCGGCGAGCGCGAAAACCAACCCGGCTTTTCAGCCCCTGATCAAATATCAGAAGAACCGCGCCGCGCGCGCTACCGCGCCGATCTACACCTACCTGATGGCGATCAAGCCGAACTGGCCGCTGGCGCCGATGCCTGTCGGCGTCGCCCTGGATCCGACGACCCAGAAAACCCTGCTGGCAGCCATGGATGTAGTCCCCGCCGTCACTCAAAACACGGAATGGATAAGCGTCGGGGGCGCGCTCACTCCGGTGAAGGAGAGCACCCCATCGCAGACGTTCGCAACCGCCAACCCCGACGCCGCCGCGAAGATCCGGGGAGACAGCACGCTCAGCTATACGGACTATTTGATCCTCACCAACAGCCCGCAGATGCATACCGCCGCGGTGGCCCAGATTCAGGCGGCTGTCGATGCGCAGGTTACCAATGCCGTTACCGCCGGCTCGCTGGATCCTCTGTCCCAGCTTTACGACACCTACCTGGGGTGGTTGATCGACCAGGATCAAAAGACCGCGTCTGCCGTCAGCCAGCTCACCTCGTCTCCGGAAGTCCAGCAGCAACTGAAAGCCTCGATCGATCCGAATGGTCCGGGAAATCAGGACTCGAACGGCGACCACTGCTGTTATAAGGATCTCGGCCTGCAAATCTCCGACTCGGCGCCGGCCGGCTATTTCTACGACTACAAGCAACAGTTCCAAACCGAGCTGACGGCTTACGCCAAGATCGCCGCGGCGGACGTTCTCAACACGGCGAAGCAGGCCAACCCGATCGTGGGAGCAAACGTCGATACGCAGTCCGGAGACTCGCTGATTCCCGTGCAGTCGGCGCAAACCCAGCAGGATAACGTCGAGAGCATTCTGAACCGCACCGTGATTCCGTTCAACTCCATGTCCCGGGCCTACCCGACCTTCAAGTTGTTCCTGATCGAGGAGGACAACTCCGGGGCGTTCTTCATGTACGACGACTTCTACAGCTTCGCGAACGTCCTGAACATGGAGGTCATCAAGGGCCAGGATGGCAAAGACACCGCCGTCGTGCAGGTCTCGAACCTGGCGAACCTGCTCTCCCACAAGCTTTATGATGGGTCGACCGAAGGGCGCTACGAGTATTCCAACGATCCGCAGATGAAGCAGCAGAGCCAGAGCGCCAGCAACGGCGTCGCCATCCAGACGCCGATTGGAACCGATGTGCGCGCCCAGCGCAGCCGTTCCGGGATCACCCGCGACGGCTGGGACTTCACCCCGGGCCTCGACAACTCCCTGCGGCCGCCCAACCTGCAATACTACGCCCTTCAGACGGGGTCCAAGATCCAGATCCGGATGGGCTTCAGCAACAATCCGGATGAGCTGTACCCGGTCTTCTCCGGCAAGGTGACGCAGATCGAAGAAGGCGAGATCATGACGATCATCGCGCAGGGATTCGCCATCGAGCTGATGGACCCGGCGCCGGACGATATCAGCACCAACGGGTACACATTTTCC
>Ga0182027_10014523_pt1 | contig 10902 bp, 9 predicted proteins | sample 712E1DmetaG_FD_121300 | JGI IMG/M metagenome (GOLD analysis project Ga0182027, IMG submission 121300) | Permafrost microbial communities from Stordalen Mire, Sweden - 712E1D metaG (Illumina Assembly) | ecosystem: Environmental > Terrestrial > Soil > Wetlands > Permafrost | place: Sweden...
CAAATGATTGTTGTACCGGATATCCGGGCAGTACCGGATGGGTTGCAAAGGATTCCTGATCTATCCGGCGAACAATTCGTTACCTATATTGGCATGCCGGTGCTTGCCAAGGGCCAGGTCAAGGGAGTTCTGGAAGTATTTCAGCGCGAAACGCTAGTGCTTGAGCCGGAAGGATATGCCTTTTTGGAAATGCTGGCCGGCCAGGTCGCCATTGCGATCGATAATTCCGAATTGTTCGAGCATCTGCAAAGTTCGAACGCCGAACTAGGCATGGCGTATGACAGTACTTTGGAGGGTTGGGCTAATGCGCTGGAACTGCGCGACAAGGAGACCGAAGGGCATACCCGCCGGGTGGCGGAATTGTCCACGCGGCTGGCCCAGACCATGGGGGTAAGGGAGAACGACATCCTGCAAATTTACCGGGGGGCCTTGTTGCATGATATAGGGAAAATGGGTGTGCCGGATAGCATTGTGTTGAAGCCCGGCCCGCTTACGGAGGATGAATGGGTCATCATGCACAAGCATCCCCAATATGCTGCAGATATGCTCTCGCCAATCGCCTACCTGCGGCAGGCGCTCGATATCCCCTATTGTCACCATGAGCGCTGGGACGGCACGGGCTACCCGCGCGGGCTCAAAGGCGCCCAGATTCCCATGTCAGCGCGTATCTTCGCAATCGTGGATGTATGGGATGCGATCACCTCCGACCGGCCCTACCGAAAAGCCTGGCAAAAGGAAATAGCCATCCAGTATATTCAGGAGCAGTCCGGAAAGCATTTCGACCCGGAGGTTGTAAAAGCGTTCCTGTCCCCATCCTTTAAACGGGAATATGGCTAATGTAGGGGTTTGGGGAGTTTGCATTCGGTCGCGAAGCATACCCGAAGGGTGCAAAGCCGAACGCAAACTCCCCAAAATCCTCTTTCCGCTGCTTGCCGCGGGAGTCAGGCCGAGGCCTTCACAAAGCCAGCGACTTTGTGAAAACCGTGCAATTCCATCTGACACGCCTTTTCACTTTTGGGTTCTCGGTATATACTTTGGTTGGCATTATCCGCGGAGCCGTAGTAACGAATTCCCTGAACAGACCGCAGGACTGTGATTCGTTACTATATGGAATGGAGAGGACTGAGCCATGAAAGTTAACGTCTTACAAGAAAGCCTGGCACACGGACTGAGCATCGTCTCGCGCGCCGTTTCGCCGCGCAGTACCCTGCCGGTACTTTCCAATGTACTGTTGGCAAGCGACGAGGGCCGTTTACGCCTTTCGGCCACCAACCTGGAACTGGGCATCACCTGTTGGATCGGCGCCAAGATCGAGGAGGAAGGTTCAACCACCGTCCCGGCGCGCACTTTTTTGGACCTGGTGGGAACATTGCCGCAGGAGCAGGTCAGCCTCAGCCTGGCAAGCGCTACCCAGACCCTGAATGTGCGTTGTGGCGCCTCCAACACCGATATCAAATGCATCGATGCCCAGGAGTTCCCGCCATTGCCTGTCCCGGATTTGGAAGGCGCCATCCTGTTGAACGTGGCCGACTTCAAAGACATGATCTCGCAGGTGATCTTTGCCGCTTCGGTGGACGAGGCCCGGCCGGTATTGATGGGCGTGCTGGTTACGGTGGATAAAGACACCATTACCATGGCTGCCGCAGATGGTTTTCGGCTTTCGGTGCGCAAGGGCACGCTTTCCCAATCTGTGTCCCAGCCTTTCTCGGCCATCATCCCGGCACGCGCCCTGGGCGAACTGGCCCGGGTTGCCTCGGATGGGAATGAGACCATCTCGATGGTCATGCCCAAAGGGCGCGGCCAGGTTATTTTCCGCATGAAGGAAGTGGAGGTGGTCTCCCAGTTGATCGATGGCACCTTCCCGGATTACCAGCAGATTATCCCGCGATCCTACAAGTCGCGCACCATCCTCTCAACCCCGGCCCTGCTGAAAGCTTGCAAGCAGGCTGAGATCTTCGCCCGCGAAGGCTCAAACGTGGCCCGGCTCGATATCAAGTCGGCCGGCGACCTGGAACCGGGCGCGGTTGAAATCTCGGCCCAATCCGAGGAGACCGGCTCGAACGAGACGATTGTGGCAGCCACGATCGAAGGAATAGGCCTGCTGATTGCCTTCAACGTCAAGTATATGCGTGAGGTTCTGGAAGTGGTCAAGTCGCCCAATGTGGCGCTGGAGACATCCGCCGCCAACGCCCCGGGTGTCGTCCGCCCGGTGGGAGACGATAACTTCCTGCACGTGATCATGCCGATGCACCTGGGTTAATCCACCTCCCGGGCAGGTCTCAGACCTGCCCTTTTCATTCCTCAGGAGCCAGCCCATCTACAACCATCCTTCCGACCGTGTCCTCAGCATCTATTTGACGCTGACTGATTATCCCATCCTGAGCACCCGCATCCGGCACATTATGCGCAAACAGTTGTTTGCGCGCGGCATCCTCACACGCGAGACTTTTGATGCAGAGGCGCGCCAGAAGGCCATCCAGTCCCAGCTACGTGAGGGGCTGCAGGATCCGTATGGCGAGGAAGCCGCGGATGTGTGGGGGGAGCGCTTACGGATTGTGCGCGATCACATGACCGATTTCTATTTCGCGTACAATCTGCCCTATGAGGAATTCGAGAAAATTGTCCGCCTGGCCATCAGCGAGCAGGGCGAAACCCCCGATTTGATCACTTTCAACCCGGAGCTCGCCCCGCAGGATATGGTCTTCCAGCAGGCCGAAGAAATCGAGCGAATGCCGGCAACCAAACGCAAAGGCTTCGAAGCGCGCTTGCAGGAGATCAAGTCGGTGCTCATCCGCTCCATGATCAGCGACCAGCTGGCCTATTTGAATATTGCCCGCCGGTGGTTTACGGTTGCCGATTTGAAAGGAATCTACCAGCGCAAGATCGGCTATGGCAAGATCGGGGGGAAAGCCGCTGGGATGATGCTGGCATACCGTATCCTGAAGGATGCCGCCCCGCCGGACGTGCGGGAAGCCGTGCGTATTCCGGTTTCCTACTTCCTGGCATCTGACCTGTATTATGTCTTTATTGCAAATAATGGCCTGGTGCATTGGGGTGATCAGAAATATAAGCCTGAAGAACAGATGCGTTCCGATTACCCACACATCGTACGCGACTTTGTCAACGGAAAATTCCCGGATGATATCCTGGAACGCTTGCGGGACATTCTGGTGGAAGCTGCCAAACGACCCCTGATCGTGCGCTCATCCAGCCTGTTGGAAGACAATTTTGGCAATTCCTTTGCAGGCAAATACAACAGTTATTTTTGCCCCAACCAGGGCACGCCCGAAGAAAACCTGCAGTCCCTGACCGAAGCCATTGCACGCGTATATGCCTCCTGCGTCAACCCGAATGCGCTGCTCTATCGCCACTCCAAGGGGTTGGTGGAATACGATGAACGCATTGCCGTGCTGCTCCAATTCGTGGAAGGTGAGCAGTTTGATAAATATTTCATGCCGCATGCAGCCGGTGTGGCCTTCAGCCGCAACCTGTATCGCTGGTCGCCGCAGATCCGCAAAGAGGATGGATTCCTGCGGCTGGTCTGGGGGTTGGGTACGCGCGCAGTGGAGTCTTTCGGAGATGATCATCCGCGCCTGGTGGCGCTCAGCCATCCTTTGTTGCAGCCGGCCGATTCGATCGAAGAGATTCGCCAGCACTCCCAGCAATACGTCGATTTGATTGATCTCGAAAAGAATTCCCTGCAAACTTTCCCCGTCCGGGAGGTTCTGTCGGCTCAATACCCGTTCTTGCGTTACACCGTCCAGGTGGAAGCGGATGGGTACCTGAGTTCCCTGAACAGTAGCATGGTGGATGTCAACCGCCTGGTGGTCACCTTCGATGGTTTGCTGCGCAGGACTTCTTTTGCCAAACGGATGAAGGGCCTGCTTGCCACGCTTGAAAAACACTACGGCTCGCCAGTAGACACCGAGTTCACTGCTGAGATCGTCGATCCCAACAGCGCCCACCCGGATGTACGCATTACCCTGCTGCAATGCCGGCCGCAGAGTCACCTGCGCGACGCGCACGAAGTGGAACTGCCAGCCAAGCTTGATCTGGCGGATGTTATTTTCTCCACCCGGCGGATGGTCCCACGCGGAAAGGTTCAGGGCATCCGTTGGGTGCTTTTCGTTCCTCCGGAAGGCTACTTTGCCCTGAGCTCCACTGCCGACCGTACCCGGCTGGAGCGTTCCATCGGAACCGTCAACGCGGCTTTGAAAGATGAGAAGTTTATCCTGGTCGGGCCGGGGCGCTGGGGCACCTCTACGCCCGACCTGGGAGTTGGGATCGATTATGGGGATATTTACTGCACGCGCGCTTTGATCGAACTGACCGGAAAGGGCGTCGGCCCGGACCTCGAACCATCCTTCGGAACTCACTTCTTCCAGGACCTGGTAGAATCAAATATCTTCCCGCTGAATGTCAACCTGGATGACCACGATTCTGTTTTTAACCGGGGCTTTTTTTACAAGACCCCCAACCACCTTTCCGATTTCATCCGATCGGACGAAGACTTGCTAAATGCCCTGCGCCTGATCAAAGTGGAGGATTTCTGCCCGGGCAGTTCCCTGACGCTGGTAATGAATGACGATGTGGGCAAGGCACTGGCGTTTTTACAGGATGAATAAAAGTCTACCCAAAAATTCAAGGAGTATTCGCAAATTGAAGGCTGCGGCGTAGCCGCAGCCTTCAATTTGCATTTCCACTATAATTTTCGGATAGATGCCCGGAGAACTACGAAGTCGGGCAAACCACCAGTCCTGTTTTACATACCATTGGGGCGAAGAGTAACAGCGCCACGAAGGATGCGATCTGCAAGGCCGGGATCAGCACCAGGCCGATCGGCAACCAGTGCTGGTGGGCTGGGTCGATTTCACCGCGGGCGGTGAGTCTGCGCCAGGCGATCCGTATCACCAGTACGCCGGCAATAGCAGCCACCGGGGTGAAAAAACATGCCGAGAAGCTGGAGATGGAGAGCCAGGTTTGGGTTGATGTGGCAATCCAGAACATGATCAGAAAATTCACCAGGACCAGCCCCACCCAGAACAGTAGCTGGTGCCAGCCCTTGCCGCGCTTGAGAATGTTAATGAATACCAGGGCCGCCAAGGGTCCAGCAGCCAGGGGGGGAATACATCCCAAAAGCAGGTACAGAATCCCAACCATTTCAGTATCTACCCGAATAATTATTGAAGAACCGCATTTTGAGAGTGCAGGCACTCTCAAAATGCGATCTTTCTATTAATTTTCCAAAAGGTTCTCAGCGCCTCATGGACTGCAGCGCCGTGGTATTGATGAAGGGCAGCAGCACTTTGAAGGTGGCGCCTTTGCCCAATCCAGGGCTCTCGGCCCAGATTTTGCCCCCGTGGGCTTCGATCAATCCTTTGGCAATGGAAAGACCGATGCCCATCCCGCCATACTTGCGGGTGGTATGTGGTTCGATCTGGTAGAACTCGGTAAAGATTTTCTTCAACTCGCTTTGGGGGATGCCAATACCGTTATCCTGCACCCAGCTCAACACTTCGCCGCCGGCTTGCGGGGAGGCTCCCAGGGTGATCTTGCCGTGTTCCGGGGTAAAACGGATGGCATTGTCGAGCAGGTTGACAAAGGCGGATTTCAACTTATCCGGATCGCACTTGACCGGGAAGGGGATTTCCTTTAAATCCAGCATAATCTGTTGGTTTTTCGCATCCGCCAGGTTCTTGACTTCGTTATAGGCCGCCGCCAGCACCTGTTGCACCGGCAGCACCAGCCGGTGCATGATCATCTCACTGGAACGCAGCATGTCCATGTTGGTCATGGCATCCACCAGCGCGCGCATCTGCATGGCGGCGTTGAGCACCTGTTTGGCGTGATCCGAAAGTTCGCCTGGGCTTTCCTGCTGGAGAAAAGTGGCATACCCGATAATGACCCCCAGCGGCGTGCGTAGTTCGTGGGAGGCCAGCGCCAGGAAATTGGTTTTTAATTCGTCGGCAACGCGCAGATCGTCATTGGCCTGCTGCAAAGCCTCCACCATCCGGGCATTATGAATGGCAACCGCGGCTTGCGAAGCGATCACTGCCAGGATATCCGCATCGCTTTCGTCGAAATCCCCTCCGCGTTTGTTCAAGGCCTCCAGCACCCCGGTCGGCTTATCCTGGATGCGCATCGGCACGCCCAGCAGGTTATTCACTTGGATGTCAGCCATTTGCGACACCGCCAGGTAATGGCGCATATCGTGCTGAACGTCAGACAGGCAAATAACTTTGTTTTCGCGGAAGATGGTTCCGGCCAGGCTGGTTTCCAGCGGGACCGGGGTTTCGGCCAGCCGCTTGGGGTCCGACCCGCTGGCTGCGGCAAAGATCAGGTGGTCCTTTTTCTCATCGTACAACAAGATCGAGACCGATTCACAATCCAGGATTTCAGTGGCGGTGTGGATAATGAACTGAAGCAGCTCATCCTGGTTGAGAGTGGAATTAAGCGTGATACTGACCTCGATCAAACGGGCCAGTTGTTCTGCCATAGTGCGGAGGTCAGGTTTGAGATTGGACATATCCACCGATAGTGATAGTGTAGCTTGAAAATAGCAAGGAAGCAATACCCTTTTATAATTAACATGAATTAATTATGGTAAAGACTCTCGGGAGTATTTCAGACGGGTTATCTAAACCACCAATAAGAACAAATGTTCTATTTACATGTGTCCAGGTGGCTGGCTGGAAAACCTTTTGTTCAATAAGAAAAGCCTTCCGGATAATTTCCCGGAAGGTCTGGATTTTAATATGAAGTTTTTTGCTTATTAAAGCATGGTCGCTTACTCCGCCAACCCTTTCGGTGAGAAGAAAATTGCAATTGCCACCAGGGCAAACCCCAGGGAACCGATGATCCCCACCGGCAAAGGCCCCAGCAGCGGATTGGGTTGACCGGTTGTGACCAGAACAGCCGCCCCGGCAATCCCATTAACGGCGGCGTGTCCTATCACCGCCGCCCAGATGCTCTTGCTCCGCAGGGTCAGCCAGCCCTGGAAGATGCCCAGCGCAACCGTAAACCAGATGAATAACAGCGGCCCGACCCAGGGAAAGCCCGGATATTTGAAGCCATATTCGTAGCCCATGAAGATGACCGGCCAGTGCCAGACACCCCAGATCACCCCGATCAACAGCATGGCTTTGCGTCCGCCAAGCGGCATCAGTTTGGGCAGCAGGTAGCCTCGCCAGCCGAATTCTTCACCGAATGTGGCCAGGGAATTCACGATCGGGGAAATCAACGCGCCACCAACCAGCTGGATGGCGACGAATAGCCAGGGCGAGAGCGAAGACAGGGCCGGGGAAGCCGCGGTTTGCTTGTGTACGAGCGCCAGGCTGGTATCGAAGTATTGCGGGAAAAGCACAAAAAACACGGCTGCTCCAAACAGGGTCAGCACGGCCGGCAGGAACCAGCCGGCCAGCCAGTACGGCCAGCCTTTCTTAAAGTGCGGGCGCAGGCCCACATCTTTCCAGCCTTCGCGCGTGATCAGCCGTGTCAGGATGTTTCCCAAAGCCGGGGCCCACATGTAAGTGGTCGCCATCAAGGTGAGCGCCAGGCTGATTCCTGGGACGATTTGTGGGCTGTTGGCCAGGCCGCCGGTCAAGTAAATGATCAGACCGGTGATCCAGGCAATCCCAAAGGCAAAACCCAGGAAGATGATAATACGACGAGTGTCAGGTTGTTTTTCCATTGAATACTCCCTGAAAAGTTTCACGTGAAACAAGAGTTTGCTTGAGCCGGATGAATTATACTTCCTGGCGCCGGAAGAGGATACAGGCGGTCGCCAATGCAATCGCAATGATGCCCAGACTGATCCCAAGGGCCGGCCAGGCAGTACCATTCCCGCCGAGTAGCAAGGTTGCGCCCCAACTGAATAGCCGGCCGGGCAAGTATTCACCGATCGTTGGCAGCGCACCGATTCCGCTGACCAGGATCAGGGCCACGAATGACAATCCCACCGCCGCGCCATTCGAACGGGCAATTGTGCTTGCCAGTAATGCCAGCGCCATGTAAACCAGGAACACCACCAGCATCAGCCCATTAAGCGCCAGGAACGGTCCCCAAGCCAGCGGGGAAAACAGCACCAGCGTGTAATACGAGCACCCGGCGGCGGCCAGTGCCAGGCTGGCGATAAAGGTGACGCTCAGCGCGGTAAATTTTGCCAGCAGGAATGTTTCACGTGAAACTGGACGGGTCAGGAAGAAGGCCGCAGTGCCGCGTTCTTTCTCCTGTACCACCACGCCCATTGTCACCAGCAGGGCCAGCAAAATGCCAAACTGGCTCATATTTTTAACGTACTGGCTGATGGCGTCTGCCACCGTCGGGGCCGGGATGGCCGAGAGCAGTTCGGGCGGCACACCCGGGATGGCTTTGAGCATTTCAGGGGTGAATTTCGCCAACAAAGGCGAAGCCAGCCCGAATGCGGCAAAGACCGCCGCCACGATCAGGAAGCGATAGGTGCGCCACTGTTCCTGCATTTCTTTACGAATGACAACCATGAAATTCATGCCAGACCCTCCGAACCGACCAATTGCAGGAAGACATCTTCCAATGATGGCCGGACTTCTTCGTAACGATTTAAAACCACCCCGGAATTCACGGCCAGTCTCAGTAGCGCCTGTTTGGCAGACTGCACATCCCTGACCGTGATGCGGAATGCGCCATTGCGGGGGGCGATGGATATGACCCAGGGCAGCCGCCGCAGGTCTTCCGCCCAGCCTGACAGAGCAGCCTGGTCATCCGCCTCAACTTCGAACGCCGGGATGGCGTAACGCTCCAGTAATGCTTCCCGGCCCGACTGAACCAGCATTCGCCCTTTGGCGATGATCCCGACCACATCACAGACACGTTCAACGTCTGCCAGGATATGGGTTGACATCAGCACAGTACACTGGCCACGCAGGTTCCCGATCAGGTCGAGCACCTCTTTGCGCCCGGAGGGGTCAAGCGCGCTGGCGGGTTCGTCCAGGGATAGCACTTCGGGGTGGTGTATCAGCGCCGCCGCGACGCCCAGCCGCTGGCGCATGCCGCGCGAGAAGCCCGCGATGCGCCGTTTGGAAGCATCCTCCATCCCAACCAGCGCAAGCAGCTCTCGCGTCCGGGAGAGCCGTTCGCTGGACGACAGGCCATAGAGCCGCCCCAGGTAGTCCAGGAAATCACGCGGTGTCATCCAGCCATAAAAAGCTGGTTCTTCCGGTAAATGCCCGATGTGGTGGGAGAGCTTCCCAGGATCTTTCAGGACATCCAGTCCGGCCACCTGCGCCACCCCGGAAGTTGCCCGCGCCAGCCCGGTTAGAATGCGCAGAGTGGTGGTTTTCCCGGCGCCGTTCGGTCCGAGGAAACCGAAAATGGTTCCCGGGGCCACCTCCATATCCAATCCATCCAACGCATGCACTGCGCCGTAGGTTTTCTTGAGGGCTTCAACATGCACACTGCTCACGGCCGACTCCTACTCTTCCTTGCGGCCGGCTACGAAGTAGATGATCGGACCGATGAAGTTGACCAGGATGATGACAAGCGCCCAGACCCACTTCGGGCCGTGAGTCTGGGAACGACGGATCAAATCCACCAGGGCGGTGACCATCAGACCCAGTTCGATCAGAACAACCGGGATTAATAAGGGCAGATACTGTCTGATGATTTCCATACGATTTTTCTCCTCCATTATCCTGACCAGGATTGTCCTGGTCAGGATTGTCCGGGCCAAGCGGCTCGCCAGCGGCTGGCAGCCGTCACAAAGTGCTTGGCTACGATAGTCACTTTGCCACACTGGCTGGGCGTGTAGACGTGGATGGCCTCCCAGCCTTCCATGCCACACTCGTTAAGTGTGGCATGGATTTGCTCATCTTTTGTGCCAAAGGAGCCGCCGATGGTCAGCACGCGATATTCCCATTGCGGGGTTTCTGCCATTTATTCTTCCAAAAAAGCTGCGAAAATTGCGCTTATTTTTAACCTGGGCCATTCTGGAAGCAGCCAATAATTCGTCCGTCCGGCCGGGTTACCCGAAGTACTGGAAGGTTTTCCAGAACTGCGGCCAGGGCTGGCGCAGGTTATGACACAGGTAAATGGAACTGTGACTGGTGGCTTCATCGTTTTGAACATTGAAAGGCACGCGGATCTGTGCGATGAAGGTGCAGTCCTGGAAATCTGCCAGCAAGGGCGCATCGAAGCCAACCACCAGCACCGTCTGTGGCGCCGGGATGCCATAGCCATACTGCCAGTATGAATCAAAGCCACTGATGACGCGTGGCAGCCCATAGGTCGGGCCGTACAGGTCGATTGCACCGATCTCGCCCGAGCTGGCAGCCAGGATCGCCGCGTGCGCTTTTTCAGAAACCGGCACTGCCTGGTAGGCCTTTGCCACCTGTTGGGCCAGCTCTGGCCAGCCGACCTCTGATTTCAGTTCTTTGTTACTCTGGCTGACCGTATCCCACCAGGCCGAGCCCAGCGGTGCAACCGGCAGCTCTGTGGCGATCAAAAGCGCTGCGAAGGCGCTCAGCACGCTCCAGGTGACCCAGCGCCAAACGTTTATCCAACGCGGGCTGGTGATGCGGGAAAGGCGTCCTTCCCACCATACCGCTCCGCCTGCCGCCAGCATCGGGTAGGTAGCTGCCAGGTAATACCCCTTGCCCTGGGTGAGAATGAGCAGGATGAAAGGCACCACGTACATCCAGCCCATCATCCGGTAGTGCTTCCCGGCTGGTGTAAAGAAGAAATAATACAGCCCGGTCATTACTAAAAATAACATAACCGGATTGAAATTGAACAGGAGTTGGTCTGTTAGGAAGCTGCTGGTCAGGCCAGATTGCACGTCGCGGGTGTGAATGCTGGCCAGAAAATACACCGAAACGAAGTGGTTCTGGAACTGCCAGATCAAATTGGGCAGCCACATCAGCAGCGCCA